>ERZ1026848.464-NODE-464-length-22809-cov-35.531599_pt1 | contig 22809 bp, 25 predicted proteins | sample MGYA00380154_ERZ1026848 | MGnify/ENA primary metagenome ERZ1026848 (study PRJEB33269, sample SAMEA4719790) | human gut metagenome | biome: human-associated habitat; feature: organic feature; material: feces | place: Cameroon | collected 2013-10 ...
CGGAACATATTCCGCTGGAACGCCACGTCGTTCCGCTCGTACCGATCCTCCACCAGTCGCCGCAGCAGCTCGTCCCGGTCCATGGTCATGCCCACGCGAAGGGAGATCATCATCCGGGCAAAGTCGTCCGGCTCGCCCAGACCGTAGATGCAGCTCACGGAGGACACCACGATCACATCCCGCCGCTCCAGCAGCGCGCAGGTGGCGCTGAGCCGCAGGCGGTCGATCTCCTCGTTGGTGGAGGCGTCCTTCTCGATGTAGGTATCCGTGTGGGGGATATACGCCTCCGGCTGGTAGTAGTCGTAGTAGGACACGAAATACTCCACGGCGTTGTGGGGGAAAAACTCCCGGAACTCCTCGCACAGCTGGGCCGCCAGCGTCTTGTTGTGGGCCAGCACCAGCGTGGGGCGGTTGACCTTTTCGATGACCTTTGCCATGGTGTAGGTCTTGCCGGAGCCGGTGACGCCCTTGAGCACCTGCTCCCGCAGGCCGTTTTCCAGCCCCTGCGCCAGCTTTTCGATGGCCTGCGGCTGGTCGCCGGCGGGGCTGTACTCCGAAACAACTTTGAAATCAGGCATAGCGCCCTCCCTTATCTCTGCAAAAATCCGCTCTCCGCCATGGAGACGTAGTCGTCATCCGCCACGATGATGTGGTCGGCCAGCCGGATGCCCAGCGGTGCCAGCGCCTCCTGTATCCGCTGGGTCACCAGCACGTCGGCATCGGAGGGCAGCGCCACGCCGCTGGGGTGGTTATGAGCCAGAATGACGGTGCTGGCCCCGGCGTACAGGGCGTTCTCCACCACCTGCCGCACATGGACGGCGGAGGCGGACACCGTCCCCTTGGCGATACACCGGCAGGTCAGCAGCTTGCCCTTGCCGTCCAGACACACCTGATACAAAAGCTCCCGCTTCTGCCCCGTCAGCAGATCCATGAAGTAGGCGCCGGTGCGGTCCGGCGAGTTGAGGATCTTCTCCGGCAGGCTGGTGATCCGCGCCCGCTGGCTGATATCCGCCATCAGATGCAGCAGCAGGGCGGCGTTCTTGCCCACACCCTCCACCTGCTCCAGTTCCTCCGGCGATGCCTGCAGGACGCCCTGTAGTGAGCGGAACCGTTTCAGCAGGCGGTGGGCTGTCTCGTTGGTATCCTGCCGCGGAATGGCGTAAAACAGCGCCAGCTCCAGCAGCTCATGGTCGGCCAGCGCGTCCGCGCCCACCTGACAGTAGCGCTCCTTTGCCCGCTGCCGATGCCCGTCGTGCAGTCCCATTGCCTCCACCTCCGCTGTACTTTTCGAATAATATAGTATACCACGATATGCCGCCTGTCACAAGCGGTTTTTCCGCCGGATATCCCGCTCTTTCGCCTATATCCCGCCTGTTTTCTCCCCCGGACAGGAAAAACGGCGCGGCCCCGCAGGGCCGCGCCGTTTCGTCTCGTATTCAAGCCTTGGGGAAGCTCCACCGGAGGGTGGCGGCGCAGATGCGTATCACCACCGTCACGCCGCAGCCCGCCAGCATCGCAAGCCCCATGCCCAGCGGCCACAGAGCACGGCACACCGCCGCTCCCACCAGCGACGCGCAGGCGTATATGTGCTTGGTGAAGATGTAGGGACGCTCCATGCAGCATACGTCCCGCAGCACGCCGCCGCCCACGCCGGTGACGGTACCCAGAAACAACACCAAAAACCAGTTGGCGCTGTGTCCCGCCTGTATGGCGATGGCCGCACCGTGGGCGGAGAAGATACCCAGACCGATGGAGTCGGCCACCAGCAGCACCGCGTCCGCGTAGCGGTTGTGCATCTCCGTTTTTCGCCACCGCCAAATATAAAAGCAGAGCACCGAGACGGCGATGGCCACCAGCGCCTGTGTGGGATCCCGCAGTGCCGCCGGCGGCGTCTGCCCCAGCATCACGTCGCGCAGAATGCCGCCGCCTACCGCCGTGGTCATGCCCACCATGGCCACGCCGAACAGATCCATCCCCTTGCGGATGCCCAGCGCCGCGCCGGAGATGGCGAAGGCCACCGCGCCGATCAATTCAAAATACAGCTGAAACGTTCCCATATTACCCCTCCCGGTCTGCTCACTATACACTGTACTGTCCGTTTCGGCAAGAGGGAACTCTCCCCGCCGCTCCAGCGCGGCACAGTCCGCGCCCCGCCGGCGGCCCCATCTCCACGCGAAAAAAGGCAGAGCCGAAGCCCTGCCTTTTTCCTTGGGAGATTTTGGGATTTGGGAGAGAAAAAGAAAGAATCATAGAAAAGTAGCATCTTGCTTTGCATCGGGTGGGACGCGGCGGCATCCCCGCCCTTTGTGATTTTTACTATAACACGAAAACTTCTGCTTGTAAAATTGAAGTTATCGTCATAAAATATAAGCAAATACTTATATATTTTAGGAGGAACGCCATGACGAATCTGGACATCGAGACGTTCTGGGCGGTGGTGCAGCACGGCACCATGACGGCGGCGGCCGAGGCGCTGTACATCACCCAGCCCACCCTGTCCATGCGCGTTCGTGCGTTGGAGGAGCGGGTGGGCACGCCGCTTTTCGTTCGGAGCAAGGGGCAGCGCCGCATCCAGCTCACCGACACCGGGCAGAAGTTCCTGACGCTGGCGCGCCGGTGGCAGCGCCTTCTGTCGGAGACGGACGCCCTGTCGGAGCTGGAGCAGCGGGTCTATCTCCGCATCGCCGCCACCTATACCACCAACCAATATATCCTCCCGGCGGTGTACCAGCGGTTTCTGTCCCTGCACCTGCCGGTATCTCTGTGGATCCACACCCTGCGGGATGTGGACTCGGCACAGGCGCTTTTGAACCACGAGCTGGACTTTGCCCTCATCGACAGCAACACCGTGTTCAACAGCCAGCTGGAGGTGCGTCCCATCTTCCGGGAGCGGTTTCTGCTGCTCTCCTCGCCGGACAGCCGCTACCCGGCGGAGACAGACCCCGCCGCGCTGGATCCCGCCAACGAGATCCTGGTCACATGGGACCCGGACTTCATGCACTGGCACGACAGCTCCTTCGGCCCCGGCGCCCGCCCCCTGCTGTACGCCGACACCCTGCAGGCCGCCGACTTCTTTCCCCGCACGGAGGCTCTGTGGGTGGCTGCGCCGGCCATCGCCGCCGCCTCGCTGGGCCCCGAGCAGGCGCGGGTCTGCCGCTTCACCCAAGCACCGCCGGATCGTATCAACTATCTGGTGACGCGGCGGGGCGAGGAATTGCCGGAGCCGGCCCTCATTTTTCTGGACGCTCTGCGGGAGCATCTGCTGGGGCGGGACAATGTGCAGGTATATTTGTAAAAAAGGCGTAAAAGCGGGTTGACACGCCCCGTTTTTTGGCATAGGATAGGCGTGTACAATATAATCTGTCCGGTAGGTAAGGCTACCGCGAGGGATATGGGCTGCTGCCGCGAAATGGTGGAGACACCATAAGATGGTTTGAGCAGGCGCTATCGAAACCAAGGTAGCGTCTAACGCAGCTTCACCGCCCCGCGATGCTAAAGCTTGTTACGGTGCGCAGGTCACGCTTCCCGTGGCCGTCTTATGATACGCATGATACGCAGCAGGCGCTTACCGCCCGCTGCGTTTTACTTTTTTCGAAGGGAGGAACGAGGTCATGATCGACTATCAGGAGGAGCTGGATCGCTATTTAGAGCAGATCGAGACGCTGGCACATGACAAGGAGTATGCCAAGCTCCGGGACCTGTTCCTGCCCATGGAGCCTGCCGATATCGCCCTGCTGCTGGAGGAGTCCGGCCCTGAGCTGATGCCCCTGCTGTACCGTCTGCTGCCCAAGGAGACGGCGGCGGAGGTGTTCGTGGAGCTGGAGTCCGAGAGTCAGGAGATGCTCATCAACGGCTTTTCCAACACCGAGCTGAAGGAGGTGCTGGACGAGCTGTATCTGGACGACGCCGTGGACATCGTGGAGGAGATGCCCGCCAGCGTGGTCATCCGCATTCTGGACAAGGCCACGCCGGAGATGCGCAAGTCCATCAACGAGATCCTGAAATATCCGGAGGATTCCGCCGGCTCCATCATGAACATGGAGTTCCTGTCCCTGAAAAAGGACATGACGGTGGAGGACGCCTTCAAGCGCATCCGCCGCATCGGCGGCGAGCTGGAGACCATCAACATCCTGTACGTCACCGACCCCACCCGGCGTCTTCTGGGCGTGCTGTCCGTCCGCGACCTGCTGCTGGCCAACGAGGACGATATCATCGAGGACATCATGGACCCCGATGTGGTGTGGGCGCGCACCATGGACGACAAGGAGGACGTGGCGCAGGCCCTGAATAAATACAGCTTCCTGGCGCTGCCCATCGTGGACATGGAGAACCGCCTGGTGGGTATCGTCACCGTGGACGACGCCATGGACGTCATCGAGGAGGAGACCACGGAGGACTTCGAGAAGATGGCCGCCATGCTGCCCTCGGACAAGCCCTATCTCCGCACCGGCGTGCTCGCCACATGGAAGTCCCGTCTGCCGTGGCTGATGATCCTGATGCTGTCCGCCACCTTCACCGGCATGATCCTGAACCACTATGAAAGCGCACTGGCCGCCTGTCTGGTGCTGAACGCCTATATCCCCATGCTGTCCGGTACCGGCGGTAACTCCGGCACCCAGGCCTCCGTCGCCGTGATCCGCGCCCTCAGTCTGGACGAGGTGGACTTCTCCGACGTGCTGAAGGTCCTGTGGAAGGAGCTGCGCGTCTCCCTGCTGTGCGGCCTGTGTCTGGCCGGCGCCAACTTTGTCAAAATGCTGGTGGTAGACCGCCTGCTGCTGGGCAACGCGGAGGTCACGCCCATGGTGTGCCTCGTGGTATGCACCACCATCCTGTTTGTGGTGATCTTCGCCAAGTGCGTGGGCTGCTCCCTGCCGCTGCTGGCGGAAAAGATAGGGTTGGATCCCGCCGTGATGGCAAGTCCCTTTATCTCCACCATCGTGGACGCCACCAGCCTGCTGATCTACTTCCGCTTCGCATCGTGGCTGCTGGGCATTTGAAAAAATTGTGCGTTTGCGCGGCATAGCGCCGCTGTTTCCGGGCAAGATAGAGTTGGGCCTTTTGGCCTGACTCTATTTTTCTTTTACGGGAGGAAACGCCATGAATCGCGCTTGTACCAACGATGGGTGCAGCTGCACCCCCAATTCTTCCATCAAGTGTACCGTTACCAACTGCGCCCACCACTGCAAGGACGTGGATCACTGCGGCCTGAACGCCATTCAGGTGGGTACCCACGAGTCCAATCCCTCCATGGACCAGTGTACCGACTGCCAGAGCTACCAGAAGTGCCGGTAACGCGCCCCGCGTGCTGACAGATCGCCTCCGCTTTCCCGGAGCCCGTCTGTCCCTCCGTGTGCCGACCCACACGGAGTACATACCACGCAGGGAGGTGACACCGGATGTCTGCATCCGCAAAATACGCCGTAGCCGGTATACTGGCCGGCGCCGCCAACGGCTGCTTCGGCGGAGGCGGCGGCATGGTGCTGCTGCCCCTGCTCACCCGCTGGTGCCATGTGGCGGAGAAGAGGGCCTTCGCCACCTGCGTGGCGGTGATCCTGCCCTTCTGCGTGGTATCCGCCGCCGTCTATCTGCTGCGCACGCCCTTTGATCTCACGCAGGCCCTGCCCTATCTGCTGGGCGGACTGGCAGGCGGCTTTGTGGGCGGCAGGCTGTTCCCCCGGGTGCCCGCCCCGTGGCTGCGGTATCTCTTCGCCGCCTTTCTGGTGTACGGCGGCGTCCGGTATCTCCTGTGACGGCGTGGCTCCTGCCGGTGCTGGCGGGCTTCTGCACCGGCATCCTGTCGGCATGGGGCGTGGGCGGCGGCACGCTGCTGTTGCTTCTGATGACGCTGTTCCTCGGCGTGGAACAGGCCGACGCCATGGCCATCAACCTGCTGTACTTCCTGCCCACCGCCGCCATGGGTCTGCTGTACCACCGGAAAAACGGCCTTTTGGAGCGTGCCGTTCTCCGCACTGCCGCCCCGTGGGGCACGGCGGCAGCGGCCGCCGGTGCGCTGGCCGCCACCGCCGTGGACGTATCCCTGCTGCGCCGTCCCTTCGGTGTCTATCTGCTGCTGGCCGCTGCCAGTCTGCTGCTGCAAACAAAAAAGGGAGGAAAGGCGTAAACCTTTCCTCCCTTTTCGTTGTGTCAACCCCTGTTGGCGTACAGGGGGACCTCCACATCGAACATCCGCCCGTCCCGCAGAACGGTCAGCGTCATGGTGTCGTCCACCAGATGGGTGCGGCGCACCGCCATCAGGTCACTGATCTGGTGCAGTGTCTGGCCGTCCGCCTTCAGCAGCACATCGCCGGGCTGAATGCCCGCCTCCGCAGCGCCGTAGCCGTCCTCCACGGTGTAGACCACCACCTGCCCTCCGTTATCCAAACTGTTGGTCACCGTCACGCCCAGCGTGGGGATGCCCCGGAAGCGGCCGGTGGCGATGAGGTCGTTGACCACAAAGCACACATCGCTGCTGGGCAGGGCAAAGCCCAGCCCCTCCACGGTGGCGTCCGTCTCGCCGCCGGTGCTGCTCATCTTCAGGGTATTGATCCCGATGACCTGCCCGTACTCGTTGATGAGAGGGCCTCCGGAGTTGCCGTTGTTCAGCGCCGCCGTGGTCTGAAGCAGTGTCATCACGCGCCCCTCCACCTGCACATCCCGGTTGATGGCGGAGATGATGCCGTTGGTCAGCGTACCACGCAGCTCCACGCCCAGCGGATTGCCGATGGCATACGCCGTATCGCCCACCCGGCACTGTCCGCTGTCGCCGAACTCCGCCACTGGCAGATCCTCGGCGTCCACCGCCTTCAGCACCGCCAGATCCCGGTCCTCGTCGTAGCCCACCAGCCTCACATCGTAGGTGCGGCCGGTATCCAGCGCGATCCAGCAGCTCTTGCCGCCGGAGATGACATGGGCATTGGTGATGATATATCCATCGGACGTCATGATGACGCCGGTGCCGATGCTGGCGCTCTTGCCCCCATCGGCCACCACCAGCACGGTGGAGGGATTCACCTTCGCGTATACGTCCTGAATGCTCAGCTTCTCGCCGGAATGCGCCGTGCAGGTCATGGACACGCCCGCCTCCCCCTGCATCCGGGGGATGGTGGTCTTTTCCGTCCGGAAAATGTCCACGATGCTGCTGGCGTCGCCGTTCTCGCTGCCTGCACCGCTGCCGTCACCATCCGCGGGCGGCGTGCCGCCGCCTGTCAGACTGCTGACGACTATCGCCGCCACGATGACCGCCAGCAGCACACCCACGGCGGTCAGGAATATCCGCAGTCCCTTTTTCCCCGATTTTTTCGGTGCAGCAGGCGGCTGCATGGAAGCAGCGCCCACCGGCATGGGGCGGGGCTGTACATAGCAATCCACCACCTCGCGGTCGTTGGGCTGCACATACCAGCTGACGACCTCCTGCGGCTCCTCTATCCGTTTTTCTCTGTTTTCTTCCTGCATACGGTATATCCTCCGGCCTCAGCGGGCCATCTGCATGGTAAAGGTAAAGGCTGTCACACCATTTTCACTGGTAACGGTGATCTTCTCCTTGTGCTGGGCCAGAATGGTCTTGACCACATACAGCCCCAGCCCGTAGCCGTCCTTATCCTCGCTGCGGGACTTGTCCGATTTATGGAACCGCTCGAACAGCAGCGGGATCTCCTCTGCGGGGATGGTCTGTCCCTGATTCCGCACGGTGACATATGCCTTCTCCCCGTTGACGGTCAGCCCCAGATACAGGGTGGACGACGGGGCGGCGAATTTGGCGGCGTTCTCCAGCAGGTTATACATCACCTGTGTGATGAGGTCGCGGTCGCCCTGCACCATCACGGAGTCCTCCGGGATCTCCGCGTCCACGTCCAGCCCACGGCTCATGATCTTCTGCTCCATGGACAGCAGGGCGATACGGGCGGATTCGCACAGGTCGAACTCCTCCTTCCTCATCTCCTGATTCTGGATCTGGGAGATGTCCAGCATCCGCCGGACAAGACGGCTGAGCCGCCGGCTCTCGTCGGAGATGATCTGCAAGTACTGACGCTCTTTCTCCGGCGGGATGGTGCCGTCCAGAATGCCGTCGGTATAGCCGGCGATGGTGGTCATGGGCGTCTTCAGCTCATGGGACACGTTGGCGATGAAGTCACGCCGCTGCCGCTCCGTCTCCTGCAGGGAATCCGCCATGGCATTGAACGCTGTGGCAAGCTCACCGATCTCGCCGCTGCCGGTCTCCTGCATCCGCACGTCAAAGTTGCCGTCGGCATAGGCACGGGTAGCCTGCACCATCTCCGTGATGGGGCGGATCTGCTTCATGGAGGTGACGGAGCTGGCCACGAACGCCACCAGCAGGATGATGGCGCTGAGCATGAAGAACAGGCCGATAAACGACCGCCACATCTCCATCAGCGATGAGCTGTCCATGACGGCCAGCACAAGTCCCAGCACCTTCCCTGTCTCATTGGTCATGGGGACGCTCACCGCGAACTTCTTCTGCTCGTAGACGCCCACGGTGCTGCGGCCCTCGTAGCCGCCGTCGGAGAGTGTCTTGTCCACGATCTCCTCCGGCACCCGGATGGACATGCCCACCAGTCCCGCGTCGGAGGTCAGCAGCACATCGCCCGCCTTGTTGCAGATGAGGAAGTCCACATCCGTCATCCGGGACGCCACGCCGGCCAGCGCCCGCAGCGCGTCCTCCTGCGTGGTCTCCGTCTCGCCGCTGTTCACCAGATACGTCACCGACAGCTGGGCGATCAGGTTGGCCCGGTCCCGCATCTCGCCGCGCTTTTCGGACACAGTGTAGTTGTAGCTCAGGGCATAGAACGACACGCCCAGCAGCACCATGGTCAGCAGCACCATACCGGCGCTGAGCATAAACTGCCGCCAGTACAGGCTGCCCATGGCACGTTTCATCCTCTCCCGCATGGCGTTACTTCACTTCAAACTTATAGCCCACGCCCCACACGGTCTTCAGCTCCCACTGGTCGGAGACATTCTCGATCTTCTCCCGCAGGCGCTTGATGTGGACGTCCACGGTACGGCTGTCGCCGAAGTAATCGAAGCCCCATACCTCGTCCAGCAGCTGGTTGCGGGTATAGACCCGGTTGGGGGTGGCCGCCAGATGGTACAAAAGCTCCAGCTCCTTGGGGGGCGTGTCCACCTTCTTGCCGTCCACCAGCAGCTCGTAGCTGTCCAGATTGATCTCCAGCTTGTCGAACACCAGCTTCTTCTTGGTGTCGTCGGGGATCTCGCTGCGGCGCAGCACCGCGTTGATGCGCGCCATCAGCTCCTTCATCTCAAAGGGCTTGACCAGATAGTCGTCGGCGCCCATCTCCAGACCGGTGATACGGTCGCCCACGTCGCTCTTGGCCGTCAGCATGATAATGGGGGTCTTGCCCTTCTCCCGGATGTGGGCGCACACCGCCCAGCCGTCCATCACGGGCAGCATGATATCCAGCAGCACCATGTCCGGCGCCTGCTTGTCGTACTCCTCCACGGCCTTGCCGCCGTCGTAGGCCAGCCGCACCTCGAAGCCCTCTTTTTCCAGATACATACGGATCAGCTCCGATATGTTGCGGTCATCCTCCACCACCAGAATGTTCCGTGCCATGGCGTCTCCTCCTCACGGTATATTTTTACCTATCATTATACCGGGCAGCCTTCATTTTTCCTGAACGTTTTGTAAACTTGCGCGGCATAACTGATTCAGTTTACCACACTTTCCGCCGTTTGTACAGTCTCCGGCGCCGGCCCCACGGTCACATCCGCGTAGTACCATGTCAGGATCTCCTGCCACGTTTTTCCCTGCCGTGCCAGCTCGTTGGCGCCGTACTGGCTCATGCCCACGCCGTGGCCGTAGCCGGTGACACGGAACGTCACCTCGTCCGCCGACGCGTCGATGGTGAAGCACGCCGAGCGCAGGGCGAAAATGCGCCGCAGCTCCACGCCCCGCAGGGCTGTGCCGCACACCTCCACCGTCCTGACCCGGCCGGAGTCGTCCCGCTCCGCCGCGCCGAACCACCGGTCCGGCCCGCCGCTGAGTGTCAGCTCCGGGTGGGCCTTGGCCAGCAGGGACTTGGCCTCCGCCGCGGAGAACGCCGCCGCGCTGTAATAGTTTGGCACCGTATCCTCCCCCTCCGGGCTGTCCACGCTCCGCAGATAGGGGACATCGCCGCTCCACACGTCGCCCGCCCCCGCCGTCTTCCCGGCGGAGGAGGAGTGGAACACCGCCAGAATGGGCTGGCCGTCATACAGTGCCACCTGCCCGTCCGTGGCCGCCACCGCCTCCTCGATACGGCGCTCCCAGCCGTCAAAGTCGCCGCCCCACTTCTCCCGTGCCGCCTCCTCCGACAGCCACGCATTGCAGCAGGCCGGGTCGGTACACACATCCGCCTGGGGATGGGCCTCCTTCCGCCCCGCCGCCAGCTGGTAGTACACATAGGTGCGCTCCGCCGCCGCCTGCGCCTTCAGTGCCTCCTGCTCGAAGCTGGCGGGCATCTCGCCCCGCACCACCCCCTGCAAATACACATCCAGCGCCATGGTCTCCACCGCATCGCCGTTCTGCACCGCCAGCTCCACGCCGCTGTCCCGCTGTCCCTGCGGGGACTGCTCCTGTGCCGCGCCGTCAGGCGCCGTCTCCTGCGCCGGGGTCTTCCCCGCCGCCAGATACGCGCCGCCGAACAGCAGCACCGTCAGCACCAGCGCCGCCGCCATAGATCGCCGCATACCATCACCTCCCGCACCAGTCTATGAACGGCCTGTCCGGCGTATGCAAAAACGCGGCTGGGTGCCGTCTCACCCTGCCGCGTTCCGGTATCGTATCCTATTTTTCCCGCATCCTCGCAAAGAACGATGACAGCAGGGCGCGGCTCTCCTCCGCGCAGATGCCGCCCACCAGCTGGGGATGGTGGGGGAAATTCTCCATGAACAGGTTCAGCACGCCGCCGCAGGCGCCCATGGCCGCGTCCCGCGCCCCGTAGAACACCCGGGCTATCCGGGCGTTGAGGATCGCCCCCGCGCACATGGGACACGGCTCCAGCGTCACATAGAGGTCGCAGTCCTCCAGCCGCCACGAGCCAAGGGCTTCGTTGGCCTCCGCCATGGCCTCCATCTCCGCGTGGGAGTACACGGCCTGCTTCTCCTCCCGCCGGTTCCGGCCCCGTCCGATGATCTGTCCCCGATGCACGATGACGCAGCCCACCGGCACCTCGCCGTGCGCCGCCGCCTCCCGCGCCAGCGCCAGTGCCTGCTCCATATAGTCCCGATGCTCCATCTCTGTCCTTTCCGGGGGAACGGTGTCGCCCCTGACTAACGCCGGTCATATTTGTCCAAACTATCCGTACACTGTACATGACGGGAGGAATCACCATGGCCAAACGACCCACCATTGACCCCGCGCTCCGGGAATTGAAGCAGGAGCTTCTCCGCACCAACGATGCCCTGAAGGACGCCTACACCCGCTTCAACTGCGTCTGTGACTCCGAATTGATCGAGGCCAGCATCTATGAGATCAGCGCCCTGAAGTCCCGCTGCAACTACCTGCTGCGCCGGATCAAGGAGCTCAGCGGCGAGGCAGTCCCCTCCGCCGTACCCCGCGCCCAGCCGGTGCAGGCCGCCGCTGCTGCCGCCGTATCGGAGGAGCCGGACGTACCCTGCGTCGCCGCCGACGCCATGAAGGGAGGGCCTGTATGTCGCTCGTAGAAAAATGTGCGCTGGGCCTTGTGCTGCTGTTTCTGCTGGCAGCCTGCCTGCGTCTGCTGCGCCAGCCTCTAAAGCTGGCGCTGCGGGTACTTATCAACAGTGCGCTGGGCTTCTGCGCCCTGTGGCTGCTGAACATGACCACCGGCCTCACCGGTCTGTCGCTGGGTCTGAATCTGTTCAACGCCCTGACCATCGGCGTGCTGGGCGTGCCGGGTCTGGGCCTGCTGCTTCTATTAAAGTGGGTGCTGGTGTAGACCCGCCGGTCGCCCGCCCACTGCATCCTCCGCATCGCTGCCCGCAGGTACAGGGGCGCGGTACGGGGGATGCTTTCGTCTCGGCGGGTGTGCCGTCAACGCTCCTCCCTTGTCAGATCCCACCCGTACAGCGGGTAGCGCTGCACCGCGCCGAAGATCTTCTTTTTCAGATCGGGATACCGCTGCTCCAGCTCCACAAGCAGCTCCTTCACCTCCTGACGGCGGCTGTGCCCATCCATGGGACAGGTGTTCTGCACCACCGTCAGTTGAAGCCGCGCCGCCACCCGCCGGATATCCTCCTCCTGACAGTACAGCAGCGGGCGGATCTGTGTGATGTCCGTCCGGTCCAGATACGTCACCGGCTGGAAGCAGCCGATGCGCCCCTCAAACAGCAGGTTCATCAAAAGCGTCTCCACCGCGTCGTCGTAGTGGTGACCCAGCGCGATCTTGCGGATGCCCCGCTCCGTCAGCGCCGTGTGCAGGCTGCCCCGCCGCAGCTTGGCGCACAGGGAGCAGGGGTTTTTCTCCTGCCGCTCCTGAAACACGATGTCGTACACCGGTACGGCGATGCGGATATACGGCACGTCCAGCGCCGCGCAGTAGTCGGCGATGGGCGCAAAATCCATGCCCGGCATCCCCGTCTCCAGCGTGATGGCCTGCACCTGAAAGGGCTTGGGGTAAAACGCCCGCAGACGCGCCAGCGCCGTCAGCGTCAGCAGGCTGTCCTTGCCGCCGGACACGCCTACCGCCACCGTCTCCCCTGCCTCGATCATGTTGTAGTCCTCCACGCAGCGGCGGACAAGCCCTAATATATGCTGCATACGGCGTTCCTCCCCGTAAAAATGAATTTGTGTTTTGAGAAAACGAGAGAAAACGAGAGATAATCAACGAAAATGCCAGATGTTATTGCCGTAAATGAAATTGATGTTGACAATCCCGCCGCGCTATGCTATAAATATGCTTGCGCGTTCAGTGCGCTTTCTCTGTCCCGATTTTAGCAAGGGCACACGGAAATGTAAAGCATACATTATTATAAATTGGAGGAAGAAAACCATGTCCACTTTCATGGCAAACAAGGCCAACATCGAGCGCAAGTGGTACGTCGTTGACGCCGCCGGCAAGCCCCTGGGCAAGACCGCCGTCATCGTGGCCGACCTGCTGCGCGGTAAGGGCAAAGTCACCTATACCCCCCATGCCGACTGCGGCGACAACGTCATCGTCATCAACGCCGGCAAGGCCGTTCTGACCGGCAACAAGATGGAGCAGAAGTACTATCGCACCCACTCCGGCTGGGTGGGCGGTCTGAAGGAGACCAAGTACCGCATCCTGATGCAGGACAAGCCCGAGCTGGCCATGCGCGTGGCCGTCCGCGGCATGATGCCCCGCAACATCGTCACCAAGGACTCTCTGAAGCGTCTGCACATCTATGCCGGCGAGCAGCATGACCATGCCGCTCAGAAGCCCGAGCTGGTCAAGTAAGGAGGAAAAAGAGAATGTATCAGTCCAAGAACCCCTACAAGTACGGCACTGGCCGCCGCAAGTCCTCCGTGGCCCGCGTGCATCTGTTTGAGAACGGCACCGGCTCCATCACCATCAATGGCCGCGACATTGATGAGTACTTCGGTCTGGAGACTCTGAAGATGGTGGTCCGTCAGCCCCTGAACGCCACCAACACCCTGGGCAAGGTGGACATCGTTGCCACCGTCGAGGGCGGCGGTGTGTCCGGTCAGGCCGGCGCCCTGCGCCACGGCATCAGCCGCGCTCTGCTGCTGGTGAACCCCGAGTACCGCGCCATCCTGAAGAAGGCCGGCTTCCTGACCCGCGATCCTCGTATGAAGGAGCGCAAGAAGTACGGTCTGAAGGCCGCTCGTCGCGCACCTCAGTTCTCCAAGCGCTGAGTTTATACCGCTTACCTGCAAAATGCCGGAAACCGCCATGGTTTCCGGCATTTTTTCTTCCCTTATGCCCAAAGAAGGTCACATTGACAATTCGACAAAGTGTGATATAATCAGTCCGTCTGAAAAAATATAAAGTTGTAGCACAGAGGTGTCTGCTCAAAAGCAGATGAAAAGGGAATCCGGTGCGAATCCGGAACGATGCAGTCACTGTGTACGGGAGCGGTCTTGCGAACCACTGGGAAACCGGGAAGGGCAACGCCGCGATGAACGAAGTCAGGAGACCTGCCTCTGTGTGGAATCTCAAGCCTGCTGCCAACGGGTTGGTTTTCCTACGAACTTATGATCCGTCGTGGGTCACCGTGCGGATGTATATGTAGTAAGAAGCACCGAGGGCGGCTGTGTGAGACGCAGCCGCTTTTATATTTCTTTCAGAACAAATATTTGGAAAGAGGTAGATCACCCCATGAAGAAAACACTTGCTTTTCTGATGGCGGCTGTGATGCTGATGAGCATGCTGACCGCCTGCGGCAACAAGGACAACGCTGCCGACAACAATGACAACAACGACGTAAACACCGAGGAGACCGACAAGGCCGCCGCCGACAAGGTCGCCGCCCTGATCGACGCCATCTACGTACAGGAGCGCACCGAGGAGACCGACGCCCAGTGCGAGGCCGCCAAGGCCGCTTGGGACGCCCTGACCGACGCCCAGAAGGCGCTGGTGGAGGGCGAGGAGGCCAGCCCCGATTACTTTGGTCTGGACACCGGCGACGCCTCCAAGGACGATCCCCGCAACCAGGACGAGATCGGCGAGAAGGAGCTGCTGGTGGTGTCCTTCGGCACTTCCTTCAACGACAGCCGCGTAGCCGACATCAAGAGCATCGAGGATGCCCTGCAGGAGGCCAACCCCGATTGGTCCGTGCGCCGCGCCTTCACCGCTCAGATCATCATCAACCACATCCAGGCCCGTGACGGCGAGAAGATCGACAACATGGAGCAGGCTCTGGAGCGCGCTATCGCCAACGGTGTGAAGCAGCTGGTCGTCCAGCCCACCCACCTGATGCACGGCGCTGAGTACGACGAGATGTGCGCCGCCATCGACAAGGTTCGCGACCAGTTTGACTCCGTTGAGATCGCCGAGCCCATGCTGGGCGAGGTGGGCAACGATGCCACCGTCATCAACGCCGACAAGGAAGCCGTCGCTAAGGCCGTTGTGGCCGCTGCTCTCGAGGAGAGCGGCTATGAGACCACCGCTGCCGCCAAGGAGGCCGGTGTCGCCTATGTGCTGATGGGCCACGGTACGGCTCATGTGGCCAAGGTCACCTACAGCCAGATGGCTACCCAGATGGAAAAGCTGGGCTATGAGAACGTATTCATCGGCACCGTGGAGGGCGAGCCCGAGGAGACCTCCTGCGAGGCCGTGATCGAGGCCGTCAAGAACGCCGGCTACACCACCGTGGTGCTGCGTCCCCTGATGGTCGTGGCTGGCGACCATGCCAACAACGACATGGCCGGTGCAGATGACGATTCCTGGAAGACCATGTTCGAGGCCGCCGGCTTCACCGTGAACTGCCAGATCTCCGGTCTGGGCCGTATCGCGGACGTGCAGGCTCTCTATGTGGCCCACACCAAGGCTGCCATTGACGCCATCGCGTAACAAGGACTGAACGGGCTCCGGGGCGGTACACCATCGCCTCGGAGCCTTTTTCAGAGCAAGGAGGACTTTACCATGAAAAAAATTCTTTCGTTTCTGCTGGCCGCTCTGATGATGACGGCGCTGCTGGTTGGCTGCGGACAGCAGCAGGCCGACGCCCCCGGCAATGATGAGCCCGACCAGCCCGCACTGGCGGACGGCGTGTACACCGCCGACTTCAACACCGACAGCAGTATGTTCCACGCCAACGAGACCTGCGACGGCAAGGGCGTGCTGACCGTGAAGGACGGCCAGATGACCATCCACGTCAGCCTCGCCTCCACCAGCATCGTCAACCTGTTCCCCGGTCTGAAGGAGGACGCCCAGAAGGACGGTGCCGTGCTGCTGCAGCCCACCAAGGACACTGTCACCTATCCCGACGGTCTGGCCGAGACGGTCAACGGCTTTGATATCCCCGTGCCCGCGCTGGACGAGGAGTTCGACGTGGCCCTCATCGGCAAGAAGGGCGTGTGGTATGACCACAAGGTCTCCGTCTCCAACCCTGTGCTGAAGGATGAGAGCGGCGACGACGCTGCCGCCATTGCGCTGGCGGACGGCACCTACACCATCGAGGTAGGCTTCGAGGGCGGCTCCGGCAAGTCCCATGTGCTGACCCCCTGCACCCTGAAGGTAGAGAACGGCGCTGCCACCGCCACCATCGTGTGGAGCAGCCAGAAGTACGACTATATGCTGGTGGATGGCCAGCGCTATGACGTCCTCACCACCGCGGGCGGCTCCACCTTCGAGATCCCCGTCCGGGCGCTGGATACCCCGCTGACGGTGATCGGCGACACCACCGCCATGAGCACCCCCCACGAGATCGAGTATACCCTGACCTTCGATTCCTCCACCGCCGTGGAGGCCGCCCAGTGAGGCGTTTTCTCGCCGGGCTGCTGGCGGCGCTGATGGTCTTGTCCCTCTGCGCCTGCGGCGCGGCTGACGCCCCCGCCAAAGCAGACGGACAAGCCGCCGCCGTGTCGTGGAACGAGCTGGTCTTTGACCGCACCATGCCCCTGCGCTACGCCCAGCAGTTCACCGTGGAGTACGCCGGTGACAGCTACAAGCGTATCACCATCCACGACGACCGGGTGTACCTGCTGGTGGCGGAGGGCGCGGCGGTACCGGAGGGCGTACCCGCCGGCGTCACCGTTTTGCAGCAGCCGCTGGATCAGATCTATTTGGTGGCGGCCGCCGCCATGGACTACTTCGACAAGCTGGACGCCGTCGGGTGCATCACCCTCAGCGGCAAAAAGCAGGCGGACTGGTACATCCAGAGCGCCAAGGACGCCATGGACAGCGGGGCAATGACCTACGCCGGCAAGTATTCCGAGCCGGACTATGAGCTGATCCTGTCCCAGGGCTGCGATCTGGCGGTGGAAAACACCATGATCTACCACTCCCCGGCAGTGCTGGAGCAGCTGGAGCGGCTGGGCATCCCCGTGTTGGTGGAGACCTCCAGCTACGAGACCCTGCCCATGGGCCGGATGGAGTGGATCAAGCTGTACGCGGCGCTGCTGGACAAGGAGGACGAGGCCGAGGCGCTGTTCAACGCAAAGATGGACAGCATGGCGGATGTGCTGGAGCAGCAGCCCACAGGCAAGACTGTAGCGTTCTTCTACATCACCAGCAGCGGCGCGGTGAATGTCCGCAAGTCCACGGACTATGTGGCGAAGTGCGTCGCCATCGCCGGCGGCGACTATGTCTCCTTCGACGAGTCGGCGGAGGACAACGCCCAGTCCACCATCAATATTCAGATGGAATCCTTTTACCACGGTGCGGTGGACGCCGACGTGCTGATCTACAACAGCATCATCGACGGCGAGCTGCACTCGCTGGACGAATTGGTGGCGCTGGACCCGCTGCTGGCCGACTTCAAGGCGGTCAAGAGCGGCAACGTTTGGTGCCTGACCAAGAACTTCTATCAGGAGTCGCTGGAACTGAGCGACCTCATTCTGGACGTCAACCATGCGTTGAACGACGCGCCGGACACGGCGTTTCACTTCTTGACACGGATGAAGTGAGCATTTTTTACATCATTACACTATAAGGAGGAGCGGCATGAAGAGGACCCGAACACTTCGCATCTTGGGAGGCTTTTGGCTGCTCCTCCTGCTTTTATTCACATTTTTGATTTGGAACATCTTCGCGGGAAGCGTTTCTCTTTCCGCGTCTGAGATATGGCGGATCCTGCTGGGGGGCGATGTGGACTTTACGCAGAGCCAGATCATCATGAAGATCCGTCTGCCCCGGCTTCTGTCGGCGCTGATCCTGGGCGGAGCGCTGTCCCTGTCCGGCTATCTGCTGCAAACCTTTTTCCACAACCCCATCGCCGGCCCCTTCGTGCTGGGTATCTCCTCCGGCGCGAAGATGACGGTGTGCGTGGCCATGCTGGCGCTGCTGAGCCGGGGCAAGACCACCTCCTCCGCCATTCTCATCGCGGCGGCGTTCGTGGGCGCCATGGTGTCCATGGGCTTCGTGCTGCTGATCTCTCAAAGGGTCAAGCGCATGAGCCTGCTGGTGGTCTGCGGCGTGATGATCGGCTACATCTGCTCGGCGCTGACGGATTTCCTCGTGACCTTTGCCGACGATTCCAGCATCGTGAACCTGCACAACTGGTCGCTGGGTTCCTTCTCCGGCATGAGCTGGGAGAATGTAAAAACCATGGCCGGCGTCTGCGGCGTCACGCTGCTGCTGACCTTCTTCCTGTCCAAGCCCATCCGGGCGTACCAGCTGGGCGAGGTCTACGCCCAGAACATGGGCGTGCCCCTGCGGGCGTTCCGGACGGCGCTGATCCTGCTTTCCAGCGTGCTGTCCGCCTGCGTCACGGCGTTCGCCGGCCCTATCTCCTTTGTGGGCATCGCCGTGCCGCACCTGATGAAATCCCTCTTTAAGTCGGCGGAGCCTCTCGTCATGATCCCGGCGTGCTTTCTGGGCGGCGGCGTGTTCTGCCTGTTCTGCGACCTCATCGCCCGCACCGCCTTCGCCCCCACGGAGGTGAGCATCAGCTCCGTCACGGCGGTGTTCGGCGCACCCATCGTCATCTACATGATGATCCACAGAAAGGCGGCGTAAGTATGGCAGCATATCTGGAGACAAAAGACCTGACCGTGGGCTACCACGGCAAGCCGCTGATCGAAGATGTCGCCCTCCATGTGCAGCGGGGCAAGATCGTGACGCTCATCGGCCCCAACGGGTCGGGAAAATCCACTATATTGAAAACCATTATCGGCCAGCTCTCCAAGGTGTCCGGCACGGTGTTTCTGGACGGCAAGGCCATGGAGTCGCGCAGCCGCAACGAGATCGCCCGGCGCATGGCCATTTTGATGACGGCCCGGATGGAGCCGGAGCTGATGACCTGCCGGGATGTGGTGAGCAGCGGCCGCTACCCCTACACCGGACGGCTGGGCATTTTGCAGCCGGAGGATCAGGCCATCGTGGAGCGCTCCTTGGAGCAGGTAGGCGGCATGGCGTTTGCCGATCGCCCCTTCTCCGCCATCAGTGATGGGCAGCGCCAGCGCATCCTCTTGGCGCGGGCGCTGTGTCAGGAGCCGGAGATCATCGTGCTGGACGAGCCCACCAGCTTTCTGGACATCCGCTACAAGCTGGAGCTTTTGACGGTGCTCAAGCGCATGGTGCGGGAGAATGATCTGGCGGTGCTGCTGTCCCTCCACGAGCTGGAGCTGGCGGAGCGCATCTCCGACACCGTGGTGTGCGTGGCGGGCGACCGCATTGACCGCATCGGCCCGCCGGAGGAGATCTTTACGCGGGCGTATATCGCAAAGCTGTACCAGATGGAGCACGGGAAGTACGACCCCTGCTTCGACAGTCTGGAATTTGTGCCGTAAGGAGTACCGACATGGAAAAACAGGGTGTTTTTTACGCCGTCAGCGTGGGCCCCGGCGACCCGGAGCTGCTGACCCGGCAGGCCTGCCGGGTGCTGGAGGCGTGTGACGTTATCGCGGCTCCCCGGATGAAGTCCGGGCGGATGCTGGCGCTGGACATCGCCGCCGGTGCCGTGGATATGCAGGGCAAGACCATATTGCCGCTGGACTTCACCATGGCGCGTGACGAGGTGGTACGGGAGGACAGCTACCGTACCGCGGCAGCCGCTATCGAGGCGGTGCTGGCGGCGGGGCAGGACGTGGCCATGGTGAATCTTGGTGACGTATCCGTGTACGCTACGGCGTACTATATTCTGGAGCGCATCCGCTCTGACGGGTTTGAAACGGTGATGTGTCCCGGCGTTACCAGCTTCTGCGCCGTGGCGGCGCGGCTGGGGCGCAGCCTCACCCGTATGGAGGAGCCCCTCCACATCCTGCCGGGCAGTGCCGAGCTGGACAGTGCGCTGGCGCTGCCGGGGACGAAGGTCATCATGAAATCCGGCAAGGCCATCCACGAGACGGCGGCGGCGCTGGGGCGCCGCGGTATGGCGGCAAACGCCGGGATGGTGGCGGACTGCGGGCTGGAGACAGAGCAGGTCTACACCGACCTGCGGCAGTTGCCGGAGGAGATCAGCTATTTTGCCACCATCGTGGCGGATTGAGAGGGCGCTATGGAGCAAAAAGTCCCCCGGCTGGTGCTGGCCGGTACCAACAGCGGCTGCGGCAAGACCACCGTCACCTGCGCCGTTTTGCAGGCGCTGGTGCTGCGGGGTCTGCGGGTAGGCGCGGCGAAATGCGGCCCGGATTACATCGACCCCATGTTCCACAGCCGGGTCATCGGCGCGAAAAGCTCTAACCTCGACCCGTTCTTTTTTGACCGCGACACCATGCGCTACCTGCTGGCGCGCAACAGTCAGGGCTGCGACGTTACGGTGATCGAGGGCGTCATGGGATACTATGACGGGCTGGGCCTCACCTCCACCCGCGCCAGCACCTACGAGGCGGCGCGGGAATCCGAAAGCCCCGTGGTGCTGGTGGTCAACGCCCGGGGCGCGGCGCTGTCGGTTCTGGCAGCGGCGGAGGGCTTTCTCCGCTTCGCGCCGGACAGCGGCATCCGGGGCGTCATCCTCAACGGGTGCAGCGCCATGAGCTACGGCCCGCTGGCACGGGAGCTGGAAAGCCGGCTGGGCGTCCGCGCCTGCGGCTATCTGCCCCGGCTGCCAGAGTGCGCGCTGGAGAGCCGCCATCTGGGGCTGGTGACAGCGGACGAGGTGGCGGATCTGCGGGAGAAGCTGCGGCAGCTGTCGGAGGCGGCGGAAAAGACGCTGGAGCTGGACGCGCTGCTGGAGATCGCCCACAATGCGCCAGTGCTGGACTTCACGCCGCCGGTATTGCCGGAAAAGGGCGCGCCGGTGCGGATCGGCGTGGCCCGCGACCGGGCGTTCTGCTTTTACTATGAGGACAGCCTCGACCTGCTGCGGCAGTTGGGGGCGGAGCTGATACCCTTTAGCCCGCTGGCGGACGAAAAGCTCCCCGACGGTGTGCAGGGCCTGTACTTGGGCGGCGGCTACCCGGAGCTTTACGCGGCGCAGTTGGAGGAAAACCACGCCCTGCGCAGGCAAATCCGAGACGCTGTACACACGGGGATGCCCTGTATCGCTGAGTGCGGCGGCTTCATGTATCTGACGCAGTCCATCGCGGGCCACGCCATGGTAGGCGCGCTGCCCGGGGACTGCTTTGACACGGGGAGGCTGACCCGGTTCGGCTACATCACCGCCACGGCGCAGGAGGACAGCCTCCTGTGCCGCGCCGGGGAGCAGGTACCCATGCACGAATTTCACCACTGGGACACTCCCCAGCCCGGCGGCGCTTTTCTGGCGGAAAAGCCCTCCGGCAAGCAGTGGCGCTGTGCGTATGCCACGGACACGCTGTACGCGGGTTTCCCCCACTTCCATTTTTACGCCAAGCCCGTCATGGCACAGCGCTTTTTGGCGGCTTGCAGAAAGGAGACGCTATGACGGAACAGATGAAGCCTATGGATATCGAGAAGCGCAGCTTTGCCATCATCACCGAGCTGCTGGGCGACCGGCGGCTGGACCCGGAAAACGAGCTGGTCATCAAGCGGGTCATCCACACCACAGCGGATTTTGACTATGTGGACAATCTGGCCTTTTCCGACCACGCGGTGGAAAGGGGCATCGCCGCCCTGCGGGCGGGCTGTGACATCGTCACCGACACCCAGATGGCCAAGGCCGGCATCAACAAGACCATCCTCGCCTCGCTGGGTGGGGAGGTACACTGCTTCATGTCGGACGCGGACGTGGCGGCGGAGGCCAAGGAGCGGGGCGTGACCCGCGCCTTCGTATCCATGGAGCGGGCGGCGGCACTGGAAAAGCCCTGCATTTTTGCCATCGGCAACGCCCCCACGGCGCTTTTCTCCTTAGAGGCGCTGATGGAGGCCGGCAAGCTCCATCCCGCCCTCATCATCGGCGTGCCGGTGGGCTTTGTGAACGTGGTGGAGAGCAAGGAGCGCATCATCGAGGCCGCTGCCGCGCCCTATATCGTGGCCCGGGGCCGGAAGGGCGGCAGCAATGTGGCGGCGGCTATCTGCAATGCCATGCTCTACCAGATCAGGCGGTAGCCATGAAGGAATTTGTGATGCGGGACGGGAAAAAGCTCCGTCTGGGCTACACCACCGGCTCCTGCGCCGCGGCGGCGGCCAAGGCCGCCGCGTGGATGCTGCTGAGTGGCAGCAGGAAGGAGACCATCCGTCTGCTGACGCCCAAGGGCATGGAGCTGACGCTGGCGGTGGAGGACATCCACAGCTCCCCGGACTGTGTGCGCTGCGCCATCCGGAAGGACAGCGGCGACGACCCGGATATCACCCGTGACACCCTCGTTTATGCCGAGGTGCGGAAAACAGAGGACGCGGGCATTGTCATCGACGGCGGACAGGGCGTGGGCCGTGTGACCAAGCCGGGGCTTGACCAGCCGGTGGGCGCGGCGGCCATCAACTCCGTGCCCCGCCGGATGATCCGGGAAAACGTGGAGGAGGTCTGCGGTCTGCTGGGCTACACCGGCGGTCTGCGGGTGGTGATCTCCGTCCCGGAGGGGGAGGCGCTGGCGAAAAAGACCTTCAACCCCCGGCTGGGCATCGAGGGCGGCATCTCCATCTTAGGCACCACAGGGATCGTGGAGCCTATGAGCGAGCAGGCGCTGGTGGACACCATCCATGTGGAGCTGCGGCAGCGGCGGGAGAGCGGTGCGGACTATGTGCTGCTGGCCCCCGGCAACTACGGCGCGGACTATATCAAGGACGCCATGGGCATCGACCCCGCCACGGCGGTGATGACCTCCAACTTCATCGGCGACGCGCTGGAGATGTGCCGGGAGCTGGGCTT
>ERZ1026848.466-NODE-466-length-22727-cov-5.991046_pt1 | contig 22727 bp, 13 predicted proteins | sample MGYA00380154_ERZ1026848 | MGnify/ENA primary metagenome ERZ1026848 (study PRJEB33269, sample SAMEA4719790) | human gut metagenome | biome: human-associated habitat; feature: organic feature; material: feces | place: Cameroon | collected 2013-10 ...
GAATATATCAATAATTTATCCTGCACCGCCAAGGAGTTGTGTGAACTGTCCGGATTGTCTGCCGCAACACTCAGCCGTTACCGTTCCGGAGAGCGGGTTCCGGAAATGAACTCAGATGCCCTCTGGCAGCTTTGCTGCGCCATAGCACAGCTTTCCTTCCTGAAACAGAACTGTCATCTTACACCTGACACCGTAAAAGAAGACCTTCTGACCAGTACTGATATAAGCACCACGGACAAGGAACACCTTCGCATCAATTTCAATACACTGGTATCTGTTCTCAACATCAACATCACCCGCCTATGCCAGTCAATCAGTTATGACACCTCTACCATTTTCCGTTTTCGCAACGGAACGCGCCAGCCTTCAGAACCACTCATATTTGCTGCTGCCGTTTCCCAATATATTGCCTCACAGTTCAACACTCCGGAAGATATCGATGTTCTTGCGGAGCTTCTGAAATGCAGCAAAGAAGAATTATCCAAAAGCACATCCCGTTCCTCCCGGCTGCAGTCCTGGCTTCTTGAAAAGCACACAGCTTCTGAAAACAGTATTTCCAAATTTCTGAGTGAACTTGATCATTTTGATCTGAATGAATATATTAAAGTCATCCACTTTGACGAAATGAAACTCCCCCCGCTGATGCCCTTTCAGTTTCCCACCTCAAAAACATATCTGGGACTCACTGAAATGATGGAAAGTGAAATCGACTTCTTAAAGGCAACCGTATTATCCAAGTCAGCCTCCCCTGTCATTATGTACAGTGACATGCCTATGGGAGAAATGGCAAAAGATCCCGAATTTCCCAAGAAATGGATGTTTGGTATGGCCATGATGTTAAAAAAAGGACTTCACCTGCATCAGATTCATAATCTGGATCGTTCCTTTGAGGATATGATGCTGGGACTCGAAAGCTGGATTCCGATGTATATGACCGGACAGATTTCTCCTTATTACCTGAAAGATACGCAAAACCATATTTTTCTGCACCTCCTTAAGGTATCCGGAGCAGCAGCACTGTCTGGGGAAGCCATTGCAGGGCATCAGGAAAACGGACGCTATTACCTGACCAAGTCCAAAGAGGAAATCCTCTATTACCGTAACCGTGCCGAAGAACTGCTGCACTCTGCAAGCCCTCTTATGGATATATACCGTGCTGATAATGCCAATGCCCTGCAGGCCTTCCTGCTTTCCGATTCCCATACAAAAGGGAAGCGCAGAAATATTTTATCCGCGCTTCCCCTTTATACCTTACATGAAGAGGCTTTAAAGCAGTTCCTGAACCGCCACTCACTTTCAGACCAGGAAAAGGAGAAAATTCTTTCTTATGCATCCTCGCAGAAGCAGCTTATGGAACGGATTCTTACCAATGCACCTGTCGAAGATGAAATCTCCGAAATTCCTGAAGAAAGCTTTGTTCAGCACCCTCCACTGATGCCTCTTTCAGGTATTTTCATGGAAAAGGATCTCCCTTATACCTATGAAGAATACCGTTTTCATCTGGAACAGACCCGCCAATATGCAAGAGAACATTCCTCCTACACTCTCACGGAGGTAAAGATGCAGACCTTTCATAATCTCCAGATTCACATTCACGAGGGAGAGTGGGCGATGATTTCCAAAGCAAACGCACCGGCCATTCACTTCGTCATTCATCATCCGAGACTTCGTCAGGCAATTGAGCAGTTCATACCTCCCGTGCAGGAGACCTGACTTCTATGGACCGGAATTAATAATGGCGCTTCAGCTCTTCCCATTCCGGTCCAAGAGAAGCACTTCCATTTGTGCTTCCGGCAAAATAGCTTCCATTCCGATAAACATGATCATATTTTACATCTGCTTCATATGTATTTCCCGCTGAATCCATATAGCTGTTTACACCCCGGACTGCCTCGGAGGCCTTCTGCTGCATCCGGTCCATGGCTGCACTCCGATCCCAGTAGCCCTGATTCACAATGTCCGAGGTTTCTGACAAAGTTCTCGAAATTCTCTGCGAAGCCTGAATCGCATTCTGCTGTCGCTGCATGGCACCATTCAGCTGGATCTGCTGCACAGAACGCAGTTCTCTTTCCTGAAGCTCATAATACAACGGCAGATATTGAAGCTCTTTAATAAAACGGTACAGCATTTTCTCGTATTGCGGTGCCCTGCCCTGCCCGCACATAAGAAGAAGATCAAATGCCCTCCCCCAGTCAAAGGTGCCCATTCCACCAATCCCATACATGGCACCCATGGCTGCCATTCCCTTTTTCACGATATCCATCATATCATTCCGTCCACCCTGCGGCTCCACGGCAACTGCCATAATTGTTGCAAAGTATCCATCATAGACTCCTCCGTTTAGTAAAAGTGTGAACCGGTAGACTCCGGGCAGTACATTCACCTGCTTCTCCAACTTCTGCGAAGCCTCCTGTGCAAACCGGGATGCTATATCCTTCAATTCATCAGTCAGAACCGGCGTGAGTTCAATCCGGCCGGAACCCGTCATTCCCACAATACGCTCCTGTGCATACTGCGGCAGTTCCACAAGTCTCCGGTACCGTACCATCGTCATCGGATTCAGCCGGTAATCTCCATTCTGATCCCCGGATAGCAGACCACCCAGATTCCCCAGTCCAGGCAGTCCACCCAATCCCTTAAAACTGCCAAACATACCGGATTTCTCCGGATTTTTATAATAAGCAGTCGGAAGAAAAGTCATCCGGGCCTCTCCCTGTTCCTGCATCATCTCCAATGCAAAGCATCTTGCCGCCAGGGAAGAGACGGAATTGTTGTCCTCCATAAGCCGGTAATTCCACCCATCCGGAATATAAGCCCGCAGCAAAGGTCCCTGTCCCTGAAAATCAATGTCTCTGACCTCCCTCCGTTTCGCATCTGCCCCGGATAAAAAATACTCGGTATCACAATATTCACACCGGATACGGGATGCCCCTTCCGGAATTCTCATTCCATGACCACAATTTCTGCATACGACCTCACGATATTCCATCTCCCATCACCTCCATATTATGCTGCTGATCTGATCGTCACATCCGCTGCTTCTATTGTATCGAATCCCCATAGCAAAAGCAGTTCCGGTTTCCGATCTGGACAGTGCCACTTCGGAAACTTTTCTATCCCGCATTTCCACTTATTATATGATGAAATAGAGAAAGGAGGCGTTACTTATGCAATTGGAAAACAGGAATTATTTATTATTGCCACACAGACCTATGGAAATTAGTCCGGCAAATTCGGGAAAATCAATAGATGCAATCTGACAGCTAATAACAAAAAAGAAGAAAAGGAGTGAGTAAACATGAAATCTCTCACAAGTAAACGAATTGCCAGCATATTGCTTTGTCTGTGTCTTGCAAGCATGACCTGTACCTCCTGCAGCAGTCTCAAAGCCAATCAGGATCTCCAATTCCTGCAGCAGCTGGAGCAGACGATCACACAAACCCAGTCCCTGCTGAATGATTCCATGTCCATTGCCGGTGAAATGGCAACTGAAACCTACGGCCTGGTTCCGGGCGAAGATGCCGCCGATTATGCCGGTCTCTGCCGAACCAATGCCAGCCTCATTGATCAGAAGGCCGGGAACATCCGGAAGCTGATGCAGGAGCTGGAACGTTCCGATGCCCCCAAAACAGACTATGGAAAAGCTTTGTACGAGGCCCAGAAGGAATATTTTGAGGATGCCCTCTCCATCCTGAATCAGATGGAAGAAACTCTGGTTTTCTTCGCAGCACAGTATGATGTCGGATTACCGTTGATTACTGCACTTACCTCCTCTCAGGATGACTACCAGCAGTATCTTTCTGTTGTATACGATACCGCTCTTTCCGTTAAGGATGATTACCTGCAGCTTGACACCCCTTCCTATCTTGAAGAGCTATGGCCTCTCTATACCTCTTCCATCGATATGTTCACCCAGTATCTGTATGCACAGTCCTGGGGAGCTGCAGGCGATGTTCTGCGTGAATATTCCTCTGCTCAGCTCATCAGCCGCATGGGAATCGTTGCTTCTGCCTATGAAAATGCCATTTATGAACTGATGGCCCGCGAATACATTCATTGCGAAGATGTCATTGATCAGAATCTTAAAGTTCTCGGAACGGAAATTCTGGATGGATGTAAGAATGGAACACTTCCGCAGGACAGCTATATGCAGATGTCCAGTGTTCTTTTTACAAACTATACCCTCATAGATGAGATTTATCCCAACCTGTATCCGGCAACCAATTCTATCGTAAATCTTGCCATCTATACCGATAAGGACTTCCGGGATGTTACCATTACTGCTGAAATTCCCGGATTCACACAGGTATATGAGCAGAAACTTACGATTACACCGGAGATTACTTATCTCATGATTAAACCGCCTGTACTGTCCGATATGCCTGATCTGTCCTCCGCGAAGGATACCCAGTTAATCTTCAAAATCACGGACAATATTACGGGTGACATTGTTGCACAGGAAAGTCGGTCCATCAAACTGTACAGTATTTATGATTACCGCAGTAACAGTGATGAATTTGGTGTAATCCAGAATGATAACATTCTGGCATGGATGACACCGGAATCGGAAGGTGTACTTGCTGTCCGCCGGAATGCAGTTGCATGGCTTGAGCAGAATCTTGGACGGGATGCAGGAATGCTTCCGGGCTACCAGCCCGCCTATGGGTATGGCAATGGAGAAGAAGCTAACATTACCTATATTCAGATTGCAGCAATCCAGAGTGCGATCAGCGCCATGGGTGTCCGTTATAATATGGGGCCTTACTCCCTGAACGCTACCCAGCGTGTCCTCATGCCAGATGCGGTACTTGCAAGTCAGTCTGGAATCTGTATTGAAACTGCCGTGCTGATGGCAAGTGTCCTCCAGTCTGCCGATATGCATCCCATGATTGTTTTTACTCCCGGTCATGCACAGGTTGCAGTGGAAAGCTGGAGCGGTTCCGGTCAGTACTTCCTGATTGAAACCACGAACCTTCCCTTCGATGCTTCGGTAGATGATATGAATACCCTCACCGCTCTTTACAGCAGTGAAGACTGGGCTGAATATCTGTCCCAGAGCAGTCAGAAGGCTCAACAGTCAGGCGGCATGGTCTATATTGTGGACTGTGATCTTGCAAAAATATTGAACATAAAAGGTCTTGCTTACTAAACAGGAGGAAAATCATCATGGCAAAATATTTCAGACAGATTACTTTATCCCTGCTGGTTATAATGCTGTCCATCGGATGCGGCAGCCAGGTACGCAGTAACTCTTTATTTGAGGTCTCCGGGAAATCAGCAGTAAACTGGGCCGATCAGTACAATCGGACAGATCCGCCCTCCCTCACGGTATATATCGAAACGGATTCCTATGCGGAAGAACCACATCAGATCAGCAGCCCCGATGTCATTAATCAGGTGTTTGATGCCCTTTCCGATGTTACTATTGGAAAAAAAGGCGAAGCAGATGCTTCTGACACTACCTATACTTTTTGTTTCACCAACGCAGATGGCTCAAAGCAGAACTTTGTTCTTCTTGCGGATGACTGCGTCAGAATTAAGGATACTATTTATGAGGCAGAGGGCATTGATGATGTATTTACTGCTGCCTATATCACCATTTTAGAAAACACACTGGATCCTTCAGATCTTAATTCCTCTGTAATTCCCGCTGAAATTACTCCCTCTTCCTCTGAGGATACCGGCGATGAAGATTCCTCACCTGTTCCTGACACCTCTTCCGATACGCAGGGAAATTATGCGGTATTTAGCAGTCCGGAGATGGGATTTTCCTTCCTGTATCTTCCCTCCTATGCTGCGCAAATGACTACCGGAGGAGGTGCCGTTATCTATACCGGCGGTGTACAGGGCGTTCCCTTCTTTCAGGTAATCCGCGTTGTCAATGGACCTTCTGCAGAACAATATCTGTCTGAACAGCGGATGAGCATTCAGATCCAGTTTGAAGACCGGCTTGTTCTGGATGAAGGTGAACCCGTTTCTCTCGGCGTCGAAGGGCGTGATATCTATGGAATTCAGCTTGCTTATACAGAAGAAGATTCCAATAAAATCCGTATTGTCACAAGCTTTGCGGAAAATCTGGAGGATCGCAGCGCTGCCGTATTCACCGCCTCCTTCTATGACGATGATGAAGCTGCTTCCAATGCTATTATGAATGCCCTCACCGATGCCCTGAACAGCTTTATGCCTGATGCCGGATATTATACGGGTGAAGCCACCGGTGACAACAATAACAATCCTGCCGGAGAACCTTCTACACCATCCTCAGGCAGTCAGACTGCCTCCTATACTCTGGAAAACTATGACGGAGGCATCTTTACCATGAAACTGCCAAAGGGCTTCGTAATTGAAACAGCCGGAGCATATGCCGGATTTGGTTTTCATGCTTATGATCCGCAGAATCCGGATGTACAGATCTTCTTTTACGGAGAACTTGGTCCTTATTTCAGAAGTGCAGAAGATAAATCAATGTACCAGCAATACTCACAGTCCGGTGATCCGCTTACAAAGCTGTCCGTATTGAACCCTAAAACCGTTTTAGGCTGTATTAGCAGTTTTGATGATTATGAACAGGCCTACAATGCAACCTCAACACCTTACCACGATTTTCCTGTAATCCGTCAGCTTTCCAACATCTCCGAACAGCCGGTAACAACCTTCCTGTCCGGTGTTGCAGAATCAGAAAGTATGGTTCTTGCTGATCTGACTTCTACGACCGGAAACGCATGCAGCGGTATTTTTCAGGGATCCATTGCAGATGCCAACCCTTATGCCTCTTCTTTTCCGTCACCAAGTGTATGCGCCATGGATGTGTTCGGTGTGATTGCCCCGAAGGAGCAGTTTACCTCTGTTTCTCCTGCATTGATTGAATCACTGTGCAGCTTCCGCTTCACGGATGAATATATAAAGGAAAGCATGTCCATTACCAATACGATCGGAATGAATGCCGCAGAATATTCCCGCCAGAATGAGGCAATGATGGATAACATCACAAACAATTTCCTTAACTACATTAACGAAAGATATTAAGATCTTGCATGAAAAAGAGCCGTTGCTTAGCGTATACTAATACAACGGCTCTTTCTTACTTTACTTATGTATATCGGTTTCAAGCTTGGATTTAGATAAAGAAACTTCCTGTTACATCTCCATTAATTACATAATAAGCAGTGTTCTCTTCAGGCTTTACATAAAGCTCAATACTCTGAATATCCTCTTCCTTACCATTTAAATCATATTTCCATACATCCCTGGTAATTCTGATAAGGTCTTCGGAAGTATAAGATTTTCCACTGAACTGGAAGTTTACTTCTTCTTTTACAACGGGTTTCTTAGCAGCGGGTGCCTTTTTCACTGTTTCCTTCTTAACGGTTTCTTTCTTAGCTGCAGGTGCCTTCTTAGCAGGTGCTTTCTTAGCAGCGGGAGTCTTCTTAACTGCCTCTTTCTTAACTTCTGCCTTAACTTCGGGTGCTTTTACCTCTGCTGCCTTAACTTCCACCTTTTTCTCTTCAGCCGGTACCTTAGCAACTACTTTTGCTGTTGCTTTCTTTACTTCTGCCATGACTAACTCCTTTCACTTCTTAACCTGACATTTCCCCAATCATTTGATGAAGCATACACTTCAATATGATGAAGCATACACCATAAGCCCCTGCTTGTCAACATTTCTGCGCTAAACTGTCACTTTTCAGTTACTGCTCACACAGCAGCCAGCCACTTGCTGTCAGACTACGTGAGAACATGATGTAACACCTTTCAGCCCCTGATCAGGAAGAAAAGAATCACAATAATACCCAGTGCAATCCGGTAATATCCAAACACCTTAAAGTCATGCTTCTTAATATAACCAAGCAGGAACTTGATCACGAAGAAGGATACCACAAATGCAACAACCATGCCGACTGCAAGAATTGCTCCCTCCATGGAAGTCATGGAAGCACCTGCAAGGAACTTCACTCCCTTTAAGAGGCTTGCTCCAAACATAACCGGAATGGCCAGAAAGAAGGTATATTCTGCCGCAACCGTTCTGGATACACCAAGCAGCAGTGCACCGACGATGGTTGCTCCCGAACGCGAAGTACCGGGAAAAATTGCTGCAATCAGCTGGAACATACCGATCCAGAAAGCAAGCTTATAATCAATTCCGTCTAAGGCTGTCACCTTCGCCTTCTTTCCTTTATGGTAATTCTCAATCACAATAAATGCAATACCAAACAGAATCAGCATAATTGCTACGGTCTGATAATTGTAAAACAATGCTTCTAACTGTTCATCAAAGAGCAGACCGACTATGGCTGCCGGTACACAGGATACCAGAATGTGAAACCAGAGCTTAAAAATATCCCATTTCACAAAGGCTCCGACTCCGTCCTTTGCCAGCGGCTCTTTATTATCCTTCTTTCCAAATGGCCAGATCTGATTCCAGAACAGAATCACAACGGCAAGGATCGCTCCAAGCTGGATCACCACTTCAAACATACTGTAAAATTCTTCCGATACATTCAGGGATACAATTTCATTCAACAGAATCATATGTCCGGTACTGCTGATCGGAAGCCACTCCGTAATCCCCTCCACAATACCAAACAGAATTGCTTTTAAGATTTCGATCATAATCTTTTATTTCCTCTCAAAATGATGCCTTGTAACTGTACTGAATCGTTATGTCTTTCATACTATCCATATGACAGGATCAGCATAAAATATGAAACTTTTTAGTAATTTTCCTTCACAAACCTGCGAAGTGCGGTAAGCGAGCGCTCCACCTTCTCCGTATCAATGCAGTAGGCCATACGGAAATATCCCGGGACACCGAAGCTGTCGGAAGGAACCAGAACAAGATCGTACTTTAATGCCTTCTGGCTGAATGTTACCGCATCCTCTTCAAGCGCCTTCGGGAAAATATAGAAGGTTCCGCCCGGTTTCACACACTCGAATCCAAGGCTTGTCAGTTCATTGTATAACAGGTTCATATTCGTTTCATAAACGGACATATCCGAGGTCATGTCCACTACCTCCGAAACAGCAAGCTGGATAATGGAGGACGGACAGTTGTGTCCGATTCCCCTGGAAATCTGTGCACAGATCGCACTGATCAGTTCCGCATCCGTGCATCTGGGATTGACTGCCACATATCCGATACGTTCTCCCGGCAGGGATAAGGACTTGGAATAGGAATAGCAGGACAGGGTATTGTCATAAAATTTGGATACATAAGGAGCTTCCACTCCTGCGAACACAATCTCACGATATGGTTCATCGGAAATCAGGAAGATATCATGTCCATATTCCTTCTGCTTTGCATACAGCACATCTGCCAATTTCTTTAAGGTTGCTGCACTATAGACTACTCCGGACGGATTATTCGGAGTATTGATGAGAACGGCTGCCGTGCTTTCATTCAGCATTTCCTCTAATTTATCAAAGTTAATCTGAAAGTCTGTTGTATTTGCCGGTACCACCTTAAGTGTTGCACCGGTCATATTGATATACGGATTGTATTCCGGAAAGAACGGTGCAAAGGTCAGTACCTCATCCCCGGGCTTCGTCACGCAGCGGACCGCATGCGCAATCGCTCCTGCTGCACCTGAGGTCGGAAAAATGTGCGCTGCCTTATAATCCATATCAAATCTGCGGTTCAGGGATTCTGCAATCTTTTCTCTCACTGAGGTGATTCCAAGGCTGGGACTGTAGCCGTGAATTTCCATGGAGCTTTTCGTCTGAATGAGATGAATCATCTCTTCATTAAATGCATCCGGGACAGGCACGGAGGGATTGCCGAGACTGTAGTCAAAGACATTCTCATAACCAATCTCTTTTCCCCGGGCTGTTGCAAATTCGGAAAGCTGCCGGATGACGGATTTTCCCTCCAGCATTTTCTTATATTGTTCATTAATCATCTTATTTGTTTCCTCCTTCATCCGATTTTATCTGATTTGCTTCCATAATTTCTTTTACAATCTTTGGATCAATCTTCTGAATGACCTGTTCAGAAGGCATTGCCGTATAGTAGCCCTGAATCAGATCCACGCCATAGGAAATCACTGTTTCCAGCTCCTCCTTCGTTTCAACGCCTTCCGCCAGACACTGAATGTTATTCTGCTCCGCAAATTCCACGGTATTCTTCACGAACATCTGCTTATTGACATCATTCTGGATCTCTGTAATCAGGTACCGGTCAATCTTAATGACATTCGGCTTGTAACGCAGCAGATTCACAATATTGGAATATCCGGTTCCATAATCATCTACCGCAAACTGGCATGGCTCCCCCTGATCAGTCAGGTTCATGATCCGACTGATCTCTTCGGCCGTTGTTTCATCACGCTCGGTGATTTCGATCGTACACCGGGATAGCTGGTCGGAATACTGCTTTACCAGCTGTTCCTTGTCCTTTCCCTCAATAAAATAGCCCGGAATACTGTTAATGAAAATATGTTTATCCTTAAAAAGGGCAAGATGTCCGTTGGCATAAGTCAATACATTATTGAATGTTGCATATTCGACCTCGTACAGCCTTCCATATTCCTCCGCAATATCCAGAATTTCATCCGGCCGCAGTCCGATTTCCGGTGGTGTACGCATCAGCGCCTCATACCCATAAATCTCACCTGTTTTCGCACTGACAATGGGCTGGAATACATAATAAAACAGATTCTCGGACAGCAATGTTTCAAACAACTGATATGTGTCCTTCGCTGTCTTTCTTTCCTTTAATGCCTTACCGCCACCCTGTTTCAGGCGATTCAGGTAAAGCTCTCCCATGGCGACCTTAATATAGGTCTTCATATCATTATTCCAGCCGGCTGCCGCTGTCGTACAGCCACAGTTGACCTCCACGAAATATTCCTTATCCTGTGTCTTATTAAAGCTTTCTATAAAACGGTAAAAGGCACGGACCGAATCATTGATAATCAATCCGGCTGCACCCTGATCCTCTGCTTCGTTAATAATACAGAAGCTGTCATCTGATATCCGGGCTGTCACGGTATCCTGCGGATTTGCCATCCGCAGGGCATCCGCTGTAAGCTGCACGGTTTCCTCAACGTCCTTCAGCCCGTAATTTTCGTATATAAACTGGTACTTCGGAATGTTGTAAACAGATACGGCTATAGCGCGTTCCTTCCAGATCGGATACAGTTCATTTATTCGCTTCACCAGACCCTTAAGATTCAGGACTCCGGTAACCGGATCATGATACTGCATTTCCTCAAGGCTGTGTGACATATGATCCTGCTGCATCCTGCTGATAATCAGGCTGAAGGCCAGATTCATCACCTTGGATACTCGGTGTATCTTACTTGCATCCGTCAACAGCTCTTTTGATTTCACAATGTAGTATCCACATACATTGTTCTCTACATAAATGGACTGGAATAAAAACATCGTATCTTCACTGACTGCCTCTTCCAGATGCGGATACATCTCCGCAGATTTATACAGGGCATAACGATGCCTGTCCAGATTACTGTCCAATGAGGAAATCACAATCATTTCCTCCGCAAACGGTCGTCCCGGATCCGGCTTTACATTGCTTCTGGTTGCTGCCAGGAAATCACTGTTCAATGCCACCATGGAATCCGGAAGAATAAAGGAATTCAGTTTATTACCGATAATCCCCATATCAATGGTCTCAACAACTCGTTCCACCTGGGAAAGAATAAATTCTTCATGACGCTGCGTATCCCACCGTGAGACGCACAGCCGGTCTGCACATAACTGATAATCCGGATGGCTCTGCTTCCGGCATCCGCAGGATTCCTGGATTGTCAGCGTATATTCTTCAATATCCCGGTATGGTGGTTTGTTTTTTTCGAGAATATTCGTCAGCATTTCCCGGCACTTACCAGCCAGAACCGACGATGTCCTCGTACAGGTCGACAGAGCCGGTCTGTGGAACTGATAGCTGGGCACACCATCGAAGCCGGTAACAATCATATCCTCCGGTACACGGATCTGGTGTCTTTTCAATACCTTGCAGGCCGCCACTGCCATAGCATCATTTGCACAGATAATCGCCTCCGGCAGATCTCCGCTCTGAATCCAGTTCTCCACGGCCCGTTCCGCAGGACCGTACCAGTATTCTCCATAGGCAACCTTTGCTGTCTGCGGATCAATTCCACAATCCCGCAGCGTTTCACGGAAAATCTTTTCACGGAGCATGGAGTTGCTCTCTCCCATACTTCCTGACAGAAAATACAGCTTTCGTTTATGATGAACCTTAATGACATGTTCAATCAGCTGGCTGAGAACATTCTCATAGGAAGGCACAATGGAATAACAGCCTTCTGCCTTCATATTTAACAGAATGACCGGAATCTGTCTTTCCTTTGCCCTTGCAATAAGATCCCTGATTACCTGATGATCATTGATGGTATCCGCCTTAATAATCACGGCGTCAACCAGATCATAGTTGAGCAGCTGATAAATTGACTTAGCTCCCTCATCATAAACATTCTGATGATACAGATCCGAAAAACTGTTAAAAAGCAGCAGACGATAATCAGACCCTTTGACAGTCTGATAAAGTGCATCTATAAATTCATAGGTGACTTCATCCTGGATTTTCGTCAGACAGACCGCTATCAGCTTATATCCATTCAGCATTATTTACCCCTTCCTCATAAGAAAACGCTTCCCTTACCTTTCCATTCTAGTCGAAAATAAAGCAGGGCGCAAGAGATTTCCTCCTGCGCCTTTATAATCTACTTTTAACTTATTTTGTAGAAGATAAAATCAGACTCATGTCTCCCTGGAAATCAACGGTTCCGATTCCTGCAGGAAGGATAAAATGATCACCCTTACGGATCATCTGTCCATTTACCAGTCCCTCTCCTTCAATGACACTCACATTCATAAACGGATGCGTCTGTTCGATAGAAACCGGCTTTGTCACATCCAGCTTCCATACGGTATAGTAAGGACAGTGAATCAGTTCATTCAACTGATCCTTCGGCAGGTCTCCGACATACTTCACACTGTCTTCGGCAGATGCCGCAGGAACATTAATCACATCAATACTCTGCTGTACATGTAACTGACGCGGCTTTCCATTCTGCAGACGGTCATAATCATACACACGATAGGTAATGTCACTGTTCTGCTGTGTCTCTAAGATCAGGCAGCCACTGGTGATTGCATGTACGGTTCCCGGATTGATCTGGATGAAATCACCCTTCTTAATCGGAACGCGGCGGATAAACTCATCCCACCTGCCTTCGGAAATCATTTCCGTAAGCTCTTCCTTTGTCTTCGCATTATGCCCAATCACAAGCTCTGCACCCTCCGGGCAGTCCAGAATGTACCAGCATTCGGTCTTTCCTAAGGATCCATTCTCATGAACCTGTGCGTAGGCATCATCCGGATGTACCTGAATACTTAAGTTGTCCTTTGCATCAATAATCTTAATCAGCAGCGGGAAGCGGTCTCCTTCTTCATCGCCAAAAAGATATGGATCCTCCTTCCATAACCGGGAAAGGGTCTTTCCTTTGAAGAGACCTTCCTTTACGACGCAGTCCCCGTTCTGATGGGCACCGATTGCCCAGCATTCTCCGGTATCCTCACCCGGAATATCATATCCAAAGAGGCTTCTTAAACGGTTTCCACCCCAGATCATTTCCTTAAATACCGGCTCCAGGAACAGAATCGGTCTCTGCTTTGTATTAATAGATAAATTTGCTCCGTTCGTTTCAATCACCTTCTGATACCAGAATGCGGAATCCTTTACGATTCGCTTCTGGGTTGCAAAATCCACATGGACAATTCCAAACCGCTCGGTATATCCCTTATCCCATTCAAAGTTATCTAAAAATGTCCATAAGAAGTAACCACGGACATCCACGCCTTCATCGTTTGCCTTCTGTAATGCAGAAATATACATGTCGAGGAAGTTCTGACGGTTCGGATCATGTACTCTGCCATCAAGGGATACATCATCATGGCAGGACATACCGTTTTCTGTCACAAACAGAGGAAGCTTATAACGGTCATAAATAAACTTCACACCCCAGTAGAAGCAGTCCGGTGTAACCGGCCAGTTGGCTGCGGTCTTCGGAAAGCCCTCCGGTCTTTCGGGAAATTCGATTTCTCCGTTTTCACCTGCTTTTACAAAGTATCCATTATAAATATTCTGTCCCATGAAATCCAGCGGCTGGGAAATCAGCTTCATATCTTCATCGGTGATTTCCGGTAGATATTCCGCGAACTTCTCCAGGCCTTCTTCCGGATATTTTCCTAAGAATACCGGATCATTAAACCATGCTACATTCCATGTCCAGTTATCCATCGGCTGATAAAAGCCAAACAGTACCTTTCTTGCTGCTTCCACATCCTCCGGTTTATTACTTACAGGGTATGCCATACCACAGGTCGGTGCATAGCCGACCTTAATCGGACGACAGGCATATTTACGAAGATTAATAACTGCCTGTCCATGTGCGCGCAGTGCATTGTGTGCAATCTGGAACACATCCCTATACGGAAGATGCAGGCCCGGTGCATGCCATCCGGACATATGTCCGATTCCAACGAAGCATTCCGGCTCATTTAAGGTAATGAAATTCTCGCAGATATCGGAAAAGTTTTCCGCAACAACCCTGGCATATTCTCCAAACCACTGAATAACCTCTTCATTCAACCAGCCGCCCCTGTCCTGTAACGCCTGGGGAAATTCCCAGTGATACATGGTCAGATACGGCTCGATTCCATTCTTTTTCATTTCCAGGATCATATCCCGGTATAAAGCAACGGCCTTTTCATTCACCTTACCGGTTCCTTCCGGAATCAGTCTTGCCCAGCTGATGGAAAAGCGGTATGCTTTAATTCCCATCAGTCTCATCAATGCAAAATCATCCTTGTAACGGTGCATGTGGTCACATGCCACCTCTGCTCCATAGCCATCCTTCGTGCCGCCCTCTGCAATGAACTTATCCCAGATCATTGCACCTGCACCGTCATTGGCATCTCTTCCTTCAATCTGGTAAGCGCTGCTTGCAACGCCCCAGACAAAATCGTCACGAAACATCTTTTCTGTTCTCCTTTATTTTCGCATCATATCATGTCAGAGTCAAAAGCATTTGGCCCCTGACCTGATTACTGCTTTGTTACAGCCTGAACTTTTCAATGGACTGATCCAGTTCCCAGGCTTCTTCACTCAGCTTCTCCACACGGACGGCCAGACGGCTGATCGTCTCTGCCTGATTGCTTAAAGTAGAGTTTGCTTCCTCGGTAGATGCTGCCACCTCTTCGGATACCGCAGAAATATTCTGAATGGAATCCTGTACATTGGCACGTTCGTCTGAAATCTGCTCCATCTGCTGTAATACCACGCGGATATCTTCTACCAGTCCGCTGACGCTGTCACGGATCTCACCAAACACCTGTACAGTCTGATCCAGGGAAGCTGACTGTTCTGCCATCATGCTTTCTGCCTTCCGCGCAGAATCACTTGTCTTCTTTGTCGTAGAATTGATTGCGCTCACAATCGCCTTGATCCGGTTCGCAGACTCCTTGGACTGGTCAGCCAGATTACGGATTTCTTCCGCAACTACCGCAAATCCTCTTCCCGCCTGTCCTGCTCTGGCTGCTTCAATGGAAGCATTTAAGGAGAGGAGGTTGGTCTGCTCCGCGATTCCATTAATAATCTCTACAAAACTCTGGATTTCCTTGGAATTCTTCTGTACCTCGTCAATATCACCAACCAGTTCATCGGTAAGCTTCACCGTTTCACTGCTCTTCTCGTTCAGCTCCTGAATGATCACCTTGCCCTGCTCTACCGAAGCAATGGCCTTATCCGCTGATACACTCATATCACTGGTACGGTTCGTTACATCAATAATATTGTCAGAGAAGGTAATCATCTTATTATTGCTGCTCTCTGTTTCCATTGCCTGGGAATGTACTCCCTTGGCAACCTCTTCCATCATATGGGAAAGATCCTTCATGGCAATGCTGATTCCATCGGTCTGCTCCGAAACATCCGCAGACATTTCATTCACATGGGTACCGAATCCCTTCATGTTCTGCATAATGTCATGCATACTGGTCATCATGGCATTCAAACTCTCTGTCAGTGTCTGGAACTCATCCTTACGTTTCGTCTTGAAGGTACTGGTGAGGTCTCCATCTGCCACCTTGGCAAGTCCCTTGTTCATGCCGCGCAGGGTAGAGGTGATTCCCATGGAAATCTTTAATCCGGTTCCAAGTGCAATCACTCCGGCAAGCACTACCAGAATGATGGTGACAAACCGGATGGTATTGGCCTGCCCCATCAGGGCACTCTTCGGAATTAAAGCACATACAACCGCTCCTGTCTGTGCAATCGGTACAACCATGTATACATAAGTTTTTCCTTTTATCCTGACCTGTCTGGAATAGGCTTCTCCAAGGCTCCTGCTGTCTTCAAAAAAGCTGTTTCCTACAAAGTAGGTCTGATCGGCAATCACGCCTTCCTGGCCAGCTGCCACTGCTATCTCACGATTATCTTTCGTTACAAGAGCCGTAATACTGCCTTTCCCAAAATCCAGATCATATAAGGATGAGGTAATGTCATCCATGGAAATATCAAAAATAAGATACGTATCGGCTTTGCTCATCTTCTGATAAAAAACAAGTCCGTAATCTCCCTCTTCGGAATTCAGACAGCTGTCCAGATAATGATGATAGCCAAGCCATGCATTTCTCTGGGTCGGATTATTCGCAAAATACTCACCCTCCGCTGTTGCCATGAAATCCTCATAAGGAGTCTCTGTCATGGAACCCGTGATGGAAGAAGTACTGCTTCCCTTTCCGGTCTCCGCAATCACACTGTACTTATCAATAAATGCATCGGATAATGCCGTGTTCTTCAAAATCTGCTGGGTACTCCGGAAATACTCACCCGCCTTATCACCCTTCTTGTAATACTTATTGTAGTAATCTGCCACATCACCGTTACCAACAAGTTCTGTCGCCTTGGCATTGACATTCGTACAGATCAGTCCATAGTAATTCGCTACTGCTGTCAGTGTCGAAAGTGATGTTTCCTGATATTTGGATACAATACCGGAGGAGGCAATCTGATAGGAGGCTGCACCCAGTACGACCATCAGAAGCACCGGAATCAGAAACGCCAGCAACAGAGTATGCATGATGCTGCGTTTTCCTTTTACAAACAGCTTTTCTCCCGGTTTCTTCTGCTCTCTGCTGTCTTTAGCACCTGTTAATTTCATTTTTTTTTGAGCCTGTACATCATTTCCTGTTTCTGCAGCCGGTCCCCTGGAACCGATCACAGATACCAGATAGAATGGTACCTGATCGTCTTCATGAGCTTCAATAATGCGGATCTGCACATGATGCTTCTTAAGTTCGGTATGACGGGTTATCGTCTGGATAAACAGGCAGTCACCCCAGTCCTCATCAAAGTTTCCGTCAAGAACGGTCCTCGTGCTTTCATCTCCATCCACCACAACCTCTGCAACCGGAGTCGGTCTGTGGATCGTTTTGCGATACTGGATCGCAATTCCCGTTGCTTCAATGTCAAAGGAGATTTCATCTCCTACACTGGAAGCAATAAAACCTCCGCTGAAAATATCCAGAAACTCCTTCTTCTTATGGGGATCCTTCCGGAAACCGTTAAGAGCCGGAGTGCTGTTGTAATTTTTATATCGTACCGAATTCTCATACTCATTGGCAGTAATCGGATCCGGAAGTGTTTTCCCGTTAAAGTCAGGATCTGCCTCTTCGGTATTACGATCCTGATAAACTTTCTCTAAAAATGTGGTAATAACCTTTGCTACCAGTGCATGACCGTCATCGTTCGGATGAAGATCATCCGGCGTGATTTCACGATTCTTAATCTGACCGGATTTTACCGGAGGTAAAATCGTACTCTTCATGCTGACCATCGGAAGCTGATAAGCACGTGCTACTGCTGCATGCTGATCCTCTGCGCTGATTCCGTTATCATACCGGACATTGTTCATCAAAAGAACGGCCGGTGCACTTGCATCACCATAGGTTTTACGGATCAGACCTTCGTAGGTCTCTCTAAAAAATTCATTGTTATCATCATTTACTGCAAACTCAATCAGAATAAAGTCAGGCTTTTTCTGCAATAAATGCTGCTCTACCCTGGATACACCAAACTGGGAGGTTGTACCGCCAATTCCTGCATTAATATATTCTATCTGCGCCTGCGGAAACTTCTCCTTCCACCACTTATAAACCAGATAGGCATAGCATGTTTCGGGTGTGGAAGACAGACTTCCCTGCGTAATGGATCCTCCGAGGAATCCAACCTTGACCGGTTCTCCTGCTTCTGCCTTTTTCATACACGCTTTAATGCGCTTCCAGTTACCTCTGTTTAACTCACCTTTTTCAAAATCTACCGGATATCCCATAGACACCTCCCCAACCTGTTTCTTTGGAAAATATTCAGAAAGGCTTGCTTTTCAACAAGCCTTTCCATTCCTCTTATAATTCCTGTCGTAGCTGTTAAGCACCTTATCTGATGCCGATTTCTGTATCAGTTTCAGTCAATCTGCTGTGCTCTTTAATATATGCAACAATATCCTCGAACTGTGTAAATGCAAGACCTACATAGCTGTCTGCACAGCCATAGTAAATTGCGATTTTACCGGTTTCCGGATCATGAATCGTTGCACAGGGGAAACATACATTAGGAACGAATCCTCTTTCCTCATACCACTCTTCCGGAGTAAGAAGGAAGGTTTCACAACGATATTTTACAATAGAAGGATTCTCCAGGTCAAGGATTGCACCACCGATGGAATATACGAAGCCATTGCAGGTTCCGCTTACTCCGTGATAGAACAGCAGCCAGCCTTCGCTTGTCTCGATCGGAGCAGCACCGCCGCCAATCTTAACGGACTCCCACCATTCGCTTCCCTGGCTCATTACATGTCTGTGCTTGCCCCAGTATACCATATCCGGGCTCTCACTTAAGAAGATATCACCAAACGGAGTATGTCCACTGTCGGAAGGTCTGCTTAACAGCATGTAGTTGCCGTTAATCTTACGAGGGAATAATACCGCATTTCTGTTGTAAGGAATGAACGGATTCTCCAGTCTTGTGAAGGTCTTGAAATCGGTGGTCTTCGCCATACCGATGGAAGCGCCGTAGAAATCCTGACACCAGATAATATAATAGGTATCTTCAACCTTAACAAGTCTCGGATCATAGGCATATCTGGGCATAAAAGGTTCTCCCTTTTCATTGACAAAAGGAATCTTTTCCTTGTCAAAATCCCAGTGAATGCCATCCTTACTTCTACCCATATAGATATATGGAATACCGTTTGTCTGCTCGCCACGGAATACGCCGATGAATTCATCTCCGTAAGGCATTACGGCACTGTTAAAGATTCTTGCAACACCCTCTACCGGATTTCTTCCGATGATCGGGTTCTCTGTATATCTCCAGATCGGTGCTCCTGTTAAATTTGCGGGTCTTTCCTGCCAGGGAACATTCTTGACAGGAGGGGCAATCATTTTTAATTCGCTCATTTTATTTTCCTTTCTGTTGGTTTATAGAGTTACCTCATTTGATAAGCCGCAGCTCATTATCTGCGATAACAGTTCAGCCATGCAGAAATGATTGTGTAAGGCATGGCTGAACTGTAATTATCTGCGATTCAGGTATTCCAGATTCTTCTTTACGAGATCACATCTCTGTGCAACACACTCTACAGAACGAAGCGGATCCTGAGGAGTATTGAATACATAGTCAATCAGCTTGTCAATCGTTGTGGATGCCACATGCATTCTGGTATCGCTGGATGCATAATAAATATATACATCTCCGTTTTCTGTTGTAATCGCACCATTAGTAAATACGACATTGGAAACATCTCCGACTCTCTCTCCGCCTCTGGGTCCGATCAGCATTCCGGAGGGCTCAGCAATCACCCTGGAAGGATCATTTAAGTCGGTTGCAAATGCATAAATAACATAGCGGAGTCCTGCAGCTGTGTTACGGACACCGTGTGCAATATGAATCCATCCCTTTTCGGTCTTGATCGGAACAGCACCCGCACCATTCTTCACCTCGGTAATGGTATGATACTTACGTAAGCTGGTCATCTTCTCTTCGTCAATTGCAGCATGTTCAATATCATCACACAAACCAAATCCAATGCCACCGCCTGATCCGGTGTCAATAAAATCATCCATCGGTCTGGTATAGAATGCATATTTACCGTTTACAAATTCCGGATGAAGAACCACGTTTCTCTGCTGGGGAGAATGGAGTGTCGTTAAGTTGTCAAGTCTCTCCCAGGTCTTTAAATCCCTGGTTCTGACGATACCTGCCGCTGCAACTGCCGCAGAAAGATCGTTTACGGAGGTGTCCTTGCTTTCGGAACAGAATACACCGTAGATGTAGCCATCTTCATGCTTGGTAAGACGCATATCGTATACGTTGGTTTCTTCCGGACAGGTATCAGGAAGAAGAATCGGATAATCCCAGAAACGGAATCCATCCACCGGGCTGTCACTTTCTGCTACTGCAAAGAAGGACTTACGGTCATCTCCTTCTACTCTGGCTACCAGATAATACTTACCGTTTAATTCAATTGCTCCGGAATTCAATACTGCATTAATTCCAAGTCTCTTCATAAAATAAGGATTGGTTTCCGGATTAAAGTCATACTGCCAGATTAACGGAGCATGCTCCCTTGTTAATACCGGATACTTATACCGGTCATAAATACCATTATAGAAATCGGGGTCGATCTCGTTCTTACGGTTGATGAGCAGCTCAAGCTTTGCTGACTCAATCTCATATTGTTTGTTCATTATTAGAATTTTCCTCCTTCTTTACGGGATCTCTTAATTACTTCGAAACACATTCTTCCGTTATGATACGGGCACTTCCATGGTTCTACAATCGGTCTTCCCTCATAAGGCTTACCCTCCGGGTCTACTTCCCAGAACCATTCGGAGCCTGCGCGCTTATCAATGACATGATCCTTAATGAACTGCCATTCGCTCTCTGCTGCCTCCAGATATTCCGTCTTTGAAGGCTCCTTCTCATAACCATTCAAAAATCCAACCACCGTTTCTGCCTGTACCCACCAGATACGATGTGTATTCACAACACCCTTTTCACATTCGTTTGCCAGAGAATGTCCATCAAAGGCAACCTTGTAAATCTGGGCTGTCAGATCCTTCGTAATTGGAGAAAGAAGTGCCTCGTACTTCGGATCTCCAAGAACTTCGATACCGCGATCCATTAACCATGCGGTTTCAATATCATGTCCATAGGAATGAAGATCAAGGATCGAATTCATGTCTGCGTCAAAGAAAACCTCCTGGCGATGAAGCTCCGGATTATAGACCTTCGTTGCAAAGGTATCCATAATCCACTTAAGGCTCTCTGCCACTTCCGGGAGCCTGGCCACACGATACAGCTCTGTGTATGCTTCAAATACATGAAGCAGGGTATTCATTGTCTTATCTGCGATGATACCGTTCTCAGAAAGCTTATCGTTCTCAATGAGATGGAATTCCTTATTGAACGCTTCCAGATATCCGATTTCATCGGTACATTTATTTTCAACAATATGATACAGCTCTTTGGCAATACTTAATGCTTCTTCATCACCGGACGCTTCATAATATGAGCTTAAAGCATAGATTGCAAATGCCTGATTGTAGGTATGCTTCGTGGTATCCTCCGGCTTTCCGTCATACTGAATGGACCAGAAGATTCCACCGTTCACACGATCCAGACAGCAGTTCTTCAAAAACTCATAGGCATGCTTTGCCTCGTCTAAAAGGGACTCATCCTTAAGCAGGGTATAGGCATTGGAGAAGAACCACATGATACGGCTGTTTAAGATACATCCCTTTACAGCCTTCTTATCCACTGCAAGATCATAGGTCATATAACCATAATATCCGCCATACTCATTGTCTCTCAAATTCTTCCAAAAGGGAATAATTGTCTGCATAAGATGATCCTGAATTTCATTTACCATCATAATTCCACCCTCCGTAAAATCAGTCTTGTGTTAACCCTTAACCGCTCCGGCTGTCAACCCGGAATAAATCTGCTTCTGGCAGGTAATAAATACGATCAGTGCAGGAAGCAGCGAAATAATAACGCCGGCACAGATCAGGTTGTATTTACTTCCCAGGGGTCCTACGAAGGTATACAGAGAGGTGGCTACCGTTGCATATCTTTTCTTATCCTGCAGATAAAGGTTCGCATTATAGTATTCGTTGTAGGTACCAACGCCCTTCAGAATACATGCAGTTACAATAGCCGGTTTCAACAGTGGTAACAAAATTTTGTAGAAAATAGTGAAGTAAGATGCACCATCCATGATTGCCGACTCATCCAGTGAATAATCAATATTCTCAAAGAACTGGATGTAAATATAAATTGAAATAACGTCCGTACCACAGGTCATCAGGATATAACCAAACATATTGTTAATAAATCCTAACTTATACATCATCTCGTAAACTGCGATCTGCATTGCCACACCGGGAAGCTGGCAGGCAACCAGGAACAGGTTACGGATCAGGGTATTTCCGAAGAATTTGAAACGGTTCAGTACATAAGCAAGCTGCGTTCCGATAAACACAGATAAAATCAATACTGCTATTAGAATGATCGTGGAGTTAATAAATGCTCTTCCCATTCCGGCTTTCTTAAAGGCACTTACGAAGTTTTCAAAGTACAGCCAGCTCGACGGGGGAGTCATAACATTCGTACTGTTATACTC
>ERZ1026848.469-NODE-469-length-22643-cov-8.251638_pt1 | contig 22643 bp, 21 predicted proteins | sample MGYA00380154_ERZ1026848 | MGnify/ENA primary metagenome ERZ1026848 (study PRJEB33269, sample SAMEA4719790) | human gut metagenome | biome: human-associated habitat; feature: organic feature; material: feces | place: Cameroon | collected 2013-10 ...
TGAGTTGGATATAACTATAAGTTTTCAAAAATGGCTCCAAAAGGGATGCTATGGGGACCCTCACACCGGGCGGACAGGGTCGTCCGCCCCGGACCTCACTCCAAAATCACGGTACCCTTATTTTTCTCCGCCAGACCGGAGCGAATCAGGTCCAGGGTCTCGGCAAAGGTCAGCTTGGTCTGCTCGCCGGTTTTCATATCCTTGCAGGCCACCACCCCGGCGGCAATTTCATCGTCGCCCAGGAAGATCACATAGGGTACGCCGATCTTATCCGCATAGTTCATCTTGGCCTTGAACTTCTTCTGCTCGGTGTAGAGCTGGGTCCGCACTCCGGCGCCGCGGAGCCGGGTAGACAGGCCGATGGCCGGGGCCAGATCCTCCGTCATGGGCAGCACCAGCACATCCGCCGGGGCGGTGGGCAGGTCCGGGTTCAGCATCCCCTGCTCCCCCAGGACATAGAACAGCCGGGTCAGGCCGATGGAAATGCCCACGCCGGGGAGCTGCCGGTCGGTGTAGTACTCGGCCAGATTGTCGTACCGGCCACCGGAGCAGACGGAGCCGATCTCCGGGTGGTCCAGGAGGGTGGTCTCGTACACGGTGCCGGTGTAGTAGTCCAGGCCTCGGGCGATGGTCAGGTCCACGGCGAAATTCTCCTCCGGCACGCCGAAGTCCGCCAGGTACTTGACCACGGTTTTCAGCTCGGAAAGCCCCGTGTCAAACAGCTCGTGCCGGCCCATGTAGCCCTCCAGGGCCGCCAAAACCTCGGCGTTAGACCCGGTAATGGCGATGAACTTGAGAATCTCCGCCGCCTGGTCCTCCCGCAGCCCGCAGTCGGACAGCAGCAGCTCCCGCACCTTGTCCGGCCCGATTTTATCCAGCTTGTCCACGGTGCGCATAATGGCCCCGGACTGCTCCGTGAGCCCCAGCATGGCGTAAAAACCGTTGAGTATCTTGCGGTTATTCACCCGAATCTGGAACCGCTTCAGCCCCAGACGGGTAAAGGTCTGGTAAATAATGGAAGGAATCTCCGCCTCGTTGGTGATGTCCAGCTTGCCGTCGCCGATGACATCAATATCCGCCTGGTAAAACTCCCGGAACCGGCCCCGCTGGGCCCGCTCGCCCCGGTAGACCTTGCCGATCTGATACCGGCGGAAGGGGAAGGACAGCTCGCCGCCGTGGAGGGCCACATACTTGGCCAGGGGCACCGTCAGGTCAAAGCGCAGGGCCAGGTCGGCGTCGCCCTTCTGGAAGCGGTAGATCTGCTTCTCGGTCTCGCCGCCGCCCTTGGCCAGCAGCACCTCGCTGGCCTCGATGATCGGGGTATCCAGGGGGGTGAAGCCGTAGAGGGCGTAGGTTTCCCGGAGAATTTGCATCATCCGCTCCATCTGCTGCTGAGGCTGCGGCAGCAGCTCCATAAAGCCCGAGAGGGTGCGGGGGGTCATTTTTGCCATGTTCGTTTACTCCTTTGTGATGAATTTCGATAGACGGAAAGAAAAAACGCTCCCGTCCCATGCATTGGGACGAGAGCGTGAAGCTTCGTGGTGCCACCCAATTTCGGCCCCAAGGGGACCCTTTGGCGCTCCTGTTACGGGGAGCGGGCCGTGGATGTTTCCATCCCCGCTGCTGGGGCTGTCTTCTCTCTGTGTGCCGGGCGCGCTTTCAGCCGGGGCGCGCCTCTCTGCATCGGCGGGGACAGAGCTACTCCTGCTCCGTTATTGCGGTATATCAATTTATTTTAGCCTATCTCGGCCCGCTTGTCAAGCGGTGAAGGGGCTGCTTTTGGGATTGACCACATCCCGCCAATCCAGGTCGCCCCGTGCCAGGCCCAGCACCAGCATCTCCGCCGTGGCGATGTTGCTGGCGTAGGGGATGTTATTTCTGTCGCACAGGCGGGAGATATAGATGATGTCCTCAGAGGGGGCCTTGGTGTTGGGGTCGTCGAAGCAGAGGACCATGTCCAGCTCGTTGTAGGCGATGCGGGCGCCGATCTGCTGGCCTCCGCCCTGATAAAAGCTCAGGAAGCGGTGAATGGTGAGACCTGTGGCATCTGCCACCATTTGGCCGGTAGTGGCGGTGGCGCAGAGGGTATGCTTGGCCAGAATGCCGCAGTAGGCGGTGCAGAACTGGACCATGAGTTCCTTGCGATTGTTGTGAGCGATCAGTGCGATATTCATAATTGCGCACTCCTTTCTGTGCAATTAAGAGTAGTTATATAGAAATACAAAATAGCCTCGCAGAGCTTGCGCCCGCAGACTGCAAGCCTTTTGGCAGAAAAAACGAAGTTTTTCGCCAGGTGCTTATAGCTTCATCAGCGGAATTTTATATCCCGCGATGCGTCTTGCAATGTTATAGAAGGCCCGGGCGGCGTAATAATTATCGTCGCATAAGGGCACACCTTGGTTGAGACACCGGGGAATGTCCCCGTCCTCCGGCACCACGCCCAGCAGGGGCAGGCCCGCCGCGTCCATGGCGTCGTCGATGGTGGTGTGGAGCTGGCGCAGCAGCTTCTTAGCCACCCGGTTCACCACCAGATGCACCTTGCCGTTGGGGAAGCGCTCCAGCTCCATGACGGTGCGCTGGGCATCCCGCAGGGCTGTCACATCCGTGGTGGTCACCACTACCACATGGTCCGCCTCCTGGGTGGCCAGGCGGAAGCCCTGGCCCAGTCCGGCAGGGGCGTCCACCAGGCAGAAGTCGAAGCTCTCCCGGATGGCGCCCATCAGCGTCGCCGCCTGCTCCGGCTCCACTCGGAAGCCGTCGTAGGCCAGGGGCGCCGCCAGCAGGAACAGGGAGGGGTACTTGGGGTGGCTCACCACCGCCTGCTCCAGGGTACATCGGCCCGACAGCACATCGGAGAAATCCATCAGGGCGCTGTCGCTGAGGCCCAGGGCCAGGTCCAGATTCCGCAGGGAGATGTCGCAGTCCAGGCACAGCACCTTTTTGCCCATGGATGCCAGGGCGAAGCCGATGCAGGAGGTAAATGTAGTTTTTCCGGTGCCGCCTTTGCCGGACACCACGGCAATGATCTTGCCCATTGTGCCTCCTTATTTCAGAGGGGATTTTTTGATCTTTGCAAAGGGCCGGGGGAACTGGGACGGCGTGGGCCGCACCTTGCGGATGACCACTACCCGGTGCCGCACCTCCGTGCAGGGAACGGTGTAGTCGAGAATTTTTTCGATTTTCCCGCCCAGCTGCCCAATGGCGCCCCGGGCGCTCTCAATTTCCCCGTCCGACTCCACGGACTTCATGGCCAAAAACAGGCCCTCCGTCTTTACCAAGGGCATGGCCAGCTCGCAGAGCATGGGCAGGGCCGCCACCGCCCGGGACACGGCCAGGTCGAAGCCCTCCCGGTGCTGCCCGGCGAACTCCTCCGCCCGGGCGTGTACGCAGGTGATGTTTTGCAGGTGCAGAGCCTGGGCTGTCTCCTGCAGGAAGTCAATGCGCTTTCCCAGGCTGTCCAGCAGGGTCAGCTGTGCCGTGGGCTCCAAAATGCCCATGGGCATTCCGGGAAATCCGGCCCCGGTGCCCACATCCACCAGGGTTTTGCCCCGGCAGTCCGCCGCCGTCAGCAGCCAGGCGGAGTCCAGCAGGTGCAGCGTGGCCACATCCTTGGGCTCCGTGATGGCCGTCAGGTTCATCACCTTGTTTTTCTCCAGCAGCCGCCGGGCAAACTCCGTGAGCTGCGGGACGGCCGCCGTGTCCAGGCCCAGGGAACCCAGGCCCTGTTTCAAAATGTCCTCCAACTTACTTCTGCTCCTTCAGCAGGTCCCGGATCTCCGTCAGCAGCTCCTCGGTGGTGGGGGCCTTGGGCTCTTCCGGCTCCTGGGTCTCCTCCTGCTTTTTCAGGTGCGTCAGCTTGTTCACGCCCTTTACCAGCAGGAACACCACAAAGGCCGTGATGAGGAAGGTGATAATGGAGTTGATGACCGCGCCGATGCCGAAGCCGCCGGGGGCCCACTCGGCAAAGGTGCTGTCGGGAATCAGCAGGCCCAGCAGGGGGGTCAGCAGATTTTGCACGATGGAGGTGACGATGGCGGTGAAGGCAGAGCCTACCACAACGCCCACGGCCATGTCCAGCACATTGCCGCGCATGGCAAATTCCTTAAATTCCTGGAAAAATTTCTTCATACGCTTCTCCTGTCAGTGCTTGGGGCGGAGGATCTCCGTGCCGCCCATGTAGGGCTGCAGGGCCTTGGGAATCAGCACGCTGCCATCGGCCTGGAGATTGTTCTCCAGCAGGGCGATGAGCATACGGGGAGGCGCCACGCAGGTGTTATTCAGGGTGTGGCACAGCTGCATTTTGCCGTTTTCGTCCTTATAGCGGATCTTCAGCCGCCGGGCCTGGGCGTCACCCAGGTTGGAGCAGGAGCAAACCTCAAAATACTTCTGCTGCCGGGGGGACCAGGCCTCAATGTCGCAGGAGCGGCACTTCAGGTCTGCCAGGTCGCCGGAGCAGCACTCCAGCTGCCGCACGGGGATGTCCAGAGAGCGGAACAGCTCCACGCTGTAGCGCCACAGCTTCTCGTACCAGTCCTTGCTCTCCTCGGGCTTGCAGACCACGATCATCTCCTGCTTTTCAAACTGGTGGATGCGGTAGATGCCTCGCTCCTCGATGCCGTGGGCGCCCTTTTCCTTGCGGAAGCAGGGGGAGTAGGAGGTGAGGGTCTGGGGCAGGGCGGTCTCCGGGAGAATCTGGCCGATGTAGCGGCCGATCATGGAGTGCTCACTGGTGCCGATGAGGTAGAGGTCCTCCCCCTCGATCTTGTACATCATGCCGTCCATGTCCGTCTGGCTCATGACCCCCTCCACCACATTGCCGTGGATCATGAAGGGGGGGATGCAGTAGGTGAAGCCCTTGTTTATCATAAAGTCCCGGCCATAGGCCAGCACCGCCTCGTGCATCCGGGCGATGTCCCCCAGCAGATAGTAAAACCCGCTGCCGGAGACGCGGCCTGCGGCGTCCATGTCGATGCCGTCAAAGCGCTCCATAATGTCCGTGTGGTAGGGGATCTCAAAGTCGGGCACCTTGGGCTCGCCGAAGCGCTCCACCTCCACATTGCAGCTGTCGTCCTTGCCGATGGGCACGGCGGGGTCGATGATCTGGGGAATGACCAGCATGATCTTGTTCAGAGCTGCCTCGGCGTTTTCTTTCTTGGCTTCCATTTGGGCCATGCGCTCGGCGCTGGCCTTCACGGCGGCGTTGTTGGCGTCGATCTGCGCCTGCAGCTCCGCCTTTTTGGCCTCGTCGGTACACTTTTTCAGCTGGCCGAACAGGGGGGCGTTGGCCTTGGACAGCTTGTTGCGCTCCGCCTTCAGGGCCTCGCCGTCGGCAATGGCCTGGCGGCGCTCGGCGTCCAGGGCAATGGCCTCGTCCACCAGGGGCAGCTTGGCATTTTGAAATTTCTTGCGGATGTTTTCCTTTACAAGCTCGGGATTCTCCCGCACAAACTTAATATCCAGCATGGATGTTCTCTCCGTTCTGTTTCATGTGAAACAATTTTATTTCAGCTTCAGGGCGTTTAGGGCGTCCAGGAGGTTATTCAGGTCGTCCACCCCGTAGTATTCCAGTTCAATGCGGCCCTTTTTGCGGCCACTGACGATTTTGCAGCCCCGGCCCAAATGGGCGCCCAGGGACTTGGCCGCCTCCTCGGCATAGTTTACCTCCAGCCCTCCGGTGGTCACAGCAGGCCGGGCTTTTTCTTCGGCGGTGAGCTTTTTCACCAGCAGCTCCGTCTGCCGCACGGAAAGGTCGGACTTGAGGATGGCGTCCGCCGCCTTTTCCTGCAGGGCAGGGGACAGGGGCAGGATGGTTCTCGCGTGGCCGTTAGAGAGACGGCCATCCTCCACCATAGCCCGCACCGGGGGACACAGGTTCAGCAGACGCAGGGCGTTGGCCACGGCGGAGCGAGACTTACCCACCCGCTGGGCGGTCTCCTCCTGGGTGAGGTTGTACTGGGTCATCAGCTGCTGATAGCCCTCGGCCTCCTCCATGGGATTCAGGTCCTCCCGCTGCAGGTTCTCGATCATGGCCAGCTCCATGGCCTTGCGGTCGTCGGCCTCCACCACAATGGCAGGGACCTGGTCCAGACCCGCCATCCGGGCGGCCCGCCAGCGCCGCTCACCGGCGATGATCTGATAATAGCCCGACTGGAGCTTGCGCACCGTCAGAGGCTGGATGATGCCGTGCTCGCGGATAGAGTCCGCCAGGTCCGCCAGGGCATCGGGGTCAAACTGCTTTCGGGGCTGGGCGGCGCAGCTCTCCACCTGGGAAATGGGCAGATACAGGCTGCTCTTCTCCTGGCCGGACTCCATCACATTGTCGCCCAGCAGGGCGGCCAAGCCCTTGCCCAAGCCTTTTGCATTGTTCGCCATAGGATTCAGCCCTCCTCCTTTTCAAGGGGATTTTTCTTCAAAAATTCCTCCGCCACGGCGTTATAGGCCTCGGCTCCGCGGCAGGTACGGTCATAAGCGTTGATGGGTTTTCCGTGGCTGGGGGCCTCGGAAAGCCGGATGTTTCGGGGGATGACGGTGCTGTACACCTTGCCGGGGAAGAAGCGCTTGATCTCCTGGGCCACCTGAATGGCCAGATTGGTGCGGCCGTCGAACATGGTCAGCAGCACGCCCTCAATTTCCAGCTTCGGATTCAGCCCCCGGCGCACAATGCGCACGGTGCCCATCAGGTCGCTGAGCCCCTCCAGGGCGTAGTATTCCCCCTGCAGCGGCACCAGCAGGGTGTCCGCCGCGCACAGGGCGTTCAGTGTCAGCAGCTCCAAAGAGGGCGGGCAGTCGATGAAAATGAAGTCGTAGCCGTCGGCCACCTGGTCCAGGGCGCGCTTGAGCAGGAACTGCCGCCCCTCCAGGTCGATCATCTCCACCCCGGCCCCGGCCAAGGCCTTGCTGCTGGGCAGCACATCGCCGTAAGGGGTGCGCACCAGCACCTTCTCCGTCTCCACGCCGTTGATAAGCACATCGTATACGCCGTTGCTGCGGGTCTTGTCCACACCCATGCCGGAGGTGGCGTTGGCCTGGGGGTCAAAGTCGCACAGCAGCACCCGGGCACCCTTATCCTTCAGCGCGGCGGCCAGATTCACGCAGGTGGTGGTCTTGCCCACGCCGCCCTTTTGATTCACAATTGCAACAACTTTAGCCATGAGACCACTCGCCCTCCTGTTTTTTTGCCTTTCCGCTCTATTATATACCAAAAAAGTGTGTCGTTTCAATAGATAATGCGAAAAAATTTGAAAGAATTTGTTTCATGTGAAACATTTCGCAAAGCCGGGGGATGTTTCATGTGAAACACTCCCCGGCGTCAGTGCGTCAAAAAACCTCACACCAGCAGCACACCGGCCATAGGAGGCAGGGTCAGATGCACCCGGCCCTCCACCGCCAAAAACTGCTGCCCGGTCATGGCATCCGTGGCCACGGCCCCCAACCAGGGAATGGTCAGCTCCAGGGCCTCCTCCCCGGCGTTCAGGGCCGCCACGGTCGCATCCTTTTCAGTCCGGCGCTCCAGCACCAGGCCGCCCCCCTGGGCAAAAAGATAGCGCAGGGAGCCGGTTTGCAGGGAGGGCCGCTCCCGGCGCACCTGCCCCAGCCGCCGATACCAGGCCAAAAGAGCGGCATCCTCCCGGCCCCAGGGATAGGTGCGGCGGTTCAGGGGGTCCTCGTAGCCCTGCATCCCGGCCTCGTCCCCGTAGTACACCGTGGGAGACCCGGGGAAGGCATAGAGGAGCAGCGCCCCCAGCCGCAGCCGGGCCGCCGCCCGCCGGTATCCGGCAGGGGAGAGGCAAGCCGCCGCCCGCTGACTCTTGCTCTCCGGCACAGGCTCTCCGGCCAGGAGGGTGAGGATCCGGGCTGTGTCGTGGGTGCCCAAAAAATTCATGGCGCTGTAGAAGGCAGGGGAGGGATAGTTCTCCCGAAGCTCCTCCATCCGCTCACGAAACGCCGCTGCGTCCCCGCCCAGGAGCCAGTCTATGGCTGCCGTGCGGAAGGGATAGTTCATCAGCCCGTGGGTCTCCCGGCCCAGGAGATACCGCCGCCGCCGATCATAGGCGATCTTGTTGCTGCCGTCCTCCCACACCTCGCCGATAAGCACCGCGTCGGGCTTTTCCTCATCCATGGCCCGGCGAATCTGCCGGATGAAGTCATCCGGCAGCTCGTCGGCCACATCCAGCCGCCAACCGTCGGCCCCGGAGCGGAGCCAGCGCCGCACCACGGAGTCCCGGTCCCGAATGATAAACGCCCGGTACGAGTCCTGCCCCTCGTCCACCGCAGGCAGGGTCTTGATGCCCCACCAGGCGTCGTATTCCTCCGGCCAGCGGGTGAAATGATACCAATTATAATAAGGAGAAGCCTGGGATTGGGCCGCCCCCAGCTCCGGGTAAAAGCCGTCCCGGTTAAAATATCGGCTCACGCTGCCGGTGTGGTTGAACACCCCGTCCAGCAGCAAGCGCATCCCGCGCTTATGGGCCTGGCGGCACAGCTCCCGAAAATCCTCCTCCGTACCCAGCATGGGGTCCACGGCCCGATAGTCGGCGGTGTTGTACCGATGGTTGGACGCAGCCTCAAAAATCGGGTTGAGATACAGCGTCGTCACCGACAGGCTCTGCAAATAGTCCAGCTTCTCCGTAATGCCCCGGAAATCGCCGCCGAAAAAGTCGCAGTTCCGAATTTCCCCCTTCTCGTCCGGCAGATAGTCCGGGGTGTCCTCCCAGCTTTCGTGAACGGTGCGCTCCCCCACCAGCCCCTCCGGCTGCGGCAGGCGGCTGCGGCAAAAGCGGTCTGGGAAAATTTGGTAGCTCACGCCCTGGCCGAACCATTCCGGCGTCCCGGTGTCCTCATACACCGTCAGCTGCCAGGGGCCGCCGCTTCGGGTAAGGGACACGGTCTCGCCGCTTCCTCGGGTCAGGGTGAAGTCGTACCACAGCAGGTCCGGCTCCTCCGGGGCCGTCACCGTGCAGCGCCAGGCGTCGCCGCTCGGTGTCAGGGGCACCGTCCGGTCAAGGCAGGCGAACTCCGCCCGGAGCCGCAGGGCCCCGGCGCAGATGTCCTCCTCCCGGGAGCAGAGCAGGGAAAAAGACACTTCGGTGCCGCACAAAACGGCACCGAAGGGGTTCTTACATTGTTGGTCTTTGGAATCAAAATAAATCGACATACATAGTCCTCTCAGCGGCATTTTTCGCCAGCTCACTGGATTAAGGTGTTCTCCCCGGAAATCGTGGTGTCCGCGGAGGCGCTGGAGAAATAGGCGTTGATGATGTCCCGGGCGATGGGGGCCAGGTTGGAGCCGCCGCCGCCCTGCTCAATGACCACGCACACGGCGATCTGGGGATCGTCGTAGGGGGCGAAGGCCACGAAGCAGCCGTTGGAGAGCTCGCCGCCGGTCTCCGCCGTACCGGTTTTGCAGCCCACGGGCACGATGCAGCTGTTAAAGACATAGCTGAGGCTCCCGGTGGCCAGGCCCCGTGCGCCGGACTTCACCGCCTCCAGGGTGCTGTCCGCCATGTCCACATGGTTGCTGGGGCCCTTGTTGTAGGCGTAGACCACGGAGGAATTGTCGTAGGCCTTGGCGCTTTTCAGCAGGTGGGCGTCGTAATGGTCGCCGCCGCTGACCAGGGTGGCCACATAGTTTGCCAGCTGCAGGGGGGTGAAGAGGTTATAGGACTGGCCGATGGCGGCGGTAATGGTCTGGCCGTCGGTCCAGGTCTCGCCGATCTCCTCGGCGTACTCGGGACTGGCCAGCACCCCCTTGGAGTCGCCGATCTCAATGCCCGTGCTGCGGCCCAGGCCGAACTGGCTGGCGTAGTCGTCCAGCCGCCGAATGCCCGTGAGCCGCCCCACCTCGTAGAAGAAGTAGTTGCAGGACACGGTGATAGCCTGGGACACATTCACCGCCCCGTGGGTGCCGCCGGTGGCGTTATAGATCCAGCACTTGGGCTGGGGGAACTCGTAGTAGGTGTAGATGCCCCGGTCCACAATGGTGGTGGAGGGGGTGATCACCCCGGATTCCAGCCCCGCCACGGAGGTGCAGAGCTTAAAGGTGGAGCCGGGGGCATAGGTGCCGTCGGTGGCCCGGTTGAACATGGGCAGGGCCGGGTCTTTGCTCCAGCTGTCGTACATCTCGTCCCACCGGTTCAGGTCGTAGGTGGGGTAGCTGGCCAGGGCCAGCACATCCCCGGTGCCCACGCCGATGACCGCCGCCGCGCCGCCCCGGGCTACGCCGTCTCTGCCGGTCATGGACTGGATGGTGGCGGCCAGGGAGTCCTCGGCCACCTTTTGCAGGTCGATGTCAATGGTCAGGGCCACGGTGTTGCCGGGCTGGGGCTCCTTGGCGTAAAGTTCGCCGGTAACCTTGCCGTTTTTGTCGGTGGTCACCAGCTTCACGCCGTTTACGCCGTGAAGATATTGCTCAAAGGCCTCCTCCACGCCGCCCTTTCCCACCAGGTCGTCCATGGAGTAGTCGCTGTTGTCCTTGTATTTTTCATTCCAGTCCTCGGCGAAGATGCGGCTCACCCGGCCCAGGATGTGGGCGGCATAGGTGGTGTTATACACCCGCTGGCTGGAGGTGCCTGTGGACACCCCTGCAAAGTGGCCGTCCACCACCTGACTGATCACCCGCACCGGCACATCCTCGGCGAACACATAGCCGCCGGAAACCTCCGCGCCGTACCGCACCCCGGCGATGAGCCGGGCCTGCTGGTCGGTGTAGTCGGAGGAAATGGTGTAGATCTTCCGCAGCTTGGCCATCATCTCGTCGCCGGAGAGGGACAGGGTGATCTGCTCCTCCCCGGAATAGGCGATCTTGTAGTCGTCCATCCAGGTGGTAAAGGCCTCGCCGGGCTCCGGGTCCGTCAGGCCGTAGGGGTCATCCCGGCCCAGGGGCAGGGGGTCGATCCAGGTGAGGCCCTCCTGGGTGCAGAGCTCCAGAAGCCGCCACACCGCCGCGTTGCACGCAGCGTCATCGGCAAAGCTCTCGGCGGAGAATTTCAGGGTGTAGGTCAGGCGGTTAGACACCAGCACCTTGCCGTTTCGGTCGGTGATGATGCCCCGGCTGGTCTCCACCACCTCCCGCTTGGCGGTGCCGGCGGCGGAAAGGGCCCGGTAGCTGTCTCCCTCAACGATCTGGTAATGCACCAGCAGAATGCCGAACAGGCACAGCACCGCCGCAAATACGCTCAGCAGCACGACGAGCCGGGTGCGATAGGGATTATTTTTTTTCATAGGTCAGAGTTCCTCCTTTCCAGAGGGGCAAAGGGTCGAAAAAACCTTTCCGTGGGTCTTATTCCCGGTCAAACACCCGCCGCAGCTTCCGCATGGGCAGATATACCAGGGGCATCAGGGGCAGGGTCAGCAGCAGCTCCTTGCCCAGCAGCATCAGGGCGGAGAGGGGGGTGAAGTCTACCTTCGCCTGCAAAAACAGGATGTTCAGCACAGAGCAGCACACCATGCTCAGCACCCCGCACAGCATACAGCAGAAAAACGGCCACGACAGCACCTTGCCCGACAGCAGCTGCGTCGCCACGAACACCACCAGAAACGCCACCGTGTAAAAGCACGGCAGTACCCCCGGCATGGTCAGGTCCATCACCAGCCCCAGGGCCAGGGTGTAAATGGCGCTTTCGTGGGCGGTCTCCAGGGCGGCTACCGTGGACACCAGCACCGGGAATATGAAGGGATGCACCCCCCATACCCGCAGATGCACCAGCCCGAAGCACTGAATCAGGATGAAAAGCAGGGAGACCAGGGTGTAAGAGAGCCACTTATATACATAGCCACGACGTTCCACAGCGCACCCCTCAGTCCACAATGTCAAAGGCGGTGATGACGAACACCTGCACCAGGCTCTCCGGCCGGACATTGGGCTGCACCACGGCGTACTGGGTCAGGCCCGAGTCGTCCGTGCGTACATCCTCCACCGAGCCGATGACCAGGCCCGAGGGGAAGTAGCCGCCCAGGCCCGAGGTAAGCACCAGGTCGCCGCCCACCGGGGGATTGGTGCCGGAGAGATAGTTGAGCTTCACCTTGCCGCTGCTCATTAAGGACAGGTCGCCCATAGCCACAGCCGCCTCCCCGGTGCGGAACACCGTGGCGCCGAACTGGGCCTGGGTGTCCAAAACCGTTGCCACGGTACACCAGTTGAGCCCCACCTCCGTCACCACGCCCACCAGGGCGCCGTATTCATCCACCACGCAGTTGTTCACGGCCACGCCGCTGCTTGTGCCCCGGTTCAGGGTCAGGGTGGAGGCCCAGTTGGAGTTTTCGTACTGGGTCACCTTGGCGCTTTCAAAGGTGAAGTCCCTGCGCTGCTGGCGCAGATTCAGGAGGTTGCGCAGGCGCTCATTTTCCTGGCTGTCCGTCTGGGCCTGACGGTTGGCCTCCTCCAGCTCCGCAATGCGCTTTTTCAGCTCCTCGTTCTCCTTTTGCAGGGTGTCCACATCGTCGAATTTATCGCTGATAGACCCCACCCAGTTGCCGATGGCGGCCCCGGCGGAGCGGAAGGGGGATGCGATGGTCCCGGCGATGTTATCCAGCAGCCCCGTCCCGGTGGCGGAGAGGATGGACAGCGTCAGCACAATGACCACCGCCGCCGCCAGGATCCATATTCCCATTTTGTTAAAAAAATTCTTCATAGTTTACTCCAAAAGCTCGATCCCGAAGTCCCTGAGCATATCCGCCAGCAGGCCCACCGGCAGACCCATCACATTGAAAAAGTCTCCGTCGATGCGCTCCACCAGCAGCGCACCCTTGCCCTGGACGCCATAGGCCCCGGCCTTGTCCATGGGCTCTCCGGTGCGAATGTAGGCCCGCAGCTCCTTTTCCGTGGCCGGACGGAAATACACATCCGTTTTTTGGGCCCGGGTGGAAATTTTCGTCCCCCGGCGCACGGTCACGCCGGTACATACCGTGTGCCGCTCCCCGGAGAGCATGGTGAGCATCTCCAGGGCCTCGGCCTCATCCCGGGGCTTTCCCAGCCGCTTTTCCCTTAAAAAAACCATGGTGTCGGCGGTGATGATGAGCTCATCCTCCCTGCACAGCAGGGCCGCCGCGTCGGACTTTTCTCGGGAGATGAACTGCACGATCTCCTCCGGAGACAGGTTTTCCGGATAGCGCTCCTCCACCTCCGGCACCCGAATGTCAAAATCCGTGATGCCCATGCGGCCCAGCAGCTCCTGCCGCCGGGGAGACCCGGAGGCCAAAACGATCCTCTCCATGGCCTTACCTCCCGGTGGAGCCGAAGCCCCCGACGCCCCGCTCCGTTTCATCCAGCTCCGGCACCAAATGTACCCGGGGCTGCACCACCGGTGTCACCATAAGCTGCGCAATTCTGTCACCGGGCTGCACCGTGTAGGGCGCATCGGATAGGTTCACAAGCCCCACGGCGATCTCACCCCGATAGTCGCTGTCGATGACGCCCACGCCGTTGGAAAGGCACACGCCCTGCTTGATGCCCAGCCCGCTCCGGGCGAACACCAGGGCCACATAGTCGGCAGAGGGCAGGGCGATGGCGATGCCCGTGGGCACCGTCTGCCGCGCTCCGGGGGCCAGGGTCACAGGGCTGTCGATGCAGGCCAGCAGATCCATGGCCGCCGAGCCGGGGGTGGCAAACTTGGGCAGGGGAAAGTCCTTGCCCATCTTGGGATGTACCGCTTTGATTTTTAGTTCCATGGGGTCAACCTCTCAAAAAGTAAATACAAGTAGTAATATTATATGGCAGTAATACGAATAGTAAATAGCCTCGCAGAGTTCGACGTCCGCAGACGGCGAAAAAATCAAATCATTTTTCACCGCGACATGCGCGTGGGGAAAAATACCTCTCAGACTGCAAGTGTGGGATTTTTGCGCCCTGCGCAAAAATTATGCGCGCAGCAGGCTGCAAGCTTTTTGTCGGAAAATTCCGAAGGAATTTTCGACAGGGGTCACTCTACGCCGCGATAAAACAGGCCGCGCGTAAAGTCTGCGGGGGCGGGGGAATCCGAACCCTGATACCGCCGCAGGATGTCCAGAGCCTCCTCCGCCGTCTCGGTGGTGAAGCGGAGCCGGGCCCAGGCCAGGCCGCATTCTTTCCACTGGGGCTTATCCGCCAGATACAGGGCCTTGCTGTTTTGAATCTCGCTGCGGCAGCCGTGGGCGCAGAGCAGGGGAAAGGCCGCGCCGGTCCGGTCTGTGAGGGTGCCGCCCGTGCCATGGCTGCACTGGCCGCTGCACCGCAGGGGGCAGTTCTCCGTGATCATCAGCGGCAGCCGCCCGTAGACCACGGCCTCGCAGGGCAGGTACTTGGAAAGGTCCCGCACCTGCTGGTGCCGCAGCTCCGGGGACACCGTGGCGGCGGTCACGCCCTGCTGCTTCAGGAAAAGCAGGGAGAGACTGTTAAACACATTCAGGCCCATGTCACCCCGGATTTCCAGCCCCAGACCGGCGGCAATGGGCAGGTGGCCCAGGTTGCTCACCGCCACGGCGGAGAGCCGGGGGTGGGACTGCAAGGCCTTTCGGAAAGCGGCCTCGTCCTCCGTGCGGAAAACCCGGGGCAGCACGGCGCAGAGCCTTGTGTATCCGGCGTATTCCTCCAGGTCAATGGCATCCAATAGGGCAAGGGGTAGGTATAGATAGTCCACGGCCTTGGCCAGCTCCGGTGTGAGCTGGTGGGCATAGGTGACGGAGGCGGTGAGCTTCGGCGCGCCTGTGCAGGCCGCCGGAGCCGGGGGCGGCGCCGGGGTGTCAAAAACGCGCCGGGGCGGCTTTTCCGTCAGCAGCGCCCGGAGCCGGGAAAGAGCCTCCCGCCGCAGAGCGTTGATGCTTCCGGCGGAGAGCATCAGCCCCTCCTCCAGGGAAATATCTATCCTGCGGCACACAAATTCCGTGCCGCCGGTTTTTTGCAGCCGGGTGCGCAGTTCCTCCTCTGTCAGGGAGCGGCTTCGGGCCGCCTCCGGCACGGGGCCGTCTACGGTGATCTGCCGCCCGTCCGGGAGAGCCGCCGTCATAGCGGCCCGGGCTCCCGCCGCTATCCGGCAGGTGAAATCCACCGCCATGGGCCGATTCTCCGCCCCGTTTTCATAGGTCTTGCGCACCTGCGCAAACCACTCCTCGGGCCAGCGGGCATTTTCGGGCCGCATACCGAACATCTGCGGGCCACGCTTGCCCGTCCAGTATCCGTCGGTAAAGCCGCTGCGGGAAAAGGCCTGCTCCAGCTGCGCCGACTCCGCCGGGGAGGGGGGACGCTTTTCATCCAGCAGGCGGCGGTAAATGCCCGTCACCGCTCCCACATACTCGGGCCGCTTCATGCGTCCCTCGATTTTCAGGCACGCCACCCCCATTTCTTCCATTTGCCGGAGATAGGGGGAGAGGTTATTGTCCTTTAAGCTCAGCAGGTATCCGCGCTTTTCACCCACGGCATAGGGCAGCCGGCAGGGCTGGGCGCAGGTGCCCCGGTTGCCGCTGCGGCCGCCGATCATGGCGCTCATGGCGCACTGGCCGGAGTAGCACATACACAGGGCTCCGTGGCCGAACACCTCTACCTCCGCTCCGCAGTGGCGGCAGATAACTTCCGTGTCGTGGGCGGAAAGCTCTCGGGCCAGCACCACCCGCTCCATGCCCAGTTCCGCCGCCAGACGGGCTCCGGCCAGGGTGTGCAGGCTCATCTGGGTGCTGGCGTGGAGAGGCTGATCCGGGGCCACCTGCCGGGCCAAAAGCCACAGGCCCCAGTCCTGCACCAGCACCGCGTCCACGCCCCAGGCGCTGGCCTTGCGGAGGGTCTCCGCCGCCTCGGGCAGCTCCCGGTCGGTGAGGAGGGTGTTGAGGGTCAGGTAGACCTTCACCCCATGCCGGTGGCAGTAGTCCACGGCCTGGGGAAAGGTGTCATCGGTAAAATTCCGGGCGCTGCGGCGGGCATTGAAGCTGCCCAGGCCCATGTACACGGCATCGGCCCCGTTTTGTACGGCGGCCAGCAGGGCCTCCGGAGACCCGGCAGGGGAGAGAAGCTCCATTACTTCCGGCCCTGCTGCTGGGCCTTGTAGAGCTGGCGCTTCAGCTCGGAGGCCTCGTTTTTGGCCTGAGCGGCCTCGTCCAGATAGCTCTTCACCTGGCGGCGCAGGTTCTCTGCCGTCTGCTCGCTTTTCAGCAGCTCGTCGGCCAGGTTTACCGCCGCCAGCACCGCTGCGTCGCCCCGGCCCACCTTGGCCCCTGCGATGATCTCGGTCATTTTTTTGTCCACCAGAGACGCCACCTGCTCCATGTAGGCGGTGTTTTCCTCGGCCACCAGGGTGTAGTCCTCGCCGCAGATGTTCACTGTGATTCGATTCGCCATAGCTGCCTCCTGTTCTTTTTCTGAAAAAGGGTATACATCCTCATACTAAATCACTTTATTATAGCACATTTTTCCATGGGGAAAAGCCTTTTCTGTGCGAAAATAAAAAATTAACAAATAAAATGCTTCCGCGGCTTTACGAAAAGGGGGTTTTCGTGTAAAATATACTCTGAATCTTTGTGCAGTCTAAAAAGCCTCGCAGAGTTCGCATCCGCAGACTGCAAGCTTTTTGGCAGAAAAACGAAGCTTTTTCGCCGGTATTTGAAAGGGGAGGGCGTATGGCAGGCTATATAATTCAGGATCGGGAGCAGATGCTCACCCTGCCTGCCCGGCAGGTGGACGCCCTGCTGGACCTTTCCGACGGCGACGCGGCGCTGCTGTACCTGTGCCTTATGCGCGTGGAGGGGGCGGTGACGCCGGAGCAGCTGATGGAAAAGCTGCACCTGAGCGCCCTGCGGCTCCAGGCGGCCCAGACCAAGCTGGAAAAGCTGGGCCTCATCCGTGCCCAGGCCCTGCCGGTGCCGGAGCCCCCGCGCCGACCGGCGGAGTTTACCGACCGGGAGCTGGGGGACCTGCTGCGGGACGGCGAATTTCAAATGCTGGTGGAGGAGACGGAGCGGGCCCTGGGCAAAAAGCTCACCACCATGGACCTGAAGCGTCTGGCCAGCCTCCACCGGGAGGTGGGGCTGCCGGCGGATGTGATCTTCCTGCTGGTGCGCCACTGCGTAGAAAACCAGGAGCTTCGCTACGGCCCGGGCCGCCGGCCCACGGTGGCCTTCATCGAGCGGGAGGGACACTACTGGGCAAAGCGGGGCCTATTTGACCAGGAATCCGCCGCCCGGTTTCTCCGGTCGGTGTCCCAGCGCCGGGAGCGGACCGGGGAATACATGGCCGCCCTGCAAATGGGGGACCGCCGCCCGGTGGAGGCGGAGGAGAAGTACATCGGCCAGTGGATGGACTGGGGCTTTTCCCCGGAGATGGTGGCCATTGCCTACGAAAAAACGGTGCTGAAAAAGCAGGGCATGAACTGGAAATACTTAAACGGCATCCTGCGCCGCTGGAACCAGGAGGGCCTCCACACCCCGGAGGCCCTGGAGCAGGAAAAGCGGCCGGAACCTAAGTCCCAGCAGGGGAAAACCCAGGCCATTGAGGAATATATGAAGTGGTAAGGCACACTGGTCGTGGGGAGCGAACCGAGCGCTGCCGGTGGCAGAGGAAGCGAGGTGAGCGAGTGGCCGCGGTCAAAATTTCCAGCGTCCGCCGTAAGGCAGCGCAGAAATTTTGGGCACCGCAACAGGGACATCCGTAATACCCCTGCACAAATCCAAAGGGGAACGGATTGCCACAACCAGTGACATCGGTCACTGGTTTCGCAATGACAAGGGAAGTTTTTTGGGGAGGCGTTTTGCGTCTGCGGACGCAAGCTCCGGGAGACTTTTTTGATATAAACAGATAATAACATAGAATCAGGCACGAAGGGGGCAGACATATGGCATACGACGGCAAGGTTATGCGCGCGGCGTGGCAGCGCTTTGAGGAGGACAAGCAGCGCCGTGCATCCCAGGCGGAGAATCGCCGCCGGCGCATCTATCAGGAGGTGCCCCGGCTGGAGGAGATCGAAAAGCAGCTCCGGGGCACCGTGGGGCGCATTATGGCCCAGGCCCTGCGCCGGGGAGAGGACCCGGCCCCGGCTATTGCCCGGCTGCGGGCGGAGAACCTGACCCTGCAGCAGGAGCGCTCGGCCCTTCTCAAGGAGCATGGCTATCCCGCCGACGCCCTGGAGGAGCGGCCCCGGTGCATCCTCTGCGGCGACACGGGGTACTGCCGGGGCAGCGTCTGCGCCTGCCTGCAAAATTATTATGCCCGGGAGCAAATTCGTCAGCTCAGCAGTATGCTGGATGTAAGCACCCAGAGCTTCGACACCTTCGAGCTGGATTGGTACGACACCGAGCCCGGCGCCTTCAGCCGCAGTCCTCGGGAGACTATGGAGCGGAATTTCACCGTCTGCCGCCGCTTTGCCCAGGACTTTGGGCACTCCGGGGGCAACCTGCTCCTTTTCGGCGACCCGGGCCTGGGCAAGACCTTCCTCTCCGCCAGCATCGCCCGGGTGGTCAGCGAGGACGGATTTTCCGTGGTGTATGACACGGCGGGCCATGTGTTCGCCCGGTGCGAGGCGGCCAAGTTCCGCTCTGATGAGGAGCCGGACGCGGCGGAGGATGTGCGCCGCTATGAAAAGAGCGACCTGCTGATCCTGGACGACCTGGGCACGGAGATGACCACGGCCTTTGTCCAGAGCGCCCTGTATCAGCTGGTGAATAGCCGCCTTTTGGCGGGGAAAAGCACCGTCATAAACACCAATCTCACCCCGCCCGAGCTGGGCGTGCGCTACGGCGCGGCCGTCCGCTCCCGGCTGGAGGGGGAGTACACCGTCCTGCCCTTCATCGGCCGGGACATCCGCAAGCTGAAGCGGGAACGGAGCTGATTTTCCCGGCCCCGGCAGAAAAAAGTTACGCTATACACAGCGCATCTAATATGCTATAATAGATTCAACTAACCTATAAAAAGCCTCGCAGAGTTTGCGCCCGCAGGCGCAAAAAATTGGGATCATTTTTCACCGCGACATGTGCGCGGGGAAAAATACCTCTCAGGCTGCAAGTGTGGAATTTTGAGCCTATGGCTCAAAATTATGCGCGCAGCAGACTGTAATCCTCTTGGCAGAAAAAACGAAGTTTTTTCGCCAGTTTTCTTAAGGAGAGTATAAAAACCATGACCGATACCATTGCCGCCATTGCCACCGCCCGGACGCCTGCCGCCATCGGCATTGTGCGCATTTCCGGGCCGGAGACCCTTTCGGTGGCGGACCGTGTGTTTCGGGCCAAAAACGGAAAGCCTGCCGCCGACCAGGCTACCCGCCGGATGCTCTACGGCCAGATGCGCACGGCGGAGGGGACGGTCATCGACGACGGCCTGTGCGTCCTGTTTCCACCCCAGAGCAGCTATACCGGCCAGTGGTCGGCGGAGCTGCACTGCCACGGCTCCCCTGTGGTGCTGGACGAGGTGCTGCGCAGCACCTTTGCCGCCGGGGCCCGGCAGGCCCGGGGCGGGGAGTTTACCAAGCGGGCCTTTCTCAGCGGGCGGATGGACCTGATTCAGGCGGAGGCGGTGGCGGACCTCATTGACGCCGAGACCGCCGAGTCCGCCCAAAACGCCGCCCTCCAGCTCTCCGGGGCATTGAGCCGGGGCGTGGAGCGGGTGTACGGCGACCTCATGGACATCACCTCCCGCTTTTATGCGGCGGTGGACTATCCCGACGAGGACATTGAGCCGCCGGAGCATCGGCAGATAGCCGATACCCTCACCGGCTGCCGCCGGGAGCTTCAGCGGCTGCTGGACACCTTCCGCCGGGGCCGCATTCTGAAGCGGGGCATCCCCACGGTGCTGCTGGGCCTGCCCAACGCCGGGAAATCGTCGCTGCTTAACGCCCTGCTGGGCTACGACCGGGCCATCGTCACCGAGGTGGCCGGCACCACCCGGGACACCCTGGAGGAAAAGGTCCGCTTCGGCGGCCAGCTTTTGCGGCTGTGCGACACCGCAGGCATCCGGGAAACGGGCGACAGCGTGGAGAAACTGGGCGTGGACCGGGCCGTGGCGGCGGCAGAGCAGGCCGGCCTTTCCCTGGTGGTGCTGGACGGCTCCCAAAGCCTTACCGGCGGGGAGGAAGCTGTGTTGACCCTGGCGGAAAAGGCGGAGCATACCATTATAATTATCAATAAAAACGATCTGCCCCGGCGGCTGGACACGGGGGCCATACAGGAGCGGTTTCCGAACATCTGCGCCCTCAGCGCCCGGACCGGGGAGGGCCTGGAGGAGCTTGGAGCGCTGATTCAAAGGCTGTACCCCACGCCCGACCGGGAGACCGGGGCCCTGCTCACCAACAGCCGCCAGGCCGAGGCCGTAAGCCGGGCTCTGCAGGCGGTGGACCGGGCCGCCGACGCCCTGGACGGGGGCCTGACCCCCGATGCCGTCCTCACCGATGCCGAGGAGGCCCTGGCCGCTCTGGGGGAGCTGACGGGCAAGAGCATCCGGGAGGACCTGGTAGCCACCATTTTCTCCCGCTTCTGCGTGGGGAAATAAACCCTGCCCCTACACGGATGGAACCCACCGCATCGGGCGGACAGAGTTGTCCGCTCCTACGAATGACAAGGAAATTTGTGCAAGCCCACATCGCCCCGCGCCCGTTACAAGGGGCGCGGAAGAGCGGGCGGGGTAGAACCCCGCCCCTACGCACCCCTTGCTACGCTTCCGTAGGGGCGACCCTTGCGGTCGCCCGTCCCCGCCGCACATTCATCCGTTTCCTCTATTATCGTATTTCCCGCCGGGCTGCGCCCGGACAATTCATAAATAAACCAAAGGAGGGCATATTTTATGCGCGATTATGTTATCATGACCGATAGCTGCTGCGATCTCACCGACCAGATGGCCCGGGATCTGGAGCTGGAGGTCCTGCCTCTGACCATGCACATGGACGGACAGGACTACCCCAACGACCTGGCCGGCACGGCTATTTCCAACCAGGAGTTTTATAAGCGCATCCGCGCCGGGAAGCTGGCCACCACCTCGGCGGTGAATGTGGGCCAGTTCCAGGACGCCATGCGCCGGGTGCTGGAGAGCGGCAGGGACATCGTCTGCGTCTGCTTCTCCTCGGCCCTCTCCACCACCTATCAGTCCGCCGTCATTGCGGCGGAGGATCTGCACGCGGAGTTTCCGGAGGCGGAGATCCATGTGGTGGACTCCCTCAGCGCGTCTCTGGGCCAGGGCCTGCTGCTGTATTTGGCCGTGGAGCAAAAGCGAAAGGGCCTTACGGCGGCGGAGCTTGCCAAGTGGGTGGAGGATAACCGCCTGACCGTGTGCCACTGGTTCACCGTGGACGATCTGAACTTCTTAAAGCGCGGGGGCCGGGTCAGCGCCACCACAGCGCTGCTGGGTACCATGCTCTCCATTAAGCCCATTATGCACACCTCCGACGAGGGCAAGCTGGTCCCCGTCAGCAAGGCCCGGGGCCGCAAGGCCGCCATTGCCGCCCTGCTGGATAAGATCGAGGCTCTGGGCATTCACCCGGAGAAGCAGACCATGTTCATCTGCCATGCCGACTGCGAGGAGGATGCCAAGGCCGTGGCCCAGACCATCCAGGACCGCTTCGGCACCCCCACGGTGCATATTAACTACATCGGGCCCGTCATCGGCAGCCACACCGGCCCCAACACCATGGGCATCTTCTTTGTGGGCACCCAGCGATGAACTGGATCGAGGTACATATCGACACCTGCCCCGGGGAGCTGGACGATCTCTGCGCCCGGCTGGAGAGCCAAGGCATCACCGGGCTGGTCATCGACGATGAGGCGGATTTCAAGGATTTTTTGGAAAATAATCACCAGTACTGGGACTATGTGGACGACGATCTGCTGCAGGAGAAAAAGGGCCTGTGCCGGGTGACCTTTTACCTCTCCGACGACCCGGACGGCCAGCGTCAGCTTGCAGACATTGAAAAAATGGTCGGGACGCTTCCCCAGGCGCACCTGAGCCGGGCCGCTGTCCAAGATGCCGACTGGGAGAATAACTGGAAGCAGTTTTATAAGCCCATGGAGATCGGGGAGCGGCTATTGGTGATCCCGGAGTGGGAGCAGGCCGGTACCTCCGGCCGGGTGGAGCTGCGGCTGAACCCGGGCCTTACCTTCGGCACCGGCAGCCATGCCACCACCCGCCTGTGCCTCCGGGCCTTGGACGCCCATATCCACGGCGGCGAGCGGGTCCTGGACCTGGGCTGCGGCAGCGGGATTTTGTCCATTGCCGCCCTGTGCCTGGGCGCGGCGGAGGCCTTTGCCTGCGACATCGACGACAAATGCGTGGATGTGGCCTATGAAAACGCCGCCATCAACGGCATCGGCAAGGACCGCTACACCGTCCGCTGGGGCAATGTGGTCACGGACCGGGCCCTGCAGGGGGAGTTCGGCGGGGAATATGATATTGTGGTGGCCAATATTGTGGCCGATGTCATCATAGGCATCTCCCCCCAGGTGCGCCCGTTTCTGAAAAAAGGCGGCCTGTTCCTCTGCTCCGGCATCATTGACACCCGGGCCGAAGAAGTAGCCGACCGCCTTCGCCAGGACGGATGGGAGATACGGGAGACCAACACCAGCGAGGGCTGGTACAGCTTCCTCTGCCGCTGAAAAATCGAATGAAGCCGAAAAGCACCCCCGGCGGGGTGCTTTTTTGCGCGCCAAAAAATAAAAATCGTAGGGGCCGATGCCTACATCGGCCCGCCCCACCGCACTACTTGTTACCC
>ERZ1026848.470-NODE-470-length-22606-cov-8.316837_pt1 | contig 22606 bp, 17 predicted proteins | sample MGYA00380154_ERZ1026848 | MGnify/ENA primary metagenome ERZ1026848 (study PRJEB33269, sample SAMEA4719790) | human gut metagenome | biome: human-associated habitat; feature: organic feature; material: feces | place: Cameroon | collected 2013-10 ...
CTGTATTGGCGGTTGCCAGCTTGTTAGGGCTGATAATTACAGGGGCTAAAATCGGTTGGGGCCCGTTTTCTTCTCTTTACAGTTGGGATAAAGAAGTAAATCCTATTGCCGAAAAATATGACGCAGATGAAAGACAGGGCGAAATCATCTTTTACGGTGCATCAAATTTCAGACTTTGGCCGGAAATGGAAAAAGATTTGAGCGAATACAAGGTACAAAATCACGCATTCGGCGGAAGCACGGATAAATTACTTGTAGAATATGCCGACAAACTCTTGTATCCATATAACCCCTCGATCGTATTTTTCCAAACGGGCTCAAACGACTATGTTTCGCTTTCGGGTACAGATGAGGAAAAGGTAAAGGCTTGTATGGAATACAAAAAGCAAATGTTTGAAACCTTCCACGAAAAATGCCCGAATGCAAAATTTGTTGTAATGAGCGGATTGCTTTTGCCGGGCAGAAGCGAATATACCGAACTTACACAAAAGGTGAACGATGAGCTTGAGGCATACTGCAATTCTAAAGATTATATGTATTTTGTCGATTCAGAAGATATGACTTATCAAAACGGTGAGTACAGAGAGGATTTGTTCATCAAGGACGGCATTCATCTCAATCACACAGGTCAGCTTTTGTGGAGGGATGAATATATCAAGCCTGCACTTGACCGTGTGATTAAAGAAAACAATTTATCAAATGTTATGAGGTGATTCTATGGCAAAGAAAATAATGATCGGTGTTATCAGCTTTTTAATGATTGCCTGCTTAATCGGGCTTATTGTTACGGGTGCGAAAGTCGGCTGGGGACCGTTTTCCTTTATCAAATATAATAAAAAGCCAACGCTTTTATCGCAAACGGAATATAAATACGAAACGGATGAGGTTTGGCTTAAAAACGGTGAAAAGTCTATATACGGTACACTTTATAAATCGGATGTGCAAAGCGAAAAACAGCCGATAGCCATACTTTCTCACGGATATAACGGAAGCAGTGAATATAACAAATACATTGCCAAATCACTTGCTATGAGCGGAATATCTGTTTATGCTTACGACTTTTGCGGCGGCGGAACAAAAAGCAAGAGCGACGGCAAGCCTGTTGATATGTCAATTATCACAGAAAAAAGCGACTTGAATGCCGTAATTGACCAAGTAAAAACGTGGGACTGGGTTGATAAGAATAACATATTTCTTATCGGCGAAGGTCAAGGCGGTTGCGTTTCGGCTTTAACTGCCGCAGAAAGAAATGACATCAACGGTATGGTTTTGTATTTCCCTGCATTCAGCATTATTGAAGGTGCAAATCAGCAATTTGAATCTGCTGATGATATACCCGACACAAGCAAGGCATTTATGGGATTGACCATAGGGAAAAAATATTATGAGGATATTCTCGGCATTGATGTCTATAAGGAAATATCTAAATTTGAAAACCCTGTGTTATTGATGCACGGAACAGCCGATAAAACGGTTGATTGCAGTTGCTCGGAAAAGGCTAATCAGGTTTACAGCAATTCCGAGTTAATAAAATTTGAAAATGCAGGACACGGCTTTAACTCTAAAGACAGCGAAAAAGCAGTTAAATACGCCTATGATTTTATAAATAAAAATCTGAAATAAGGGTAAAAAATGAAAAATAAAAAAATGAAAACAGCTTTGACAATTATAATTGCCGTAATTTTTGTGCTTGCAGTTATTGCCGGAATATGTCTTTATCACTTTATCGGCATACCGAAATGCGTGGGCGATAAAAAATATAAATACAAAACAGAGAAAATATCGGTTGAATATAACGGAATAAATCTATACGGCGAGGCGCTGATTCCGATTAGCGACAGTGAGCAGAAATTCAAAACCGTAATTTATGCTCACGGTGCCGAAAGTAATTATAAATCGGATATAACAACGCTTAAAAGCCTTGCAGAAAGCGGAGTTGCGTGCTATACCTTTGACTTTTACGGTTGGACTTCAAAAAGCACAGGACCGAAAGGGACAAAATGGTTTAAGGGTACGCCGAAATCAGACAACGACGCCTATGTAAATAAGGTTATGCTGCAGGTTGAGGATTTGAATGCGGTTATTGAAAAGGTCAAGACCTTTGATTTTGCAGATAAGGATAACATTTATCTTTTGGGAAGCAGTATGGGCGGAGTTACGGTTGCTACCTGTGCCGTAACGCATACAGACGACATAAAGGGAATAATTTTGCAATATCCTGCTATTTTCTTGAATGAACAGGCATACGAAAAAGATGCAAAATACAATGTCAACAACTATAAAAATCCTGTTTTGCTTTTGCAAGGCAATAATGACAAAATCGTACCCGACAAATATTCAACCGAGCTTTGCGATTATTATAACAGCGAAAATGACGGGCATTGTAAAATGATTGTTTATGACGGTCAACCGCATGTTTTTACAGGCAAATATAAAGTAGCGGCAGCAAAGGATATTTACAATTTTATAAACGGCTAAGGAGAATATATGAACAGCAAATTCAGCGACAATTTTTTATGGGGTGCAGCAACTGCTGCCCCGCAAATTGAAGGCGGATGGAACGAGGGCGGCAGAACACCGAGTATTTGGGACGCAGCGCCTAAACGAAAAATCAAAGGGAATGCAGATTGCCGCACCGCCTGCGACCATTTCCACAGATATAAAGAGGATATAGCCCTAATGAAGGAGCTGGGCTTGAAATCCTATCGTTTTTCAATAAGCTGGTCAAGAATACAGCCCAAGGAAAACGAAATAAATCAAGAGGGCTTGAATTTTTACATAAAATTAGTCGATGAGCTGCGAAAAGCCGAAATCGAACCGCTTGTGACGATTTATCATTGGGATTTGCCGTTATGGGTTCATAAAAAGGGCGGATTTTTGAGCGAAGAAATCATACCGCTTTTTGAAAAATACACAAAAATCGTGGTGGACGCTCTGTCCGATAAAGTAACCTATTGGATACCGATGAACGAACCGCAATGCTTTATAATGCTCGGCTATTGCTATGCGGTACACGCACCGTTTAAATTCGGACTCCATAATATACCCAAAGCGTCAAGAATTTGTATGCTCGCTCACGCCAAAGCCGTTAAGGTTATTCGTAAATATGCGAAAACACCTCCGAAAATCGGCATTGCCATGGCGGCGGGTGCGTTTATACCGAAGGACGACAGCGAAGCGGAAATTGAAGCGGCAAGGCACAAAACCTTTAATTCCGGAATCGGACTGATGAACAATCGTTGGTGGAGCGACCCGATTTTGCTCGGCAAGCCCGTTACGGCATACGGTGTTTTTAAAACGCACGAAAGGGATATGGCAGAGATTTATCAACCGCTTGATTTTGTAGGCTTAAATGTCTATCAGCCATACGGAGTGTCAAAGCGTAAGCTTGACGAAAGCCGCAAAACGAGTATGGGTTGGGCTATTGACGGCGATGTGCTGTATTGGACCATTCGATTTTACTGTGAGCGTTATCATCTGCCCGTTATGGTGACGGAAAACGGAATGGCAAACGACGACAGCGTCGGTGCGGACGGTAAGGTGCACGATGAAAAACGAATTGCTTTTTTGCGTGATTATCTCGGCGGAGTCAAGCGGGCTGTAAGCGAGGGCATTGATGTACTCGGCTATCAGCATTGGTCGCTTATGGACAATTTCGAATGGGTGCAAGGCTATACGCCGCGCTTCGGTTTGATTTATGTCGATTACGGAACGCAAAAACGAACCGTAAAGGAGTCGGCATATTTTTATAAAAATGTTATTGAGTCTGACGGCGCAATAATTTAAAAAAATTAAGGGGATTTGGATTATGATTAAAATGTTGGATTCTCCGCTTTTCAGAAGCAGAGTGAAAAGCGACGAGGTAAAGGCAAGCGAAAAATGGCTCGGATATTTAATCGGCCCGTCAGGCGCATTGCTGCTGAATGCGGTTCTCGGGACGTACCTAAACGTCTACTACACGGACGTGTTAAAGCTCACTACCGTATGGGGCGGTGCGTTTTTAACCGTATTCCCGATTATTTCGAAAATAATCGACGCAATTACCAATGTGATAATGGGTTACATTATCGACCATACAAAAACATCTCAGGGCAAGGCTCGCCCGTGGCTGCTGCTTTCAGCGCCGTTAATTTTTATTACCGGGATTTTGCTGTTTACGGTACCGCAGGGCAACGAAACCGTGCAGGTTATTTGGGTAATGCTCTCTTATAACCTCTTCTACTCATTCGCTTTTACCATCTACAATATGAGTCACAATTTGATGGTGCCGCTTTCAACAAGAAATACCGAGAAGAGGGGCGTCCTCTCTGTTTTTAACCAGATTTCATCGATTATGATGGGCGGTATACTTGTTGCGCTCGTTTTCCCGATGGTTGTTATGCCTCAGCTCGGCGTCGATAAGTCAAAATGGATAATCACCATTAGCGTGCTTTCATGCCTCGCTTTACCGCTGACGTTATTAGAATACTATTTCACCAAAGAGCGTGTAACGAATGAAAGCATGGCGGAGGATACTGCCGAAAAGCTACCGTATAAAAAGCTGGTTAAAGCCATATTTTCCGATAAATATATGGTGCTGATGCTGATTTACTTTTTAATATACACAGTCGGCTCTCAGCTTAAAAATATGGGCTTGGTTTATTTTTGCAACTATGTGCTCGGAACATACAATGACGGTAAAACTCAAACCCTGATTTCCGTCATAGGAGGCATACCTATGGGAATCGGTATTTTTGCCGTTTGGCCTCTCGCTAAAAAATTCGGTAAGCGTAATCTTACCATGGCGGGTTTTGTGCTGTATGCAATAGGCAGCGGAATCTGCTGGCTCTGTCCGACAAATATGGTCGTAGTCATTATAGGCCAATTCATTAAAAACATCGGCGGTCTTCCTTGTTCTTATGTTTTTATGGCTCTTTTTGCCGACGTTCTCGACCATTTGGAGTGGAAAAACAATTTCCGCTGTGACGGAATCGCAATGTCGATATATAACATAATAGCTGTTACGAGCGTGGGCGTTGTTACGGGTTTGTTTAATTTACTCCTTTCAAAAAGCGGATATGTGGCGCCGTCGCTCATAAACGGCGAAACCGTTGCCGCGGTTCAGAGTGCCGCAACCAAAAACGCCATAACGTTTTCGTTTGTCGGACTTGAAACTATTACGGCAGTAATACTCATTGTAATTCTTGCCTTTGTAAATGTCGAAAAACACATAGATAAGGAGCAGGAAGAGATTAAAGCGAGAAAGAACAAGGTACAGGAAAATGAAGAATAAAAAGAAAAAAGTTACAGCTGTTATTTCAGTAGTAATTATTCTTGTCGTTGCTTGGATAGCTTTTTGCGGTTATGAGTGGGGCTGGGGCCCGTTTTTAAAGCTTCACAATCATAAAACTGCGGCACTGCCCGGAAACGCGGAAGCGTACTCGCTTGATAAAGCGGGGGTTATTGATGACAGTCCTTTAAAAGGCAAAAAAATTGCTTTTCTCGGCTCGTCCGTAACATACGGTGCGTCGTCAATGGGAGTATCCTTTGCCGATTACATAGGCGCGGAAAATGATTGTGAAACAGTCAAAGAGGCGGTTTCGGGCACAACTCTTGTTGACGAAGGCATAGGCTCATATATTTCAAGACTTAACAAGATGAAAGACCGAGATGTCGATATATTCGTTTGTCAGCTTTCCACCAATGATGCGACGCAGAAAAAAGAGCTCGGAAAAGTGATTGAGTCAAAAAACATCGATGATTTCGATACCAAAACGGTTGCCGGTGCCATCGAATACATAATAGCTTTTGCAAGTGATAAATGGGATTGCCCGGTTGTTTTTTATACAAATCCGAAATATGAAAGCGAAGAATATCAAAAAATGGTCGATATTCTTTACCAAATAAAGGATAAATGGAATATCGAAGTTATTGATATGTGGAATGATACGAATTTCAATAACATCTCCGAAGAGCAACGAGCACTGTATATGGCAGACAAAATTCATCCTACAAAAGCAGGCTATCTCGAATGGTGGACGCCTGTATTTAATGAGAAGCTTAGTGAGGTGATAAGCAATGAAAGCAATTAATATAAGAACGGAATATCTTAAAAATCCCATAGGCATTGATATTGATAATCCGAGAATTATGTGGAACTGCGAGGGCGGTATCACTCAAACGGCTTATCAAATAGTAACGGATGATTGGGACAGCGGCAAGGTGGAAAACAGCTCTATGCGCGTTGCCGTTCCCGTTAAATTCAAACAGGGCAAAAGGGTCAATTTCAAAATTAAGCTTTGGGATGAAAATGATGCCGAGGGCGAGTTCAGCGAAGTGAACTTCTTTGAATACGGCATCAAAAATTGGAATGCAAAGTGGATAACGGGCAACTATGACCCCGATAAAAAGGATTATGAAAAGCAGAAGAAAATCGAGAAGTCGTTTTTGCTTTCCGGAATCAATATGCTTGCGACTGCAAATAAGCCGGAGTCCAAGCGTTTTCCCGTTGATTGCTTCAAAAAGGATTTCAAAGCTAAGAAGGGTGTTAAGTCGGCAAGACTTTATGCTACTGCCTGCGGTATTTATGCGGCGTACATAAACGGCGAAAAGGTATCTATGCCACTTGCTCCCGGTATTACGGATTACAGAAAACGCGTGCAGTATCAGACATATGATGTAACAGCTTTGCTCAAGGAAAACAACACGATAAGCATTGACCTTGCAGACGGCTGGTACCGTGGGTCCGTCGGTGCGTGGGGACTGAAAAAACAATACGGCTGCGAAACAAAAATCCTTGCAAGATTAGATATTACATACAATGACGGTACTGCCGACAAGGTTGTAACCGACGGCACTTGGCTTTGGTCAAATGACGGTGCTGTTTCCTTTGCCGACAATAAGGATGGGGAAATTGTTGACGCTGACAGAGCACCCTCGTACTCTGAAAAAGCAAAGGTAACCTCACATAATGTTGTTCCTACAGCTTCAAACAATGTGCCGATTGCCGAAAAGGAAACCTTTAAGGGCGAGATGATAACCTCGCCGAGCGGCAAGAAAATAATAGATTTTAAGCAGAACAAGGCCGGCTATGTATCGTTTAAAATCAAGGCGAAAAAAGGGCAGAAAATCACGCTTCGTTTCGGCGAGATGCTTGACGAAAGCGGTGAATTAACGCTGAAAAATATTCAATGCACAAACAAAAAGCTCACCACGCCTTTGCAGACAATCAAATACACCTGCAAGGAGGGTGTAAACGAATATAGGCCTAATTTCGCGATTTTCGGCTTTAGGTATATGGAGGCGGATACGGATATCAATGTGTCCGCCGACGATTTCACGGCTATCGCCGTTTATTCCGATATGGAGGAAACGGGATTTTTCGACTCGTCAAATGAGCTGCTTAATAAATTCGTAAACGCAACAAAGTGGTCAACTAAATCAAACAGCGTGGATTTGCCTACCGATTGCCCGACAAGAGAGAGGCACGGCTGGACGGGCGACGCACAAATTTTCTTTAATACGGCGGCGTATCTTTTTGATTATGCGACATTCTCCGAAAAGTATATTCGCGATGTATACGATTGGCAGCAAAAGAACGGCAAGCTTCCGCAAATAGTGCCGTACGGCGGAGTGGATTTTTATATGTCGTGGATGGACGGCTCTGTCGGCTGGTCGGATGTAGGCGTGCTTATACCTTATCGTTTTTGGAAGCTCTATAATGACGACTGCCTTATCAAGAAGTATTACGGCGGCATGGTAAAATACGCAAAATTTATGATTTCACGCTGTGCTAAATGGACGCCGATAAGTCACAATGTTCAGTTGTCCGGTAAAAACAGAAAATACCTTGTAAACTTCGGTCAGTCTTACGGCGAGTGGGCAGAGCCGGCGGACGTTTTCCCCAACGATTGGAAAAATACCGTTATGCCGCACCCCGAGGAGTCAACCGCTTATACTTCTTATATTCTTTCGCTTATGTGTGAAATCGCAAAGTATATGGGAGACAGCGGTAATTTGCCGTTGTTTGAGCAATATTCAAACGGTTGTGCCGAGGCTTACAGAGAGCTGATTACCAAAAAAGGGTATACGCTTGATACAGACAGGCAGGCAAAGCTTGTAAGACCGCTTTATATGCATTTGCTTGATAAAAAGTCAACGGAATTTGCAAGGAAAAGACTTGTCAAAGCACTTGAAAATTACAAATGGAGGCTCGGCACGGGATTTTTATCTACGCCGTTTATCCTTGATGTGCTTGCTGACATAAATACGGAATATGCTTACAAGCTACTTGAAAATGAAGAAATGCCCGGATGGCTCTTTATGACTAAAAAGGGCGCGACAACCATTTGGGAATCATGGGAGGGCACCGAGGCTCAGGGCGGTATCGCTTCTCTCAACCACTATTCAAAGGGTGCCGTATGCGAATGGCTGTTCAGAGCAATGTGCGGAATAACGGTCGGCGGCGAAAACCACTTTGTCGTTAAACCTTTGCCGGGCGGTCATTTCACCTTTGCAAGTGCCGAATACAAGAGCGTTTTCGGTGATGTTAAATCGGGCTGGAAAAAGGAAAACGACAAATACACTTATCAAATCACAATTCCCGTAAACTGTACGGCGGATATCATCTTGCCGAACGGCGAAAAGCATGCCGTAAAAGCAGGGGAATACAGTTTTTGAATTTTATCGACAAACACTGTTTGTCTGTTAAAGGAGGATAAATTTATGAAAGTTTGTATGATAGGCGGCACTGGACTGCTCGGCAGTCAGGGTGCGGCGGAGTTAATTAAAAGAGGCCATGAGGTAAGAGCGATTGCGCTCCCTCCGCTTCCGCAGGGTGCGGTTTTACCGCCCGAAATGGAAATATCCTACGGCAACTATCTCAAAATGAATGATGACGAAGTAAAGAAAATGTTTGATGGCTGCGAGGGCTTTGTGTTTGCGGCAGGCGTTGACGAAAGAGTTGAAGGGCCCGCACCGATTTATGACCTTTACAAAAAATACAATATCGACCCCGTAAAGCGTTTGCTCAAAATCGCCAAGGAATGCGGAGTTAAGCACAGCGTTATTTTAGGCTCTTACTTTTCTTATTTTGCAAAGACAAGGCCTGAAATGAAGCTCACCGAATACCATCCGTATATTCGCTCTCGTATAGACCAGGAAAACGTTGCCATGAGCTTCGCAGATGATAGCTTTGATGTTGCGGTACTTGAGCTTCCCTATATATTCGGTACTCAGCCCGGCAGAAAACCGGTTTGGGTATTTCTTGTCGAGAGCATCCGTAAAATGCCGGGTGTTACAATGTGGCCGAAGGGCGGTTCGACCATGGTGACCGTGAATCAGGTGGGGCAGGCAATTGCAGGTGCAATAGAACGCAACAAAGGCGGTAATTGCTATCCTATCGGTTACTATAATCTTACGTGGAAGGAAATGCTTACAATTTGCCATAAGCATTTGGGCTGCCCGAATAAAAAAGTAATTACCATTCCCGATTGGATGTACGGTATGGCGGGCAAAAGCCTTGTTAAGAAGCAGAAAAAGCAGGGTATCCAAGGCGGACTCGATATGATTAAGTTCACCGAACTGCAATGCTCAAATCAATTTATAGACAAGGAGCTCGGCTGCGTCCCGCTCGGTGTGGAGCCTGACGATATAGACTCCGCCATAGGTGACAGCGTTAAGCTTTGCGTTGACATATTAGACGGCAAGGCTAAAAATATTGTGGCAATGAAGGGTGAATAATATGGACAAAAGGACGGTATTTTTAACGGGTGCCTGCGGCGGTATGGGCTTTCAGGGTCTCACGAGAATGCTTGAAGACGGTGACAGCTATAACACGCTTGTCCTTGTTCGTGACAGCGAAAAAAACAGAAAAATGTTAGCGCCTTTTATGTCAAAAAGCAATTTAAAGGTCGTTTGGGGAGACCTTAACGATTATGGACTTGTGTATAAATGTGTTGAAAAATCAGATTTGATTTTGCACGTTGCGGCGTTCGTTTCTCCTGCCGCCGATTACAATCCGAAAAAGGCCATGCAGGTAAATTACGGCTCGACCAAGAATTTGATTACGGCAATCAAAAAGCAAAAAAGAGAAAACGAGGTCAAGTTTGTATACATAGGCACCGTTGCCGAAACGGGCGACCGTATGCCGCCAATACATTGGGGCAGAGTAGGTGATCCGATTAAGCCGAGTATGTTTGATTATTATGCCGTTTCAAAGGTTGCAAGTGAACGCTATGTTATCGAAAGCGGGCTCAAATACTGGGTATCGCTTCGCCAAACGGGTATTATAGGACCCGCTATGAGTAAAATCAGAGATGCGATAATGTTCCATAACTGCTACGATAATGTGCTTGAGTATGTGTCGGACAGAGACAGCGGCGTGCTTCTTCGCAATCTCTCTTATCAGGACGCAACAGATACCATGGACGCTTCTTTTTGGGGACACATCTATAATATCGGCGGCGGAGAAAAATGTCGAGTATCGACAGCCGATATGTTTAAGCGACTTTACGGCGACATCGGAATTAAGGACTTGTCGCTTATCCTAAAGCCCAAAATGCAGGCGACACGCAACTTCCACGGCCATTATTACCTTGATTCCGATAAGCTTGAAGGCTATCTCCATTTTCAGCATGATTCGATGGAGTACTATTACGACTGCTATATTAAGGATTTGGGAGCAACAGCCTCATTGGCAAAGGTAATATGCAAAATTCCGGGCGGCCAAAGGCTTATGGCAGGAATTATGGGCGGTATGTTCAATAAGCTTGCCGACGGTGAGCACGGGACAAAACATTTTATCGACAATAATTTAGAGGACAGAATCGAAGCTTATTGGGGCAGTAAAAAAGCATGGGTCGAATTGCCTGACAGCTATAAGGATTTCAAGCATTTTACCGATTGGGATAACAAAATCATACTCGACCACGGTTATGATGAGAGCAAGCCCGAAAGCGAGCTGTCACTCGACGATATGAAAAAAGCCGCGGAATTTCGCGGCGGTGAATGTCTGTCAAGTGAGATGACAAAGGGCGATTGGAGTACAAAGCTTGAATTCAAGTGCGCGTTCGGTCACACCTTTGAGGCAAGCCCGAGACTTGTTTTGGAGGGCGGTCATTGGTGCGACGAATGTGAGCGCAAGAGCTGGAATTACGGCAGGCGTGCAAAGGTTGACCCGTTTTTTGCTCAGGTCTGGAAGCCGCTCCACGAGGATGACGAGCTTCGTGAATATCCGAAGGAAGTTAATGAACTCAATATAAAATAAAAAGGGAGATTAAAATGGAAAATAATACTAACAAAACACAGGTAAAAACCAAGGCGGAAATTTTCGGCAATGTTTTTGTAAAAGCATTGGCTTATCTTCTTGCATTTCTCTTGACCTTTTCGGTTGTTAAATTAGCACATTCCAACTCCTCTTCTCCGGCAGCGGCGGTCGGTACGCAAAGCGGCAGTGCCGTAAACGGCCAAAGCACCCCGCAGCAGGGAAATAATACGCAGCAGAGCAATAACAATTCTTCCGCTTCCTCAAACGGCGACGCCAATGCTCCTGCCGCAGTCGGCAGCGAAAGCAAGAATGCCGGCACCGAGGGGCAGGCCTCAAAGGGTACGGAGGAAATCGTTAAGCTTTATAATGACTCCGTTAACCGAGTAAAGGGTGAGGCGTCAAGTATTACACGTAACTATAAGCATATGGAGAGCCTTTCCGAATACCTCGAGCTTCCGTCCGCAATTCAGAGCATAGGCTCAGCTGCGATGGACCAGTTTGTCAAGGGAACGGACGAGCCGCAATCGTGGAGCTCTCCGGACGATATTAAGACAATCTTCCCCGTAAGCGGAGAGGATTATTCCTCGCATTTAACTGCCGATATGGTGAAAAACGCCTCCTGCACCGAGGATAACGGAGCGTATAAGGTTTCAATCGAGCTTCAAAACGACGCGATAACGAGCCCGCAAAAAGGCGAGGGATATGCCGGCGTATTCAATACCGTAACCGCTTCAACCTTCTCAGACATAAATATACCTACCGTAACCTTCCAAACGGTTGACGTAAACGGAATAAACGGAGCAATAGAGTGCACCATCGATAAAAGCAGCGGCAGAGTAACCGAAATCACATTTAAGAATACCGACGTATTACATCTCGGAGTAAAGGTCGCAATATCAAATATGAACGTTCAGTTTGCTCTTGCGGTTGAAGAGAATTATACAATCGCGTATTGATAGGGAGAGTCAAAGTTGAAAACGTACTATCTTGCTGTTGACATAGGTGCTTCAAGCGGCAGACATATACTGTCTCATATTGAAAACGACAGGCTTGTTCTCGAGGAAATTTATCGCTTTGACAATAATCTTGTCGAGAGCGAAAACGGTCTTGTTTGGGATACGGAAAGCCTTTTTGATGAGGTGCTTTGCGGAATAAAAAAATGCAAGAAAATCGGCAAAATTCCAAAGAGCATTGCTATTGACACTTGGGGCGTTGATTATGTATTGCTTGACGAAAACAAGAAAGAAATCAAGCCTTGCTTTTGCTATCGTGACAGCAGAACAAACGGTGTTATTGATGAAGTTGAAAGCATAATTTCGCCGATTGATTTGTACATAAAAACAGGTATCCAAAAGCAAAATTTCAATACGATTTACCAGCTTTATGCCGATAAGAAAAGCGGCAGACTCGAAAAAGCAGCGTACTTTTTGATGATGCCCGACTATCTTTCGTTTAAATTGACGGGTGAAGTCAAAAACGAGTACACAAATGCCACAACAACAGGCTTGGTGAACGCAAATGCAAAGACTTGGGATATTGACATTATCTATGCCCTTGGCTTGACAGGAGTTTCATTCCTTCCCCTTTCTCTTCCGTCAAGCCATGCGGGCTTTTTGAGCGAGGAAATACAAAAAGCAGTCGGTTTTAATTGTGCCGTGCTTTTTGCGCCGAGCCACGATACGGCAAGTGCGGTGTGTGCCTGCCCGATGAAAGACGATGATTTGTACATATCTTCGGGTACTTGGTCGCTTATCGGAACGGAAATCACCGAGCCGATTTTAAGCGAAGACGCAAGACTGCATAATTTCACAAATGAGGGCGGGATTGATTATCGTTTCCGTTTTCTTAAAAACTATATGGGTATGTGGTTGTTCCAAAACATACGCCGTAATCTCAATAAGGAAAAGACCTATGACGAGATGATGCAGCTTGCTATGAGCTGCGGCGATTACAAATATTTTGATGTGAACGACAGCACACTTGTTGCACCGAAAAATATGATTGAGGCAATCGGCAAATTGATTGGTAGCGATGATTTGGGATTGATTCTTAATTCTGCATACCATTCCCTTGCAAAGTCATATAGCGAAGCCGTGACTGAAATCGAAGCCGTAACAGGCAAACGATTTAATGCAATTCATATCGTAGGCGGCGGCTGCCGGGATAAATACCTTAATGCTCTTACCCGTGATTACACAGGCAAAAGCGTAACGGCAGGACCCGTAGAAGCTACCGCGACAGGCAACATTATTTCGCAAATAATGTTCGATAAAAAAATTCCCCTTGCCACAACAAGAGAAATAGTTAAAAATTCATTTGACATAAAGGAGATTTGACAATGTCTTATCTTGAAGCAAAAGAAAAATACGCCAAAATCGGTGTTGATACCGACAAAGCGATTGAAACACTTAAAAACGTACCTGTTTCGCTCCATTGCTGGCAGGGAGACGATGTTGTCGGCTTTGACCAAAAGGGTGCGTTATCCGGCGGCATTCAAACCACGGGCAACTATGTCGGCAGGGCGAGAACCCCGCAGGAGCTTATGGCGGATATGGACAAGGTGATAAGCCTTGTACCGGGCAAAATGAAGCTGAATTTACACGCTTGCTATGCGATTTTTGACGAGGGTGAATTTGCCGACAGAAACGAGCTTGAGCCAAGGCATTTTTTGAAATGGGTCGAGTTTGCAAAGGAAAGAAATATGGGTATTGACTTTAACCCGACGTTCTTTTCGCACCCTATGGTAAAGGACAATTTAACTCTTTCCTCGCCGGATGAAAAGGTCAGAGCATTTTGGGTCGAGCACGGAAAAAGATGCCTTAAAATCGCCGAATACTTTGCAAACGAAACAGGCGAGCCGTGTGTTATGAATATATGGATACCCGACGGCTGTAAGGATATTCCCGCTGACAGGCTCTCCCCGAGAGAGAGATTTAAAAAATCGCTTGATGAAATCCTTTCCGTGCCTTATGATAAGAGCAAGGTCTATGTTACGCTCGAATCCAAGGTGTTCGGCATCGGTCTTGAAAGCTATACGGTAGGCTCTGCCGAATTTTGTATGAACTATGTTGCGAATAAGGGCATTACTCCGCTTATGGATAACGGCCATTACCACCCGACCGAGCTTGTCAGCGACAAAATTTCGTCTATGCTTTTGTTTAATGAAAAGCTGGCTTTGCACATCACCCGCGGTGTTCGTTGGGACAGCGACCATGTTGTTATCTTCGACGACGAAACAAGAGAGATAGCAAAGGAGATAGTCAGGGCAAATGCACTTGACAGAGTGTTTATCGCAACAGACTATTTTGACGCAAGCATAAATCGTATTTCTGCTTGGATTACAGGTGTAAGAAGCGTTGAAAAAGCACTTCTCTATGCACTTTTAGAGCCGAGCGACACCATGAAAGAATTACAAAACAATGCAGATTTTACTTCTCTTATGGTTATGCATGAGGAGCTGAAAACAATGCCGTTCGGTGACGTTTGGGCAGAATATTTAAAAGAGACAAGCACCCCTGCAAATTATCTTGCCGAGGTAAAGAAATATGAAAAAGAAGTATTGGAGAACAGACAATGAAAGATATTTTAACGGCACCGTTTGTTAAGGAAATGTGCGACACAACGGCTAATATGTATCGCCTCGGCTGGGACGAGCGAAACGGCGGAAATATAAGCTATCTGCTCGACGAAAGCGAAGTCTCGGAATATCTCGACCTTAATAACGTAATCAGAACAATTCCCACAGGCTTTGACGCACCCGAGCTTATCGGCAAGATTTTTATCGTAACGGGCACGGGCAAATACTTTAAAAACGTGGAGAAGGACCCCGAAAACAATCTCGGCATTATTCGTATTGCAAAAGACGGTACAACGGCAGAGCTTCTTTGGGGTTACAGCGACGGCGGCAGGTTTACTTCAGAACTTCCCGCGCACCTTATGAGCCACAGGGCAAGGCTCAAGGTTGACCCGGAAAACCGAGTCGTTATGCACTCGCATCCGACAAACACACTCGCCATGAACTATGTTCACGAGCTTGACGAAAAGAAAATAACGCACACGCTTTGGGAAATGTGCACGGAGTGTATTGTTGTATTCCCCGACGGTGTAGGCGTTCTTCCGTGGATGCTTTGCGGTACAAACGAAATCGGCGAAGCAACCGCAGAAAAGATGAAAGAATTCAGGCTTGTTATTTGGGGTATGCACGGTATTTACGGTGCAGGCAAAACCATGGACGAAACCTTCGGGCTTATCGAAACCGTGGAAAAAGCTGCGCAAATCTATATGCTCACCTGTAATATGCCGAGAGTCAACACGATAAAGGACAGCGAAATGCAGCAGCTCGCCGAATATTTCGGAGTGGATTACAGAAAAGACTTTTTGAATTTATAAAAACAAGGTGCAATTCCGATTGAATTGCACCTTTCTTGTGTTTTTTTATTTTTTCGCTTTAATGCAGTGCCTTTGTGGGGCAGTTTTTTGTACACTCGTAGCAAAGAATACACTCGGTTCCGTTTTTTCGCTTGCGTGATTCCTTGTTAACCTCAACATCCATTGGGCATACTTTCAGGCACTTGTCGCAATGAACGCATTTGCTCTCGTCACAGTGGACGCGCAGAAGCGAAAAATAGCTCATAGGCTTCAGAAATACCGTGATAGGGCAAAGATATTTGCAGAACGCGCGGTTGTCCTTAAATATAAAGGCAAGTGCAATGCCCGATATATAGTAAAGCGCATTTCCGGCGAGAAACAGCCAAAACATAATTTTCTCAAGATTTGCGACCTTGAATAAAAACAGACCCGACACAAGAGCCAACGATAACGCAAACATCACATAGCGCAGAAATCCGAGCTTTTCTTTTCGCGGCTTTATCGGTTGCTTATAAGGAAGAAAGTCCAAAACCATAGCCGTCCAACAGGCATAGCCGCACCATCCGCGTCCGAAAAGCAGCGGGCCGAAGATTTTGGCCACGGCATAGTGAATGGTTGCCGCTTCAAAAACGCCGAGGAACAGATAGTACCAAAAGCCCTCAATCTGCATATTTTCGCGTGAGATTATGCCGAGATACAGCAGCATATAGCTTCCGACTGCCAGCTGCACAAAATGACGCGCATAGCGTTTCTCGGCGGTAAAAAGTGCCGTCCCCAATGCGAGGCAGGTGCCTATGTAGCTGAAATTCAGCAAATAGAACAGATTATCCTTTATTAGCCATAGTGCGATTGCCACCGCTTCAAACAGCAAAAACAGTAATATCGATACAAGGTATTTCGAAAAACTCTTGTTATGTCCTTTCTCTTTTTTCTTTTTCATTGCTTTTTCCATCCTTTTTCGTGAATATGAAACGGCTGATTTTATTCGGACTTATTCCGATTCTTGTGCCGCTTTTATGCCTGCGACAATATAACTGTATACTGTAATTTTAAAGCTTATTAGCAAAATGTGCAACTGCAATTATGTTAAAAAACGGTAAAACCGCCGCAAATTGTGGAAATCGGCAATCGGTCTTGAGGAATCTCGGCCGTTTGGCATCACCGAATATGACGCAAGCAATATCGACGTATTTATTATCGACTTGTTTAATATAATAAGATAACGGACGACTTGGCAAAATACGGGACTGTACGGCAAGGTAATATAATAATCTTACATACGGCTGCACATACGGAATTTACGGATATTTTTTCCGCATTTAGTTGCGAAAACGTTTCCGCTGTGATAAAATTCTTTTGTATTTTACGGGCGGCGGCTTTTGCGCCTTTGCCTGCTATAACGGAGATGAGATTGATGAAAACTGCAGTTGTTACGGGCGGTTCTAGCGGAATAGGACTTTCCTGCTGCCGTAAGTTTCTTGAAAACGGATACAGGGTGTATGAACTGAGCCGCCGCGAGCCGAAGCTTCAAACAGTCGGCATTAAGCATATTTCGTGCGATGTCACGGATGAGCACTCGGTTTCCGAGGCATTCGAAAAGATCTACGGCGACAGCGGAAGCATTGACATACTTGTGAATAATGCGGGCTTCGGCATCTCCGGAGCGGTTGAATTCACAGAGCTTGCAGAAGCTAAAAAACAGTTTGACGTCAATTTCTTCGGCTGCTTTATTTGCTCAAAAAACGTAATTAAATATATGAGACTTCAAGGCGGCGGAAGAATTGTTAATCTCAGCTCTCTTGCAGCTCCGCTTGCCATACCGTTTCAGGCGTTTTATTCGGCGTCAAAGGCGGCTGTAAATTCGCTGACTCTGGCTCTTGCAAATGAGGTGCGTCCGTTTAATATAAAGGTCTGCGCCGTAATGCCGGGCGATGTTAAAACGGGCTTTACCGCGGCAAGAGAGAAAAATACCGCCGGTGACGAGTTTTACGGTGAAACGCTTAAAAGAGCGGTTGCCGGTATGGAGCGCGACGAGCAAAACGGTATGTCGCCGGACGATATAGCCGATGCGGTGTATGCTGCGGCAACCAAGGCTCGACCGAAGCCTTTGTCGACAAAAGGTGCTAAATATCATCTGTTTTTGGCACTTTCAAAGGCATTGCCGGTTTCGCTTGTGAACATCATAGTCGGAAAGCTTTATTCTTAATAAATCGGGGCGCAAAGCAATACTGTTTTAGCTGCTTTTGCCCCGTTTTCTTGTTATTCGATAAAAACGTATTCGGAGGTACTATGCAAAATTTTGTAGAGCTTATTCAAAATGTGAACAGTAAGGTAAACAGCGTCGTTTGGGGGCCTCCGATGCTCGTTTTGATGCTGCTTACCGGTCTTTATCTCACGTGCGGTACGCGATTTTTTCAAATACGCCGTTTTTGCTACACAATTAAAAATACGGTTGCCGCAATTTTTAAAGACCGCGAGGTAACAAAAACCAAGGACGAAAAAGCCATATCGCAGTTCCAGGCACTTGCAACGGCTCTTGCCGCAACGGTAGGCACGGGCAACATTGTCGGCGTAGCCACCGCGATTGCCTCGGGTGGCGCGGGCGCGGTATTCTGGATGTGGATTTCGGCTTTGCTCGGTATGATGACAAGCTTTTCCGAAAATGCGCTCGGCATATATTTTCGCCGAAAAAACGAAAAAGGCGAGTGGGCGGGCGGCCCTATGTATTATATCGAAAAAGGACTCGGCCAAAAGTGGCTTGCGGTTGTATTTTCTGTTTTTTGTCTGTTCGCGTCGTTCGGAATAGGCTCGGTGGCTCAGGTCAACGGAATATCCACGGCACTCAAGGGTTCGTTTAATATACCGGGCGTTGTCACGGGAATAGTTGTTTGTGCCCTTATAGCCGTTATAATTTTCGGCGGACTGAAAAGAATAGTCACGGTGACGGAAAAATTTGTGCCTTTTATGGCGGCGTTTTACATAATAGGTGCGCTTATAATAATAATCGTAAACTTCCGCCATATAGGTGACGCTTTCGGCGAGATATTTTCGGGGGCGTTCAGTATGCGCTCCGTCGGAGGAGGCGTTATGGGATACGGTATTTCAAGAGCCATGCGTTTCGGTGTGGCGCGCGGAGTGTTTTCAAATGAGGCGGGACTCGGCTCGTCGGTAATGGTTCATTCCTCCTCCGATACCAAGGAGCCCGTAACACAGGGGATGTGGGGCATATTTCAGGTGTTTTTTGACACCATTGTTATATGCACCCTTACGGCACTCGTAATATTGACTACCGGGGCAAATCTGCAAAGCGGACTTGAGGGAGTCAATATAACAATATATGCCTTTGAGAGCGTGCTCGGCAAATGGGGCTCCTATATAGTGTCCATAGGTATAGTTATGTTCGCGTTTTCAACCATACTCGGCTGGTCGGTGTACGGCTCGCGCGCTGCGGAATATATAGGCGGAAAAAAGCTGACTGCGGTGTATAAAATAATATTTCTCGCAATGACGTTTTTAGGTGCCGTGTCGAGTATTCAGCTTGTGTGGGATCTTTCCGATACGTTTAACGGTCTTATGGCTTTGCCGAACCTTATAGGCCTGCTGCTTTTGTCGAGAACGGTGTTTAAGATAACCAAAAACTACGAGCAGAGAGTGATAGGCGGCAAAAAGATAAAGCCGATGCTGTCTTTTTATGACCGTGAGGAATAATTTTCGGTATTCACATTTAACTCCGGATTTGATATAATATACGGGATTTAAAAAGATAAAAGAGGAAATTTATGTCAGGTAAAAAGGACTACATCAGAAATTTTTGCATAATTGCCCATATCGACCACGGCAAGAGTACGCTCGCCGACCGTTTGTTGGAACTTACGGACTCCGTGGCGAAGCGCGATATGGAGGCGCAGCTTCTTGACAATATGGATATTGAGCGTGAGCGCGGTATAACCATTAAGGCACGTGCCGTAAAGCTTGATTACAAGGCTGCCGACGGCAAAAAATATGAACTGAACTTAATAGACACTCCCGGTCATGTTGACTTTAACTATGAGGTGTCGCGTTCTCTTGCGGCATGCGAGGGAGCCGTGCTGATAGTTGACGCGTCGCAGGGGATAGAGGCGCAAACTCTTGCAAATACCTACCTTGCGCTTGACCACGACCTTGAAATTGTGCCGGTAATAAATAAAATCGACCTTCCCGCCGCAGAGCCGGAGCGCGTTGCGAAAGAAGTAGAGGACGTTATCGGCATACCGTGTATGGATTCGCCGCGGATTTCGGCAAAAACGGGCGAGAATGTCCCCGCTGTGCTCGAGGAAATCGTAAACCTTGTGCCGCCTCCCGACGATAACGATTCAAAGCCGCTCAGGGCGCTTGTATTTGACTCCGTATATGACAGCTATCGCGGTGTAATAGTCTACGTCAGAATAGTTGACGGCGTGGTAAGGCCGGGGCAGACCATGCGGCTTATGGCCACGGGTGCCGAATTTACCATTGTGGAAACGGGATATATGCGCGCCAAGAGCTTGGAGCCTACAAAGCAGCTGTCCTCGGGTGAGGTCGGTTACATCACCGCTTCGATTAAAACCGTCGGCGATGCGCGCGTAGGCGATACTGTGACCCTTGCCGAAAATCCGGCTTCGGAGCCGCTTGCAGGCTATCGCAAGGTGAATCCGATGGTTTTCTGCGGAATTTATCCTGCGGACGGAGCGGATTATGAGGCACTTCGTGACGCTCTTGCCAAATTACAGCTGAATGATGCCTCGCTCTCGTTTGAACCCGAGACGTCAAGCGCTCTCGGCTTCGGCTTCAGGTGCGGTTTCTTGGGGCTTTTGCACCTTGAAATCATACAGGAACGCCTCGAGAGAGAGTATGACCTCGACCTCGTAACAACAATACCTTCGGTTGTTTACAAAATACATCTTACCGACGGAAACGTAGTCGAAATAGACAATCCGTGCAACTACCCCGACCCCGCAACAATCGACTTTGCGGAGGAACCCATGGTGGAGGCGCACATCTTTTCTCCTAAGGATTATGTGGGAGCCATAATGGACCTTTGCCAGGACAGACGCGGCGAATATAAAGAAATGACGTATCTTGACGCCGACAGGGTAGATTTAAAATATATACTCCCGCTTAACGAAATAATATATGACTTCTTTGACGTCTTAAAATCGCGTACGCGCGGCTATGCTTCGTTCGACTATGAGCTTTGCGGCTACCAAAGGTCAAGCCTTGTAAAGCTCGACGTTCTTTTGAACGGCGATATGATAGACGCCCTCTCGTTTATTATTCACTCCGAAAAGGCATATCCGAGAGCGCGCAGAATAGCCGAGAAGCTCAAAGATAATATTCCGCGCCAGATGTTTGAAATACCCATTCAGATAGCCGTAGGCGGCAAGGTAATAGCGCGCGAAACCGTAAAGGCAATGCGCAAGGACGTGCTCGCTAAATGCTACGGCGGCGATATAACGCGTAAAAAGAAGCTGCTTGAAAAGCAGAAAGAGGGCAAAAAGCGTATGCGCAAGTTCGGTACGGTAGAGGTTCCGCAAGAGGCGTTTATGGCTGTGCTTAAATTAGACGATGAATAATATAGGTCTGTATATTCACATTCCGTTTTGCAAGTCAAAGTGCCCGTATTGTGATTTTTACTCGTTTCGCGCCGATGACGATATAAAAAACAGATATGTTTCGGCTGTTTTGCGAGAGCTTCGGAACAATTCAAAACAGCTTAATTGTAAAGCCGATACACTTTACGTTGGCGGCGGAACTCCGTCGTCTTTGTCGGCGGATTATCTTTGCAAAATCATAAACGGCGCAAAATCAACGTTTTTGACCGATGATGCGGAAATAACGGTAGAGTGTAACCCGTTTTCGCTCGGCGACGAATTCTTTGAAAAATTAAGTAAGTGTAAAGTAAATAGGCTTTCCATAGGCTTGCAGTCGGCAAATGACGACGAACGCAGGATTTTAGGCAGACGAGCCGGCAAAAGCGAGGTTCAAAGTGTCGTTTCGCGGACGAAAAAAGCGGGAATAAATAATATTTCGCTTGATGTCATGCTCGGCGTGCCGGGTCAAACTAAAGAGAGCCTTAAAAGCACGCTCGATTTCTGCATTTCTTCGGGTGTGCCGCATCTCAGCTGCTACATTCTCAAAATAGAGGAGAATACGCCGTTTTTTCGTATGAGAGACAAATTGCCGTTCCCCTCTGACGACGATACGGCCGATATGTACCTTTTTATGTGCGAATACCTCGAAGAGCACGGTATTATGCAGTATGAAATATCAAATTTTGCGGTTCCCGGCTTTGAGAGCCGCCACAATCTGAAATATTGGCACGATGAGGAGTACCTCGGCATAGGCGCAGCGGCACATTCGTTTTTAGGCGGAAAACGCACATATTATCCGCGTGATATTGAGTATTTCATAAGCGGCAACGAGCGTTTAACCGAGGGCGACGGCGGCGACGAAGAGGAATTTTGTATGCTCGCTTTAAGGCTTCGCGAGGGGCTTACTCAAGAGCGTTTTTACGCCCGTTTTCATCACGGCATACCGCAAAAAATGCTTGAAAGCGCAAAGCAATACGAAAAATACGGGCTTTGCAGCTGTGAGAGCGGCGGAATTTCTCTGACGCGGAGCGGATTTTTACTCTCCAACTCCGTAATATCCGAAATTATTTTGTAAATAAAAATATTTCAGGGCTTGTAATTCGCTTTACAAGCCCGTTTTTTTGTGCTTTTCGGGCGTTTGTAAAATTAAAACGGCTTTTTGTTACAATGGCGCTTTTTTATCGCATAGCACGTGCTAAAATCAAGAGGAAGCACGGAAGAGTTCTCTGAAAGAGAATTGTTTACGGAGAATTTTAGGTGTATTATTTGTACAAAATTGCCCAAAGTGTCGGAATGATTTGTCGAAATGCGCTTGAAATCTAAAATTTTACATATTTTCATTTCAAAATGACAAAAGATTGTCAAACTGAGTTCACAATTTGTT
>ERZ1026848.471-NODE-471-length-22555-cov-4.452089_pt1 | contig 22555 bp, 36 predicted proteins | sample MGYA00380154_ERZ1026848 | MGnify/ENA primary metagenome ERZ1026848 (study PRJEB33269, sample SAMEA4719790) | human gut metagenome | biome: human-associated habitat; feature: organic feature; material: feces | place: Cameroon | collected 2013-10 ...
ATATATCAAAATAAGCTGACCAACGAGGCCAGCGCGTAGATAATCAAGGACCGTGGATATACCGACGCATATATCATCTGCGACAACGCCGAGCCTAAGAGTGCGGCCGACTTCCGCGCCGCGGGATTGCCGGCAAGGGAAGCAGTCAAAGGCCCGGGCAGCGTCGATTACGGGTATAAGTGGCTGCAACGCCGCAAGATCGTTATCGACCGGCGCCGGACGCCGCATGCATACGATGAGTTTGTCCACTACGAGTACGAGCGCAACAAGGACGGCGAGATAATCAGCGGATATCCCGACGCCAATAACCACGCCCAGGACGCCACACGATACGCCTTAGAGCCGGTAATGCGCCGGATGGGCGTCACAGCCTAAGGAGATATATGAGCAACGCAGTAATTGTCAAACTTAATGAGCTGGGATATACGACCATCCCCGAGGCCTTTTATGGCAAGGTCAACGAGTGGCGGATGTGGTATCAGGGGGACGTTAAGGGCTTCCACCGCTACCGCGTGCGCAACGGCGAGCATATCGTCAACTGTAAGCGATATTCTCTCGGCATGGCCAAAAAGCTGTGCGAGGATTGGGCCAATTTGCTGTTAACAGAAAAGGTCAAGATCACCCTCGAGGGCGAACGCGAACAGGCGTTTGTCGACCGCGTCCTGAAGGAAAACAACTTTGAGGTCAAGGCCAATGAGATGCAGGAGCTCAAATCCGCGCTGGGCACGGTGGCATATATCCCCCGCGTCGTCGGCCAGGAGATCAGCGAGGACGGCAGTATCGTCCCCGGCAATGCCGAGGGAATCGTGCTGGACTATGTGACAATCGATAACATCTATCCCCTGTCATGGCAAAACGGATACATATCCGAGTGCGCCTTTGCCAGCGTCTTTGTCCGCGGCGGGCATACATACATGTACCTCCAGATACACCACAAGGAGGACAACGGCAATTATGCCATAGATAACCGGATATACCGGTACGATAATGAGCTGTTGGCCGATGAGCTGCTGACCAATGTCGAGGGATTTGAGCGGATACCGCCGGTAGTACATACCGGCAGCACGAAGCGGCAATTTGTCATTGATCGGCCAAACCTGGCCAATAACTACAATTACCTGTTGCCAGTGGGTATATCGGTATACGCAAATGCCATAGATGTGCTGCAAGGCGTCGATATCGCCTATGATAGTTATGTCAACGAGTTTGTGCTCGGGAAAAAGCGCATAATGGTCAAACCGGCAGCCAGCACATACCTCGACGGAGAGCCGGCTTTTGACCCGGCTGACGTTGTTTTTTATGTGCTCCCGGAGGATGTGAGCGACGGCGCCGCCATCACGCCGATAGACATGACCCTAAGGACGGCCGAGCATAACCGCGGCATACAGGATCAGCTCAATATCCTGTCGAGCAAGTGCGGGCTCGGCGAGACATACTATCGCTTTGACGGCGGCAGCGTGGCGACCGCGACACAGATAGTGTCGGAAAACAGTACGATGTTTAGGACGATCAAAAAGCACGAGATCGTCCTGGAGCAGGCACTTGATGAGCTGTGCCGCATCATCCTCCGTCTCGGCAACACCGCAATGGGGCTGGGGCTTAATGAGGATGTCGAGATATCGATAGATTTTGACGACAGCATTATTGAGGATAAGAGTCAGGACTTTAGCCGCGATATGCAGTTGCTGTCCGCTGGCATCCTTAACGATTGGGAGTTTAGGGCAAAATGGCTCAATGAGGATGAGGATACGGCCAAAGCGGCCCTGCCGAAGATGCAGGACATGACGACAGAAACACAGCAAGAGGTCGAATAAATGGGTGGACGCGGCGCAAGCAGTGGCATGAGCGACTACGGCAATAAATACGGCAGCCAGTATAGGACGCTGTATCAAGAGGGAAATATCAAGTTTGTCCAGAAAAACTCCAGGACATCAGAAACGCTGATGGAAACAATGACAAAAGGGCGGGTATATGTTACGGTTGGCGGCAACAACCTGCTACAAATCGTGTACTTTGACCAGAACCTGAAGCGGAGTAAGACAATAGATCTTTCCCATACTCATGATGGGAAGAACCCACATACCCACCACGGTTACAATCATAACGAAAATGATAGCGTAAAAGGGTATGCAAACTTGACAACCAGAGAAAAGAAAATGGTTGAGCGGGTCAAAAATATCTGGTACAATAGGCATAGCAAGTGATAGTTTAAGCCAAGGAGAACCGGTGTTTGCCGTGGTCCCGGTGCAAATCCGGGTGCTTGCTATGCCGTAAGATACAAAACTGTATCTTACGGCATTTTTGTTTACAGGGGGCTGCATGGTTAATTTTGAAAACCTCGACAAGTTTATGTTTCCGGGCGTAGGACAATACAATATCCCACAGCTTGACCCGGTCAAGACATGGCCGCAGGGCGAGTTTACCCCGATAAATTACCATTACACGGCAAAAGACCCAGCAAGCAAAATCATACATTTTTTTGTGGACGATTACCAATTTATACGCCAATGGAACACGCCGGACAAGTACATCCCCAAATTGTCGCAGTTTGCGGCCGTGTGCGCACCTGATTTTTCCACATACACGGATATGCCTCTGGCCATGCAGATATACAACCATTACCGCAAGCATTGGCTTGCCGCCTATTGGCAGATGCGCGGCATTACGGTCTATCCCACTATATCGTGGAGCGATGAGGATAGCTATGATTGGTGCTTTGACGGTGAGCCGTCCGGCGGGATCGTTGCGGTATCATCAGTAGGCACACAGCAAAACCGAGAAAGCAAACGGCTGTTTTTGCGAGGCTATGAAGAAATGATGAAGCGGCTGGACCCTTTGGCCGTCATATTTTACGGACACGTCCCGGAAGAGTGCGACTGGAATGTGATACGGGTAAAACCGCATTACGACGACATAGTATCCCGCCGAAAGGCAAAGGAGGCGAAGGGGGAAAAGGAATAAGATATGAGATACCCATTTTCCCCCGCCGTCCTCGACGCCATGCCGGAAGAGCTCGCGGATATGTACCGTGCGCTCGAGGATCAGCTGCTTGTCGAGATATGCAGCCGCCTCGCCATCAAGGACCAGCTCAACGAGGTCACGGTGCAGGCCATCCGGGCGCTGCGTGCCCAGGGTATCCCCCTCGATGAGATCAAAAAGGCTATCCGGCAGACGTCAAAGATCAGCGAGCAAAAGCTGGATCAGCTGTTGGACGATGTGGTCCAGCGCAACCAGACATACTATACCGGCATGATCGACCTCACGCAGATCACCCAGCCGGATATCCTTGTCGACGCGATGACCATAGACGCGATCAAGCGGCAGACCCTCGATGCCTGCCGGAATATAACAGCATCAATGGGCTTTTTGGTCGATAACGGCCGGAGAATGTTGCCGCCGGCCGAAGCATATCAATGGGCGCTGGACAATGCCCTGATGCAGATAGACAGCGGGGTCATAAGCTATAACCAGGCAATAACCAACAGCATCAAGCAGCTCGCTGACAGTGGGCTCAAGACGGTCAGTTATGAGACGGGGCACGTCGACCAGATCGATGTCGCCGCCCGTCGCGCTGTTATGACGGGCGTGGCACAGCTCAACTCGAGGTACGCCGAGCAATCAATGGAGTATATCGAGACCGACCTGGTGGAGACCGAGGCCCATGCCGGCGCGCGAGACATCGACGGGCCCAAGGGGTGGGAAAACCATAAGGCATGGCAAGGCAAGGTGTACCGGTGGCGTGAGTACACCCTCAAATACCCCGGGACATCCAAGGGGGATTACCCGGCCTTTGCCGAGCGCTGCGGCGTCGGTGACGTCCAGGGCATCGGTGGCGCCAACTGCCGGCACACATGGTATCCCTTTGTGGAGGGCGTCTCGGAGCGGACATGGACCGATGAGCAGCTTGCCCATATAGACGACAAGCTCGGCTGTACATACGACGGCCGCACATACTCGGCATATGAGGCCACGCAGATGCAGCGCCGCCTCGAACGCGAGATCCGCAAGCAGAAGCGGCGTAAAAAGGCATTGGAGGCCTACGGTCTGTCCGATGACAAAAAGGCAGCCAACGCCCGGCTGATACGGCTCAATAAAAAATACCGTGAATTCAGCAAGGCCGCCGGTTTGCCCGAACAGCGGGAGCGTGTCAAGGTAAGCTATGTCGATGACAAGAGCCTTGCCGAGGCGGCAGAACGCAAGAAGGATGCATTGCAAAATGCGGAAAAGATTGGTAAAATAATATAGTAGAAAGCATCGAGGTAATTGACTAATGGATAACTTTAAGGCGATCTACAAGGTATTACAGGCATTGGAGCGCTCGATGGACCTGCCCGCGTTTGATATCTCGGAGCTTGCGCTTGATGCAATGGGAGTATCCACAGAGCGTCAATACCGCTATCTGGAGATGCTCCAGGACGCGGGGCTTATCAAAAACGCCGAGCTGTACACCAACAGAGAGGGCGGGCTCTGCCTTAAACATCCACGCGAAATACGGATCACGCTTAAGGGGCTGGAATACCTCCAAGAAAACGCCGTCATGAAAAGGCTATATAACGCGGCAAGAGGTGACGCATGAATCGGGACGAAATTATGCAGGCCATAGAGGCCATCTTAAAGCGCGGCAATGACGCCGAGATCCGGCGGAAGGGCGACAGGATAATCGTCCTCGAGGTCAAAAAGACAATCAAACATAGAGCCTCCGACTAATTGGGGTCGGGGAAGAGCAATAGGAGCTGATCGGCTGCATCGTGCGGCCGGTTGGCTCTTTTTTTAATTTTGATAGATCCCGCGGAAGCGGTCTATATACATCAAAAATTGGCTATCCACAAGCCTAAAAGAGTGGGCGGGAGGTCACGGCGACGACCTAAAAAGCCTACCCGAAGGAGACAAAAATATGAAAAAAGAAGAGCTGTTGAGCATCGGCCTGACCGAAGAGCAGGCGGACAAGGTTTTTGCCCTTAATGGTAAGGACATCGAGAAGCACAAAAAAGCGGCCGAGGAAGCCAAAGCGGACAAGGAAGCGGTCGAGAAGCAGCTGTCCGACCGTGACAAGGATATCGAGGAGCTCAAAAAGAGCACCGGCGACGCCGCCGCGATCCAGAAGCAGCTGGATGAGTTGCAGGGCAAATACGATAAGGAGACCGAGGCGTATAAGGCCCAGCTGGCCCAGCGAGACTATCAGGCAGCCATTGACAAGGCGATAGCCGATAGCGGGGTCAAGTTTTCCAGCAAGTCGGCTGAAAAGGCTTTTAGGGCCGGGATCGGTGACAGCAAGCTCGAGGTCAAGGACGGGGCTTTGACGGGGTTTGACAAGTACCTCGAAAAGGCAAAGGCCGATGACCCAAGCGCCTTTGTAAAATCCGGCGCCCGCGTCGACACACAGGGCGGTATCGACGGAAGCGGCGGCGGTGATGACGGCAAGCCTAAGACGCTGTCTCAGGCGCTGCACGAAAAGTTTGACGCTAAATAAAGAAAGGAAGGTAGACAATGCCTATCACATTAGCCGAAGCAAAAGTCGGCATGGCGGATCATGTCGATCAGATGATCGTCGATGAGTTCCGCCGCAGCTCCCTGCTGCTGGACAGACTGGTATTTGACAATGCCATCTCCCCCGGCACGGGCGGCTCTACTCTAACATATGGATATATCCAGCTCAAGACCCCCTCCACAGCGGCAGTGCGCGCCATCAACAGCGAGTATACCGCGGGCGAAGCAAAAAGGCAGGAAAAGACGGCTAAGGCCGTCATCATGGGCGGCTCCTTTGAGGTCGACCGCGTGCTCCAGAGCACATCGGGCGCCGTCGATGAGCTCGCATTTCAGGCGGCCCAGAAGATCAAGGCCACAAGCAACTATTTCCACAACTTGGTCATCAACGGCACATCGGCATCCTCCGGGGACGGCTTTGTCGTCAACACCTTTGACGGCCTGCGCAAGTTGCTTAACGGCACATCTAACGTGTTTGACACCACGATAGATCTGTCGGACAGCACTAAGCTCGACAGCAATAGCAACGCCTTTATCGACCAGCTCGACCAGCTGGTACACAGCATCGACGGCGAGACATCGATGCTGCTCATGAATGGGGACATGCTGCTCAAAGTCAGAGCCGCCGCCCGCCGCGCCGGTTACTATGAGCGCACAAAGGACGACTTCGGCCGCGTCGTCGAGACCTTTGCCGGCATCCCCCTGCTGGACGTCGGCAAATACTACAACGGCACAGCGTCGGTCGATGTCATCGGCACATCGACTCCGTCGGCAGCTGCTGCGGGGACATCCAGCATTTACGCCGTGTCTATCGGCCTTGATGGCTTCCACGGCATCTCGCCGACCGGCAACAGCGTTATAAGCTCTTATATGCCCGATCTGACTGCCCCCGGCGCCGTCAAAAAGGGCGAAGTCGAGCTTGTCGCGGGCGTCGTCCTTAAAAACACGCTCAAGGCGGCAGCGCTTAACGGTATCGTCCTTAAGCCCAAAACCGCATAAGTCAAAGGAGCTGACACGATGGTATACGCAGATTACACATACTACTCGGACACCTATATGGGTAATGTCAAAGAGGAGGATTTTCCGCGCCTGGCCGTCCGTGCCAGCTCCTTTTTGGATTACTACACCCAGGGCCGCTCGGCCAAAAACGCCGACCTTGAAGCCCTTAAAATGGCCTGCTGCGCATTGGTCGATCAGTACCAGCTCATAGAGCAGGCGCAGGCGCTGTCGGCAAAAAACCTCTCGGCGTCCATAGCGGCGTCGGGCAGCGAGCTCCAAAGCGAGACGGTAGGCGGATACTCACGGACATTTAGGTCCGGCGTGGATACCGCCCTGGCCGCCTTGCAAACGACCGACGGTGCGAAGCGGCTGCTTGCCGCGACGGCATCGGAATATCTGGCCTATACCGGCCTGCTGTATAGGGGAGGCTGTCCATGTACGCACCCCATACAGTAACGATATACAACATCGTACAGGAGATCGACCCGACGACCTTTGAGGACATCCAGCACAATTACATCACGGTCATACGGGGTGTATTTTTGGAGGCCGCGAAGGCCGTCAATGTCAACAAAAGCGGGCTGGAAAACGCCGACGCCGTAAACCTGTATATCCCCTTTGATGCCGAAGCGGTCGACGGCGAGACCGGCGCCGTAAAGCGCTATGTCGGGCCTAAGGAGTTTTGGTCGGCAAAGGATAAGACGGGGATTTGGACGCTGTCGGTCAGCGGTAAGGGCGGCAGCACGATATTTGTCAAGGGCGAGGTCGTCGAGCCCAACAGCAGCGAGCAGCTGCTGGAAATGACCCATGACGACGTGTACGACGTGACCAAAGTCGACGAGAAGGATTTTGGCAGCGCCGATATGCGTCATTGGATGGTGGGAGGCGTGTAATGGCCGGGTTAAAGTTTGATATCGATGTCGACGGCTGGAACGAGATCAAAGAGGCGCTCTCCCGGCGATGCACCAAGGCCGAGCACATCGTAGCGATGCAGGTAGCGAGTGATACAGACCCCTATACTCCGGCGCTGACAGGGTCGCTCGCCCGACGGACCCGAGTTGTGGGTAACAGCGTCGTATACCCCGGGCCGTATGCACGGTATCTGTACTATGGCAAGGTCATGGTCGACGAAAACGGTCGCGGTCCGCGGCACTACATCGGCAGCGATGGGAATGAGTATATCACCTTCCCGGTCGGATCAAAACTCCACGCAACCGACCGCGATCTTGTATTTAACAAAAGTTTCCACGGTGACGCACAGGCGCATTGGTTTGAGGCGTCGAAGGCCCAGAACCTCGACAAGTGGCGGCGGGTGGCCGCGGAAAACGTGTATAAAAAATAAAGGACAAACCCCATGGAAAAGACCAAACGCGCAGTATCTGCTGAAGAACAGGATCAGATATCCCGTAAGCTAATGACCTGGATCAACACATGCCCGGAGATACCGGCAGACGTCGGCGTCATCCAGTATGAGTATCTCGATACAGTTCTCCCGGCAATGGCTCTCTCGGCTATACAGGGCGCATATATCACAAAAAAGTACATACTCGGCGGATATGTCGCCGAGTATCAGTTTAAGATCATCTATCGCTTTGACCCCGGCAAGAGCAACGACAAGCGGCTAAAGGCCGACGAGATGCTTAATGCCATGGGCGTGTGGATGGAAAAAAATAGGCCCGATCTCGGCGACGGGAAGCGGGCAGTATCCGCAAAGGCGACGACGTTAGCGTCTCTCTTTGGCAGATATGAGGATGGTGTCGAGGATCATCAGATCCTCGCAAAGATGGAATACGAGGTGAATGTATAAAAAATGGCAGATTTGACATTTGCAACCCCCGCGGGTCAGACGATTGACCGCGAACTGCTGATCGCATACCTTGACACCGGCACGACCGACAGCCCTGTACTGTCGGCCATAGGAAAGAGGGTCGAGGATTCGAGCGAAGAGTATGACTGGTCGCAGGAAAGCAAAAAAGACATCATGGGAAACACCTTTACAACCATGAAAAAGCCCACGGTAACACAGAGCTTTGACCCGATACCCCTTGACGCCGGAGATCCGGCCGCTGTCAAGCTGTGGAATCTCGGCATCAAAGATCAGGATGTACAGGCGCTCGCAAACCAGAAAATGGTCATCGCCCACCTGTACGCAACAAGCGGCGAGGCAAAATTTGCCGAGAGCTATGACAGTTGCGCAATCGCTATAACCAGCATCGGCGGCGAGGGCGGCGGTACGATCAATATCGCCACCGACATAACATACGGCGGCGCACGCACGCTGGGCACGGTCAAAAAGGGTCCCAACGGCGCAATGACCTTTACGGCCGACGCCGAGGCATAGCAAAGGGCGGGCAAAAACCCGCCCTTTGACGAAAGGAGAGCAAACCGTGAAAGAGATAAAACTTGAAACCGATGTTGCCGAATATAGGCTCAATGATAAATGCTCAGTCTTTTTTAACCCCGCTGACCCGGTCTTTGTGGGCCGAGTATATGACGCACTCGAAAAGCTCAAGGTATCCGAGGATACCAAAAACAAGGATCTTGCCACACTCAAAGGTAAGGGCCGAGAGGTCTTTGCTTACCTTAAAAAGTTGGGCCAGGAAACCCGTGCAACATTAGATGAGCTCTTGGGCGAGGACACATGCAAGCAGCTGTTTGGAAACGTCAGCGTATACGCCTATGCGGGCGGCCTGCCGTTGTGGCTCAATCTGATACTGGCGATCATCGACGAGCTTGACGAGGGCGTCAAACGTCAGCATGCATTGCAGGATGAGCAGATCGCAAAATATATCAACAAGTACAAGAGATGAGATACGGCCTGCCGAAAACAGTGACCATCGAAGGGGTCGAGTACCCTATAGAGACCGATTATCGGGTGATCCTTGATATCTTCGAGGCCATGAATGACAAGGACCTTACGGGTCAGAAAAAGGCACTTGTTATCCTGTATATCTTTTATCCGACCTTTGAGCAAATACCGGAGGCACACCTCGAAGCGGCACTTAAAAAGTGTTTTGCGTTTATCAACGGCGAGGACGAATATACGGAGCCCGAAAAACGCAAGCCGCAGCTCATGGACTGGGAGCAGGATTATAGATATATAATCGCGCCGGTCAACAGGATCGCGGGACAGGATATCCGCGCCGTGGATTATGTGCATTGGTGGACATTCTTGTCCTATTTCCAGGAAATAGGCGATTGCTATTTTGCCCAGATAGTGCGTATCCGTAAGCTCAAAACAAACGGCAAGCTCACGCAAAAAGACGATAAGGAGTTTTATCGGCAGAATAGGGCGGCGATAGATATTAAAAACAAGTACAGCACCGCTGAAGAAGAGATCATAAGCAAGTGGATATAAGGAGGTGAGATAGCAGATGGCCGATGAAGCCGATGGCGCCGTTGTTATTGGCGTGGATATCGACGAGAAAGATGCTCAAAAAGAGCTTGACAAGCTGGAAAAGCAAATCAAAAAGCTCAATGAGACGCTCGAAAAAAAACAAAACACAAAGTCAAATATCGAGGCGCAAATGGAAGCCGCCGCAAGAAAGATCAACGAAGTAAATGCCAAACTCCGCGAGATGTCCGCCTCAAAAGCCCCTTATTTTGCAAACAGCAAATACTACGAGCAACGCAAAAAACAATACGAGCAACTTGAAAAACAAGGCGAGCAACTTACCCAGAGATGGGAAAACCTCGAAACGCGAGCAAAAAATATAGATGGCGACATTGCAAGCATAACAGAAAAAATCGGTGATGCAGAAGAACAGGCGGGCGCCTACGCTGCGAGAATCGCATATAGCCAGACCGCGGCCGGGAAAATGGCGGCGGCAATGGATCAGGCGGAAAGGTTTGCCGACAAGCTCGGGGACCGGATAAAAAAGCTGGCCGTAAGAGCCTTTATCTTTAACATCATAAGCGCGGGACTGCGGTCACTCCGGTCGTGGATGATGGAGACCATAAAAACAAACGACGGAGCCCGAGCCGCTATGGCGCAGTTGCAGGGCGCGCTCCTTACGCTGGCCCAGCCATTGGTTAATGTCATCATACCCGCATTTATCACGCTGGTTAAAGTATTAACGGCGGTAATAAGCAGGATAGCGCAGCTTATAGCGGCAATATCCGGCAAATCCCTTAAATCCACTACAGACGCCGCCAAAGCACTAAACAAGCAAAAGGCAGCGCTCAAAGGGACCGGAAAAGCCGCAAAAGATGCCGGCAAGTCGCTGGCGGCTTTTGACGAGATCAATCAGCTCTCAAGCAACAAGGGCGATGACAGCAGCGGCGGAAGCGGTGGAGCGGCTACAGACATCACACCGGACTTTAGCTTTTTGGACGGTGTATCAGACCGGCTTAACGATATCGCAGATGCAATACTGTTTATCGGTGCGGGCCTTGCCATGTGGAAACTGTCGGACAAACTCCCGTCACAGCTCCAGGGCATTGCAACAAAGATCGCAGGGCTCCTTATTGCCGTGGGCGGCCTAAAACTAATGTGGGATGCCCTTTCTGACGTAATGGAAAACGGCCTTAATTGGGGCAACATGACCGAGCTAATCGCAGGGGCAGCGGCAGTCACAGGCGGTTTGGCTCTTGCCTTTGGCAAAACCGGCGCCGGAATAGGCCTTATTATATCCTCTGCGGCGCTGCTTGTAGCCGCATTTGAGGATATATCCAAAAATGGAGTTAATCTCAAAAATGTACTGACATTGATTGCCGGACTGCTGACCGGTGGCCTGGGGATAAGCCTGCTTACAAAAAGCTGGGTCCCGTTGCTTATAGCAGCATTTGCCTCCATTGTTGCAGCAGTCTTGGCATGGACCGGAAACCTCGAAGAGTTTATCGACCAGATAAAAAACTTTTTGAGTGGGCTTGTGGATTTTGTCGAAGGAGTGTTTACGGGCGACATGGACCGAGCCGGTGCCGGCTTAAAAAAGATGATTAAATCATGGATTAACATGAACCTCATCATGATAGAGAGCTTTTTAAACCTTATTATCCGCGGGGTCAACTGGGTCATAGACCAGATCAACAAAATCAAAATTGAGGTCCCCGAGTGGGTCCCGGGTATCGGCGGTAAATCGTGGGGACCAAAAATAAGCCATATGGCCGAGGCAAGTCTCCCCCGCCTTGCCCAGGGCGCGGTCATCCCGCCTAACCGCGAGTTTCTGGCCGTGCTCGGCGATCAAAAGCAAGGCACAAACTATGAGGTACCCGACGCAAAGCTCCGGCAGCTCATCCGCGAGGAGATGGACGGCGGCGGAAGCGGCGAGATGGTCATAAACAACGTGCTGGAACTCGACGGAGAGGTCATATACCGCAACCAAAAAAAGGTGTCGAAGCGGCATGGAAAATCCCTTGTAAAGGCGTAAAGGAGGCGGCCGGTGAACTACATAAAAATCAACGGAAGATCCTTTGACGTCGACGTCGCCATAAGCGAGATCGAGGAGAGCTTTTCCGTGTTGGATGGTGATAACGCTGGGCGTGTGCTCTCCGGCCGGATGGTGCGCGATATCATCGGCACATACATCGGCCATAAGGTCACATTTTTTAACGGCAAAAGCCAGAGCGATTTTGACGCTCTGTGGGACTATCTCATAGCCCATTCGGTCGACGACAGCGTACAACTCGAGGCGGCCGACGGACAGAGCACCTTATCATACGAGGCGTATTACACATCGGGCAGCCGCAAGCTTAAAGAGGGCATGGCCGCCGACGGCGTCAACCGATGGGATGAGATAAAGGTCAACTTTATCCCGATGGACGCGCAGGTACGGCCATGAGTAAGACCAAGATCATATACAAGGACATAGCGCCTGGGGCGGCGCAAGCCGCCACCCCGGAGGCGACGTCCGCCGAAGAGTTTTCAAACCTTGTGCGCCTGCCCTTCGGGGCGGAGACGCCGGCGGTCGCAACTTTGGAGCATAGCCGCTGGATGCTGGATGGATCCTTTGAGGTCCACCAAGAGCAAGAGATAGCCTTTTGGTCGACGGTCGTCAGCGACAAGGGCACCGGCGTGTTTGCCGCCCCGCCGGTCATCACCCTTACCTTCAGCCGACAGTTTTCGGCCGCCGGGATAACTCTGACGTCGGACGCGGCGACGGACGAGCGGTGCAGCGGAGTGACCGTACAGTGGTATCAGGGCGAGACACTCAAGGCAGAGGCCGTCTTTGAGCCAAACGACGCGACATATTTTTGTCAGCAGGCGGTCGAGGCATTTGACAAGATCGTGCTGACCCTCAATAAGACCAGCGTCCCCGGGCGGCGCGCGAGGATCAACAGCATACTGATCGGCATAGTCCGAGAGTTTGGCATGGATGAGCTGCGCGACGCAGAGATAACGGCAGGGACAAGCCTTATATCCACAGAGTTGCCCGCAGGCGCACTCAGATGGACGTTAGAGAGCCGCAAAGACATAGATTATATGTTTCAATTTAAACAGCCTGTAGAGGTGCGTACAGGCGGAAAACTGGTAGGTGTGTACTACATCGATAAGGCCAAACGCCAGGGCACGAATACATATAAGAGCGAGTGTCAGGACGCGATAGGCGTACTTGACGATGATAAATTTCCGGGCGGCATGTATACCGCCAAGTCAGCAAAGGCGCTTGCGGCCGAGATCATCGGCACGGCGTTTGACCTCACCATTGACGCCGAGGATACACAGGTAACGGGATATATCCCTGAGGGCACGCGGCGTGACGCCTTGCAGCAGCTGTTGTTTGTCTGGGGCATGTGTGCATCGACAACCGGCGTGACCGGGGTGCATATATACTCCCCGGGGACAGAGCTGACCGACGTCGGCACAGGCCGGACATATACCGGTCCAAGCGTCGAGACGGCGGCTATAACGACAGCGGTGCAGGTTACGGCACATCAATACACGGTCGACGCGTCGGGAGATATCGAGGTCGGCGGCAAAAAGTATAAGGACACAACGACAGTATATACCGTAACTAACCCCAACGTGACGGCCAATACCAAGGCAAATGTGGTACCGATCACCGACGCGACTCTTGTCTCACCTGCTGTCGGCCAGGCTGTGGCGCAGCGCGTATATGACTATTACGCCCGGCGCAAGACGGCAAGCAGCAAGATCGTATGGCAGGGCGAGCAGCCGGGAGCGTATCTTTCCGTCCCCAACGGATGGGGCACGCAGACCGTTGGTCACGCCGAAAAGATGACCCTCAAACTGTCAAACACCATAGCGGCCGACATCGACCTCAAGGGGGTGTGATATGCCCACCTATGACATGACGACCTCCCCGCCGGGCAAGATCAAGACCGGCGATATCCTCAATTATCCGTATACCGGCGCGGCGGTCGAAACGGACCTTCCCGCCGGGCGGTATAAGCTGGAGGTCTGGGGCGCCCAGGGCGGCTATCGGTCATCCGCATCCTATGGCGGCAAGGGCGGATATGCCGTCGGCACGCTGGCCCTTGAGCAGCGGACAAAGATACATACCCGCGTCGGCGGCTCGGGCAATACCGGTAAGACGGCTGGAGGCTTTAACGGCGGCGGTAAGCGCGGCACATACAACGGCGGGGACTGGGCGACCCGGCGACCTTGACGGCAAAGACTACTCAGGGCTATGCGATCATCCGGCCGGTGATAACGGCGGCGGCATTTAACGTCAACCCGGCCGATATCAACACAGAGACCATCCTAACTGTCGCTATTGAAGATAAGATACTTATCCTGCACCCAGAGGTGTGGTATGCAGGCGAAATATACGCGGGAGAGATACATGGCGATTAAAACAGTACAGGCCGTTATAGACGGACAGACATACAATCTCACATACGACGGCGCAAGCGGCAAGTATAAGGCGACCATAACTGCGCCGGGCAAGACCTCATACAACCAGACCGGCGGGTATTATAACGTCACCGTCAAGGCGACCAACGACGCCGGCACGACCGGCACGGCCGACGGCTCGACCCTCTCGGGATTAAAGCTGGTCGTCAAAGAGCGGGTCGCGCCGGTCATCACCATCGTGTCGCCTGCAAGCGGCGCGTATGTGTCCAACAACAAGCAGCCGGTCGTATTTACGATTGTGGACGAAGCGGGCGGCTCGGGCGTCGACCTTACCACCCTTGTTGTCAAGCAGGACGGCACGGCCGCCGCATCCTCGACGATAAAGACAACGGCCATAACCAACGGCTACAGCGTGACATATACCCCGGCCGCCGCTCTGTCGGACGGCAGCCATACCGTCACGATATCGGTCAGCGACCATGACGGCAACGCCGCCGAAGAAAAGTCGACGACATACAAGCTCGACACCATTCCGCCGACCCTCAACGTCACATCCCCGACCGATAACCTTGTGACGGCGACGGCGGCCCTTACGGTCGCCGGTACGACCAACGACGCCACAAGCTCGCCGGTCACCATAGCCGTTAAGCTCAATGGCACAGACCAGGGCGCGGTCACCGTGGCGTCCAACGGCAGCTTTAGCAAGCAGGTCACCCTCGCCGAGGGTACTAATACCATCATCGTAACGGCCACCGACGCGGCCGGACAGGTGACAAGCATCACCCGCACGGTCAAACTCGATACCTCCGTCCCGACCATCAAGTCGGCAACCATCACGCCTAATCCGGTCGACGCGGGCGCCACGATGGTAATCACGGTAGAGATAGCCTGATGACCCAGACATTAGATGTAAGCCTGCCGGGCGGCGTGGTGTACGTCACCGGCACGGTCAACGGCGCCGAATACACCTGGACACAGATCGGCGCGGCGTGGCGCGCCGTCGTGTCCCGGGCGGATGATGACAGATATATCGTCGCCCTGACGGCTATCGACACCCAGGGGGTCACCCGGACATATGACCTGACCCTCTATTACGGCCTGCTGCACCTCATAACCGACCGCACACAGGCCGATGTCGACCGCGTCCGGGCGCTGCTGCGCAAGTGGCGGGACGGCACGATAAGCACCGCCGAAAAGGCCGAATGGGAACTCGACCTCAAGGGGGCATATAACGCAAGTGACCTCAACCGGGTCGGCGCGGCCGTCCGGTATGTCGCCGGGCGGCTGTATGAGCACGGCTATAAGGTCGCCGTCGCGCCCAAGGACGACTGGCTCGAGGACGATGACCCGACGGCCGGGCAGATGGAGAGCTTCCGCCGCGATATAGCCGCCATTAGATCGGCGCTGGCCGTGAAGCCCTCGACCCCGCCCGCGCCCGGCAGCATGGACGGCCTGACCTATATCGAGGCCAACAACATAGAGCAGATATTGCTTGATGTCGACGCCCTGCTGACCCTCATATCACAGGGACTGTATTACAGCGGCGAGATATACGCCGGAGAAATAGGAGGATAAATCGTGAAAGACAGAATACCGCTCTATCCGGGCAGAGTTAAGCTGACGGCCGTCGACGGTCAGCCCGGCGTATACGACATGGTCCGCGCCGACGATGCCACCGAACAGGGTACGCCGTTAAGCAAGGCCACCCTGCTGGACGACGACACGGCCGCCCTTTTTGGCCTGACCGGCGACGCCGCGACGGTCAATAACGCGCTGGCCAAGGGAAATAAGGATACCGCCGGTATCTGGAATAATGCACAGAGTGACGAAGATACCTATCTGTATACATGGCAGGCGACCCAGTATTCGGCAGAAGAAAACACGCTGACACCAGGCGCTCTGGTTTTGTGTTCGAGCACAAGCAGTCAGACTACAGTAACGTGGGAGTACGGAGATGATTATACCTTAGATGCGCAAGGACATTTCCACATTGTTGATCCTCAAAGTATCGTCATAGGCAATCAAAGCTATCTGTCGAGCTATAACGTGTTGAGAGGCAAATGGTGTCTCAAAAGAGGAAGTGACACTATGGTGTATTTTATTGTGTCCAATGCTGTTGGGACGTCATGGTCCGACGATTATGGAGAGGACGAAACCGAATACAGTGTAGGATATCCGGTATGGGATTCCAAATACTCCAACAATTACAACAATAAGCACATTAAAAGCACCGTTACACAGACCCCGATTGACCCGGTGACATCATATGACAGCGACGCTTACCCGAACGGCGGATTTTCGGCCGACGGCAGCATCTATTATTCTAATCGGTCGCAGGTCGCGGCCGCAAAGATACCGATGGTCCAGAGCGGCACATACGTCGGCACGGGTAAATACGGGCAGTCTAACCTTAACAGCATTACCTTTGATAAAAAGCCTAAGTTTGTCTTTATCGGCTCGCCTGAGCCGACATATAGCCTTGTGTTTTTGCAGGGAGCTATCGGTAATGTTGGCGCAAAGTATGTCTACGCTGCATGGGAGGATAAAACCTTATCCTGGTATGGTAGTAATGCCGAAGGACAGTGCAACAAACTAAACACGACATACACATATTACTACATCTACTAAGGAGGGCGTATGTATTACATAAGAGCTGATGCAAAAAGTGACGGAGCATATCCGCCATTGCAGTCACACCCGGCCAAAGGCCTGCTGGCCTTTCCGGATGCCTTTTTGCCGATCTTTTATCCGGAGGACAAGCAGGCGGCCGGGTTTGTCACCATAGAGCACGACGGCCGCCAGGTCACATCCTGTACATGGGACGAAGAGGCATATCAGGCATGGGCCGCCGACGCTGCGCCGCCCGAACCCTCCGAAAACGACATCATCCTCGACCTTATCGCCGATCATGAATACAAATTATGCCTTATGGAACTCGAAGGAGGTGAAACGACGATATGACAAGTGTATATAATCTCTGCAAGCTGCTTATAGCTCGCGGCCGCATAAGCGGCCTGACCGACAAGATGGACGCCTATCTTGCCAACGACCGCCTGACGGTTGATGAGTACAACAGTCTGACGGCAATGCTGGAAGGAGCTGCCAATGAACAGTAAAAACGACTGGATACGCGACTACCTCGGCGTGACGGCATGGCACAAGGCCGGGTATACCGGTAAAAATGGTCTTACGTTGTCTGGAGAAGATTTTATTGAAAATCCTACTGGGCACCCAATAAAAACATTGCAGTCTTTTCATGAAATTGCGCCAGACAGAGAAGTAAAATATTGCAATTTAAAAGATGTTGAAGGGATTATTGGTTTAAACGCAGATTGCATGTATGTTTCGCTTGAGGCAAAAGGCAATAACAGTTATTGGCGAGAATCTATAGACTCAGATCTAAATGAAATACCAACCATATTTGTTTCAGCCGGAAATCATGGCAACGAATACCAAAATAGCTATATGGTTCCTAAGAATGTTTATGGTGCGAGCGCTGTTAGAGTGTCGCCAAGCGAAATGAGGAATGGCGTCCCTGTTCCTAATGCCACATATTCCATTATCGCTACAAATTATAGTGCAAAAAGTAAATATGTTGATTTTGCAGGAGTAACAGATTTATACCTTAATAACAATAGAAAATTTGGTGGCACTTCATGCGCCTGTCCTGTACTTGTTGGTATGGTTGCTCTTGTAAACGACTTCTTTATTCAAAAAACAGGAAAACCTCTTTCAAGAGAAAAGATGTATCAATTTCTTCAAGATTGTTCTATCCCTGAAACAGGCGATGAACCCGGCACAAAGACAGAAAGAATAGGTTGGGGACTTCCTATCCTTCCAAATCCAGAAACAATCGACATTAAGAGGTATACGCAAATGGACAAATATAGAGACGATGCAGATATCCACCCGGTACATAAAGACGATGTGTATCGAGCGAGAGAGCTGGGGCTCATGTCGGGGCATGACGATCTTTTCGACCCGACCGCCCCGTTGACCCGGCAGCAGGCCGCAAGCATTATGGTACGACTGTATGACAGCCTCAAGGGGGATGAGTGATGGAGAGCATCATAACGGCCGTCATATCGAGCGGTATAACCCTTGTCGGGGTCATCATCGCCAACAGCAAGCATGCCGCCGTCACAGAGACCCGCCTCGACGAGCTGACCCGCGAGGTGCGCGAACACAATAACTTCGCCCGCCGCATGCCGGTCGTCGAAGAACAGATAAAGGTCATCAACCATCGTATAGCCGACCTCGAGGACGAGGTCCGGAACCACTAAGGAGGATAACATGGATTATATTATGGATTTTGTGCGGCCCGAGCTGCTTGTGCTTGTGCCGGTGCTCTATCTGCTGGGCTGCGCCCTCAAAAAGTCCCAGACGGTAAGCGATAAGTATATCCCGCTGCTGTTGGGGGCCTGCGGCGTGCTATTGGCCGTCGTGTATGTGCTGGCCGGCGCGCAGCTGACATCGTGGCAGGATGGCCTGATGGTGTGCTTTACGGCCGTCACCCAGGGCGCGCTCTGCGCCGGAGCAAGCGTCTATGTCGACCAGCTGATAAAGCAGTCCAACAAAAACGAATAATGTATTATAACCAGAACAGATACGCCGCCGTCCCGTATCCTCATGCCGCCCATCCCAACGCGACCGTCAAGACCTCCGGCTGCGGGGTCTGCTGCATGTCGATGGTCGTCGAGGGTCTGATCGGCGGGCGGCATGGGCCGAAGGCCATGGCGGCATATGCCATAGCCCAGGGCGCGAGGGTGTCGACCGGCACCGACATGGCCGTCCTCGGCCGTGCCATTGCCCGGGATCATGGCCTTAAATACCGCACAACGTCGAGTATTGACGATATGGTGTCGGCCTTAAAGGACGGCGCGTGGGTGATAGCCAATGTCGGCGGCGACCGCGCCGGATATACCGGCCTCTTTTCGACCGGCGGACATTATGTCGTCGTCCGCGGCATAACGGCAGGCAAGCTGATGGTCTATGACCCCGGCTATTATGACGGCAAATATGATAAGCCCGGCCGCAAGGGCCGGGTTACGATCAAGGGCAACGATATCTATGTACTGCCCGAGTGGCTCGACGACGACTGCCGGTCGCGCAGTCCCAGATATTATATATTTGAGGAGGCAGACATGACACAGGATCAGTTTGACAAGCTGATGGATAATTACCTCGCCCGCCGGGCCAGACTTCCGGCCAGTACGTGGGCCGAGCATCAGGATGTCATCGGCAAGGCGCAGGCATATGGTGTCACCGACGGCAGCAGCCCCCGCGCATTGACAACGCGCGAGGAAGTAATGGCAATGATCGTCCGAGCGCTGGAAAAGTTGGAGTAGGCTATGGGAGGGATGGATAGCACGACCTTATGCAGGCTGCTTATGGATCTGCTGCATCGAGAGTATCAGCACAATCATCCGCGATCCCAGCACATAGAGACAAAGCACCAACTGGCCAAAGTGACCGGCGCCGCCGACCTGCAAGATATTCTCGACGGCACATTGCTTGACGCCGAAGAGATCCAGGTCGTCAAAGCAAAAATGTCCTCCCGCAAGACCTTTTGCGAGATCGGTGACGATCTGCGCATATCCGAGCGCACGGCGCGACGGCGTTATAAGAGCGCCCTCGCAAAAATCCAAAGCCAAATATAAGACAAGCGCCCCGCGTGTGCGGGGCGCTTTTTTTTCTGCCCGAAAACTGGACACAATCGGGCAGATGGTCGGCCGAAAATATTACCGTGAGTTTATTACAATGGATATAGACAGATAAAAGGAGCTGTGACTATGGCGTATTATAACTCACCGTATCAGGGCATGCCATATAACAACCCATATATGGACAGGCTCAACGCTATGACAATGGGCGCACAGCCGCCCGGCATGGGGCAGCAGGCCGCCAGCGGCCAGATCATCCGGGTCAACGGCATCCCCGGCGCGCAGGCTTACCAGATGGGCGCAAATGCGGCCGTGGCGCTCTTTGATGCCAATGAGGATTATTTTTACATTAAGACGACCGATGGTGCGGGTTTTGCCAGTATCCGACGATTTAAGTTTGCTCCCTGCGACGATCAGACACCGGCCCCGGCCGGTGAATATGTTACCCGCAGTGAATTTGAAGAGTTGAAAGGATTGGTGCTAAATGGCCAGCAGCATATTCGGGGCGCCGCAGACGCCTCCCAGCAGACCCAGCAACCCCTTGCAGATGATAGCCGAGTTTAAGCGTTTTGCGTCCGGCATGACGCCCCAACGGGCCGAACAAGAGATCAACCGTCTGCTGCAATCCGGGCAGATGTCAAAAGATCAGTTTGAGCAGCTCAAACAACAGGCAAAATCCTTTATGGGCTTTTTTAAATAAGCCGACATTGGCCGGCTTAAAATAAAGAAAGGAGCAAACTATGGATAACTACAGCTTGTCCGACCTCAGAGCCGCGGTAGATGGCGGCAATGACGGCTTCGGCGCAAACGGCGGCGCGTGGTGGATAATCATCCTCTTTCTCTTCGTTTTTATGGGCGGGGGCTGGGGAGGCTTTAACCGCCAGGGCGAATTCGGCCAGTACGCGACAGCCGCCTCGCAGCAGGAGATACTCTTCGGTCAGCAGTTTGGCCAGATCAACGACCGCCTGACCAACATCGGCAACGGCATCTGCAACCTCGGCTATGAGATGCAGGGCAATATCGGCCAGCTCGGCAAGGAGGTCGCCCTTGGACAGTCCAACCTCGGACAGACCATTATGTCGACAGGCAACGCCATACAGCAGCAGCTCGCTAACTGCTGCTGCGAGCAGAGGCTGGCGACCGCCAACCTGTCTGCCCAGATGGATAGACAGACATGTGATATCACATCTGCTATCCACGCAGAGGGCGAGGCAACCCGCGCGCTCATCCAGACAAACGAGATCCAGGCACTTAGGGACAAGGTCAACAGCCTTGAGATGGATTCCCGGTTTTGCGGCGTCGTAAGGTATCCGATGGGATACACATATAACGCCGGCGCGTCGCCGTTTTGCGGCTGCAATAGCGGCTGCGGATGCAACGGCAATATCTAACTCAATAGGCAGTAACGCCCTATCGGCGAGGCAAGGCAGGGCGGCTATTACCGCCCTGCCTTTTTGGAAAAATAAGAAAGGAGAAACACATGGCAAGATCCGCTATATATACCACAAACACATCTACCCCGGTAGTTTCCGCAGGCTCTGTTGTCCCGGTAGGCGTAACAACAAGACGCTACGGTAACTGCATCAAGCAGGATGGCAACACGATCACACTCTGCGGCCAGGGCTATTACCTGATTAATATCTCGGCCACGGTCACACCTTCAGCCGCCGGCACGGTCGTCCTATCCGCACAAAAGGACGGAGTGGCGATCATCGGCGCCACAGCGTCGGAAACGGTTGCCGCCACAGCAACGACAACAAACCTGTCGATCAGCGCCATAGTCCGCAATATCTGCGGCTGCGGCAACTCGATCCTGTCCCTCGCCCTCGATGGCGTCGCCGCGACGGTCAACAACCTCGCCGTCACGGTCGAAAAACTGTAAGGAGCGCATTATGGAGCTTATAAAAAAGTTGTCGTCCATGATCGACGATGAGATCGAGGACGCCGAAAAATACGCCAAATGCGCGCTCAAGTACAGGGACGATGACCCTACCCTTGCCAAAACATTTTTTGACCTCTCGACCGATGAGATGAGGCATATGAGCCTCTTGCATGATGAGGTCGTCGGAGAGATCGAGAAATACCGCAAGGCAAAGGGCGAACCGCCCGAAGCCATGCAGGCCGTCTATGACTATCTGCATGAGCGGCAGATCGAGAAAGCAAAGGAAGTAAAGCATTACCAGTCCCTATATAGGGACATGTGATAGGAGGCCGCCATGATCGACTACACCGACGTTGAGAAAACCGTTATCAAGATGGAATCGGAGCGCGACACGTCCTTTGCGGCGCTGGAGACACTCGCCCCGTTATACACGGCGTTAATATATAGGAGGCTCACGGCCAATAGCGAGGTCTATGAGGCCCAGCCCGTGGCCGAGCTGGGGGACAGTGATTTTCTCCTTGCCGTCAGTGGTAAGGACAGCGTCAAGGCGTGGGCGGTCATGGATGAGCTTATGGACATGATGATGCTTGCTAACCGCAAAGTGTATGACGCGACCCTCGAAAAAATCCGCAAAATATAATCAGATATAGCTTGCAAAGGCCTTGAGCGATGTCAGCTCAAAGCCTTTTGCTTTGCATGGATTTATCAGACTTGGCAGTAAGCACAAAAAAGAGGACGGCATTAGCACAAGATTATTTTATATAAAAGCAT
>ERZ1026848.476-NODE-476-length-22427-cov-22.708564_pt1 | contig 22427 bp, 17 predicted proteins | sample MGYA00380154_ERZ1026848 | MGnify/ENA primary metagenome ERZ1026848 (study PRJEB33269, sample SAMEA4719790) | human gut metagenome | biome: human-associated habitat; feature: organic feature; material: feces | place: Cameroon | collected 2013-10 ...
AATATCCGTGATCTTGCTACCGGCCTTGCGCATGGCAAAGGCGCGTTCACGGAGGGCTTCGAGTTGCTCTTTTGAGTGTCGGCGGGCGTCTGTGGCTTTCATCCCGGGTTTATAACGGAACCTTAACTACTTTGCAATCTGGTTAATAGTTTTCCCTGCCGCCTCCTGCGCCGCCGTTTCCCCACTTCCTTGCGTCCCCGTACAATCTGACTGCATTCCCTCGCAAACCCATTCCCCTTCGATTTTGCGCCGTGACGAGCCCGCGCCGATTTTGCCTTTCGACTTTCCCGCCGCATCCGCTGACGGGCTCGGCCGTTGCCGTGCTCGGTCTGCTGCCGGCCTTGGCGGGGGCCGAGCCCCAGGTGCCCTCGCCGTCGCTTCAAAGTCCCTTGGCCTCTGCGGCGCAGCCCTCGGTCCAGGCCGTCTCGTCGGCATCCCTGACGGCCGAAACCTTTTCCTTTGCCGCCGGCGCGCGCTCCGATGAGGCCGCAAGTCCCACCGTGGTTCCTCCGCGCCTCGTCACGATCGGGGTGCCCGATACGACCGACGTGGGCATGCTGCGCCCCATGTTGCTCGCCACCCTCGAGATGCTCGAGCGGGCCATGCCCCATGCGAAGTTTCGGCTGCGGGTGATCCTGTCGGCCGACGCGCCCGCGCAGCTCAAGAACATTCGCCCGGACTTTGTTTTTGCGCCCGTCGGGGCCGACGAGGTCTGGAGACGCTCGGGAATCGAAACCTATCGCGTGGCCACCCGCAAGAGCGTGCTGGCGCTGCAGGCCGACAAAAGCACGGGCTCGGTGATCGTGGCCCTTAAAAGCCGCACGGACCTCAATACTCTTTCCGACCTGCAGGGCCGCAAGGTGGTGGCCGGGCTGCCCGATTCCGTGCCCGGGTGGCTTGCCGCGCTCGGGGAAGTCAAAAAGGCCGGTTTTGACCCCGACGCCTTCTTTGGCAAGACCGAGTTTCTCTCGGAGTATTACCCCGAGATCATCGCTTCGCTTTGGGGCGGCTGGGCCGACGCGGTGGTGCTGCCCACTTGTTACCTTGAGGCTCTCAAATCCAATGGCCTCGTGGCCACCGAGCAGCTCAAGGTCATTCACGAAAAAACGGACGGCACGCTCTCATGTCGGCGCTCCACGGACCTGTACCCGGACATCAGCCTTGTGGGCTTTAACTGGACAAGCGAAGTGCTGCTCCGGGACGTCACGGTGGCCATGCTCTCGCGGCGCGGCTTTGCGGACGATCAGTGGTTAAGCTACGTGCCGCACGCGGCCGTCGAAGATCTTCTCAAGGACCTTCAGACCGGTCCTTACGCGTACCTCAAGGACAACAGCATCAAGGCCCTTTACGCGCGCCACAAAATCGCCTTTCAATTGGCCGGGATCCTCGCGCTGACGCTCATCCTTTACGGGGCCTTGCTGCAGGTGCTGGTGAGGCGCCGCACCCGCGAGCTCTCGCAGACCTTGGCCGAGCAACGCCGCATGGAAGAGGAGGCCCGCGAGCACCGCCGCCGCCTCGGGCACCTCGAGCGGCGCAACATCGTCAATCAGATGTCGGGCATGATCGCCCATGAAATCAACTCGCCCGTGGGCGCGATCTGCAACTTCAAGGCGATTTTGGACATGCTCCTCGCCGATCAAAAGGCCGCGGACAAAAACGTGGCCATGGCTCTGGATGGGATCGAAAGCGAGGCGCAGCGCATCGCAGGCATCGTCGGACGCGTGAGGGCCTACGCCAAACAGCAAAAGCACGCCCACAAACCGTGCGACTTGGTGGCCATCGCCAAAAGCGCCGTGCGGGCTCTTTTCGTGAGCAGCACCGTCAAGGCCCGGGTGCGCGAGCACTACGCGATTGACAACGCGCCCGTCATGGGCGACTTGCTCGAATTGGAGCTCTTGGTTTTGAATCTCCTGCGCAACGCCAGCGAAGTGCATCCCGCCGCGGACGTCCCTCTTGAAGTGACGCTCACCTTAAGCGCCACCGAGGACGGGCGGTTTCGCGTCACGGTCGCCGACAACGGCCGCGCCCTGGACGAGGCCGCCTTTGCGCACCTGACGAGCATGATGCAAAGCGTCAAGCCCGAGGGGCTCGGCATGGGCTTGTCGATCGTGCGCGGCATCGCCGACAGCCACGGGGCCGAGTTCGAATTTCGCAAGGGCGTCTCGGGGGGTCTGGAGGTCCTGTTGACGATCGACGCGTGCCCGAGGCCCGAGGCCGCCTCCGGACCGCATCCCGACAACACGACCGATCCTGCGACCCCGGCCAAGGCCGCGGAAACGACACAACACCCGGCCGCCGGCCCGGCGCCCGAATCCACTCAAACGCTTCTGACCTCGGAGACAGACACGAAATGACCAATGCGGTTCCCCTGATTCGCCTCGTGGACGACGACGAACTCTTTCGCATGTCGCAGTCGATGCTTCTGAAAACCCGCGGCTGGGAAGTTCAAGGGTACGAAAGCGGGGAGGTCTTTTTGGGAAAGGCCGACCTCAAGCGTCCGGGCTGCATCATTTTGGACGTGCGTATGACGGGCCTCACGGGCATGGACGTGCACCGCGAGCTCGTTGAGCGCGGTTGCACGCTGCCCGTGATCTTTATGACCGGCCACGGTGACATTCCGATGGCCGTACGCGCCATGCAACGCGGGGCGGTCAGTTTCCTGGAAAAACCCGTCAAGCCCTTTGACCTTCTGGAAGTCGTCGCCAAGGCGCTCGAAACGAGCCTGGCGGCCCGGCAAAGGCACGAGGAAACGCTCAAAAGCCGGGCGGTGTTGGAGTCCTTCACCGCGCGCGAGCGGCAGATCGTGTTGCTGGCGGCCCTGGACACCCCCAACAAGGTGATTGCCCGCGAGCTTGGAATTGCCGAGCCCACGGTCAAGATGCACCGCGCCAACGCCTTTGCCAAACTCGGGGTCAAAAGTCCCCTCGAGGCCTACCGCGCCCTGGAAAAGCTGGGGGTGGAATTTCCGACGACGACGGCAGGGGAGACGTCGGCATGAAGCGCCGCCGGATTCTCTCGGCCCTGACGGTTGTCCCGGCCCTCTCCGCCCCCTGGGCGCGGCTACTGGCCGCCGAGCCGACGGCCGACGCTCTTGACTTCACCGACGCCAACACCCTTTACGACGTCGTGGTGGTGGGCTCGGGCCTAGCGGGCCTGACGGCCGCCCTGACGGCCCGCACGGCCGGCGCCGCGCGCGTCTTGATTTTGGAAAAGTCGGCCATCGTCGGGGGACACTCGGCCCTGGCGAGCGGCTCAATCGCCTTCGTCGATCCGGTGCGCCAGAGAGCCCAGGGCATCGTCGACTCGGTCGACAAGTTCGTCGAGGACGCCCGCGCGGCGGGCGGCGCCATCGACGAGCCGATGGTGCGGTTTCTGGCGCAGGAGTCGTCCGAAGCCCTGCATTGGATCGAAGAGCAGGGGGTGAAGTTTGCGCCCACCATCTTCTCGGCCTACGGCGGCTCGCACCCGCGGTGCGTGACCGCCTACGGCAACACGGGCGGGCGCTACTACATCTTTGAGCTCAACCGCCGCTGCAGGAGTCTGGGGGTTCACACGCGCCTGATGACCCGCGTGATGAGCCTTGAGCACATCCCCGAGGGGCTTGCCTTGCTCGCCATGGGTGAGCGCAACCGCGCCGAGTCCATCGTGCGCGCCCGTCGTGTGATTCTGGCCACGGGCGGCTTTGCCGCCAACCTCGCTTTGCGGATGCGCTACCGGCCCGAGCTCGATCAGACTGTCGCCACGACGGCCGATCCGCACGGCATCAGCCGGGACCCGGCCACGGGAGATGGCCTGTATCTGGCGCAGGAAATGGGCGCGGCCTGGACGCGGATGGCCTCGATGGTGCTGCTGCCTTACTGGGGCGGGCGCATGCTCGACTACAGCGGGGCCGAGCTTTACGTCGACCACGAGGGCCGGCGCTTCGTCGACGAGACGGCTTCGAGCAACACGATCGCCCGGGCGATCGGCGCTTTACCCGAGCGCTCCATGTTCGTGATCACCGACGCCAAGTCCGTCAAGGGCGGCAACGTGGGCGCCAAATTGGCCGCGGGCAGCGTGCACCGCGCGCAGTCCGGCTCGGAAATGGCCCGCGCGATGGATGTGCCCGTCTCCAGCCTCACCGATACTTTAGAGGCCTACAACGCGCAGGTGCGAAAAGGCGGGCCCGACGCCTTCGGGCGGCGCGTCTTTTTGCAGACGATCGACACGCCCCCCTATTACTGGGGCGAAGAGCGGGTGATGGTGCATGTGACGCTCGGGGGCCTGAAGGTGGACACGCACGCGCGCGTGCTGCGGCCCGACGGCAGCGCCATTGAAAACCTGTACGCCGCCGGGGAACTGGTGGGCGGCATCTGGGGTGAGGATCGCCTCGGGGGCACGGGCCTGATGACCGCCCTGGTGCTCGGACGCGTGGCCGGCCGCGAGGCGGTGGCTTCGAGCCGAGAAGACCAAACCGAGCCTTGAGGCTCGGCGTGGCCGCGGCCCGGATTCTTAAGACCGAGCCGCCATCCAAAACTCCCAAACAACAAAACACCCGCGTGCGAGGAGAGGCAACACGCGGGTGTTTTGAAATTTTGTCTGAGGCGGCCCTGCCGTGGCAGAGACGGGGCCGCCCTTGAGGCGTCGGGCGATTAGGCCTTCATCTTGGCGAACTGTTCGCCGGCGATCATGCCGAACGTCAGAGCGTCGATCACGGCCACGGTCCCGAGGCGCGAAGCGCCGTGCACGCCGCCCGTGACTTCACCGCCCGCAAACAGGCCCTTGATCGGTTCGTGCGTCGTGGCGCTGATCACCTGAGCGTTGTTGTTGATCATCACGCCGCCCATCGTGTGGTGGATCTTCGGGCACACTTCAATGCCGTAGAAGGGAGCCTTGGACACATCGAGGCCCTTGTTGAACTTGAGGATGCGCTTGAAGTCCTTGTCTTCGCCTTGCTTGACGAACTTGTTGAACTTCTTGACTTCCGCCAGGAACGCGTCCTTCTTGATGCCGAAGTGGTCGGCCAGCGCTTCGAGCGTGTCGAACTTCTTGACCGTGCCCATTTCCAGGGGCAGACGCACGAAGGAGGGGTTGATGGCCTTGACGATGGCGCCGTCGCACACGGCGATCGGGTAGTTCTGATCCGTGCCGATCACCTTGAATTCGGCGTCGGCCTTGATCTTGCGGCCGGCGTGTTCGTCCATGAAGCGCTTGCCGGTCTTGCGGTCAACGACCATACCGAGGTCCATGCAGGCGTGGTTGGTGAAGTTCACGGAAACGCCGAAGCCCTTTTCACGCGGGTTGCAGTAGGGAAGGAACTGCAGCCAGCACAGCTGCACGGGAGCGGCGCCGATGCCCAGGGCCTTGACGAGCACGCCGGCGGTGGCACCGGGCTGGTTCGTGGAGTCGGTCGAGGGAACCACGCGCGGATCCTGCACCTGGCGGAACCAGATGTCGCGCGAGAAGCCGCCGGCGGCGAGCATCACGCCCAACTTGGCGCGCACGGTGTGGCTCTTACCCGTCTTGTTTTCCAGGTCGTCCGAGACGAGCTTGTTGTTGAAGCGATAGCCCGAGCGGTAGGTGACGCCCAGAACTTCGTTCTTCTCGTCGGAGACGATGAAGTCGTCGAACTTGCTGCGGGTGCGGATCACCACGTTCTTGAGCTTTTGCAGTTCGGCGTGCATCGGGCGGATGTAACCGGAACCGGAACCGGCCTTGATTTCGTAGGAGCGCGGAACCGAGTGGCCGCCTTCAAAGAGCATGTGGTTGGGAACGAATTCGCAGCCGCATTCGACCACCATCTTGATCGTGTCGTTGCAGCGATCGGCGATCGTCGCGAGCAGATTGGTGTGGTTGATGCCCAGACCGTCGCGCAGGCAGTCTTCAATGAACAGCTCCTTGCTGTCCTTGATGCCCTGGGCCTTTTGCACCGGGTTGACCGGGCAGGCCACGTTGCCGCCGCAGATGGCGGAGTTGCCGCCGACGACGCTCATCTTTTCGAGCATCAGCACGCGCAGACCGGCGCGGCCGGCCTTAAGGGCGCAGGCCATACCGGCAAAACCGGAGCCGATGATGACGACGTCGAATTCTTCGTCATAGTTCTTGACGAGGGAAGCGGGGATACCGGCGTTGGCGGCGGCAGCGGCCATGATGGCGCCCGAAGCCGCAACAGCGGACTTGAGAAAACCGCGGCGGGACATGTCAACGTTTTGCATTTTGCGAATTCCTTATTTTGGGTTGATCCAAGGGGTTGCGGCCCGATGTTCGGCCGAGCGGTGCCCGGCACCGTTGAGCTTGTCGAAACCTTGCTCGGCGGGCTTCATCACCCTCAGTGCGCATTCTCAGCCTCTTGGTTCGATCGCACTACATCCCGCGGGATGCATTCCGCGGGATGTGGTGCGTTTTTAAGGAAAACCTCAGAATTTCCCCCAAAGCGAACGACCGGCACCCCCGTGTCCGATTCTTTGTATAAGAAGAGGGACATCGGCCGGCCGGCGCACTGTCTTTTCCCATAAGGAGATCGGATATGACCAAACTTACGCCGGCCGCCAAGGCCCTGATGACGGCCGCCGCCTGCACGCTCTTTGCCGCAAGCCTTTCGGCCAACGCCGCCGACAACTTCCTCGCCGACAAGCACAAGGCCAAGGCAATCGCCTGCGCCATGTGCCACGGGCCCGACGAAAAGAATCCGCAGACCCCGTCGATCCAGACCTGCACGATGTGCCACCAGAAGGACGCGCTCGTCAAGTCCACAGCCAAGCTCAAGCCCACCAACCCGCACGTCTCGCCGCACTACGGCAGCGATCTCGAATGCACGAACTGCCACCTCGGCCACATGGAAAGCGAAAACTACTGCGACCAGTGCCACCAGTTCGGCTTCAAGGTGCCCTAATTCATCAAAGGGACACCGCCGGCGCTTAAAAGAAGGGCCGGCGCCCAAATCAAACCCACCCAAACGCACGAAAGGACATGAAGAAAATGCGTACCTTGAAACTCACCCTGATCGCCGCCGCGGCGGCCCTTGCCGCGGGCGCCGCCACGGCCGCCGACGTGACCGTCTACGGCCTCGTGGACTACGGTCTGATGTATTCGAACCTCGACAACGGCGTGACCACAACCGAAAAGACCGAAATGACCTCGGGGCAGAACCTGGGCTCGCGCTTCGGCTTTAAGGGCACGGAAGATCTGGGCAACGGCGTGACCGTGGGCTTTATTCTGGAAAACGGTTTCTCGGCCGATACGGGTGCGTTGCCCGCCAGCGGCAATATTTTCGACCGTGAATCCACGCTCTTTTTGCAGGGCAAGGCCGGCATGATCAAATTCGGCCGCATGACCCGCATCACGGGCTCGACGGGCTCGACGAACATCTACGCGGGCTCGATCAGCCCGATGTCCACGGGCTACGGCGACAACATCCCGGGCTACAACGCGATCTTTGCGGGCAACCTGCTGCGCTTCGGCAACACGATCACGTACACGACCCCGGATTTTGCGGGTTTGAAGATCCACGCTCAGTACTCGGGCGGCTATGACATGGCCGAAGGCGAAGACGAAAATCAGTCGACGACCGACCGCTACATGGGCCTGGGCATGACCTACAAGAACGGCGCCTTCAATATGGCCGGTGCCGTGGAAAAGTTCAACTGGAAGTCCGCCGGCCTGACCGCCTCCGACGACGCCTATGCAGACGACGGCCTGGTGGTGTCCGCGGGCGGCGCCTATGACTTCGGTGTCGTCAAGTTCTTCCTGATGGGCGCGTACTTTGACCATATGCCCCTGTCGCTCGGGTTCCTGGGTGACTCGGCCAAGCTCGGTGCGGCTTACACCAACAACGACCGTCAGGGGCTCGGTGTGAACACCGGCATCAACGCGCCGGCTCTGGGCGGCAACCTGCGCCTGTCGTTTGCTTACCTTGCCTCCGAAGCCTCGGCCGACGGCGTCAACGCGGACCTCGACCGTACCAACGTGACGGCCGCCTGGGAATATAAGTTCAGCAAACAGACCATCTACTACATGGGTGCGGCCTGGACGCAGGACGACTACGAAGACTTTGAGGCGCAGCGCGTCGGCGCCACGCTCGGTCTGATCCACGCGTTCTAACCGATACGCACCGTGCGCCGGTCCCCGGATCGGCGCACGGCGCAGCGATCTTTTCTTCTTCCTTTGTCTCTCCTCAGGTCCGGGCAAGCGATTGCCCGGCAGGATACGATCCGTCCGGTCTGCGGGCCGGCGGATGTTCGGGGCCTTCGGGCCCCTTTTTTTCATCCGTCCTTGGCCAAGCCGCCCGTTATCCACATTGGGCTATGGCATCACTTGGCCCCGTCTTCGATAAGGGTTCCGACAGAAAGAAAAGCCCCGAAGGGGGACAAAGGAACCGGCGCCATGTTCGACACCGCCGCCATCGCCGCCCGCATCCGCGAAGAGCGAAAACTCACCAAGCGCCTCAGCCAGGAAGCCATGGCCGCCGACATCGGCCTGCACCAGGCCGACGTTAAGAAGCACAAGCAAACAAGGACAAGGCTTGAGGCCGGCGCAAGCATCCGCCCCTGGATCGACGCCCACGAGCCGCGCCGAGGGCAGGCAAGGCACATTCTCGGACGAGGATATGCCTAAATTTTAGGCACTGGAAAATTTACTGGAAAAACAAATTATTGAACGCTCGTTCACCGAGGTGTCCACAATTGTTGTGGATAACGCGTCCGAGCGGTTTCCGAGTCCTTCCATCGGCCGATGGGCAAAAGCGAGGGTAAACGCTAGACTTGCGCCAGCTGCAATGCACACAAGGAGTCCTTCCATGTTTGAGAACATCAAGAGCCCGACCGCGTGCCCTTGTCCAACGGGACGGCCATTCCTTCCTTCGGTCCGGGCGTTTATCTGGTCACCAACGAAGAGGCTCCGGCCACCGTGCGCGCGGCCGTCAAGAACGGTTACCGCCTGATCGATACCGCCGCCGTCTACCAAAACGAAGCGGGCACGGGCGAGGGAATCCGTGAGGCTCTGGCGGAAAACAACCTCAAGCGCGAAGACTTGTTCGTCACGAGCAAAGTCTGGAACCATGCCCTCTCGTACGAAGGCACGATCAAGGCCTACGAGCGCAGCCTGCACCTGCTGGGTCTTGAGTACCTCGACCTGTTCCTGATTCATTGGCCGAGCACGGGCTCCTTTGAAGCCAACCGGAAGGCTCTCGAGGACCTGTACCTGGACGACCGCAACAAGGCGATCGGCGTGTCGAACTTCGAAGGCCGACACCTCGTGAGCTCAAGCGCTTTGCGCGCGTGATGCCGGTTTTGAACCAAATTGAGCGTCATCCCCAGCTCGTGCAGACCGACCTTCCGGCGCGCTGCCGCGCCGAGGGGATTCTGCCGCAGGCCTGCTCACCCCTGATGCTGGGCGCCATCCTCAAGTACCCGGTCGTCACGGAAATGGCGCAGCGCTACGCTCGTACGCCCGCGCAGATCGTGCTGCGCTGGGACCTGGGGACCGACGTGGTCCCGGCGGTGCGCTCCAGCAAGGCGTTGCGCCTCGTGGAAAACGCCGCCGTGTTTGATTTTTCCTTGTCGCAGGCCGATGTGGCCGCTCTCAATGCCCTCAACGACGGCACCCGCACGGGCCCGGATCCGGAAACGTTTGACATGAACATCGGCTTTTGTTATGCCGACTAAATAATCCGAATCCGAATCCGAATCCCGCCCTGTGACGGGATTGGATCGAAAACAAGGGCACGGAAGCGTGAGGCATCCGTGCCCTTGTTCGTGAGGAGAAAAGAATTTTGGTCGGGCCGCCGGGGGCGGGCGCAAACGTTCGTTTTGCGCGCGCACGGGTGCCCCGGGCGCTTACGGGGCCTTCTTCTGCGGGGCCCAGGGGTTAAAGTGCGGGGTCTTGGGGCCGGAGGGCGGCAGGGTCGGGTAGACGATCTGCGGCTGATCGCCCGTCAGGCTCTTTTGGAAGGCCACGAGCTTTTTGACCTCATCGTCCGTAAAGCGCCGCCCCAACTGCACGTCGCCCATGATGATGGTGGCTTCTTCCAGGGTCTTGGCCGCGCCGTCGTGGAAATACGGGTACGTGAGCTCAACGTTGCGCAGCGTGGGCACCTTAAAGCTCATGCGGTCCTGGTCCTTCTTGGAAATGGCGTACACGCCCGTGCTCGTGTTGGTGGTCTTGTAGGGCTTGACAAGGCCCATCTTCCAGAAGCTTGAGCCGCCCGCCAGGGGCCCGTTGTGGCAGAGCGTGCAGCCCGAGGCCTTAAAGAGCTCGTAACCGGCCACTTCCGTTTCCGTCAGGGCCTTCTTGTCGCCCTTGAGCCACTTATCGAACCGGCTGTTGGGCGTCACCAGGGTTTCTTCAAAGGCCGCGATGGCGTCGGTGATGCGCTTGATGTCGACCTTTTCGTCGCCGAAGGTATCCTTAAAGAGCGGCGCATAGCCCGGGATCGAGGCGATCACGTCCACGGCCAGATCGTGCGTAAAGCCCATTTCGGCCGGGTTTTCAATCGGGCCGCCCGCCTGTTCGGCCAGGGTCTTGGCGCGGCCGTCCCAGAACTGCGCCACTTGGCCGGCGGCATTCAAGACCGTCGGCGAATTGATCGGCCCCTGCTGCCAGTAGTCGCCCACGCTCGTGACGAGGTTGTCGGCGCCGCCCGTGGCCAGGTTATGACACGAATTGCAGGAAATAAAGCCCGAGCGCGACAGGCGCGGATCAAAGAAGAGCTTCTTGCCCAGATCGACCATTTTGGGGTTCTTGACGACGGCAGGTTCAATCGGCTGAATCGGTTCGTTGGCCAGGGCCGGGAGCGAGGAGACGGCGGCCATCACGGCGGCCGCGGTCAGCATGAGCGTTTTCATCGGGTTGGTTCTCCTTGTGTGTCGAGTGGCTCGACGGGGTGGTTATGAAGAAGTAACTTAGCCGATGGAAGTAGGCGCCGATTCCGAAAGGGTTATGTTTAATGTGTTAGCAATTGTGTTGGACCTCACCAATTGGTGAGTGGAGATCGTTCGGAAAGCGTAAGGGCAAACGCGCCATCGGCGGGTCCCTGCGTCCTCTCTTTAAGCAGTCTCGAGCGCGTCCGTGAGAAGCCGCAGGGCAATGGCCGCACACGCTTCGGCGTCCGCCAGGGCGTGATGGTGGTTCGTGAGGTCATAGCCGCACCAACGCGAGACCGTCTCGAGCTTGTGGTTGGGCAACTCGGGCAAGCAGCGCCGTGCGGCTCGGCACGTGCAGTAAAAGTGGTAGTTTGGATAGGGAAGGCGATAGGAGGCAAAGACGGCTTTGAGGCACCCCTCGTCAAAGGGCGAGTTGTGGGCCACCAGCGGCAGCCCCTCGATCCGCGGCTCAATCAAAGACCAGACCTCGGGAAAGAGCGGCGCGTTTTGGGTGTCCTCGGCCGTGATACCGTGCACGCGCACGTTCCAATAGGCGTAAAAGTCGGGCGTCGGGTGAATGAGGTCGTAGAACTTGTCGACGATCTCCCCGCCGCGTACGACGACGAGCCCCACGCTGCACACGCTCGAGCGGTTCTGATTGGCGGTTTCAAAGTCGATGGCGGCAAAGTTGAGCATGGGGCAAAACCACAGAAATAGGCCCGATCGGGCACGGATCCGAACATTGTACGGCCCGCAGCACCCGGGGCTGACGCACGGCGACCGTCATTTTTTCGAGGAAAAGTACCCGGTCATCGCCTGAATCAGATTCTCGACGTTTGACAATCGCGCCATGAGCATCGGCTTGCTCGGGGCCGGTTTGCCGGTGCGCTCGGCTTCCTCTTTCTGCTGCGCCGAGATGAAGTTGAAAGCCATCTTGTTGAGCACCGTGCGGCCCTTGATGTAGTCGGCGTTCGTGCACTGCGTGCGATCCTGGCCGCAGGTCACGTCCAGGCACCAGTGCAGCGAGTTTTCGATGCTCCAGTGACTGCGGATGCAGCGCAGCCTTTGGCAAAGGCTGGTCGGCGTATTGTCAATTCAGAGAATCCGTGTCGTAACGCTTCTCCGAGTCGTTGGACTGCAGACCGCCTTCGAAAATCAACTCGACGCGACGGTTCATCCAGCGGCCGTCAGGGGTCTTGTTGGTGTACTTGAAGGACTTGCCCATACCGCGTGCCGTCACGCGATCGGCATCAATGCCATGTTCGATGAAGTAATTGCGAACGGCATTGGCACGACGCTGCGACAGGCCGGCGTTGTACCCTGAAAGTCGGATAAAGCGGACACGAATAGTTACGAGCCAACGCCGAGCAGCTTGAGGAAGAGCTCGTCGCGCCGCGTGGTCTCCGTCGACCAGCTGATGCGGCTCGTGTCCCCCGTCACACGCACAAAGTCGACGGCACGGAACCAGTCCAAAATCTGCACGAGCGAGCGCTGCTCGAGCCAGATGCGTAGCTTTTCCTCGAGCTCCAGGTCAGCCTTCGTCTTGCCTTCCTTTTCCGTGCCCAATGTTCGCTTGAGCTCCAAGACCTTCTTGGCAAAGAAGCAGTGGTAGCCCAGCCCAATGAACTGAGCAAACTGCCGCCCGTGCAGGTTCTCCGGATACCGGGTCCTGGGTTTGCGGCCGTCGAAACTATCCTTGTAGGTCGCAAAAAGCTCCTCAATCTTTTCCCTCGCGCGGTAAGCCTTCAGAGCCTCGAAAGGATCCTTGATCGAGTTGCTCACCAACACAAAGTAGCCCCAGTAACGCTGTGCATCCTTGGCGGCCTGCATGTTGTAGGTCACCGTGGTTTTCTTGGGCGTGCGCTTGACGACAAGGAAGCGGTCGATGAGCTTTTGCGCCGCGGGACGGAACTCTTCGACACCGGCTTCAAGGTCCTTCTTGAGGGACGTCAGCTCCTGCAGCAAACGGCGCTCCTGCAACGGTGCCATCTCCGGTTTGTAGAAGACGTGCGCATAAAGACGCCGCGTGAATTCCTTTTGCTCTCCGGCGCGTGCCTCGCCGCGCGCCCACTGGCGCGGCACGCTGAAGGCGTGCGTGCGCAAGCGGGTGATGCCGCGCACGTCAAGGTCAAACGGACAGGCGTTGTCAAAGTGCACGATCGACTCACGGGCGGCATCAATCTCCTCGCGCACCCACTTGTCCGTGGAGTTGGCCAGCATCAGAAACTTGTCGCCGCGATCGGCCAGATAGGCCAGATTGCCCTGGCTGTAAAAGCCGTTGTCGGCCACGATCGTCGGAGTCAGCAGACCGATGGCCTGCATCTGTCTGACCGCGTTGGTGAGCGAACTCCGATCCGGAATATTCCCTGGTTGCTTGGCAAAGGCAATCGGCTCATGGCTCACGGCCGAATGCAGCACAAGCAGCTTGATCGTGTCGAGCCCGTCGCCGTCTTTGTTAAAGCCTTGGCGAGCTTCGATTTGGTTCTTTGAGTACGTAGAAAACGTCGTTGTGTCCAGTGCCAGCGTCAGACTGTCCTTGCTGACTCGGTCGGCCCGCTGTCGAAAGTAGGACTGCATGCCGGCTTCGTTTTTGCCGACGGACTTGAACAGGTCCCCATAGACGTCCTGCGTGATCGCCCCCGGATAAGGCAGCGGATTCATCGCCTGCCAGTCCTGCAGGCGGGTCAGTACCTCTCCGTCCGTCGAGAGCCAGTAGCGGGCGATCGAAATGAGCTTTTGCGCATCCCCCTCGGAAAAGCTTTTCATGAGGTCGGCATCGATTCCGGACTGATCTCCAATCCAGGACAAAAGCTTGAGCAGTCCGCCGTGCACACGCCTGGCCTGAACAGGGGTCTCCTTAGTCGAAGTTTTCGTCTTTTTCGGCCGCGTCGGGATCATTGCGGTTTGGCCGGCCGGAATTTTGCCCAAAAGTCTCGTAGAGACGGTCTTGGTTTTCTGCGTCTTCGGGTCGTAGGCGGTGACACGCTCATACACGTAAACGTCGCCGTTGGCGCGGGTTTCGCGGCGCTGGCCCGTGTGCAGTTTTCCGGTCAAAGGTCGTCCCATTGCAATCTCCTATAGTGGTTGTAATTATATCATACGTACACTATTGAAGTCAAGAAAAAAAGATCAGACTTTTCAAGGACCTATCTGACCTTCGCCCCCGGATTTGAGGGTTTAGTGGTTGGGTTAGGCGACTTTCAGGATACCACCGTCAGCTTTCCTTGGCTCCGGCTTGTGTCAGGACGCAAAAACAAGTCTCATCTTTTCGTCAAGCCAAAACGCTTTCTGACCGGCACGATCGCCAACAAGATCATGCAAACCACCGATGGGGGGCACATCAGAAACCTTCTCCGCTGCTTGCAACGTGCTGAGGTATCTCTGCAGCTTTTTCGTGCAAGCTTGACCTATTTTGCGCTTTGCCACCGCCGAGTTTTGCATATCTCAGCTATGCCTGAATTTGCAAACAGCATCTGCATCGCGCTCCTTGTTGATGTCCCAGAAATTATAGAGTCTTGAATAACAACTTTGAGACGACGGGTCTACTCGACGAGAATGGGGGGGGCTCTTTCGAGCCGTCCCGTCAGCTCACGCGCTTTAAGTGCAGGGTGGGCAGCACGACCGCCAGCTCCTGCTCCTCGGGTTTTTCGCGCCAGGCCACGATAAAGCCGATTTTGGCCGCATCGACCGCAAAGCCGCTCTTTTTAAGGGCCGCAAGCTTGGCTTGGAAGGCGCGCGAGTAGACCACCAGGCGCACTACGCCGTTGCCCGTGCGCACCGTCAGGCCCTCGTCAATCGGCGTTAAGGCGGCACCCGCTCTCATCTGCAAAATGAGGGCCTTCTTGTCGGCAAAGTAGCTGAGCCACACATCCTCGTGCGTGAGCGTGACAATGAGCTCATCGGGCTTGGCGTAGGGCTTATCGTCGACGACGGGCTGCGTCACCTCCGGGGCGATGTTGTTGAGGATCGCCCCGCGGCAGTGAATCGTCAGGTCCGTCTTGGCGCGGGTCATGGCCACGTAGAGGCGCCGTCGCGCGTCGTCGTTTTCAAAGCTGCGGTTGCTCGCCAACACATAGACGTGGTCAAACTCACGGCCCTTGGCCTTGTGAATCGTCGAGACAACGATGCTGTCGGCGCCGCGCTCGAAGGTGTCCTCAAGGGTCGACTCCCTGACGTACTCTTCGAAGTCGGCCAGATAAAAGAGCCCGTCGGGGCGGTTGACTTCCAAAAAGCCGTGCACGAGGCGCAGCACGTTGGGGGTCCAGACGCTCGCGCCGTAACTCGCTTGCAGCCAGTCCTGCGCCTCTTCAAACAGGCGCACGGGGGCGCGCCTCTCGCCGTGGCTCTGGGCGGTGAGGTACTTTAAAAGCGCCCGCACTTCCGCGAGGTTATAAAGGCTTGCGGCCTTCTGCGACTGAATCAGAGACACGGGCACGCCGGTTTGGGCGAGCATCGCGCACACCGTAAAGGCCTCTTCGTTGGTGCCCGTCAAAATGGCGCAGGTCCCCGACAGGCGTGCGCCCGTGAGGTCCGCCATGAGCCCATCGACCAGAGCCGACTGAAACTCTTCGCCCGGGTGGCTGATCACCCGCACCGAGCCCTTGTTGGTGCGCACGGCCGTCAGGGGTTTGGTTTTCAGGCGCTCCTGAATGCGCGTCACAAAGGCGTTGCTGTAGGCCACCACGTCGACGGCGCTGCGGAAATTTTCCGTCATTTCGTGACGCACCGCGTCGCGCTTGGTGATGAGCTCCTGCATGAAGCGCCCCGCGGCCCCGCGGAACGCATAGATGTTCTGATCGTCGTCGCCCACGGCGATGACGCGCATGGCCTCATTGGATTCGATGAGCGCGTCGACCAAGTCGGCTTCCTTATCGTCCATGTCCTGCGCTTCGTCGATCACGAGGACCGTTTTGCTCACGCGCGAGGGCTCTGCCGCGCCGCTGCGGATTTCGGCGGCCGCCTTTTCGATGATGCCCTCGGCTTCTTCCAAGGAGCCGTAGCGGCCGAGCACGTCAAAGGCAAAGGAGTGAAAGGTTTTGATGTCCACAAAGTAGGCGGCCTTGCCAACGAGCTCGATGAGGCGCTTTTTAAATTCCGTGGCCGCCGCCCTCGAGAAGGTGAGCATCAGCAGCTGCTCGGTGCGCACGTCTTCGCGCACCAAAAGGCTCGCGAGCTTGTGCACGAGCACGCGCGTCTTGCCGCTACCCGGCCCTGCGGCCACCACGGCAAACTGCGCCTGCTCGTCGATGATTTCGCGCTGCTTCGTGGAGAGCGACCCGAAGATGCGCTCCCTGAGGGACTTTGTCAGCCCCATGTTGAGCTCGTCGGCCGCGGCCCCGGCAAAGTACTTGTCCAAGAACTCCTGGTAGTCGAGCTCAAAGTAGTCGCGAACGTATGTCAGGGCCGCCTCGTAGTCCGAGAGCATCAGGTTGGCGTAGCGCCCGACGATGTGCACCTGCTGCACCTTCTGGCGGTAGTGCTCGGAAAAACTCGCGTAGTCCTGCTTGCGGTAGCGCCGTTTGTTGTCGAGTTCCAAGCGCTCGATCGTCATGCCCTGGTAGGAGACCATAAAGCCGCCTTCGAGCGTGACGATGCCGGTGCGGTGCAGCAGTAAGAGGGCATTTTCGACGTCGCGAAGGGTGACCGGGGTGTCGGCGAGCCACGTCTGCCGGCGGTAGTCCGCCAGCAGCTTGACGGCCGAGAAGGAGAGCGTGGAAAAGTCGCCCTGGGCTTGCTGCGAGGCCGATTCCTTGCCCATTGCCTCGACGATGAAGGCGCACAGGTCGGCTCGGGTCTGGGCGGCGGCTTCCAGCGCTTCAATCGTGCGGCCCGTGCGCAGGGCCGTGTTTTGCGAGCCGCGGGTGCGGCGCACCTGATCGATCAAACCGGCCGACCTGAGGTAGAGCATCAGCGTCGTAATTTTCTTGACCGAGCTGTCGATGCCCGCGGCCTGCGCCTCGTTGTTGAGTTCCTTGAGATTGAATTCGGCCAGGCCCGTCTCGTCAAAGCGTTTGATCAAAAGCGCTTCGAGCGCCTGGAAGGCCGACAGGGTGGCGGCGGCCTGTCTGAGGCTGCTGCGCTTGACCGTGGCGGTCATGTCGTTGTTGTCGTGCAGCACCGCGGCCTGACGCAGGGTGCTGATGATCGAGACGACCTTGGAAAGAGCAATGCCCAGGCGGTCCGCGAGATAATCCGTGCGGGTTTCGGCGGGCTCGCCCCGGCTCTTGCGCCCGCTGCGCGCGGAGATGAGGGCCGCGACGATGCGCACGGCCTCGGTGCGGGTTTCGTCGTCCGTGAATAAGGGACTGGCTTGAATCATCGCGCGCGCCTGCATGGTGCTTTCGACCGCCACACTGGTGGCGTACACGCGCGGGGCGTTCATTGTGCGGCGCACGTAGCCGGCGATTTCCAGGGCCGCAATGGCGTTCTTGATCTTGGTTTCGAGCTGCAACTCGTCGCACTCCAAACCCGCGCGGCGCGCCAACTCAAGGGCCGAGATCGCAAAGCGCTTGTTGCGCATCGACTTGATGGCGTTCCAGACGAGCTGTATGTCGGCCTGCGTGAGCTTGCTGCGGCGCAACAGGGAAAAGTGCGTGTTGAGGTCCTCTTCGTTAAAGAGAATGCAGCACTGCGCGTGAATGGCTTCGTCGCGCCCGGCGCGGCCGGCTTCCTGCACGTAGTTTTCCAGCGACGAGCTGATGTTGTAGTGCACCACCAGGCGCACGTCCTTTTTGTCCACGCCCATGCCGAAGGCGTTGGTGGCCACGATCGTTTTGATCTGGCCCGAGAGGAACAAATCCTGGTTGGCGCTTTTCTCCGTGGTGTCCATGCGGCCCGCAAAGGCGACGGCATCCAGGCCGTCTGCCGTGAGCGAGGCGGCGAGCTCCCGGGTCTGGTTCACCGTGGCCACATACACGATGGCCGAGCCCTCGCACCCTTCGAGGAGCTCGCGCAGGCGCGCGTAGCGGTCCGATTCGTTTTCGACGTGAATGACCCGGTAACTGAGGTTCTTGCGCTGCGCGCTTGTGGCGAGGATCCTCAGGTTCAGCCCGAGCCGATCCTTGAAGTAGTCGCAGATGTCCTGAATGACCTTTTGCTTGGCCGTGGCCGTAAAGCACGAGACGGCGATGCGACAGCCCCCCGCGTAGCTTTCCTCGAGCTTTTTGATGAAGTCGGCGATGAAAAGGTAGTCGACCCGAAAGTCGTGGCCCCAGACCGAAAAGCAGTGCGCCTCGTCGATCACAAAGCGCGTGACGCGCCGCTGCTGCAGGGCCGAGAGGATCGAACGGGAGCGCAGGGATTCAGGGGCAAGGTAAAGGATCGTCGCCTCGCCCGAAATCACGGCTTCCAGGGCCCGCGAGCGCTCGATGGGATTGAGCAACCCATTGATGGCCACGGCCCGCGAAATGCCTTTCGCAAGGAGATTGTCCACCTGATCCTTCATCAGGGACTGCAGGGGACTGATGACGACCGTGAGGGCCCGGGTGAGGTCGCCTTCCATGAGCGCGGGCAGCTGAAAGGTGATCGATTTGCCGCCGCCCGTGGGAAAGACCGCCAGCAGCGATTCGCCCCCGACGGCCGCCTGTGCGGCCGCTTCCTGCAGGGGCTCGCCCTCGTAGGTGCGGAAGCACTCGTAGCCGAAGTGCTGCTTGAGGGCGGATCGGACATTGAGCCGCGCTTGGCAGTAGGGGCAGCCCTTTTCGCAGGGCGTATAGCGCAGGGCGCTTAAGACCGATTGCGTGGCCGGGTAGTTGCTGTTGACCCAGGGCGGAATGACGTCCGTGGGCTCGTCGGCGCGGATAAAGGCCAGGGCATAAGCGAGATCGGCCGGGTGCTTTTTTGCCAGGCCATCGAGGTCGGCGTGAATGCAGAGCTTTTCGCCCATCAGGCGCTTGATGACGCCCGCCGAATCCGCAAAGGCCGGGGTTTGAACGTTCAGGCACTTGAAAAAGCCCGCAAACTCTTCTTGCCGTTGCAGCATCAGGCAAAAGAGGCGCTGCAAAACGCCCGGAAGCTCGGCGAAGGCCGCCGTCTCCTCGTCAAAAAGGGCCATGGCCTTTCGGGCGTCCGACAGGGGATTGTTGAGCTCGTCGGTCAGGAGCTTTTCGTCTTTGAGCAGCTTGTGAAAGCGCTTGCGCGGGAAAAGAAGGGCCGAAAGCGGCAGCGTGTCGACCGCGATGACTTCCTCGCCCAATATCGGGCGCAGATAGGCCATGTCAAAGGCCACGATGTTGTGCCCGCACACATACTTGGCCCCCTTGCAGAACTGCCGGAAGGCCGCGGCGTCGGCCGAGTGAAAGAACCGTCCGTCCGCGCGGCAGGCCCCGAGGTCGACGATGCGGTCGGTTTCGGGCGACACTTCGGCGTCGACAAACACGATGGAATCTTTGTCGACCGTGCCCGGCAGCTGCACGGGACCGGAGTGTAGGGCGGGAATGGACATGGATGGTCTGACTGTGTTCTTGTGCTTTCTCGAGTGCCGTTTCGGCCAAGGGGCGAGCCTGACTTGCCCGGGGCGGTGTCGGCCGCCGGCGGCTGACGGAAGGTTTGATTGTAGGACAAGCCTGCGCTTTGTGCCGTTAGTGTAAGCCAGACCGCACGGGGTCAGGATGTACCGGCGGGGGGAGGCCTTTGCCGGCGACAATAAAACGGGCGCAAGGCCTGAGGCCGTCCGCCCGTGTGAAACGAAAGGGTGAAGGCGCGCAGCGCCCGAGCGCTGGCGTTAGTTTCGCTCTTGTCCGATGCTGTAGGCGCAGTACTGCGAGGCGTTGCGGCCGAAAAAGCCCGAGAGGGCCACGGTGATGCCCTCAAGGAGCATGCCGAGCTGCACAAAGCCCAGGGTTTCGGTGCGTAGCCCAAGCTGATCGGTGACGAGCTTGAAGGCTACGGCGCCCGCCAAAAGGGCCGTGCCGAGGATAAAGCGGCGGTTGGCGTTTTGCTTCTTTTTGAGGGCATGGTTGCGCACGGCCGCCAGGGTATTGTTGACGACCGCATGGATATGCTCGCGCATCGTCTGAATCTGCGGGCCGTCCACCGCATCGCCATGGTTGGAGAGCTCCCCGACCACCGCCAGGCGCCCGCGGTAGGAGTACACCGAGTAGATGTAGTTGCCGCTTGACTGTTCGCTGATGTGGTAGGTGACGTCGAGAACGGCGTTGGCCCCGGCCTGCTGCGTGAGCTTTTGCAGGTGGCGTCGGGCATCCGAGCGGCTGCGAAAGGCATCGCTTTCAGCCCAAAGGTTGGTGTCGACCACCAGCACCTTGTCGCCCGTGAGGTTGCGCCCGCCCTGTATCACGAGCACTTCCTTGGGAAAATTCAGAACGCGCGAGGCGCGGAAAATGGAGAGCTTGCGGGCGCAGTAGCCCTTTTCGTTGGCCGAAGGCTCAAAGACGGCCTTGGCACCCGTGATATCCTCGCCCGTGCCGTGGTGGTCGCGAAAGAAATATTCCTTGCCGTCCTCGCCGAGAATAAAGCCGAAGTTTTTGCTGGGAACGTAACGCTTGACCACACCGTCCATTTTGTTTTGGGCACGAGAAAGAGAGGTTGAAGGAAAAAGACGGCAAGCCTCACAGTATGGGTGTAAGGCTCGGGAAAACTCCAATCCTCAAGTATCGCACAGGACGGCGGTGGTCAAGTGCGGCAGGGCCGAGATTTCTTTTTGTTACAGGTCGATGCAAGGAGTTGGAAAACAAAACGGGCGCCCGTCGTGGGGGCTCGTTGGTGGGCGCAACGCGAACCGGGTGTTCGGCGTGCGCCGAGTGCCTTCGATCGGTGTCGCGCGGCGCCGCCTGTGCTGGCGGCACCGGTTGGGCCGACGATCAGAGCTCGAGCATCTGCCCAATGCCGTAAAAGCGCCCGCCCGCCACATAGTGCAGGGTGCTCATGTCGTTGGGGGCGTTTTCAAAGAGCCAGTGGCGCCCGTCGTAGACGCGCGGATCGGCCCAGGCGGCCAGCGCCTCGCCGATGAAAAGGTCATAGGCCTTTTCGACATGTGCTTCGGGGAGGGCCTTGAACATGACGTAGGCCGCGCAGCCCTTGACGAGGGGCATGTCGTAGCCGTCAATCTTGAAAAATTCCGCGCCGCTCTTGGCAAGCTTGTCCGGCTTGTCGTTCATGGAGACGCTCCCAAGGGCCAGCGTCTCTTTGGCGATGGAGAACATCGGCAGAGCCAGGGCAAAGACGCGGCTCTCGTCGATGAGTTTGCGCGTGTAGTGGCAGGCGTCGACCACCACCGTGACGCGGCAAGGGTCCATATTGAGGGCACAGGCCCAGGCGGCCGGCATCACATCTTCCTTGCCGTTGGAGGAGGCCGAGACGAGCACCGTGCCGCCGATGTTAAAGAGCCGGTAGGCCGTCGTGAGGTCTGCGGGGACGAGATTTTGCATGAGGTTTCTCCCAAAACGGTTGGTGCGGCCATTGTAGCCGTGCGCATCAAAACAAGGCAGTGACGTTGACGCGCCGGGCCGCCGGGCTCGCGGGCAAACGAAAGCCGGGAGTTTTCCGGCTTGTGACTTAGTGGGCTTTGCCGTTTGAGGCGTGCTCAAAGCAGTCGGCATTCAGGGGCGGCACGGGGCCGGCTTTGGCCGCCAGAAGCTTTTCAAAGAGCCCGGCGACGCTTCGGTCGCTGATGAGGCGCTCGCGGCAGGCCGCCGGCATAAAGCCCTCGGCGCAGGCGTGATCGACGAAGGCCAAAAGAGAATCGTAGTAGCCGTTGACGTTTAAAAAGCCCACGGGCTTGTGGTACTGCCCGATCCAGTTGCCCGTGAGAATCTCGCTGGCTTCTTCCAGCGTGCCGATGCTGCCCGGCAGCACCACGAACAGGTCCGAGAGCGCGGCCATTTTTGCCTTGCGCTCGTGCATGTCTTTGACGATGAGGCACTCGGAGAGCCCGGCAACCGGCGTTTCCTGGTTGATGAGAAACGTCGGGATGATTCCCGTCACCTTCACGCCCTCCTCAAGGGCCGTTCGGGCCGTGATGCCCATCAGGCCCGAGCCGCCCGCGCCAAAGACGAGCTCAAAGCCGCGGCGGGCGATCTCGAGCGCCGTGGCGCGGGCCGCTTCGGCGTAGGTCGGCGAATGACCGGTGCGCGAACCGCAGAAGACACAGACTTTCAAAGGGGACATTGCAGACAAAAACTGGGATGGGAAAAACTTAACCGTTTGGGAAGGGGCAGCGCCCGTTCGGGCGCTTGGTTGGCCAAGAGTTTACAGAAATAGGCCGTAAAGCCCTCGACTTCAGTCGAGGGATATAAGGCCATCGTGCGGCGCACGATAAGATGACGGCGAAACCTCGCCGACATTCAAAATTTCAGACAATATAGGCAGACCATGAAACTCTTCTGCGGCTTCAAGTACGAACTCTTAACGACGGACGAACAGCGTTCGGCACTGAGCCGAACCGCCGGTTGCCGTCGTTTTGTGTTCAACAAAGCGCTTGAGCTGCAGAACAAGCGCCGGGAAAAAGGTCTGGCCCCTTTGCGCTACGCAGAGCTCACCCGAGAGCTCACTGTCTGGAAAAAAGAGCAAGAGACTGATTTTCTCAAGCAGGCCATGTCTGAGCCGCTTCAACAGACACTTAAGGATCTGGAT
>ERZ1026848.478-NODE-478-length-22405-cov-9.342550_pt1 | contig 22405 bp, 19 predicted proteins | sample MGYA00380154_ERZ1026848 | MGnify/ENA primary metagenome ERZ1026848 (study PRJEB33269, sample SAMEA4719790) | human gut metagenome | biome: human-associated habitat; feature: organic feature; material: feces | place: Cameroon | collected 2013-10 ...
GATTTCATTTCTTTGCCGCCTGCGGGCGGCAAACTCTGCGAGGCTTTTTTGACACACTGGGAGGGCGTACCAAAAATTTCTTTTTGGTACGCCCTCTAATTTTTAATTATAAAGGGTTCGCTGCGGCTCTCACCTTTCCGCCTGCAGCACCGCCTCGTAGAGGTCGTTTTTGTTCAGCTCCGTTTGGGCTGCCACCGTGCGGACGGCTTCCTTCATTTTCATGCCGTCCTCCCGCAGCCGCAGCACCCGCTGCACGCCCTCCTCCAGGGTCAGGGTGGTCTCCTCCTCCGGCTGAGCCCCGGCCACCACCAGCACATATTCGCCCCGGGGCTCCCGCTCTCCGTACAGGGCCACCGCCCCGGCGAGGGTCGTACGCACGGTCTCCTCGTGGAGCTTCGTCAGCTCCCGGCACAGGGCCACGGGCCGGTCGCCCAAAATCTCCGCCATGTCTGAAAGCGTCGCACGCAGCTTGTGAGGGGCCTCGTGAAACACCATGGTCCGCTCCTCACCCTGCAGCTTCAGCAGCGCCGTCCGGCGCTCTTTTTTGTTGGCAGGGAGAAAGCCCTCGAAGGTGAACCGCCTTGTACTCAGGCCCGACACCGCCAGGGCGCACACCGCCGCGCAGCAGCCGGGGATGGCCTCCACCGTCACGCCGTTCTCCCCGCACAGGCGCACCAGGTCCTCCCCGGGATCGCTGATGGCCGGGGTCCCGGCATCGGTCACCAGGGCGCAGCTCTCTCCCGCCAGCAGCCGGGCCAGGATGGCCTGTCCCGCCGCCGCCCGATTGTGCTCATGGTAGCTCACCAGCGGCTTTTTTATTGCAAAATGATTCAGCAGCTTCACGGACACCCTCGTATCCTCGGCCGCAATGAAGTCCACCCGGTCCAATGTCTCCCGGGCCCGGGGCGAGAAGTCCCCCAGATTTCCGATGGGCGTAGCTACCAAATACAGTGTTCCGGCCATAGCTTTTACTCCTTATCACGAAAATAGATCTGCGCCAGCTCCTCTGACTCTCCGCCGTCCGGGCCTCGCAGCAGCAGCGGCGCCGCCACGGAAAGTCCCGGCTTGCCGCCCTTTCTGGCCTCTAAAAGCAGCAGCTTAGGGGCACTTTGGGCCGCATTTTGCACCAGGCGCAGCCGCTTTGGCTCCAAGCCGCAGCCCTGCAGGCAGGCAAAAAGCTCTGCCATCCGCTCCACCCGGAACACCAGGCAAAAGCTGCCGCCGTGGCGCAAAAGCCGTGCAGCCGCGGCGCAGAGCTGGGGCAGTGTACAGGTGCAATCCGCCCGGGCCAGGCCCCTTTCGGTGCCTTTTGCCACAGCGCCCCGGGCCGCGTCAAAATACGGCGGGTTGCTGACCACCAGATCGAAGGTCCCCGCCGGGGGCAGCCGGGTTTTGTCCCGCAAATCCACCCGGAGATTTGCCACCCGGTCCGAAAGGCCGTTCAGGGCCGCGTTTTGCCTTGCCAGCTCCACCGCCGCCTCCTGCAGCTCCACATTGGTTACCTGCAGGGACGGCTCCCGGGCCAGCAGCAGCAGGCCCAAAAGCCCTGTTCCGGCCCCCAGGTCGCACACCCGTGCCCCCCGCCGCAGCCGGGGGAAGCTCCCCAGGAGGAACGAATCCGTTCCCGGCTGAAACAGCCCGTCGTCAAAGAAAAAACGGAAGCCGCCGGGCCAAAGCTGATCCTGTTTTACCACCGTGGCTCCCTCCTGCATCGTTTTCACCCATTATAATATAAAAACAGCCCCAGGGCAATGCCCGGAGCGATCCTCATTAAAAAAGCCTTGCAGATTTTTCGCCAGGCAAAAAAATATCGCAGGGCCGGGCCCTGCGATATTTTTCACTATGTAAGATTAGTCAGCGGGGCTGATAGCGCCGTTGGGGCAAGCATCGCTGCAGGAACCGCAGTCCAGGCAAGCGTTTGCATCGATCACATAGCTGGAATCGCCCTGGGAAATAGCACCCACGGGGCAAACATCTGCGCAAGCGCCGCAGCTGACGCAGGCAGAACCGATCTGATAAGCCATAAGAGCACCTCCATTAAGATTTGTAACCTCATTGTATCACAAGAATCTCAAAAAGCAAGTAAATTCTATTTGAAAAAGTGCTATTTTGTCAAAAGAATACAAATAAATTCTTATGTTCACAATTTGTTTTCAAAAAGGTCAAAGAAAGTCAAATTTTCCCCCTTGACATTTTGCCGCTTCGTGCTATACTACAATCAAAGTCAAAGAAGGTCAAACCAAGAGGAGGAGTTCCCTATGGGCATTTCAGATTTAATAGCAGGATTCATTCAAGAGGCCTTGGATGAGACTGATGGGGTGCTGGAGCTGCAGCGCAGCGACCTGGCCCAGCGGTTTGGGTGCGTGCCCAGCCAGATTAACTATGTGATGTCCACCCGGTTCTCCCCGGAGCATGGCTACATTGTGGAGAGCCGGCGAGGCGGCGGCGGATACATCCGCATCACGCGGGTGCAGATGGACCGGCAGACGCTTTTGATGCATGTCATCAATTCCATCGGCGACAAGCTGGATGGGCCCAGCGCCCGGGCCATCGTTGCCAACCTAAGGGACTCCCAGGCCATCGCCCCGCAGGCGGCGCAGGCGGCCCTGTGTGCCCTGTCGGACAGCGCTCTGCGCAGCGTCCCCCGGGAGAGCCGCGACACCCTGCGGGCGGATATTTTGAAACAAATTCTTATCCATTTGGTTTGAACGGAAGTAAGGAGGAACATATTATGAAGTGTGAACATTGCGGAAAGAATGAAGCCACATTTTTCTATAAGAGCAGCGTAAACGGCCATGTGACCCAGGTGCATCTGTGTCAGGACTGTGCCCGGGCCATGGGCTACACCAGCTCCCTGCGCCGCAGCATGCGGCCCATGAGTCTGTTTGGTGACGACGACTTTTTCAGCCGTCCCTTCTCCATGCTGGAGCCGTTTTTGGAGGGCTTCGGCACAAGGATGCTCACGGAGTTCCCGGAGCCGGGCCAGCCGGTGGCTGTGGAGGCGCAGGTCCCTGAGGAAAGCGCAGGTCTTGTAGACAAAGCGCAGCAGGATTCTCTGCGCAGCCAGCGCCAGAGAAACGCCCTTGAGCAGCAGCTCAAGACCGCTGTGGAAAGCGAAAACTATGAGGAAGCTGCCCGCATTCGGGACCAGCTTCGTTCCCTGCCCTCGCAGTCGTAAGGGCGGCGGGTATTTCAGCGATTGCATAACGATACTGTAAGCGAGAGGAAGTGTTCTATATGACACATGAAAATCAATTTACACCCCGTGCAGAGGAGGCCCTGCGCCTGGCCCAGGAGGCCGCTGAGGAGATGGGCCACGGCTATGTGGGCTGTGAGCATATTTTGTTAGGTCTGATGCGGGAGGAGGACGGCATTGCCCACCGGGTCATGCAGGAGTACGGCATGACGGAGGATATGATCTGCACTGTGTTGGAGCGCAGTGTGGGCAAGGGTATGTCCGGCGCAGCCCCCACGCAGGGGCTTACTCCCCGGGCCAAGAGCGCCGTGGAACTGGCTGTGTCTGAGGCTATGCGCACCGGCGCCGGGTACATCGGCACCGAGCATCTGCTCATGGGCCTGCTGCGGGAGGGCAACAACATGGCCATCCGCGTGCTGGACACCGTGGGTATCGACCCCAAGAAGATGTACAGCTCCGTGGTTCAGAAGATCAACGAGGGGCCCCGGGCTTCCGCCGGAAGTGCCCCCGCTCCCCATCGGGAGGACGGTAAGAAGGGTAAGACCCTGGCCGAATTTACCCGGGATCTGACCGAGGCGGCCCGTCAGGGCAAGCTGGACCCGGTCATCGGACGGGAAAAGGAAATTCAGCGGGTCATCCAAATTCTGTCCCGCCGCACCAAGAATAACCCCGTTTTGATCGGCGAGCCCGGCGTGGGCAAGACGGCTATTGCCGAGGGTCTGGCCCAGCGCATCGCTGCGGCGGATGTGCCGGAGGAGTTGCTGGACAAGAAGGTCCTGTCTCTGGACCTGTCCGGCATGGTCGCCGGGACTAAGTACCGGGGCGAATTCGAGGAGCGCATTAAAAAGACCATCGACGAGGTGAAGAAGGACGGCAATGTCATCCTCTTCATTGATGAGCTGCACACCATCGTGGGCGCAGGCTCTGCCGAGGGCGCCGTGGATGCCGCCAATATCCTCAAGCCCGCCCTGTCCCGGGGCGAAATTCGCGTGGTAGGCGCCACCACTCTCAACGAGTACCGCAAGTACATTGAGAAGGACGCCGCCCTGGAGCGCCGGTTCCAGCCGGTGACCGTGGGGGAGCCCACCCCCGAAACAGCCATTGAGATCCTGAAGGGTCTGCGGGACAAGTACGAGTCCCACCACAAGCTGACCATCACCGACGAGGCCATTGAGGCCGCCGTGCGCCTGTCCGTGCGGTACATCAACGACCGTTTCCTGCCCGATAAGGCCATCGACCTGATGGACGAGGCCGCCAGCCGGGTGCGTATGGACGCCGAGGCCGCCTCTCCGGAGCTGAAGAGCCTGGAGGAGAAGCTGGCTGCCCTGCGCAAGGAGAAGGCCGATGTCATCGCCGCCCAGGACTACGAAAAGGCCGCCCAGCTTCGGGACATCGAGCAGAACTATGTCCAGCAGGTGGAAATCGAGCGGGACAACTGGCGCAAGAATCTGGCCGTGAATCGCGGCACCGTGGGTGAAGAGGACATCGCTAAGGTGGTGGCCGGGTGGACCGGCATTCCCGTCACCCGTCTTACCGAGGACGAGAGCCAGCGTATGCTGAAGCTGGAGGAGACTCTGCATCAGCGTGTGGTGGGCCAGGATGAGGCCGTCACCGCTGTGGCCAAGGCCATCCGCCGGGGCCGTGTGGGCCTGAAGGACCCCAAGCGTCCCATTGGCTCCTTCCTGTTCCTGGGCCCCACCGGCGTAGGCAAGACGGAGCTGTGCAAGGCTCTGGCTCAGGTGATGTTCGGCAGCGAAAACGACATGATCCGTATCGATATGTCCGAGTATATGGAAAAGCACACCGTGTCCCGGCTGGTTGGCTCGCCTCCCGGCTATGTGGGCCACGAGGAGGGCGGCCAGCTCACCGAAAAGGTGCGCCGTAAGCCCTATTCCGTGGTGCTTTTCGATGAGATCGAAAAGGCCCACGAGGATGTGTGGAACATCCTGCTGCAGATCCTGGAGGACGGCATCGTCACCGACTCTCAGGGCCGCCGGGTGGACTTCAAGAACACCATCATTGTCATGACCAGCAATGTGGGCGCCCGGAACATTACCTCCGCCGACAAGCCCCTGGGCTTTGACGGCCGGGAATCCGACGCCGACGAAAAGGCCCGCTTCGCCCGCATCAAGCAGGCGGTGATGGAGGAGCTGCGCCGGACCTTCAAGCCCGAGTTCCTGAACCGTATCGACGAGACCATCGTGTTCCGCCAGCTTACGGAGGAGGACATCCGCCACATCGCCCAGCGTATGCTGCAGATCACCGGCGGGCGCATGGCCCAGCAGGGCATCACCCTCCTGGCTGACGATGACGCCGTCACCGCCCTGGCCAAGGATGGCTTTGACCCCCAGTACGGTGCCCGTCCTCTGCGCCGGGCCATCCAGAACGAGGTGGAGGATGCTGTGGCCGAGTTGATGCTGGAGGGCACGCTGCAAAGCGGCGATACCGCCCGCATCTGCCTGCGCGACGGCAAGGTCACCATCGAGAAGGAGGCCGCCCCTGTCAAGGAGCAGTCCGAGGGTGCAGCGGTGTAAACACCGTAGCTGTACTGCAAAAACGGAGACTCCCATCCGGGAGCCTCCGTTTCCATGTTTTAAAAAAGCCTCGCAGAGTTTGCCGCCCGCAGGCGGCAAAGAAATAAAATCATTTTCTCTCGCGACATGTGCGTGAGAGAAAATACATCTCAGGCTGCCAGTGTGAAATTTGTGCGTCTACGGCCCACAAATTATGCGCGCAGCAGACTGTAAGCCTTTTGTCGGAAAAACCAGATGGTTTTTCCGACAGTTTCAAGCGGAGGCTCCCATCCGGGAGCCTCCGCTTTTTTGTTACTTTTTACTCTTGCCCAAATAAGCCTCTTTGATAGACTCGTCTGCCAGGAGCTCCGCGCCGGTGCCGAACTTGGTGATGGTGCCGGTCTCCAGCACATAGGCAAGGTCTGCCACCTTCAGGGCCATGTTGGCGTTCTGCTCGATGAGCAGCACCGTCACGCCCTCCTTGTTGATGGTGCGGATGATGTCGAAAATACCCTGCACCACCAGAGGGGCCAGACCCAGGGACGGCTCATCCATCATCAGGACCTTGGGGCGGCTCATAAGCGCCCGGCCCACAGCCAGCATCTGCTGCTCGCCGCCGGAGAGGGTACCCGCCAGCTGCCAGCTTCGTTCCTCCAGCCGGGGAAACAGCTCGTAGACCCACTTGAGGTCCTTCTCGATGCCGTCCTTATCCTTGCGCAGGTATGCGCCGATCTTCAGGTTTTCCAGCACCGTCAGGTTGGCAAAGACCCGCCGGCCCTCCGGAGACTGGGCGATGCCCGCCTCCAGAATTTTGTTGATGGGCTTACCCAGCAGCTCCTGGCCGTCATAGGTGATGGAGCCGCTGTCGGCCTTCACCAAGCCGGAGATGGTGCGCAGAGTGGTGGATTTGCCCGCACCGTTAGCGCCGATGAGGGTAACGATCTTTCCGTCGGGCACCTCCAGGCTAATGCCGCGCAGGGCCTTGATGCCGCCGTAGGACACATGTAAATTCTCAATCTTCAGCATCTTCAACCACCCCCAAATAAGCGTCGATAACGCGCTCGTTGCTCTGGATCTCCTCAGGCGTACCCTGGGCGATCAGCTTGCCGAAGTCCAGCACATAAATGCGGTCGGCAATGTCCATGACCAGGTCCATGTGGTGCTCAATGAGCAGAATGGTCATGTGGAAATTCTTGCGGATCTCGCCGATGAACTCCGTCAGCTCCAGGGTCTCCTGGGGGTTCATACCGGCGGCGGGCTCGTCCAGCAGCAGCAGCGTGGGATTCGTAGCCAAAGCCCGGGCGATCTCCAGGCGGCGCTGCTTGCCGTAGGGCAGGGAGGTGGCCAGCTCGTCCTTCACATCCTCCAGACCCACCAGCTTCAAAAGCTCCAGCACCTCTGCGCGCTGCCGGGCCTCCTCCTTGCCGTTGAGGTGGAGGGCCGCGGTGAACAGGTTGCTGGTGCGGCGCAGATGCTTGGCGATGAGCACATTGTCAAACACCGTCTGGGTCTTCCACAGGCGGATGTTCTGGAAGGTACGGGCCATGCCCTGGACGGTGATTTTATCCGGTGTGGGAGAGAGTACATGGTCGCTAAAGGCGTATTCGTCCCGCTCCTTCTGTGCAAGCTTCCACGCCTTCAGCGCCTCGTCCTCCAGAGCCTCCCGGGGCCCAAACTGCGCGGTATACATGGTGGGTTCTTCGCCCTTATAGGTCTTTTTCATCTTGCCGGTGGGGTGATTGCGCACGATGCACTTCTCGTTGAAGCACACCCGGCCATTGGTGGGGGCGTACACACCGGTGATGACATTGAACGCCGTGGTCTTTCCTGCACCGTTGGGGCCGATAAGGGCCACGATCTCGCCCTCGTTTACCTCCATGGTCAGGTTATCCACGGCCACCACGCCGCCGAACTGCATGGTGACATTTTCCACTTTCAGCACATTTTTCATTTGGAGGCCACCTCCTTCTTTTCCTTCTTCTTAAAGAGCTTTTGGAAGAAGCCGATAATGGCGTCCCAGGAGAACTCCCGGTCGCCCATGATGCCCTTGCGGAAGAACAGCACCACGATCATAATGACCACCGAGAACACCAGCATACGGAAGCCGCCCCGCATGAAGGGGATGTTCACGCCCAGGTAGGGCACGGGGTCGTCCAGGAAGCGCAGCCACCACTCGGAGGAGGCGATGTAGAGGAACGAGCCCAAAATGGAGCCGGTGATGGAGCCGATACCGCCGATGACCACGATGAGCAAGATCTCATAGGTCATGGTAGAGGTAAAGGTGTTGGCCTGGACGCTGGACTGGAACATAGCCAGCAGCGCGCCGCCGACACCGGCGAAGAAGGAGCTGATGAGGAAGGCCTGCATCTTGTGCTTGGCCAGGTTGATGCCCATGGCCTCGGCAGCGATCTCGTCGTCGCGGATGGCCTTGAAGGCCCGGCCATAGGTGGAGTTAATGAGCAGCACAATAAAGCCAATGCAGATAGCCGACACGACGAAGGGGAACAGGATGGAGTCGAAGTTTGCAAACTTCTTCAGCAGGTTGGAGGCGTTGGTCAGGGGGCCCACCTGCTTCCACTGGATGATGGCGCGCATGATCTCGGCAAAGCCCAGGGTGGCAATGGCCAGATAGTCGCTCTTCAGCTTCAGCACGGGCAGACCGATAAGCCAGGCAAAGATAGCCGGTACGATACCCGCTAAGATCAGGCCCACCAGCATGGGCAGGCAGAACTGCACGATGCCGCCGTCAAAATACTGGTAGATGTCGGGCCGGTCCGCCACGGGAATCGTCAGGATACTATAGGTGTAGGCGCCGATCATCATGAAGCCCGCCTGGCCCAGGGAAAACAGGCCCGTAAAGCCGTTGAGCAGGTTCAGAGACACGGCAACCAGGGAGTAAATGGCGCCCTTTTTCAGCACCGTGGCCAGCATGGAATAGTGCTGGAACTTGTCTACATACAGCAAAAACGCAATGCAGACGGCTGCCAAAATCAGTGACAGCAGCAGATTTCTTTTCTTGTTATTCTTCATAGCTTACACCTTCTCCGTCAGTTTCTCACCGAACAGACCGTTGGGCTTGCACAGCAAGATCACGATCAGCAGGGCAAAGGTGAAAGCGTTGCTGAATACGGCGATGGTCTCATTGGCCTTGATGAAGGACTCGCAGATGCCAATGATGAACGCACCGATCACGGCGCCGGGAATGGAGCCAATGCCGCCGAACACAGCGGCCACGAACGCTTTCAGGCCGGGCATAGCGCCGATCATGGGGCTCACCTGACCGTAGTTGGCAAAGTACAAAATGGAGGCCACGCCCGCCAGGAACGAGCCGATGACAAAGGTCATGGAAATGACGCTGTTGATCTTAATGCCCATGAGCTGGGAGGTCTCGAAGTCCCGGGACACGGCACGCATAGCCATGCCCACCTTCGTTTTCTGAATGAGGATCACCAGCACCACCACCAGGGCGATGGTCAGTAGCGGGGTGACGATGGTGATGCGCTTGACGCTCAGGCCGCCCACACTCATCACCTGCGTCAGAAACGGAATGTCGGGGTAGGCCCGGGCAATGCCGCCGGTGATGTAGTTGGCCAGGTTTTGCAGCAGATAGCTGACACCGATGGCCGAGATCATCACGGACATACGGGGCGCCGTGCGCAGGGGCTTGTAGGCCGCCCGCTCAATGGCCACACCCAAAATCACCGTCAGCAGCAGCACCAGGGGGATAGACACCGCCAGGGAGCAGGAGGCGGAGATATACACCATGAAAAAGCCCGCCATCATAAAGATGTCGCCGTGGGCAAAGTTGATAAGGCGCAGGATGCCGTAGACCATGGTATAGCCGATGGCAATGAGGGCGTACAGACTGCCCACCGTGACGCCGGAGAGCAGAAGCTGGATATAGTAAGCTGCGTCATGCATAAGTACGGAAACCTCCTTCTATATGAATCTTGCGCTTTCAGCATTCGGGGAGTGGATGTCCCTCGTCTGCCGAAAACGCAAGAGTCATCAAAGTGCAAAAACCTCGGAATCGTGAGGGGAGCGGCGCTCCCCTCACGATGAAGCTCTATGTCGTTTATAGAAACGCCGGGTACTTATCAGCCGTTGTAGGTGCTGTAGTACACGATGTCGCCATCCTTGATGGTCTTGATAACGGCATAGGTCTTGATGGCGTCGCCGTTTTCATCGAACTTCAGGTCGCCGGTGACCAGGCCCTTAACCTCCAGGGCAGCCAGCGCGTCGCGGATGGCAGCGCCCTCCGTGGAGCCGGCCTTCTCAATGGCGTTGACAGCGGCCATGTAAGCGTCGTAGCCGCAGGGGGTCACGCTGGAGATAGCGTCAGCGGTGCCGCCGTTGTTCTCGATACGGGTCTTGTCCTCGGCAACCCACTTCTTGAAGCCCTCCACGAAGGTCTTACCTTCGGCGTTGGACTCATCGGCTGCATCAAAGAAGGCGGAGAAATAAATGTCGGTGGCCTTGTCGCCGGTACGCTGAGCGATGGAGATGTCATCCCAGGTGTCGCCGGCCATGATGGGGCAGGTAACGCCGCTGTCCCGGGCCTGGCTGATGATCATGGCGGCGGTCTCGATGGACACGGGGGCGAAGATTCCGTCATATCCGGCGGACTTGATGGTAGCCATGATGGTGGAGAAGTCGGTCTCGCCCTTCTGGAACTCCAGAACGGTGGCCTTACCGCCCAGGCGCTCCATTTCCTTCTGGAAATAGTTGCCGAAGCCGGCGGAGTAGTCGTCGCCGGACTCAATGATCAGAGCGCAGTTGACGCTGCCCTTTTCCTTGTTGGCGAAGTTGGCCATCACAGCGCCCTGGAAGGGATCAATGTAGGAAACGCGGAAATAAAAGTCGTTGCCCATGGTCACATTGGGGTTGGTGCAAGAGGTGCCGATAGCGGGAACCTTCGCATCCTTGAACAGGTCGCCGGCGGCAATGGCGCAGCCGGAGCCGTAGGTGCCGATGACCACGGACACACCCTTGGAGATCAGGGTCTGAGCCGCAGCGGGAGCCTTGGACGCATCGGATGCGTTGTCGGCGGTAATGAGCTGAACCTTATACTCCTTGCCGTTAATGGTGACGGTGGGCTTGATGGAGTTGGCATACTCGATGCCCAGGATCTCCTTCTTGCCGCCGGCGCCGTTCTGGCCGGAGGTGGGCTCAAAAATACCGATCTTCACGGTGTCGCCGCTGTCCGAGCTGCCGCAGGCAACCAGCGCCATGGCCATAACCAGAGCCAGCAGCAATGCAATGATTTTTTTCATCTTTTCTTCCTCCTAATTTGTTTCAGTCACAAGCTATCCAAAAATCACCTATGACTATTTCTACATTTTATTAGAAACCTGTCCCGATTGCAAGAGAAAATGTTGCATTAAATTTCCGCCGCCGCAGTCTTTTTTTGAAAGAATTTTTCGCGTTTTATTTTGACATTTGTCCGCCAGCGGCGGACAGTTTCTTTTATAGGCCTTTTATTTTCCGTTTTTTCCCTTTTCCTGTCTCCCATTGAGAGACATTGTTTTTCGTGATTTTGCACAAGTGGCCTTTGCTGTGCAGAAAAATAAATCGTCCCCTCTGCTGTGCAAAGGGAACGATTTACAAACAGCGTGTCGAAAAAAAGCTCTCCGCCATGCGGTTTCCTGATTTTAGGTAGCGAGGAGCCTTTCGCAGAGCTCTCCTTTTCCGGGCAGTGGAACAGGCATTTTTTTACGGATTTTCCGTCTTAAAAACGGACGCAAATTCCTCTGCCGTCATGGTCTCATGCTCCAGCAGGAAGTCCGCCACCGCCTGCAGCTCCGTCCGCTGGCGCTTCAGGATCTCCGTGCAGCGGTCGTAAGCGTCCGAGAGGATCTGCTGGATCTCGTCGTCCATCTCAGCGGCGATTTTCTCCGAATAGGGGCGGGTGTGGCCCATGCTCTTGCCTATGAACACCTCGTCGCTGCCTGCGTCAAAGGCCACATGGCCCAGGCGGCCGGACATACCGTAGGTGCCCACCATTTTGCGGGCGATGGTGGTAGCCCGCTGCAGATCGTTGGACGCACCGGTGGAAATATCTCCCAGCATCAGCTCCTCGGCCGCCCGGCCGCCCAGCAGCACCACGATCTCGTCCTCCATGTAGCGCTTGGAGAGATAAGAGCGGTCCTCCTCCGGCAGGCTGATGGTCATGCCGCCCGCCTGGCCCCGGGGCACAATGGTGATCTGATGCACCGGGTCCTGACCCGGCAGTTCATGGGCTGCAATGGCGTGACCCGCCTCATGAAAGGCGGTGAGCCTGCGCTCGGCCTGGGGAATGACGCGGCTGTGCTTCTCCGGCCCGGCGATAACCTTAATAATGGACTCCTGAATGGTCTTTTGCCGGATCACCGGCTCGCCCCGGCGGCCCGAGAGCAGCGCCGCCTCATTGAGCAGGTTCTCCAGGTCCGCCCCGGTGAAGCCTGCGGTGCCCCGGGCGATCTCTCCCAGGTTCACATCCTCTGCCAGGGGCTTATTCCGGGCATGAATTTTCAGAATTTCCTCCCGGCCCTTGATGTCCGGCAGGCCCACATAGACCTGGCGGTCAAACCGGCCCGGGCGCAGCAGCGCCGGGTCCAGAATATCCACCCGGTTGGTGGCGGCCAGGACCACTACGCCCTGGCTGGCGGTGAAGCCGTCCATCTCCACCAGAAGCTGGTTGAGGGTCTGCTCCCGCTCATCGTGTCCGCCGCCCAGGCCACTGCCTCTCTGGCGGCCCACGGCGTCAATCTCATCGATGAATACAATGGCCGGGGACTGCTTTTTCGCCTGCTCAAACAAATCGCGCACACGGCTGGCGCCCACGCCCACATACATCTCCACAAAATCAGAGCCCGAGATAGACAAAAACGCCACATCCGCCTCCCCGGCCACAGACTTCGCCAGCAGCGTTTTGCCCGTACCCGGAGGGCCCACCAGCAGCACGCCCTTGGGGATATGGGCGCCCAGCTGCAAATACTTGTCCGGCTCCCGGAGGAACTCCACGATCTCCTGCAGCTCCTCCTTTTCCTCGTCGGCTCCGGCCACATCGTCAAAGGTGACGCGGTTTTCGCCCCGGCCGGGCATCTGCACCCGGGCCTGGCCGAACTTGGCCATTTTGTCCTGGGCGGCGGCATTTCCCCCGGCCATGCGCCCCATAAGGTTAATAATCAGCAGCAGGGCGATGAAGCCCATCACATAGGGCAGCAGGGCGGAGACCCAGTTGGTAGCGTGGATGAAGCTCTGCTCCTTCACGATGCCGCTTTCCACCTGCTGCTGCACCAGGCCGTCTAAGTCGCTGTAAAAGGTCTCCACGCTGCCGATGGTGCAAACCACCACCGTGCCGTCCTGCAGCTTGGCCTGCAGGCTGTCGCCGGTGATGGTGAAGCTCTGCACCTTTTCCTCCCGGAAATACTGGCACATCTGGCTGTATGCAATGCCGCCGTCACCGGCGCCGATGTTTCGGGCCAATGTAAAAACGCACAGCACCAGCAGCAGCAAAAACAGGATGCTGCCGGGCCGCACTCTTCGTCTCTCCGTCACGGTTTTTCCTCCTCTTTACTCATGCCACCGCTCGAATACCGAGCCAGCTGTTCCCCTTCAAAAAGGATATGCACACCAGCACATGGGACCGCACATTTTCCACCGGGATGAAGGGATCGTCCCAGGAGCGCGCATCCCAGGAGCCGGTGCGGTTATCTCCCAGGAAAAACAGATGCCCCTCCGGCACCGCATATTCCTCCCGGCTGCCGCTGGCGCTTATGCCCTGCCGGGGCAGGTAAGACTCATCCAGCTCCTCCCCGTTTACATACACATAGCCGTCCCGAAAGCTCACGGTGTCCCCGGGCAGTCCGATGACCCGCTTGACCAGGAGCTTGCCCATTTCATCGCTCCAGAAGGTCACGATCTCCCCCCGCTGGGGCGCAGGGTCGCTGACGGCGTAGGGAAGCTGCCACGACAGCAGCAGGGATCTGGTGGGCAGGGTGGTCTCCATGGAGCCACTGGGTACCCAGGCGATCTGAAAGATCACCTTGAACAGCAGCAGCATACACACCACCGTCACCGGGATGTAGCCGTAGTCCTTCCACAGCCTGCGCCAGGTGTTCTCCTTTTGCAGTCTGCGTCCGGGCTGCGTCGCCCGGGTCTGCCCGGGTTCTCTCACCGGCTGCCCGGTCTCCTCCGGGGCATTCTCCTGCCGGAATAGCTCCGGCAGCTCCATGTCCGGCAGGGAGGCCTCCGCCCGGTGATCCTGCCGGTCCTGTGCCTCCTCGGGAAAGCCGTCTCTGTTTTCGTCCATGATAACCTCCTTTTCCCCGGGCCATACGCCCGGAGAAAAACTGTCCTTGCGCAGCCGGCGTCCACGCCGTTAGCGCTTTACTTGCTGTACACCTCGGGCTTCAGCACGCCGATATAAGGCATATTGCGATACTGCTGGCAGTAGTCCAGGCCAAAGCCCACCACAAACTCGTCCGGCACCTCAAACCCAGACAGGTCGGCCACAATGGGCTTTTCCCGGCGGGAGGGCTTATCCAGCAGGGTCACAACGGTAATAGACCGGGCGCCCTTGGCCAGCAGATAGTTGCGCAGGAAATAGAGGGTATTGCCGGAGTCGAGAATATCCTCCACCACGATGATGTCGCGGCCCGTAATATCCCGCTGCAGATCCCGGGTGATCTCCACCACGCCGGAGCTCTTGGTGGCGTTTTTATAGGAGGACACGCTGATGAACTCCACCTCGCTCTTGAGCTGAGCGGCCCGCACCAGGTCTGCCATAAACACAAAGCACCCGTTGAGCACGCCCACAAACATGGGGTCCTTGTCCCGGAACTTTTCAAACAGCTCATCGCCCATCTCCTGAATGCGCTGATGCAGCTGCTCCTCCGACAGCAGTACCTTCAAAATGTCCTGATTCATGTTGCTTTTAGCCATCATTCTGTCCTCCTGATGTTTCTCTCTCAATGGTAATTATAATCCTCATGCCTCCGGTCTCCCGGGGCAGAAATTCCCGATCTGTGCCCAGCGGCCACACCGCCGCCAGCCTTCCGCCTGCGTAAACGGCAGGCAGTCTATCCCGCTCCACGGGGTCCAGGCCCCGGTCCAGGCACAGCCGCTTCACGCTGCGCCGTCCCCGGCCTTCCGGCAGGTACAGCCCGTCCCCGGGCCTGCACGGGCCCAGGGTGAGCCCGCCGGTTATCTTATCCGCATCCAGCTCCAGCGCATTGCCCCCAGAGACGGGACGCTCCGATTTTTCAAGCAAAACGGTATATCCGCCCCACCGGGTCACCCCCGGCAGCAGCGCCACGGTCTCCGGGGCTCTCGCCTCCTTTTCCAGGGAAAATTTTTCTCCCCGGCACAAGGCCACCACTCCTCCGGGCAGGTGTAAAAGTCCCCCCGGCCCGTGGAGCAGCCGCTCCATAGCCTCGTAGTGCGCCGCACCGTAATCCTTCCGGCCCACGGCAGTGCGCTCCACCAGGGCCCGCAGGGCCCGCAGCCGCAGGGCATAGGGAAGCTCCAGCAGCCCCCGGCGCTCCATCTCCGTGCCCCTCTCGGGCAGGGCTCGCTCCACCAGCTCCCGCCAGCATCCCTCCTCCCGCCGGAGGATCTCCGCCGTGCGGCAGATGCTCCCCTCCGCACCGGGATACAGCTCCCGCAGCAGCGGCATAATGTCCAGCCGGAGCCGATTTCGGGTCAGGCTCCTGTCGCCGTTGGTCTCGTCCTCCACATGGTCGATGCCGTGCCGCTCCAAATAGGCCTCGATCTCCTGCCGGGAGGTCTCCAGCAGGGGACGGATAATCTCCCCCCGCACCGGAGGAATCCCCGCCAGGCCCTCGGGGCCCGTGCCCCGCAGCAGGTTCAGCAGCACCGTCTCCGCCTGGTCGGCGGCGTGGTGGGCTGTGGCGATGCGGTCCGCGCAGGTCAGCTCCGCCGCCCGGCGGAAGGTCTCATACCGCAGCCGCCGCCCGGCCTCCTCGATGCCCACGCCCCACTCCTTTGCCTTTTCCGGCACGCTCACCTGCTCCGTAACGCAGGGGATGTCCCGCTCCCGGCAAAAGTTTTGAACGAAAAGCACATCTCTTTGGGCCGTCTCCCGCTGGCCGTGATTCATATGCACGGCGGCCACGGAAAAATTCTCCCGCCGGCCAAGGGTCCACAGGTAGTGAAGCAGGCACATGGAGTCCCGCCCGCCGCTGACGGCGCAGAGAATGCGTCCTCCCGGAGGGGGCAGCATATCCCACCGCCGCATAAACGGCAGCAGGTCCAGACCCTCACTCCTCCTCATAGCGGTTTTCCAGGGTGCTGAAGGCGGTGTATTCCGGCATCCAGCGCAGTTCCACCTTGCCGGTCTCGCCGTGACGGTTCTTGGCCACGATGCACTCGGCAATATTCCGCTTTTCGGAATCTTCATTATAATAGTCGTCCCGGTACAGAAACAGGACGATGTCCGCATCCTGCTCAATGGCGCCGGACTCACGCAGATCCGAGAGCATGGGTCTCTTATCCTCCCGCTTCTCGTTGGCACGGGACAGCTGCGACAGGCACAGCACCGGCACCTGCAGCTCCTTTGCCATGATCTTCAGCATGCGGGAAATGTCCGCCACTGCCTGCTGGCGGTTCTCGCCGCTGTAGCTTCTGCCCCCGGCGGAGGTCATGAGCTGTAGGTAGTCGATAACCACCAATCCCAGGTTTTCGAGCCTGCGGCACTTGGCGTTCATGTCCGCCACGGTGAGCAGGGGGTTGTCGTCGATACGGATGTTGGTGCGATTCAGAACCGAGGCGGCCTGGGCGATCTTCTCCCAGTCGCTCTCCCGCAGGTTGCCGGTGGCGAGCCTTGTGTTTTCGATCAGTCCCTCGTTGGCCAAAAGCCTTGTCACCAGCTGCTCCTTGGACATTTCCAGGGAAAACACAGCCACGGTTTTCTCCGGCGACGCCTTGGCCACCGACAGCGCCACATTCAGGGCCATACTGGTCTTGCCCATACCGGGCCGGGCGGCCAGGAGCAGCAGGTCGGACTTATTCAGGCCGTTGATCTTCCTGTCCACAGCGGAAAGGCCCGTAGACAGGCCCGGAGGCTCGGCCCCGGCGGTGAGCTTGGCCAGCTGGTCCATGACCTCCTCCACCACCACGCCCACATGGGTCATCTCCTGGGAGCCCCGGCCCTGGCGGATGGCATAGATCTTCTGCTCCGCCGAGGCGAGAATTTCCCCGGCGTTGCCCACCCCCTCCTGCACCATGGCCGCAATGTCCCCGGCGGCCTTGGCCATGGAGCGCAGCAGGGCCTTGTCCCGGATGATGCCCGCGTACTCCAGTACATTGGCAGAGGTCGGGGTCACCTCCATAAGCTGCAGCAGGTATGCCCGGGTATCCTCCCGGTATACCCCGGCTTTTTCCATCTCCCGGGCCACCGTCACGCCGTCGATGGGCTTGGAGTAGATGAACATGGAATAAATGGTCTCGAAGATCTCCCGATTTTGCCGCAGGTAAAAATCCTGGGGCTGGAGCCGGTCCATCACATCCTTGATGCAGTCCGCGTCAATGAGCATGGACCCCAGCACCGCCTGCTCCGCCTCCGGGGAATGGGGCATAGCGCGGCTCAGCAGCTCGTCCATAGGCATAGGGGAAACCTCCTTCCGTCCTGTTTTTCTTACTTCTCCTCCGTCACGATCACATACACCGTGCCGCTGATCTCAAAGCCCAGCTTGGCCTTCACCTGGTAGCTGCCGAAGCTCTTGATGGGCTCGTCCAGCACCAGCTTCTTGCTGTCGATGTCCACGCCGTGCTGCTCCTTCAGGGCAGCGGAAATTTCCCGGCCCGTCACGGCGCCGAAGAGCTTACCGCCCTCGCCGCCCTTAGAGACCACCTTCACCTGCATGCCCTTGAGCTTTTCCGCGATCTCCGTGGCGGCAGCCTTGGCCTCCGCGTCGGCCTTGGCCTTTGCCTTTTCCTGCAGGCGCATGGTGTTTACCGCGTCCGCCGTAGCCAGAACGGCCAGGCCCTTGGGCATCAGGAAGTTCCGGGCGTAGCCCTCGGCCACCTCGATCATCTGGCCCTTCTTACCCTTGCCTCTCACATCGGCCTTTAAGATAACTTTCATTTCGCAGTTCCTCCTTGGTTGGATTTTTCGTAATATTTATCAATGGCTTCCTGGAGCTTTTGGCGCACCTGGTCCACCGTCACGCCGGGCAGCTGCCCGCCTGCGCTGGTGGAGTTGCCGCCGCCGCCCAGAGCCTCCACAATAACCTGTACATTCACCTCGCCCAGGGACCGGGCGGAGATGTACACGCCGCCGTCCTTCGGGTAGAACACAAACGATGCCTGCACGCCGCTGAGGGTCAGCAGCTCGTCGGCTGCCTTGGCCGCCGTCACCCGCTCGCACTCCTCGTCGATGGCGGCGATGGCCAGGTCCTCCCGGTACAGCACCGCCTGGCGTATGATGGCGTAGCGGTCGATCATAGACTCCAGATCGCTCTGGAACATCCGCTGCACATCCTGGGTGTCGGCCCCGGCCCGGCGCAGATACGCCGCCGCCTCAAAGGTCCGGCCTCCGGTGCGGTTGGTAAAGTTCTTGGTGTCCAGCACAATGCCCGCCAGCAGGGCCTCCGCCTCGGTTTTCAGCAGATCGCCGGGCTCCAGCAGGTAGCCCAGCAGCTCCGTCACCAGCTCGCTGGCGGAGGAGGCGTAGGGCTCGTGGAAGTTCAGAGCCATTTTTTCAATGTAGCTGCTGCCCCGGCGATGATGGTCAATGACCGCCACCCGGTTGCACGCCTCCAGCAGAGGCTCCGACTCCACACTGGCCGGGCGGTTGGTATCCACCACCACCAGGAGCGTATCCGGCTGCACCCGCAAAAAGGCGTCGCCGCCGCCGATGAACACATCCTTGTACTCCGGCAAAGCCTTCAGCTTTCGCAGCATGGGCCCCACGGAGTTGTTCTCCGTGTCCATCACGATCCGGGCGACCTTGCCCCGCTTACGGGCAATGGCGCACACGCCCGCCGCCGCGCCCAGGGTATCCATGTCGGCGTACTGGTGGCCCATAACATACACATGCTCCGTTTCGTCCATCAGGTCGCCCAAGGCGTTGGCCATGACCCGGGACTTCACCTTTGTGCGCTTTTCCGTGGTCTTGGCCCGTCCGCCGTAAAACTCGAAATTCATCCGGTCCTTTACCACGGCCTGGTCTCCGCCCCGGCTCAGGGCCATCTCCAGCGCCAAGCCCGCATTTTTAAGCAGTGCGTCGTAGCTCCCGGCCTCCCGGCCCACGCCGATGGACATGGTGGCATTCACGCCCTCGGCGGCCTGCACCGTGCGCACCTCATCCAAAATGGCAAACCGCCCCTGGGCAAAGGCCTCGTACTGCTTCTCCGTGAACACCATCAGGTAGCGGTCCCGGTCGTACCTCATCAGCAGCGCCCCGGAGGTGCCCCGCCACTGGTCCATTTTCTCCTCAATGGCCGCCCGTATCGCCGAGCGCTTCCCCTCCGGGCAGGCGCTCATCAGATCCTCGTAGTTGTCGATCATCACAATGGCGGCCACGGGCTTGGTCTCCTCCAGCGTAGAGCGCATATGCTCCAGGTCCGTCACATCCATCCAATAGGTGGTGGCCAGCACCCCGAAGCGGCCCTTTTCCTCGGGCTGCGACAGGCAGCCGAACACCCGATAGCGCCGGTCGTTCCAGGTAAAGACCCCCGGATACTCGGGCTTTCCCTCCATAAGCCAGTGGGTCTCGAAGCCCTTTACCACATCCCGCACCCGGGACTCATAGATGTTCTCTCCCACCCCCGGCAGCTCCGCAAACAGGTCGTTGGCCCACAGCACATCCTCGCTGTCGGGGTTAAAGACCATCATAGGCATGGGGGCAAAAAGCATATTGCTGGTCTTGGCGGTGTCGGCGCCGCCGGAGATGCGCTCCACATACTGGTGCAGCTGCTGCTGCATGACCTTGTTGCGCCGCCGGCTCACATACCACACCAGCAGGGCCGCCGCCGCCTCACCGGCGGCAAGCAGCGGTGACAGCCGCGCCGTCAGCCCGGCAAACACCAGCAGCAGCAGGATATACAGCACCATATTCGTCCGCACGAGCTTGCGTAATTTCCCGTTCATTGCCTGCCCTCCTGTCGCATGGGGATAGTGACCCAGTTTCATTTTGATTGTTCATTATACCATAATAACGCAAAGCAGACAAGGGGTTCTTTCGATACTTTTAGGGCTGGCAGAGTTTTTAGAGGCTGTCGGGCAAAGCAGCCGGATTTCCGATAGCGCTAAGGAAGGCCATATAAGGGCCTCCCTCGCCACTGAAATCGGTCGTCCCGCCCGCCTCCTGTCGAGCCCGGGCAAAATCCGTCGCACGGTTGGGGGTGTACAAATGGTGAAAGCTGTGCTATACTATAAAATAATCGAGGAAACCCCTCCCCCAAGGCGTGTCATTGCGAAGCCAGTGCGCACACTGGCTGTGGCGTTTCAAAAAGCCTCGCAGAGTTTGCCGCCCGCAGGCGGCAAAGAATTGGGATCATTTTTCACCGCGACATGCGCGTGGGGAAAAATACCTCTCAGGCTGCCAGTGTGGAATTTTTGCGCTCTGCGCAAAAATTATGCGCGCAGCAGACTGCAAATCCCTTTGGCAGAAAAATCGAAGATTTTCGCCAGTTATATGTATCTTTTCGCGTGCAATGTGGATGCCGCGATGTGATAAACGGGGCTTATCCCCCGAAAAAATCAAACTACGGTCACGGTCAGGCGGTCCTCCGCCGCCGCGCAGGGCGATGCAGGGCCCGGCGCAGGCGGAGCGCCTTTGTTTTGGCGCGCATTTTTGCGCTGTTCCCGCCCGCCGCGACCCCGGAATTAAAAAGGAGAATCAATAACTTTTATGGCAGAAAAATTAAAAATCATCCCCCTGGGCGGCCTCAATGAGATCGGTAAAAACATGACCGCCTACGAATACGGCGGTGAGATCATCGTGGTGGACTGCGGCATGGCCTTCCCCGGCGACGATATGTACGGCATCGACTGTGTCATTCCCGATGTCAGCTACCTGATCAAGAATCACAACCGTCTCCGGGGCCTGTTCATCACCCACGGCCATGAGGACCACATCGGGGCCATTCCCTATGTTCTCAAACAGGTGAATATGCCCATCTACTGCACCCGCTTCACCGCCGGGCTTATTAAGCTGAAGCTCCAGGAGCACCGCCTGCTGGACTCCACCAAGATCATCACCGTGGAGCCGGGCAGCACCGTCCGGGCCGGCAAGTTCCAGGTGGAGTTCATCCATGTGAACCACTCCATTGCCGACTCCGTGGCCTTCGCCATCCGCACCCGCATGGGCACCGTTGTCCACACCGGCGACTTTAAGATCGACTCCACCCCCATCGACGGGGAAGTCATCGACCTGGCCCGCTTCGGCGCTCTGGGCCACGAGGGCGTTCTGGCCCTGCTGGCCGACTCCACCAATGTGGAGCGCCCCGGGTACACCATGAGCGAGCGGGCCGTGGGCAAGACCTTTACCCGCCAGTTCACCGGCTGCAAAAAGCGCATTATCGTCACCACCTTTGCCAGCAATGTTCACCGCATCCAGCAGGTCATTGACGCCGCCCATGCCTGCGGGCGCAAGGTGGCCGTCACCGGCCGCAGCATGGAGAATATTATGAAGGTCTCCACAGACCTGGGATATATGAAGGTGCCCAAGGGCACCGTGGTGGACCTGAACCGGCTGAAAAATCTCCCCCCGGAGCAGCAGGTCATCGTCACCACCGGCTCCCAGGGCGAGGAAATGAGCGCCCTGTACCGCATGGCCTTCTCCACCCACAAGCAGATTGATGTGGGCCCCACGGACAAGGTCATCATCTCCGCCTCCGCCATCCCCGGCAACGAGGTGACGGTGGGCCGGGTCATCAACGAGCTGTTCCGTAAGGGCGTGGATGTGGTGTATGACAAGGCGGATATGCTCCATGTCTCCGGCCACGCCTGCCAGGAGGAGCTGAAGATCATCCATGCCCTCACCAAGCCCCGTTTCTTCATCCCCCTCCACGGCGAACAGCGTATGCTGCAGATCCACAAGCGCGTGGCGGAGTCCATGGGCATGAACCCCAATAATATCGTGGTGGCCGACAACGGCTCTGTCATCGAGATCACCGGCAAGCACATCAAGTGCGAGACCTGCGTCCCCGCCGGGGAGGTGTTCGTGGACGGGTCCGGCGTGGGCGAGGTAGGGGCCGTGGTCCTCAACGACCGCAAGCTCCTGGCTGAGGACGGCATGGTGGTGGTGGTGCTGCCCATGTCCTCTCACGATCACCAGCTCCTGTGCCCGCCGGAGATCGTCACCCGTGGCTTCGTGTATGTAAAGGAGTCCGAGGAGCTGCTGCATCAGCTCCGGGAGGTGGCCCAGAAAACCGTAGACGCCATGCCCGCCCGGAAGCGCCGGGACGACGGCGAGGTCTCCCGGGCCGTCCGCAGCGCCGTGAGCAGCTACCTGTATAAGCACACCAAGCGCAGCCCCATGGTCATCCCCATGGTCACAAAGCTGTAAAATAATCAAAATAAAGTGGTCTATCCCGGCTCAATCCCCGGAATAGGCCACTTTTTCGCATCCCCGCCGCCCCGTTTATTGCATTTCTTGACCCACTTCCGTAGGGGCGGACGCCTCTGTCCGCCCGTCCCGCACCATCAATAATGTACCCGTAGGGGGCGGCGTCCCCGACGCCCCGTT
>ERZ1026848.479-NODE-479-length-22387-cov-4.234372_pt1 | contig 22387 bp, 18 predicted proteins | sample MGYA00380154_ERZ1026848 | MGnify/ENA primary metagenome ERZ1026848 (study PRJEB33269, sample SAMEA4719790) | human gut metagenome | biome: human-associated habitat; feature: organic feature; material: feces | place: Cameroon | collected 2013-10 ...
CCGCAGAAATGCGGCGGCTCTTTTTGTGTATAATGTTCATATTATCAGATAATATCTATATTATCACAGACAGCAGGATAAGTATTATTCCCCCCACGGGCACAGATGACAGGAAGCTGAGCTTTGATGCAAGATATCTGCCGAGGAATGTTCCTGCGGCAATGGCGGTTGTTCCGAAAAGCAGTGAGCAGAGGAATATCATTGCGGGTGAGATGCCCGCAATGCCTGCGCTGATGCCCATAAAAACGGAATCTGCCGACAGAGCTATGCCCATAACCACAGCTTCCGCCACGGAAATGCTTTTGGAATTGTCTGAGTCGGAGATCAAAGGGTTATTCATAACTTCCGTGTAATGAAACGTACATCTTTTCAGGACAGCTTTTTTCGGCAGCTTTTTTTTGATACGTTCCCCGAAAATTGAGTACAAACCAATTGTAAACAAAATTATCTTCGGAATGTATATGCACTGCTCCAGCGGCAGCATTTTATCAACAGCTTCCGATAAAAATGCCGACAGCCACAGCACGGCTGCTCCCGAAAATGCCGCAGCAAGGGCAGATACGGCGGGGAATTTTATCCTCCCCGCACTTATCCCTACAGCTGCCGCAAATATATCCGCTGAGGTTGCGGCTCCGATGAGTAACAGTTCCATTGCACTCTCCTCGCTCAAATCAGGTCACACTTTCAGTCACACAATAGTGACCGTATCTCCTTTACTATATGAAATGAATAATAATGTTGCTACTTTTTTAGGCAGATTTACAAAATTTAATAGCCGATTATTCAACATTTTCAAATGTAATTCATAAAGAAAACATTATAAATTCTTGACATTCGCCGCCAAATGTGGTAATATTTTAATATGGCATACTGATTATTATCAAATGTAAATAAATTGTAAATGCATCTGTGAGGAAGGATGAAAATTATGGCATTAAAGGATAAAGTCCTTGAAATTCTTGAAGAGAACAGGGGCAGAAGCGTTTCAGGAAATAAAATAGCCGCATCTCTCGGAATGACCCGCAGTGCTGTCTGGAAGGCTGTCAAGCAGCTCAGAGAAGAAGGCTACACTATTTCCGCTGTGACAAACAGGGGATATTGTCTTACCTCCGATAACGACATTCTGAACGAACCCTCCATTATCTCGTTCCTTGAGACTGAAGCTCTCGGAAGAAAAATGGACATCTTCAAATCTATAGATTCCACAAACAGCTTTGCAAAAAGTCTTGCGCAGCTTGGAGCAGTTCACGGTCACTGCGTTATCGCCGAGCAGCAGACTGACGGCAGAGGCAGGCAGGGCAAGAAGTTCCATTCCCCCAACAATCAGGGTGTGTATGTGAGCGTTATCATTCGTCCCAAGCTTTCTGTGGAATATGCTCTCACTATCACCTCTTGCGCTGCTGTGGCAGTGGCTGAGGCTATCGAAAAGGTGAGCGGCCTTGAATGCGGCATCAAGTGGGTGAACGATATCTACGCCAACGGCAAGAAGCTTTGCGGTATCCTTACCGAAGCGGCTATCGACGTTGAGCAGGGCGGTCTTGAATACGCTGTTATCGGCATCGGAATCAACGTTTCAAACACACTCTTTCCCAAGGAGCTTGAAAATATCGCTACAAGTATCCGTGCGGAAACAGGCTCGGGCGTTAACCGCAGCCAGCTTATCGCAGAAGTACTCAACTGCCTTGAAAGACGTCTGAACACCATCACATCTCAGGATTTCATCGAGGAATACCGCAGACGTTCTATCCTTATCGGCAAGACTATCGTGGTCACACAGGGCGATACCTCCAGAACTGTTCTCTGCACAGGAATTGACAGCTTAGGCAAACTCCTTGTGAAGAACGAAAAGGGCGAGGAAGAGGCTCTTACCGGCGGCACAGTCCGTTTCCCCGACGAGGAAGTATAATATTTTTGTTATAAAAACAATTGCCTCCGCATAAAATTATCTGTACAGATGATTTTATGCGGAGGTTTTTTATGGGTAATATTATCGTTGCCGACAGCTCGCCATATCCCGAGGTGCGGGTGTCGGGGGAAAATAAACAGTTCGGAGAGCTTCTCTGCACGGCTGTGGGCGGGAACAGCGGAGAATTCGGCACAATTTCGGAGTATGTATATCAGTGTGTTGTTTTCAAGGAAAGCTACCCTGAGATATCGGAAATATTTCTGCGGCTTGCAAAGGTGGAGATGCATCATCTGCTGATGATAGAGGAGCTGGTGCACAAGCTTGGGGCTGACCCTGTTTACGGCTGGTACTCGGGGGGCGACCCCGTTTACTGGAGCGGCTCATCGGTAAACTACACAAAGGAGCTGCAAAGCGCACTTATCTATGACCTGAACGGCGAGCAGAAAGCCTATTCTACGTACATATCCCTTGCAAGGCGGTCGGGTGACAGGTTTGTTTTTGCAGTGCTCACGAGAATTGCCCTTGACGAGATGATACACGCAAGCCTGCTTCGGTCACTTATTGCAGACAAAAACAGCATCAGGAGACAATAAAAAACGGTCAGCCAAATGGCTGACCGTCTGCATATAAGGATATATGTTATCTCTTGTTTATCATATTGAAAAACTCGCTGTAATCCTCGTCAATGGAAGTTTTCTTTGCGGGGGCAGCAGCTGATGCGGAGGGAACCTTTTCAACATTGGGAGCAGCCTCAGCGGGAGCTTCTTCCTCGGGCTTTTCAGCGTCAATGTCATCATTGAAAGCGGAAGCGATAACGGTGATGTTGATCTCGTCCTTCATATTCTCGTCGAAGGAAGTACCGAAGATCATATTTACATCGGGATCGGCAGCCTCGGAAATAAGTCTTGTAGCGGTGTTGATGTCGCTTGCAAGAGCATCTTCGCTCATAACTATGTTAACGAGGAGACGTGTAGCACCGGAAATAGATGTCTCGAGAAGAGGACTGGAGATGACCTGCTTAGCAGCCTCGGCAGCCTTATCCTTGCCGGAGCCGTGACCGATAGCCATATGAGCATAGCCTGCGTCCTTCATAGTGGTCTTTACATCGGCAAAGTCAAGGTTGATGTCGCCCTCAACAGTGATAAGCTCTGCAATGGACTTAACGCCCACCTTGAGGATATTGTCTGCAAGAGCAAAGGACTCTCTCATAGTAAGCTCTTTTTCGGAGCTCTGGAGGAGACGCTCGTTGGGGATAACGATAAGGGAGTCAACGTGCTTCTTAAGCTCTGCGATACCTGCCTCAGCCTGACGCATCTTAGCTTTCTGCTCGAACTCAAAGGGCTTTGTTACAACGGCAACAGTGAGGATACCAAGCTCCTGAGCGATCTCCGCAACAATGGGAGCTGCACCTGTACCCGTTCCGCCGCCCATACCTGCTGCGATGAATACCATATCAGAGCCGCTGAGTGCAGCCTTGATCTCGTCTCTGTTCTCTTCTGCGCTGCTTGCACCAACCTCGGGCTTTGCACCTGCGCCCTTGCCGTTTGTAAGCTTAACGCCTATCTGGACCTTGGTTTCAGCCTTTGAAGAATTGAGTGCTCTTGCATCAGTGTTGACAGTGATGTACTCAACGCCCTTTATTCCTTCGTCAACCATTCGGTTAACGGCGTTTCCGCCGCCTCCGCCTACGCCGACTACCTTTATTACCTCATCATAGGTATTTTTCTCGGTATCAACTACGATCGCCATTTTACTTCCTCCTGTAACATATATGTAAATGCAGATTATCAAACTATTATACAATCTATATTGTATCACAAACACCGAATGATTTCAAGTGATTTTCTCAAAAAAATCAGTCTTGCACAAAAAATTGATAAACAGCACTCCGTTTTGCTCACATCTCACAATATGAAATGAAAATTATTCCATTGACTGAACGGAAGCGGACGTTTCGGCAGATGTTTCGGTTGAGCTTTCGTCCCCCGCAGTCTCCGCAGCGTTTCTCAGCTCCATATTTTCACCGTATATCCTTGCGTTGTTTTCAAGGCTTTCCTTGTCAAGGAACGAAGCTCCCGAGGAATCGGAAAGGATAGTGAGAACGCCTTCGGTTTTTTCACCGATCTTGGTCCTTATTATCTCCTCGGAGAATTTCATCTTGTATTCAAGGTCGTTTATGGAGCCTAGCTTCACGGTAATTCTTCCGTCATATGTATAGCTTATTTCCGAGCGGTCGGTGACGTCAACGGAAGTAATATTTTCCGAGCCGTTTTCCGCAAAATATTCCATAAGCTTTTTGACGGCATTGTCCTTGTGCTCATCGGAGGATTTAAACATCGCTCCTGGGATAAGGTCGGGCATAGGATCGGTACCCATAAAATCCAGCAGCCCTGCCTTTTCCTCCTGTATCTTGTCGAGCACCTTTCCGCCGCCGCTTATGAGCAGTATGTAGTCATCACATACAAAATTCGCAGCGGGAACGCTTGCCTCAACGGTTATCACAAGAGTGCTTGGAAATGACCTTGTGACCTTGGCATTTTCTATGTAGACAAGTCGGCTCTCGATCTGAGCGGCGCATTTGTCCGTAGATGTGCGGACGAGATTATCCCCTGCCTTGATGCCGCTTGCCTCGATTATCTCATCGGCAGTGTAGTTTGAAGCACCCGAAACGGTGATGTTTTCAACGTTGAAAAAAACGGTGGTTGACAGCAGCAGGAACACCGCTGCCGCAAATAAAAAGACAAGTATGCCTGTTGCACTGTTGTTTTTCTTTTTTTTGCGAGTGTAGCTCAAGCTTTATACTTCCTTTCGGATTTCTATAAATTAAGGGAGTTTTTCCGCTTCACGGCGTATTTTTGCGCCCGCAGCGGTCAGCACCCGTTCAATTTCCTCATAGCCTCGGTCGATGTAATTCACGCCCGATATCTCAGATATGCCCTCAGCACCCAGAGCAGCGCACACAAGTGCCGCACCGCCCCTCAGGTCGGGAGCCTCCGCCACTGTGCCGTAAAGCCGCGGCACGCCTGTTACCACAGCCACCTTGCCCTCTGCCCTGATATCAGCGCCCATTCTGCAAAGCGCGTCGGTGTGGCGGTATCTGTTTTCAAAAATGTTTTCGACGAATACAGTAGTTCCCTCCGCCGTGCATAAGGGTGCCATAAGAATGGCCTGTGCATCGGTGGGGAAGCCGGGATATACCATTGTCCGTATGGTGTCCGCAGCCATCAGCCTGCCCTTTCGGTATATGTAAATGTTGCTGCCGAAAACCTTAAGCCTGCACCCTGCCTGTTCAAAAACTGGCAGCACCGCTTCAAGATGAGCGGGAGCGCAGTCCCTTATAAGCAGCTCTCCCCCTGCGCAGGCAGCACAGGAAAGATAGGTGGCAGCAGCTATTCTGTCGGGTATTATCTCAAAGGCTTCGTCGGGAGCGGTCAGCTTTTTTACGCCCTCAATGGCGATACGTCCGCCGCCGTCGCCGCTTATCTTAGCACCGCAGGCTCTGAGAAAATCCGCAAGGCAGCATATCTCGGGCTCTCTTGCAGCGTTTGATATGACCGTTTCGCCCTCTGCGCAGACAGCCGCAAGCATAATATTTTCTGTTGCCCCCACCGATGGGAATGACAGTGAATGCCTGCACCCTTTCAGTCCGTCGGGAGCGGAGCAGCTTATAACTCCGTGTTCATCGGAAATTATGCCCCCCATTTTCCTCATAGCGGAGATGTGCATATCAATGGGTCTCGGACCTAAGTTGCAGCCCCCGGGGTAGCACAGAGTGCATTTGCCCGTTCTGCCAAGGAGCGCACCCATAAATATAATGGAGGAGCGCATAGCTTTCATAAGCCAGCAGCTTATCTCATCGGAGGAAAGCCCGGTGCAGTCGGCGGTAAGGCTGTTTCCCTCAGTTTTTACCTTAGCGCCCAGAGCCGAAAGAATCCGAGCCGAAGCGTATCTGTCGGAAATGCAGGGGCAGTTTTTCAGATGAACAGTCCCTTCGCAGAGTACGCAGGCGGCAAGGACGGGCAGCACCGCATTTTTCGCTCCTTGGGTCATGATCTCCCCGAAAAGGGGTGTTCCGCCCTCGATCACCAGCTTCTGCATATCCGAGTCTCCTTTACAGCGTTATAGTTGTTCTATAAAGCTATAATATGCGGATATTTTCGGTTGGTGATTAATGTATCACTTTGCTGTAAGCTCGGAAATAACGCTCCATATCCTGTCCGGAGTGTCGGTGATGCACTGCTCATGAGCCTTTCTTGACAGGTCACTTAGTGCCTTGGGGTCAGCGGTAAGCTCGCTTACCTTTTTGATGATAAGCTCATCGGTAAGGTCTTTTTGTTCAATAACAACGGCAGCACCTGCCCTGCCAAGCACCATTGCATTGTGATACTGATGATTTCCCGCAACCACGGGGGAGGGGATAAGCACAGAGGCTCTGCCCATAGCTTCAAGCTCGCTTATTGCGGAAGCGCCGCTGCGGCAGATGATAAGGTCTGCTGCGGCTGTGCACACGTCCATATTGTATATGTATTCCCTGACGATAAGAGCGGGGTCGCTGTCGGGATATATGCCCAGCTCCGCAAGGCGCTTTTCAAAGGTATCGTGACCCATTTTTCCGTAGCTGTGGATATGGGTGATGTTTGCTCCCGATTCCTTTTCCCACTTCATAAGGGCAATGGCGGAATCGTTTATAGCTCCCGCACCGAGACTTCCGCCCCAGGAGAATATGCATACAGCATTTTCATCAAGACCAAGCTGCTTTTTTGCCTCCGCCCTGCTGAGAGAGCCGTCAAAGCCCTTTCTTACGGGGAGACCTGTCTTGACATATGTAACGCTCTTGTCGAAATATTCAGCAGCTTCTTCCATTGTGAGCATAACCTTGTCCACCTTTTTGGAAAGGATCCTTGTGGTGACGCCGGGATATGCATTCTGCTCGTGAATGGCGGTGGGTATGCCCATTTTTGCGGCTTCAAGCACGATAGGGCCGCTTACATATCCCCCTGTGCCGATAACTATATCAGGCTCAAAGCCCTTGATTATCTTCTTTGCAGTGTGACCTGCTGTGGTGAGATACGCCGCAGCCTTTACGTTGCGGACAATATTCTTGGGGGTTATTTTTCTCTGAAATCCGCTTACCTTAATGGGGGCAAAGGGAATGTTCTCCTTTGGAACAAGCTTTGACTCCATACCGTTGGGAGTGCCCGCATAGAGAAATTCCGCATCGGGGCAGTGATCCTTGATTATCGAGATTATGGCGAGGGCAGGATTTATGTGACCTGCTGTTCCTCCGCCTGCAAGAAGTACCTTCATCCGGAAAATACAGTCCTTTCCTGTTGACGGCTTATCTGCCGCCCTTGTTTACACGGCGCACCTTTGCATTTGCGCCGAGAGTCTTTTTCGCCTCCGCCACCTGTTTCCTTTCAAGCTCCGCCGCAGCGTCGTCCGCATCGGGTCGTTCCTTTGAGGGGATAGACTGGCGTGAAATATTCAGCACTATTCCCATTTGTGCCAGCTGCATTATAAGCGCCGAGCCGCCGTAGCTGAAAAACGGCAGTGAGATTCCCGTATTGGGAATGGTGTTTGTAACAACGGCAATATTGAGCATTGCCTGGAGACCTATCTGAATGACAAGTCCCGAAGCAAGGAGCATACCGAATTTATCGGGGGCATTTCCCGCAATGGAGAAGCCTCTGAAAACGAGGAGCAGGAAGAGGATTATCACAACAGCCGCACCGAAAAAGCCCAGCTCTTCGCACACGATAGAGAACACGAAGTCGTTTTTCGACTCAGGGAGATATAAGAATTTCTGCCTTGAATTTCCAAGTCCCAGTCCGAAAACATTTCCCGAGCCTATGGCGATAAGGGAATTTCTCGTCTGCCAGGCAATTTGCTTGTTCTCAGGCTCAAAGGTGAAGAGCCAGCTGATGATTCTTTCGTTGATGTAGTCGAATTTTCCCGACTGATAAAGTATCAGCACGACCAGCGCAAAGGCGGCAAGTCCCGCAATGCACATCGGCACGAAATATCTGAGGTTGCAGCCGCCGAGGAACATCATAGCGATAGCAATGGCGCAGATGATAATGGTTGCGGAAAGATGTCTCTGCAAAAGGGTAAGTCCCGCAACAAGGGCAAGGATACCCATATAGGGCATAATTCCGTATTTGAGGGAGTTCATTCTGCTGTGGTTTGCGGACATCATATTTGCAAAGAGCATAATGAGGGCAAGCTTCATAAGCTCCGAGGGCTGGAAGCTGAAAACTCTCAGGTTGATCCAGCGGTTGGCATCAGCGGTGGAAAGTCCCACTCCCGGGATATGCACCACAAGCATAAGTATAACGCACAGAACGAAAAATCCCAGATTTATAGCAGGGTTTCTCAGAATGTGGTAATCAAACCTCTTGCTTGCAATGACCATCATCAGGACAAGTCCCGCAACAGCCATTCCGAGCTGGTGCTTGAAGTAGTAGTCTGGGGCAACATTGTCCTTTATCGCCCAGGCATAGCTTGCGGAGTACATCATAATAACGCCGAAAACCAGCAATACGAGAATGATTATCATAAAGGGAATGTCAATTTCGCCGATGCGTATTTTGCTCAGATATTCCGATTTTGGCATAAGCCCCTTAAAAAACGCCTTGTTGTTGGGGAGAAATGCTTTTTTGTCGGCACGCTTTTTCTTCTTGCTTTTTTCGGGCATTTTCCGTACTCCTTTCCTTTTATATTAAAAACCTGATTACTTTAAGTACACGTTAAAAAGGACATTTCCCAGTATTCCGCAGATAAGACCCACTGCGGAGAATGTAATGACAATTTTATATTCGGAGAAGCCGCACATTTCAAAATGATGATGGATCGGAGACATTTTGAAGATACGCTTGCCTGTGGTTTTGAAGCTTATTACCTGGAGCACAACGGAAAGCGCCTCGCAGATGTAAACAATAGCCATAAGTGCAAGGAGCAGATGCTGATGAGTGATAAAGCCCATTGCGCAGACGCAGCCGCCAAGGAACATTGAGCCTGTGTCGCCCATAAATACCTTTGCGGGGTTGAGGTTCCATACGAGGAAGCCCATACAGCCTCCCGCAAGAGCGGCGGCGAATATTGAATATTCGTTCATACCCATAGCGGAGTATATTGCCAGCCAGCATATAGCGAAAACAGCCGTTACCGTTCCGCAGAGGCCGTCAACGCCGTCGGTGAGGTTCACCGCATTTGTAAGGAAAATGAGGTAGAGCACCATTATGGGATAATAGAAAATGCCAAAGTTGACAGCGCCCACGAAGGGGAAAATTATCTCAGTGGAGGTGTCGCCAAGGAGATAGAGCACCGCAAGGAATGCAGATGTGACAACAAGCTGCATAGCCATTTTCTGCTTTGCTTTAAGTCCGAGATTCTGCTTCTTTACCGCCTTGATGTAATCGTCAATGAAGCCGATGACGCAGTTGAGGAGGGCAAAAACAAGTCCTGCAATGAGCTTGTAAAGCCCTGAATTGTCGGGAGCGGCTGTCATATCGGTGGCAGTGCATCTGTAAATGATGTAGCATACCGCACAGGCAAGTATGGTTCCGAAAATGAACATAAAGCCGCCCATAATGGGTGTGCCGTTCTTGCTCTTGTGCCATGCGGGGCCTTTTTCGTAAATGGTCTGACCGAAATGTATCTTTTTGAGCAGAGGTATAAGGTACAGCCCCGAAAGTGAAGCGGCGGCAAATGCGATAACAGCCGCAAGAATGTTCATCCAGAAAGGCATTTTGATTATCTCCTAAAAATTATTATAGCATAGCTTCTGCATTGAAAAATGTCATAAAAGGGCAGCATCACTTGCCGTAATATCCCTCGATTATCTCCTCCATATGGATACCACGGCTTGCCTTGTAAAGAACAGCGTCGCCCTCACTGAGCTTGAAGCTCAGGTAATTGAGTATCGTTTCCTTGTCTGCTGAATAGCAGCAGGGAACGCCAAGTTTCTCCGCACCCTTTGCAATGTACTGAGCATAGTTTCCGTAGCATACCAGCAGGTCGATTCCCTTTTCAGCGGCATATTCGCCCACCCTTTGATGAAGCTCGGGAGAAAGTGTTCCAAGCTCCAGCATATCTCCCAGGACTGCAACTCGCTTGCCCCCTGAAGCGGGCTTGGTGTCGCAGAGAACGTCTATCGCCGCCATCATAGAGTTGGGAGCGGCATTATAGCAGTCAATGATAAGGGTCTGCCCCTTTCTGTGCTCGATGTGCTGCCGCAGTCCGTCAAGGCGGAAGCTTTCAAGCTTTCTGCAAACCGCAGTACCGTCACAGCCAGCCTTTACCGCCGCAGCATATGCAATGAGCGCATCGGTAACGTGGTGTATTCCGGGGCAGGGAAGAACTATCCTGTCGATAATTTCTCCGCCCTTTGCAATGTCAAATGATACCTTGTCAGTCTCGGAAACGATATTTTCCGCAGTGTAGGTGCATTTTTTGTTCTTAGCGCCGACGGTTATAACTTCCCTGTCGGTTATCTTCTCAGTGAGAGGATAAAGCAGCGGGTCATCGCCGTTTATGATAAGGGGAGCAGCAGGCTCTGCGCCAATGAGTATTTCAAGCTTTGCTTTGAGTATGCCCTCCTGTGAGCCGAGGTTTTCTGCGTGAGACCAGCCGATATTCGTTATCACCGCAATGGTTGGACGGCAGGTCTTGGAAAGTCTCTCAATTTCCCCGAAGTGGGACATACCCATTTCAATAACAGCCGCCTTGTGCTGTGGGGAGAGCTTTAGGAGGGTAAAGGGCATACCAATTTCATTATTATGGTTGCCCTCGGTTTTCAGGGTGTCATACTTCGAGGAAAGGGCAAGAGCGGTCATTTCCTTGGTGGTGGTCTTGCCCACGCTGCCTGTTATTCCCACAAGCTTGGGAGTAAATTTTTTTCTGTAATGAGCCGCAATGTCAAGGATAGCACGGTTGGTGCTCTCCACAACTATGCAGGGCTCGTCGCCTACGGGATATTCCGTGACAGCAGCCGCAGCGCCCTTCACAACAGCATCGTGAACAAAATTGTGTCCGTCGAAGCGGTCGCCCTTGAAAGCGATGAAAATGCTGCCGGGAGTAATTGTTCTCGTGTCGCTGCTTATACGTTCGGCGTTTATGAACCTTGACCCTGTGGGAATGTGATATTTCTTTCCGCCGCAGGCTTCGCATATCTCATCAATGCTCATACCGCTGCAAAGTGATGCAGTCTCGGCTGTGCCGCCATTGCTCAGAGCCTTCAGAGCCTCGGCGCATATCTCACGCTCATCAAAATGTATATGAACATTATCCTTTAAGACCTGATAATCCTCGTGACCCTTGCCCGCAAGAACGATGACATCGCCCTTTTTTGCAATTTTCACAGCGTGAAAAATAGCGGCTCTGCGGTCGGTTATCCGCTCATATGGGGTTGTGCTGCCATCAAGACCAGTGATTATCTCGTCAATGATCGCATCGGGATCCTCGTTTCGGGGGTTGTCGGAGGTTATTATAAGATGATCCGCATATTTTGCCGCAGCCTTTGCCATAAGAGGACGCTTTGTCCTGTCACGGTCGCCGCCGCAGCCGAAAAGACAGATAAGCCTGCCCTCTGTGTTTTCCTTGATAGAGGGAAGCATATTTTCAAGGGCATCGGGAGAATGGGCATAGTCGCAGACAATATAAAAATCCCTGCCCGTGGGGATATTCTCGCATCTTCCCCTTACTCCGTTAAACGAGTTCACAGCCTCGGTGATAACGCTCATAGGCACATTGAGCTTAGAGCACACAGCAATAGCCGCAACAGCGTTTGAAACGTTATATCCGCCCATCATTTTAAGGCTGAACGGGAAGCTCTTGCCGGGAATGCAGAACCAGAAATGGTTTGCGCCGTCGCTGTACTTGATATAGCTTGCATAAACGGAGGTGCCGCCCTTTATGCCGTAGGAATACTTGGGGCAGGAAATTTCCTTGTAAAGCCTTGCGCCGTAATCGTCCTCGGTGTTGATGAAAGCAATTTTGCAGTGATCTGTGAAAAGCTTTTTCTTGGCATTGTAGTAGTTTTCCATAGTGATATGGTAGTCAAGATGATCTTCCGTAAGGTTGGTGAAAACCGCACAGGTATATACCGCAGGGCCGATCCTGTTCTGCTCCAGCGCAAAGGAGGATACCTCCATAACGCAGTATTTGCAGCCCTTATCTGCCATTGTCCGGAAAATCTCATAAAGCTCGAATACCTTTGGTGTGGTGGGGGTGGAATCGTCTCTCTCCAAAGGCTCGTTGCCGCAGAGAGTGCCCGCAGTGCCGATAAGACCTGCTTTTCCCCCTGCACAGGTGATGATGTGGTGAATCATAGTCGCCATAGTGGTCTTGCCGTTGGTGCCCGTGATGCCCACAAGGATAAGCTCGTTTTCGGGGTGGTCAAACCACTTTGCCACCATAAGACCATAGAATTTCTTTGAATCAGCCGTGATTATCTGCTTTGCGCCAAGGCCAAGGTCTCTTTCGCATACCACAGCCGCTGCGCCCTTATCCAGCATATCCTTAGCCGCATCGTGACCGTCAAATCTTGCACCCTTGACGCAGACAAAGATGTTGCCCTCTTTTACCTTTCTCGTGTCATCGGTAATGCCCGTGATAAGGCAGTCCCTGCCCTTGTATCTGTATTCAGCCGACTTGCCTGCGTCCTTCAGAAGCTCTGAGAGCTGTTTTGTTATCATACCCATAATAATACCGTTCTTTCTGACGATGAATTAGCCTTCGTTCTTGACACGGAATGAGACTTCCACAACAGTACCCACAGGGACTATAGTGCCCTCCAGATAATTCTGCTGATATGCCACCGCACCTGCGTGCTCGGTAGCACCGTCCCCTGCCTTGAAGTTAATATTGGCAGATGTAAGGAGTTCATTCACTTCCGAAACCGTGTGACCAAGCACATTGGGCACAGTGGTGTATTCCGTCTCGTAATTTTCCTCGGTGTAAAGCACTACCTTGCCGTTGTGGGGGATAGAGGAGGAGCGTGAGGGTACCTGAGCCACAACTGTGTCGCCCTCGCCCACAACATAATAGCGGAGCTCGAGATTTTCAAGAGTTGTCTTTGCAGCCTCAACGGTCTGACCCTCGACGCTGGGAACGGTAACGTCCAGAGCGGCAAGCTCCTCTTCCGTGTATTCGGGATAGTAGCCGAGATATGGGAGAGCGTCCTTGAAAACTGCGGATACAACGGGAGCGGCAACAAGGCTTCCGTAGTATATCTGAGAGCCGTTATGGTCACGTCCCTGAGGCTCATCGACCATACAAAGCATAATTATCTCAGGGTCATCGGCGGGGGCAAAGCCCACGTATGAACCGACGTAAAGGTTGTCAACGCCCAGCTCCTTGTTTTTCTGGAGCTTCTGAGATGTACCCGACTTTCCGCCGATGCGGTAGCCCTTTATGTAAGCATTTGAACCGCCGTTGTTGTTTACAACGCTTTCGAGAACCTGTCTCATCATTTCGGAGGTCTCCTCGGAAATGACCTGCCTGCGGACGGTGGTTTCCTTTGTCTCGATAATGTTTCCGTTGTTGTCCACAATTTTGCTTACAACGTGGGGCTGTAAGAGATATCCGCCGTTTACAACAGCGGCATATGCGGTTATCATCTGAATGGGCGTAACGGTGTTTGACTGACCGAAAGAGCTTGATGCAAGCTCAACTATGCCCATATCCTCTTCCTTGACATAAAGACCTGCGGACTCGCCGGGGAGGTCGATCCCCGTAGGCTCGGTAAAGCCGTATGCTCTGAAATACTGGCAGAATTTCTCAATGCCAAGACGCTGACCTATCTGAATGAATGCGGGGTTGCAGGAATTGGTCATAGCGGTGGTGAAGTCCTGAGTTCCGTGAGCACCTCTTGTCCAGCAGTGGATATCCCAGTCGGCAACGGTCATAACGCCGTTGCAGGTGAATGTGGAGTTAAGGTCAATTGCCTTTTCTTCAAGAGCGGAGGAGCCTGTTACTACCTTGAAAACGGAGCCCGGCTCATAAAGCTCGGTGATAGCCTTGTTTTTCCACTGTTTTTCACGAAGCTCCGCATATTTTTCGTTGTACGCTTCCTCGTCTCCCTCTTCCTGGAGAGCGGAGAGAACAGCCCTGTCCTTGGCGGAGTAAATGTCGCCTCTGTTGTTCAGGTCAAAGCCTGGGGAGGTCGCCATAGCAAGTATTTCGCCCGTTTTTGCATTCATCATAATTGCGCAGGCACGGTTGTCAACATTATTCTGCTCAACACACTTTGCAAGCTCACGCTCGCAGTAATACTGGAGGGTGGAGTCAATGGTGAGATACAGGGAATTGCCGTCCTTTGCGGCATAAATTTTATCGTTCTTGTAGGGCATTTCGTTGCCCTGAGCGTCATTTGCGGAGATTATCTTGCCGTCAACGCCTGCAAGGTAATCATTGTAATAGGCTTCGATACCGTAAATTCCGTCGCCCTCGTAGTTTGTGAAGCCAATTACGGCAGCAGCCATATCGCCCTGAGGATAATATCTCTTGGTGTCCTCCTCGGTGCTCAGAAGGTTTGTGGGGAGGTCTGCATCAGCCGCCTGAGTATTCAGCTCGCTTACCTTGTCCTTTTCCACCTTGGACGCAACCTTGCTGTACTGCTTGTTCTTGGTGTCCTCGTTTGTAAAAATTCCGATTATCTTTTCCCGGTCAACGCCCAGAACATCACTTATGATACGGGCGGTGTCCTTTATCATCTTATCCTTTTTCTCCGCAGGATATTTTTCTTCGTTCAGACCCGTAATGGCGGAGGGGTTTACTATAACATTATAAACCGTGGCGGACTGGGCAAGAATTTTGCCGTTTGAATCGTAGATGCTTCCTCTGTTTGCTTCCACCGTGGTGCTCTTGAACTGGCTGTCATTTGCCATAGCGGCATATTTGTCGTGCTGGGTCACAGATGTGTTGAAAAGATTGATAAACAGAATGCCCGAACCTGCCAGAGTGAGCAGGGATACCACGCCGAGTCTTCTGCGCATTGATTTTGTGGGCTGATAGGATTGTTTTACAGGCTTTTTTTCAGGCAAGATATTTTCCTCCTTGTTTCCCCTATTTGTACTGCCCCGTCGGCGTTTGATGATTTTTGTAAATTTGTCTTATACTAATTTCATATCGTTCTATAGACAAGGACGGCAGATAGAATTTCGTCAATCAAGGAAAGCGAATGCAGGCGGGCTTGCCGCCCGGCAAAGGAGTGTTGCTTTATAAAGCAACCTGACGAAAAGTGACGGAATTATAGCTGTCGTATATGTCTATAGGTTGATGTGAAATTAGTATAATAAGTGCAAGAACGCATGATCCGTTTGCACAGAAGCGGTCATGCGTCAGAGCTATTATATCATATTTCCTTAACCCTTAAGGTATTCCACAAAGCTGTCAAAAGCGGTCTTTATCTTTTTGATGATGCCTGTGTCCTTGTCGGGTATCTCTACCTTGTTTCCGCTTTCAAGGCTTACATATTCCACCTGAGCATTGTCAAGCTTCTGCATTCCCAGAACATTTTCGGCGTAGTCCTCGACTACCTTCTGAGAGCTTTTCTGCTCAAGTCTTGTAGCCATACTTACATTTTCCTGCTCAAGAGCACGTACTGTTGATTCCTCATCAACGATAGCGGCGTGAACAGCGGCAATATTTGCCTTTGAGGTGATGCAGAACGAGAGCATAGCGCCCGCCATAATAATGAGGAGCACCAGCATAGGCGTTGCGATAACAGGCTTGGGCTTTGCGGCAGCGGCACTGCGGCTCTTGATGTTCTGCTGGCGCTGATTAGCCCTTTCCTCGTAATTTTCATATCTTGAAAGGTCGTAGGCGAGGTTTGAATTTCTGTCTGCCATAAGTATCCTTCCTTTCCTTTAAACGTTTAAAAATTTTACAGCTTTTCGATTATCCTGAGCTTTGCGCTGCGGCTTCTCGGATTGGCTTCAAGCTCCTCCTCCGAAGCTTCAGCAGGCTTTCTGCTCACAAGCTTTCCCTTGGGCTTGTTCCCGCATACGCATACGGGAAAATCGGGGGGACAGGTGCAGCCCTTGCACCAGCCTGCAAATCTCTGCTTCACTATCCTGTCCTCAAGGGAGTGGAAAGTGATGATGCAGAAGCGGCCGCCCGGTTTTAACATCTCAAAGCCCTCATCAAGAGCCTTGTCAAGATGGTCAAATTCGCAGTTGACGGCAATTCTTATTGCCTGAAAGGTCTTTTTGCAGGGGTTCTTGTCACGTCTGAACTTTGCAGGAACGCCCTCACGGACGATATCCGCAAGCTCTCCCGTTGTCTCAATGGGCTTTTCTTCCCTGTGACGTATGACAGCGTCGGCGATCCTCGGAGCAAATTTCTCCTCGCCGTATTCGTAAAGTATCTTGGTAAGCTGGCTGTGGGAGTATTCGTTCACTATATCCCTTGCGGAAATGCCCTCCTTTGACATTCTCATATCAAGAGGTGCATCGGCGTGATAGGAAAAGCCTCTTTCGGCGGTGTCCAGCTGATATGACGACACGCCGAGGTCAAGAAGTATTCCGTCGACCTTTTCAACGCCCTGCTCTTCAAGCAGCGCCTTCATATCCGAGTAATTTCCCTTTATGACCTTTGCCCTGAGACCACTGAGCCTCTCCGAAGCGGTCATAACAGCGTCAGGGTCACGGTCGATCCCGTAAAGCATTCCCGTATCGAGACGCTTTGCGATTTCCCGTGAATGACCCGCTCCGCCGCAGGTGCCGTCGATGTAAATGCCGTCAGGCTTTATGTCAAGCCCCTCAAGGCACTCGTTTAACATAACGGGTATATGATTAAATTCCATACTAAATAAAATTATCCTTTATAAATCAGAATGCAAGGGAGTCGATAGCCTCAGCAAGCTCTTCGTCGGAGAACCTGGAGTTCATTTCCTCGTATCTTGCGCTGTCCCATATCTCGGCTCTGTTAAGGTTGCCGATAACGGTGATGTCGTGGTCAAGACCTGCGTGGTCTCTGAGGTTCTGGGGAATAAGTATCCTGCCCTGCTTGTCGGTCTCGGCGACAATGGCGTTTGCAGCATATTTTCTTATAGCCGCCTTTGCAACAGGACCCGAAAGAGTTCTGAGCTGTTCGGTGAAATTCTCCCATTCCTCGTTGGAATAAACGTAAAGGCAGCCTTCAAGGCCGATAGTGATGACAAAGTTCACGCCGAGCTGTTCTCTGAGCCTGCCGGGGAAAGCCATTCTGCCCTTGGCGTCCATAGTATGGTTGTAGGTTCCCATAAGCGGAGCGTGCATTGCCGTCATTCCTTTCGTTTAAAAGTCCCGGTAAATCATCATTTCAACAGCCGATTCAACAGCTTGTTGAAACTCACCACTTTTCACCACAAAATGGGTTCAATTCACCACTATGCTAATTATACACTATTTGTAACCAAATTGCAACCTTTACAGACTAACTTAAAGGACAAATAAATCAAGAAAATAGCACCCCATATTTGAGCATTTTGACGAAAATAACATAGCAAAACGTATAATTTAAGCGAAATTTGCACTGTGTATAATAATCTCGGAACACCTCTCTGTGGTGAAAAGTGGTGATAATTTTGCGGAATGCAGTGTAACCGAAATGTAATCCTTGTGACCGATTTGAAATATATTCTGCCCCTGTTTTGCAAAAATATCAAAATTCGCTGTAAACGTCTTCAATTTTGCCCAACATTTTTATTGAAAAATGTACATAATGGCTATTGCAAAATGAAACGAGTGCTGTTATAATAAAGATAGTTTGTTCAGGACGGACAATAGTTCGCTCAAAAAGTACAAACGGTAAAAAAACAGGACTCCAAAACGAACGAATATACAAATCAATAAAGAAAGGGATATGCCATAATGATAAACGCCATCGGCTCAAAGATAGACCTCTCTGTCCCCGACAGCGAGTGCGGCTATTATGAGCTTGTTTCAGACCTGCTTGACAGCGAAGTTGTGATGCAGATGAAGCAGTATATGCACCACGGTCACACCACCTGTTTCCAGCACTGCCTGAACGTTTCATACTACAATTATCTTATCTGCAAGCTCCTTTCACTGGACGAAAGAGCGGGAGCAAGAGCAGGACTTCTCCACGACCTGTTCCTCTATGACTGGCATGACTACGTCCGTGAAAAGGGACAGAAGATGCACGGCTGGACTCACGCCGCAACAGCTCTCAGGAACGTTAACAAGTATTTCGAGATAACTCCTGTGGAGGCAGATATCATCGAAAAGCATATGTTCCCGATGAACATTGCCCTCCCCAAGTACAAGGAAACCGTTGTTATCATTTTTGTTGATAAGATCTGCGGTGCGTGGGAGGTCATGGCTCACTGGGGATATCTTATGAAAAGGCTTGCTACATTCCCTGTGAGAAAGTACAGAGAGCACAAAGAAGCAAAGGCTGCATAAAAAATCAAATCTTCCGTTTCGCAATGAGACGGAAGATTTTTTTATCCCTTTTTCTTTTTGATTTTTGGCATTGTGGCATCAAAGCTCATATCAAGGAGCATTTTAACAGTCTCATCGGGCACAGTCCCGTCAAGGGCAACGCTTATCCAGTAATTCTTGTTCATATGGTAAGCGGGATATATGCCTTTTTCCATACACACAGACCCTGTCATCAGCGGGTCACATTTGAGATTTACAACGCTTATCATATCATCAGACTGCACACCGAGCTTTGACCGTGGAATGTCCATTAAAAGTGCGAACCATTTCCTGTTTGATGCGTGACGGAACACGGCAGAGGCGGGGGAGCTTTCCCACGGGTATTCGGGGTCGGCGTCGTAGGTTTCCGAGATATATTTTTCAAGTTCTTTTCTGTTCATAATACATATACCCAAAAACAGGCAGCCTCACGGGAGACTGCCTGAGATTTTTACTTGACAGATTGAGCCAATACTTCTTTGCGAGACCTGCACAAATTACAATATCTGTGTGTTAATCTTGCATTTTCCGGTATTGTTTTTCCGCCCATCCAATATTGCTCAATGTGATCTACGGCACTGTCATCTATTGAATTAATGTTTTGATGACAAATTGCACACGTTGGATCTTTATCAAAAAGCGTTTGCTTAAATGCTTTGGTAAAACATCTGTCATTAACCTTGTCGTCTTTAATTATGTCATTAAGCGTTTTTCGCCATATTTCAAATCTTTTTGTTACGCCGGGTGTATCAGAAGTATTGATTGTAATTGAATCAATAAATTCTTGATTTGAAACCATTAAATCAATATATGCTTCACGAATGGCATCAAGATGCCTCATAAGTATTGTGGTATCTATTCTTGCCATTGAATCCATAAGAATATCAAATAATGCCACATTAAGTCTGCTTTTTTCCCATATTCCTTCGTTTGTATTTGATTGTGTCTTAAAACGGCGGAAACTTTTCTCGCCGAGAAGTGAGGTTAAGTTTGTCACGGCTCTTTTAAAGGCTTCTTTTATTTCCTTTTTTTCCTGTTCATCAATATTGGCATTAGTTCTCATTGTATAGTTCAAAAAAGCTTTTATAGGCGGTTTGTAGTTGATATAGGTGTTTTTGTAAAATGCAATAAATCTTAATACCAATTCCACATCAATCATTCGTTTGTGCGGAGCATCTAAAGAAAGTAGTTTTAAAAAGTCTTTGTCAGAGGCAAGTTCTTTGATAAATTCGTTAAATTCACCTCTGTATACACAGTTCCTTAATTCTTGAGTATTTAAAGCAACCGAACCGGTGTTAAGACGTGTGAAAATTTCATATTGCAAATCAGGGTCTGAATCTGCTGAAAAAGTTATTGTGCGAATAGAATAATCACATATTTTATTTTGTGTTGATTCGTCTAAATCTTTAAAGGATTTTCCTTTTAAATCTGTCAGAACTTGTAATCCGGTTAACTTAAATTCTTTTCCGTCGGGATAATTTCCACTTAAAAAGCTGAAAATAGATGTTAAACGCTGCTGACCGTCTATGACATTAATTTTTTCGTCTTTTGTGGCAGCTAAATAAACTATTGGTATAGGAATATTCATTAAAATTGATTCTATTAACAAGCTTGCTTTTTTAGCATCCCACACGTATTTTCTTTGATAGTCGGGTTGGATTAAAAGCCGTCCTTTTTGGTATTGCCTGTATAGTCCTTCAATATCAGAATCCTTTCCGGAAAAATCAATTTTTTTTCGACCGGACAAATCTACATCTATATCATCATTTTCTGTAACTTCTAAAAAATCGTCTTTGTCGTCCATATGCTTCTCTCCATATCTATGTATAATTTTGCATTGGTACTTGGCTTGATTGGCTGATGGGGGATTATAATTCAGCCAAAAGGATAAAACGTTTTTATCCTTTTGGCTGTTGAAATACAAGGTTGTAATCAATTAAGAGACTTCATTGTGGGGAAAAGCAGAACATCACGAATAGCACTGCTGTTTGTGAGGAGCATAACAAGTCTGTCGATGCCGAAGCCGATACCGCCCGTGGGAGGCATACCGATTTCGAGAGCACGGAGGAAATCCTCATCAATGCTGTTTGCTTCCTCGTCGCCAAGGCGCTTCATCTCTTCCTGAGCCTCAAATCTTCTTCTCTGGTCAATGGGGTCGTTAAGCTCGGAATATGCATTCGCCATTTCTCTTCCTGTGATGAAAAGCTCGAAACGCTCGGTGTATTCGGGATTCTCGGGCTTCATCTTTGTAAGGGGAGATATGTCTGTGGGGTGGTCCATAATGAATGTGGGCTGAATGAGGTGCTCCTCAACGAACTCATCAAAGAAGAGATTGAGGATATCGCCCTTCTTGTGGCGCTTCTCATATTCGATGTGATGAGCGTCAGCCGCAGCTCTTGCCTCTTCAACGGAGTGTATCTCGTTGAAGTCAACACCTGAATACTTCTTAACGGCATCGACCATTGTAAGACGCTCAAAAGGCTTGCTCAGGTCTATCTCAACATCGCCGTACATTATCTTTGCACTGCCGCATACTTCCTCGGCGCAGTGACGGTAAAGATTCTCGGCGAGGTCCATCATACCGTGATAATCGGTGTATGCCTGATAAAGCTCCATAAGTGTGAACTCAGGGTTGTGCTTGGTGTCAACGCCCTCGTTTCTGAAAACTCTGCCTATTTCGTAAACTCTGTCAAGACCGCCTACGATAAGTCTCTTGAGGTAAAGCTCAAGGGAAATTCTCAGTCTTACATCTTCGTTCAGAGCATTGTAATGTGTCTCAAAGGGACGTGCGGAAGCACCGCCTGCATTTGCGACCAGCATAGGAGTCTCAACCTCGATGAAGCCCTGTGCATCAAGGTAGCGTCTGATAGATGCGATTATCTTGGAACGCTTTCTGAATGTGTCGGCAACCTCGGGATTAACGATAAGGTCAACATATCTCTGACGGTATCTTGCGTCCTGATCCTTGAGACCGTGCCACTTTTCGGGGAGAGGCAGGAGTGACTTTGTGAGGAGCGTTATCTTCTGAGCGTGAACGGTGACTTCTCCTGTTCTTGTCTTGAACACGAAGCCCTCAACGCCGACGATATCGCCCATATCCCAGGTCTTGAATTCCTTGAAAGCCTCTTCGCCGATGTCGTTCATACGGACATATACCTGCATACGGTCGGTGCTGTCACGAACGTCGATGAAGTTAGCCTTGCCCATATTTCTCCAGGTCATAATACGGCCTGCGATCTTAACGTTTATCCTGTTATTTTCAAGAGCAGCCTTGAGAGCCTCCTCATCGCCCGCAGCCTCTGCGGTAAGACGCTCTTCAAGCTCTGCATACTGCTTTCTGATGTCAGCGTTCTTGATGTTCCAGTCGAACTTGGTTATCTCGAAAGGATTTTTTCCTCTTGCCTTAAGGTCATCAAGCTTTTCCATTCTGACCTTTTTCAGTATGTGGATATCTTCCTCGGTCTGCTCCGCCTCTTCTGCGGGGGAGGAGTTAGCCTTGAGCTGTTCTTCTGCCATTTTTTTCATTCCTTTGCATTTATATAGATTGCTTTTATTACTTGCTTATTTCAAGAACTTCCATTTTGATTATGCCCATAGGAGCCTCGACCTCGAGGATATCGCCCACCTTTTTCTTAAGAGCGGCAACGCCGATGGGAGCGTCCTCGGAAATTTTGTTATTTTCGGGGTCAGCCTCGGTGGAACCTACTATCTGGAGCTCCAGGATCTCGTCAAATTCAAGGTCCTTGAGCTTAACATATGAACCAACGCCTATCTCATCGGTGGAGAGGTCCTCGTCGTTAACGACTTCGGCGTTGCTTATCTTCATTTCGATATCAACGATCTCCGCTTCAAGGATAGCCTGCTCATTCTTGGCTTCATCGTACTCGGCGTTCTCGGAAAGGTCTCCGAATGAACGGGCCTCTTTAAGCTTCTGAGCCACCTCTGCTCTGCGGACATTTTTGAGATATTCAAGCTGTTTTTCAAGATCCTTAAATCCTTCTGCGGACATTCTAATCTTCTTTACTGCCATAATTATAGAACCTTCCTTTCGCTG
>ERZ1026848.484-NODE-484-length-22335-cov-23.250943_pt1 | contig 22335 bp, 22 predicted proteins | sample MGYA00380154_ERZ1026848 | MGnify/ENA primary metagenome ERZ1026848 (study PRJEB33269, sample SAMEA4719790) | human gut metagenome | biome: human-associated habitat; feature: organic feature; material: feces | place: Cameroon | collected 2013-10 ...
GCCTTGTTGAAATTGGTCGAGTAGCCGGGCGGGATGTCGGGAAATTTGTCGTAGTCAACCTTCACTGCAGTCTCCTATGAGGAGCACTGCAATTATGTAAATATTATTTCTCCGCGCCAAATATTATTTGATTTATCTTGTTGAAAAGTATGAATGTTATGTAACAGGTCCGGTCTACCTACTACTCATTCATTCGTTCAACCTACTCACGAGGGGTTTGACGCGACCGACGGTGTTACAATAGTTGGTTCACCAACGGTCCGGATCATTCCTTGTTGGGATCCGCCGTTGAATTCTTGGGCTGCGCGAGCGCTTCGCGCTCCTCGACCTCCTCTTAACGGACATTAAATAGAAATGACCAAGCGCGTTCTTGCCATCCACGACCTTTGCTCCTTCGGGCGATGCTCGCTCACGGCCGCCATGCCGATCATTTCGGCCATGGGCAGCCAGGTGTGCCCTTTCCCCACGGCCTGGTTCAGCAACAATCTCACTTACGGCGACTTTCACTTCGACTCGTTTACCGAGAAAATGAGCGCCTACCTCGATCAGTGGCAAAAGCTCGGCTACAAATACGACGCCATTTACAGCGGCTTTTTGTCCGGGGCCGATCAGGTGGCCCTCGTGCGCGAGACGATCGAGCGTTTTGGCACTTCTCAGACCCTGACGGTGGTGGATCCCGCCATGGGCGACAACGGTGCGCTCTATCCAATCTTTGATGCGGCGATGGTCGAGTCGATGAAAGGCCTCATTGCTCAGGCGGCCTTGATTACGCCCAACTTCACGGAAGCCTGTCTGCTTCTGGGACTTTCGCTTGATGGCTTTGACAAGGCTCCCGTGCCGGGCAAGGAAGAGCTTTTGACGATGTGCCGCGCTCTCGCAGCGCTCGGCCCCAAGTACGTGGTCGTCACGAGCGTGCCGGGCAGCGCCGACACGATCCGCACCGTCTCCTACGAGGCGACATCGGACACGATGACCGAACACGTCGTCAAGCGCATTGGTTTGACCACCTGCGGCACGGGCGACATCTTCGCGAGCGTGGTGACGGGCGCGCTGATGCGCGATCTTAATTTGCAAGAAGCGGTGGCCTTGGCCCTTGACTTTGCCGAGACCGCCATCGCCTACACCCACGAGACGGGCGCGGACGTGCGCGAAGGCGTGCAGTTTGAGCCGTGCCTCGCTAAGCTCATTGAGCGCACGAGGGACGCTTAAGCGCAACCTTTCGGTCGGAAGGTCTTCCAGGCCTTCCGGACTGCTCCCGTTGCTCTTTATTTAAGAACATTTCCGTTCCCGGACTTTTCTACCCTATTGCTTTCCACCTATCCATCCTTGGCTCGCTTGGTGACAACGCTCGCCCAAACGCCCGCCGCAATAATGACAGCGATCCCCGCATAGGTCGTGATTTCGGTCGTATCATTGAAGATCAGCACGCTCAAGATGCACGCAATTTAGAAGTTCCCTCGAACCAATTCTTTGGGGAATCAGCTCGTTCTGTCAGAGGATGGCTCTGCTGATGAACATCGGCGTTTCAATCAATGTAAAACACCGTAAGGATAACTGCAAAAATTCAGGCAGGTTAGCATCCTTGCCCAATTGATGGGATGGGAAAACTTTCAGCGCGGAGCCTCAAGCACGCTTTCTCTCTTGCTCGAGGAACATCTCCCAGCGCTGTGTCAAAAGATCCTCCGTGACTCTGAAGGTGCGGCCAAGATTGGCCGTCACCTGAGCGTCACGCAAAGAGTCGAGATAGCGGCGCTCGCGCTCGCCACCGCATTGCTTGACCCAGGCGTCGGAGATGACGATGACGCCGTCAGGCCTGATGCCCATCAGATGATGATCGAACGCCGCATGAAAGCCGCATGTGAGGGCGATGCCGTTTCTCGGATCCAAACGGCTCGTTGAATCGTCCGACCAGGGGACAATGTGCGCCGCATCAAGAATAGAGCTGATCGAGCACCCCGTCACGGCGCAACGGTTTTCCATTTTTGCAAGGATGGCGCGGCGAAAGAACGCCTGCCCGCGACGCCGCTTGACCATTTCGATGATGTCCGTCGTCGTGGTCGGCACTTCCAGCGCTTGCTGTTCAGCCGTCAGACCCAACCACTCGGGCACCCCGATCTCGAGCTCGTGTGCTGTGCGGAAAGCGTCCGAATTAAGGCGCGCAAGATCGGCATTGCCGAGGCCCACATAATCTTCCCAAACTTCCCGGTCGAGCTTGCCGCCGTTTGAAAATCCTTTTCGCCCGCTCGCCGCAACCGCCGGATCGACAGCGGCAAGATTGGCCAGCTTGAGCGAGACGCTACCGCTCGAACGGTTCAGTCGAGCCGCCAGGTCCTGAATCGCTTTGTTGTTCGAACTGATCTTTCCGTAGGGAGTCACCATGTAGAGCGCAAGCGCAAGCGTGATCTCCTCGCGCGTCCACAGTCTGGCTTTGGGCTTATCACTGTTCCGGTTGTTGTCAGCCATCACTCTGTTCCTTCGTCGCAATCACCGGCCCTTCGGGACGGACCAAAAGAAGACGCGACAAATTCCAGATTCGCCCATCAGGCGAACACCCGCCGGTCTTGCGCTTGAAACAAAGCGGCTCCGTCGACCAAGGACTGCAAACTTTTGCTTGAGTATAGCCGGAAGCGGGCGCGCGTCAGAACCGCACTCGTGGGCGAAGTGACGCTCCGTTGTCTGCGCAAGCGGGCACCGGATAGAGCTTCGCTCATATCGTGTGCACTCCGTCCGGATGGCTGAGGGGAAACCCTCCGTCTTCAGACGGGGGTTGTTTAGACACTCCCCGGGCGTGTTTGAGAGTAGAGCTTATGCGTGCTGAGGCACAGCAGTTGGTTTGAGGCCAAGAGCATTCAGGACTCGGACCATCGTCTTTAGAGTTGGATTTCCGTCACCACTGAGGGATCGATAGAGTTGCTCCCTGGCAATTCCCGTCTTATTGGCAAGATCAGTCATGCCTTTCGCGCGTGCGACGACCCCGATTGCGTGTGCAATGTATCCGGGGTTGCCGGTGGCAAATGCCTCATTAAGAAAGACTGCAACGTCTTCTTCACTTTCCAGATATTCAGCAGCATCAAACGGTGTCAGTTTTTCAGTCATTTTGCAGTTCCTTCGCCAATTTCTTGGCTTTGACGATGTCTTTGTCCTGAGTGTTTTTGTCGCCGGCGCAAAGCAGGATGATCAGAACATCGCCTTGTTGCTTGCAATACATCGTTATTGATCACAGCCTCAAGGTACGCCCGCACGTACGCAAAGGCCTCGTCGTTGCCATTGTTCAACGTCTGCGGGGAGCCCCCTCGGCACCCAAACGGCCGGATCCTCGAGACTGAGGGGATTTCCCTCGAAAATGGCCGATTTCTTTTCGAAGAGAGCGGGATGACTGACGGCGCCGTTTGAGACGCCGGATTCCAAAAGGCTCATCGACCGCATCCTAAGCCGGCCAAACCGGCCCGTTCGCAAACGGCCGGGCGGCGGCGCCGGACCCCTCATTGAAGGGGACGCTCGCCTCTGATCTTGTGACTTGGCTCAAATTTACCACGCGAGCTGGCGCCCCTCGCCCTTTCGACCCGGCCGTCGCCGCTGCCCGACGCAAGCGCGTCCCGGAGCTGGTGGTGGTCGCCGGCGGCTCAGTCGGAAAACTCAACGGCCGAGCGGCGCATCAAAAAAGGCCTTCTCAAGCCGGCAGCCCTCCAAAAAAGCCTCAGTGGCCTTACGCCTTTCCTCGTCCGAAGCCTTGGCGGCAAGCCGGTCGGCCAGTCCCACGGCCGAGGCCACGTTCTTTTCGTACTCGGCAGAGCCGTAGGCGCTCACCCACTCGGCATACGGGTTGTTTTCCAGCCTCCGGATCTTGGCAATGCCTTTACCCACCACGCCGTAGACCCAAAAGCACGGCAGCAGGGCGGCCATGCCCACCGCGGGCGAGCCCGAGAGCACCGAGTCGCGCTCAAGCTTCATGTAGCGCACGGTTGCGCTCAGCGGCGTGATTTTGTCCGTGGCCTTGCGCTTGCCGCCCGAGAGCTTTTCGCGCAGGCCGTGGTTCCACTCGAGGGCCGCCACAGTCTCGTCGCGCCAGCGCCGGGCCAGCGCCTTGTCCTCGGACTCGGTCAGAATCCCTTCGAAAAGCGCAAAGCATTCGGCGTAGTTGCTCAGGTACGGAATGCTCTGATCCATATAGACGAGAGCTTGCTCCAGCGGCAGCGTGCCGAGTGCAAAACCGCGCACGAACGGGTGATCGATGAGCGGCTCGGCAATGGGCAGGCCCAGGGGCAGAGCCTGACGGCTCCAAAGCTGCGGCTCTTCACCGACCGCGGCGGCGGCCAGGGGCCGGGCGGCCACGGCAAAACCGAGGGCGGTCAAGGCGGACAGACGACGGACAAAACTACGACGGCTCAGGGACATGGAGAACTCCGCTTGCTGTTGAATGGAGGTTGAAGAGTCAAAGCCGCCCTCACGCGCGTCCCCGCAAGCGGGGTCCGGCCGGACAAAGGGCGGCAAACCGGCGAGTTTAACCGCCCGAGATTGGCTTGCGTGAGGCGGCGGAGCGCAAAAACGGTCTAGTCCGTCGGGGCGAGACCGAAATCGAGCGGATTTCCCCCAGCCGGCAGGCAAAAGCGGCCGATCGGACCCCTATACTTGCGGCTTTTTCAACGGCCGGTTTCATCCCTGCACACACAACGACGGACACCACACATGCCACGCTTTGCTCCTGCCCGTGCCCTGAAGGCCATCACGGGCCTGACGGTTCTTTTCCTTTGCGCCGAAGACGCCTCTGCGGCCGACGTCGAGGTTTACGGCGCCATTGAACTGGATTTCACCTACACGCACACCAACCACCGCGCCAAGGCCGACGCCTTTGAAATGAGCCAGAACATGTACGCGGGCTCGCTCTTTGGTTTCCGCGGCACGGAAAAGCAAGGCGAGATTCTGACCGTGGGTTTTATTCTGGAAAACGGTTTCGTGCCCGACACCGGCGCCTACTACGACTCGACGGCCATTTTCGATCGCGAAAGCCAGCTTTATTTGGAGGGCAGCTGGGGCGATTGGGCTTTGGGCGCTTCGGGGCGTTTTCCTCGGGTTCCTCGACCGTGAGCTGGTACTCGGACATGGAGCCCTTTGAGACCGGCTACATCGACGCGGGCATTCAGGCCACGCAGGTCAACGCCAGGCGCCTCAATTCCAACGCCGTCTATTTCATCACGCCGGTCTTCAACGGCTTTAAGCTCAGCGCCCAGTACAGCTTCACGGGCGAGGCGGCCGCCACGCAGGAAGCGGCGGACTTTTACGACAACAACAGGTTCGCCAACCTGGCTCTGCGCTGGGACGGCGCCAACGGCCGCGCGCTGCTCGGCCTTGAGTGGGAGCGCTTCGGGCAGGATGCCGTCGATGACGCCGGCGCGCCGGTGGACAAGCGCGACGACGCCTGAGGCGTCAAGCTTGCGGGGGCCTGGCAGCCCAACGGCGGGCCCTGACGCTCTATGCGGGTGCGAGCTGATACAAGAATTCGGATCAGTTCACCGACGCCACCTGGGACGACGAGGGGTATTCGAAGATCGGCTTTGATGCGTCCTCGGGCAAGCGTCTGAGCGGCTATTCGCTTTACACGGGGGTGCGCTACACGACGGGCGTGGCCAATTGGCTCGCGATGGTGCAGTACCCGGATGGCGAAAACGACGGGGCGGCCGGGGGCGCCAAGGAAACCGACTACAAGCGCTATCTGGCCTCCGCCGGCGTGCACTACACCCTTTCCAAGCGCACGATGCTCTACGCGGTGGCCTCCTGGGCCGACGGCACGGGCCTCATCGACAACCTCGCCTCGGAAACGGCCACCGGCCGGTTCCTCACCCACGTGGGCATCGGGCACTCCTTCTGACGGGGCGTCACACGCCCATCCGGCGGCGTTTTTCACGGACGCGGCCCGAATCGGCCCGCGCCCCGAAAAAGGGCCCGCAGCCGACCGGTGCGGGCCCCGCGGACCAAGAACTCCTTGGCTGGTTACCAGGCGTACCTCAGCCCAACGTTCCACTGCCAGGGATCGTCGACCTCACCGCCTTCAGTGCGCTCAAAGGTACCGTAGACGTTGAGGTTGTCGACGAGCTCATACGAGCCGCCCAGACTGATCTCCCACCAGTGCCCGCCAAGGTCCTGCTCATAGGTGCGCGGCATGCCGCTGTAGCTCATGCGCACGTGCGTCCGGCCGTCCCAGTCGTACAGATAGGATGTGGTCAGATGCACGCTGCCGCGCTAAAAGCACCTGCCGATCGAAACGCCCAGACGGCCCGTCACCGTGTCGATGCCGTCCTGTTCGATCAGGGCCTGCGCCGAGGTGCCGTAGTCAACGGCGGTCAGGTGCCCGTACGTGAACTCGACCTGCGGCTCGACGTAAACGAAGGAAGCCACGTCAAAGCGTTTGCCCGCCTCCACGCTCAGCGACAGGCCGTTGTTGTAGTAGCTGCCCGAGCCCACGCCGCCGTCGGCGCGATATTCGTTCTTCAGGCGCGAGTACTTGCCGATGACGTCGAGGTACTCTCCGCCCTGCCCGAGCCAGCTGCCGTACAGGGCAAAGCCGTACTGATAATTGTCGCCGCTGCCGTTGTCGAACGTGCTCTCGCCGTCCGTGTAGGTAAAGGCGCCGCCCAGAATGAACTGGTTCTGCGAGCCGAGCCGATGGTCATAGCCGGTCTGCAGGGTGGTGTACCGGTTCCTGAGGCCCTGCGTGCCGTATTCGCTGCGGCCGCCCATCACGCGCGCCCACACTCCGTTGCCCTCGTCGCCGCGGCGCACGTCGCCCAGACGCTTGAAGAGGTCGTTGTTCTCGGCTCTCCAGGCCATCACGGCCACGCTTGCCATTTCGCTGATGCCCACGTTGAAGGCGTTGGGCGCTTCGCTCACGCCCACCACGGTGCCCGCCGCATCGGTCACGGCATGCAGCTCGCCCAGAATGGTCGAGGCCTTCGCGGTCACCTCGCGCGTCCTGTCGCCCGCTTGGATCGACACGACGTCGGCGGCCCGCTGCATGGAGCCGACGAGATCGTCCGCCTCAAAGCTCGAGTCGACGATGTCCGCGGCAATGCTCACGGCCACCGACCCGCGGTTGTCGGCGATGGCAACCTTGCCGGCCGTCAGGTCTTCGGGAATGACGTTGATGTCCGAGCCTTCGGTGAGCAGCCCGATGCGCGTCACGCCGCTGTCGGCGTGCACCGAGGTGCGCACGTTCCTGCCCGTGAGCGTTCCGATGGTGCTCTCCTTGTCACTGTGCAGCTGCAACCAGGGCGTTTCGCCCTCAGAGCCTGCGCGCATGGAAAGATGTTCGACCGTGAGCTGCGCGCCGTCTTCGTTGAGCAGGCGCCAGACGGACACGTCCTCGGCGTTAAGGGTTGAGGCGGCGTTGTCGATCCACTCGGCCGACAGGCTCCCGGTCACCGTCATCGCCGAGCCCTCGGTGTTGTTGACCGTGCCGCTCACGTTGAGCGTTGCGGCGTTGGTTACGGCCCCGTCCGCGTTCATGTAGCCGGCCGCGGCGACCGTCCCGGCCTTGAGCATGCCGCCCTTGTCGTTGCGGATGCTCGTGCCCGCGCTGACGGAGTCGGCCGTCAGGGTGGGCCTACCGCCCGCCTCGCCGTTGAAGATGTAGCCTTGGGTCGTCAGAGCCCCGACGCTCAGGTCGGCTTCGTTGCGCAACCAGGCCACGGAGACCGCGTCAAGCTTGGCTTGGTCTGCGGACTTGGCCAGCGTGGCGCCGGCGTTGTTTTTGAGCTGCAGGGCGGCCGCCTCCAGTTTGCCGCTTTGCACGTACAGCGTGCCGGTGTTGCTCAGCTCGCCCGCCTCGCCGAAGGAGGCGTTTTCACCGAGCGTGAGCGTGCCGCTGTTGCTCGCGTACCTGCCCATGGAGGCGATCTTTCCGGTGACGGAGAGCGCGGCGCCCGCCTCGTTTTTCAGACCGCTCGAGGCCGAGGTCGAACTCAGATTTCCGATGGTTGCCGTCCCGCGGTTGATCAGTGCGCCGCCGGTGGTGACGGAGTCGGCCGTGAGCGTGCCGCCCGCATAGTTGATGAGGCTGGTGCCGACGCTGATGCTTTGGGCTTCAAGCGTCGCCGTGGTGTTCTGATCGGCGTTGTAAAGATAATCCCCGACGCTGATCTTCCCGGCCGCAAATCCCGATTTGTTCCGGAAGGACTTGACGGTAAAGACGTCCAAATTTTCCGTCTCGCTCTTTTTGAGCGTGCCGGCGCTCGTCAAGTCCGTGTCGGCAAACTCAAATTTGCCTTGGCTCAGGTACAGCGTGCCGTTGTTGACGAAGCTGCCGCCCTCGTTAAGCGTGAGGGCTCCTTTGACGGTGAGAGTCGCGCCGGCGGCGTTATTCAATCTCGTTGTCGTGAGCGAACCGACAGAGCTCGTCCCGTGGTTGACAAAGCTGTCGGCCTGCAGCAGGCCGCTGACCGTGAGTTTGGAGTCCGGTTTGAGCGCCTCCACCACGGCGCCCTTGATCGAACCGGCCGACAGCGCGGAGGTGCCGCGCACATACACGCCGACATTGCTCGTGATGGCGCCGGTGACGGTCAGCGAGGACGTGTTTTGGACGTTGAGCAGCCCGGTGCTGCCCTCAAGCGTCAGGGAGGCAATGTTCTTTGCCGTCGCGTTGTTGAGCTCGAGCTTGGCCTGGCCGTCGGTGGTGGAAGCGTTGACGGTGACGGAATGGCCGGCGCCATCATAGTTGCCACGGACGTACTTGGCCCCCGTATAGACGGTGTCCTGAGTGAGGGTCTCATCGGCATGGGCGGGCAGGGCGGCTACCATCGCCAGCACGACCGGAAGCAGTGTGTGTTTGGAAGTAAGGCGGAACATGGATCGATCTCCTTTGTGCGTATCGGTTCATTTTATTATGTATGTGCACGCCCCCCCCCTATGCGATATTAGCAATTCCACGCATTGTTGCCTGCGCGTGACAGCAGAACCCCGCGGGCAGGGACCGCCTCAGCGGCAATCGAGTAGGTGGTAGGCGATTACTTCACCTACCGACCTCTCACACCACCGCCCATACCGTTCGGTAGGCGCCCCTCACGGGACGTTTTACGGCGGTTTCCATAGTTTTAACCCCTGTACCCGTCGACTCGAACCAAGCCGAGCCAACACCATCCACGGGATTTCAGAAAATCATTGGTGAGCGTCGTATTCAGGACTTGACTGTTCGCCGTGCGCCAGTAGGACTTCCGAGTGCACGCCCACATGTAGGTCTTTTCCTCGGTGCATTCCAACTTCTTCAGCGCAGCGAACCTCGTCCGAATTCGCTTCCAAGTCTTCCACAACAGCTGACGAATCCGTCGCCGAATCCACTCGTCGGTCAAGGCTGACGCACGGCGACCGTCATTTTTTCGTGGAAAAGTACCCGGCCATCGCCTGAATCAGATTCTCGACGTTTGAGAATCGCGCCATGAGCATCGGCTTGCTCGGGGCCGGTTTGCCGGTGCGCTCGGCTTCCTCTTTCTGCTGCGCCGAGATGAAGTTGAAAGCCATCTTGTTGAGCACCGGGGAGGATGTCAACGTAAACTGGAAGTGTGTTTGAGGACTTCCTCAAACGCACAAGGGCCACCCAGTCGAGCAGCCCTTGATCGGAGGAGTTACCTCCTAGTGCGGATTATCCAAACCAACACGGCCAGCAGTAAGACACCGCCGTCCATGTTGATGTCGCCCGTGAAAATCTGCACGGGCTGTGAGATAATCTCCCACGAAAGAGTTGGACTGGTGTACATCCTTAGCTCCTTCAAAAGATGACGAAGCCCGGTGTTACAGCACTGGGCTTTCGTCGTTCATAAACCCGACCAATCGCCGTCAGGCGCCTGCACGGGGCCGAAAGTCGGCTTGCGCCGATCTAAAACTTTTCGCCGCCCGGATAAAAGTGTCGGCGTCAAGCTCCTTCGGCAAACGAAAGCCCGGGCCCTTTTTCTGACGTGGTGCGCGTATTGTATGTGCTTCAGGAAAAATATCCACCTCGCTTTTGTCTCCGTTTTTCACCTCCCGCCGACCAAGGAGCCGCTCTTATCTGTTCCCACACGAAGTTCTCCCAATGGTCCGTACCGCCCGCGCCTTTGAGCGTTGCACCGACACCACAAACCGGCGATCGATTCCTCGCCGGAGGGCTTGCTCGTTCCGCCCCCGGCATCCCTTTTTTATGCTGCGCCGGCGTCCTGGAAAACGCGGCCGCCGCCGGCACCTCCATTGCCCTCACGGGCTACGTGTCCGTTCAGAAGTCCTACGACGGGCACGATGCTTCGCGCGTCGACCCCTTCGTCGAACTCAACAAAACCACCGTCGCGCAGATGCGCGAGTATCTGGGCACCCCCGCCACCCTGGCTCAGGACAAGGACGGCAATCAGGTCGTCGTGTTTGCCCTGGTGGGCAACCGTGACGGCGGCGCCTTTGCCCGCAACCTCGGCAAGAGCATGCTCACCTTCGGCTTCGGGGCCTCGATCACGGAATACACGCAGAAAAACATCATCTTCAAGGCCACGCCCGAAGGCGTCATCACCGACATGAAAAAGAACGGCTGGGCCTATCTGCTCAAGCACCGCGCCTTGTTCTGGAACGAGTGCGAGCGTCCCCTGACCGAGCAAGAGATGGATACGCCTCTTAACTACACGGTTAAGGAAATTCAGCAGACCTACGCCGAGTGGGCCGCCGCCCAGCGCGGAATCCCCGTTGAAGATGTCGACCTGGGTAAAGAGACGGACTTCTGCAACATGTCCTGCATGGCCAACCGCGACGCCATCAAGGCCTTCGGCCCGCTCGTGGCCATTGACGGCACGGTCGACGCCCTCGAAGGCGACGGCTCCAAGTTCGATTTGGTGTTCCCGCCCAAGGCCAAGTAACCCCAACGAACCCCGGCGGCGCGCTTCAAAACCCGAGGCTTGGCACCGCCCCGTTCCCCGGCCCGAGCGGCCCGGCCGTTTCGCTCAACGGTTCCCGGCCCTCGGGCTTTGTTTTGCCCTCGTGCGCTCCATTCCCGGCGGCTCAAAGGCTTGCTTTGCCGGCCTGCCTTTTGTCCTTGCCCGGCCCTGTGAACACCCTCCTCAACGGCCCCGCGCGTTGTCCGTCGTCCGCTCCCACCCCTGTCGGTGCGTCCCGGCCGACCCGCTCCTCTGGGCGGGCACATTCCCTCTCCTTTTTGCCGGACGACACCGCGCATCCCAATACTGCGTTTTGCCTGAGTGCGTAGAGGAAAACACCGTTTTGCCTTTTTGGAATAACGCGAGCATACTCTTTCGGTCTTTGTGCTTTACGGAGTATTCGCACCATGCGCCAGCTTGCCGCCGCCCTCATCGGTCTTTGTTCCCTGTCCTTTGCCGCCTCGGCGGCCGACGCCCCCGTCACCGTCACGACCGGTGCCGGTTACATTCCCGTGGTCAAGAAGATCGTCAATGTGTGCAAGGCGCAGCACAATGCTCCTGCCGCCGAGTCCTACGGCGGCAACATCGGTCAGATGCTCGCCCAGATTGCCTCGGGCAGCGGCGTGAACCTCGTCATCACCGACAAGGCCACCATTGACCGCATCAAGACCGACGTTCGCTTTTCGGTGCGTCAGTCCCTCGGGACCACGCCGCTCGTTCTGATCTGGAAAAAAGGCCTGACCCTGACCAAGCCCGAGGACGTGAAAGGCAATACCGTCAAGACCCTGGCGCTTCCCGACCCCAAGGCCGCCGTCTACGGCCGTGCGGGCAGTCAGTGGGTCAAGAGCCAAAAGGATCCGGCCTTAGAAGCCAAGCTCATGCAGGTGTCGGGCGTGCCGCAGGTGGCAAGCTACGTGGCCCGCGGCGAAGTCGATGCGGGCTTTGTCAACGTCTCGACCGCCAAACAAAACCTCAAAAAGCTCGGCGGCATGCTGGAAGTCACCGGCGGCTATCAAACGATCGAGCTGCAGGCGCTGGTCGTTAAGGGTAACGAGGGCAATCCCAACGTTCAGAAGTTCCTGACGTGCCTGACAACCCCCGAGGTCGCCAAGGTTCTCACGGGGGCCGGTGTCGTGCCCGCCAAGCACTGAATTCCTTTCTTTTGATCGGAGCCCGTGCGGGGCAGCACGTGTGTATCCGCGCCACGGGCTCCGAAACCTTTCAGGTCATCCGTCATGTATTTCGTCTCCGACGCATTTTTGCAGTCAGTCCTCACCGACGACATCCCCTACGGGGACACCACCGTTTCGCTTTTGGGCATTGAGTCCGTGCCCGGTCAAATCGTCTGCCGGCCCAAGGCCGATTCCGTGATAAGCGGCATCACCCTGGCGCAGCGTCTTTTTGAAATGGTGGACCTAAAAACCCAACGCCGGTTTGACGACGGCGCCTTTGTGCCGGCCCAAACCCCCGTGCTCACCGCGACGGGCCCGGCCGGGGCCATTCACGCCGTCTATAAAACGGCTCAGAACATCATGGAGTACTGCTCGGGGATTTCGGCGCGGGCCCGGCAGATGGTCGAGACCGCCCACAGCGTCAATCCGCGCTGCCAAGTCGTCACGACCCGCAAGCACTTTCCGGGCACCAAGGTGTTGTCGCTTTACGCCGCGCAGGCGGGCGGCGCGCTCGTGCACCGCATGGGATTGTCCGAGTCCGTTCTGATCTTCGATCAGCACCGGGTCTTTACGGACCCCGCGGTCCTTGCCGACCTCACGGCGTTGCGAGCCGCCGACCCCGAGCGCAAGATCTGCATTGAGGCGGGGACGGTCGAGGAGGCCATGGCCTTCGTGAAGGCAGGCGCCGACATCGTGCAGTGCGAGCGCCTCACCCCCGCCGAGCTCACCGCGCTGGTGCGCGAAGCCAAGGCCCTGCGGCCGGAGGTGTTGCTGTCGGCCGCCGGGGGCGTCAAGGGCGAGAACGCGCGCGAGTACGCCGCCTCGGGGGTGGATTTTCTCGTCTCGACCTGGCCCTACTTCGGGCGTCCGGTGGACGTGAAGATGACCATCAGCCGGCTCTGACAAGAAACTCGTGATCGTGGGCGGAGATTGCTGAGAGGAGCGTGCCGCCGCGGGGTCTGAGCTCGCTATTTCAAGGTAGCGGCTGCGCCTGCGACTTTGCTCTTGTCCTAACCCCGCCCTCTTGCGCCGCCCCGACCAATTCCCCCTAGTGACCGGATTTTCCCCGCCACGCCGATGATCGTTTTTGATTTTCAAAAGACCTTTGAAGGCGCCAAGGGCCACACGCCCGCGGTGTCGTTGTCGCTCACCGGTGAAGTGAGCCAAACGGCCATCACGGCCGTCATCGGCCCGAGCGGCTCGGGAAAGACCAGTCTGGCGATGATGATGGCCGGGCTCCTCAAGGCCGACACCGGGTACTTTGCGGTGGGCCAAACCGTCTTTGAAGACACCCGTGCGGGTGCGACCCGCTTTGATTGCCGATTTGATTCCCATTTTGAGCCGCCCGAGCGGCGCGGCATCGGCTTTGTCTTTCAGAACCACCGCCTGTTTCCGTATCAAACGGTGCGACAAAACATCCTCTTTGCCGTGCGGCACGGGGGACGCGCCTCGCCCATCGACTTTGAAACGGCGGTAGGCCTCCTGCATCTCGAGCCCCTCTTGCAGCGGCTCCCGTCGACGCTCTCGGGCGGCCAGGCCCAGCGCGTGTCGCTCGCGCGCGCCCTCTTGGCTTCCGAGACGATGCTCATCATGGACGAGCCCACGGCAAGCCTGGATCCCGCCCTAAGGCTTGAGCTCACCGACTACATCGCCCGCATTGCGCAGGTCACGCAGCTGGCGGTCCTTTACATCACCCACCACCTCGACGAAGCCCGACGCCTCACGGACACCGCCCTTTTCATTGAAAACGGCCGGGTGGCCGAGGCGGGGAGCCTCACGGCCATCGCCCGCGCACACGCTCTGCGGCTCACGGAGGAACTGACCTGATGGACACGCTCGTCACGCTCCTCTCAGATCCCGCGATCGCCTTTCCGATTTGGCTCACTCTGAAAGCCTGTGCCGCCAGCTGCCTTCTCTTTTTGCTCGTGGCCCTGCCCCTGGCCTACTACACGGCCAAGCGGGACAATCTCGTTTCCAAAGCGGTGCTCTTTGTCTGCACCCTGCCGCTCATTTTTCCGCCGGTGGCGTTGGGCTATTTGCTGCTTCTCGTTTTCGGGATCAACGCGCCGCTCGGGCACTTTCTCTATGAGACCTTCGGGATTCGGATTGTCTTTTCCGAGGCCGCCGTGATGCTCTCGGCCTTCATCGCGGGGCTCCCCCTTGTGATCCGCCCCATCAAGATTGCCTTTGAGTCCAAGACGCTCCTGTGCCTGGAAGAAGCCGCCCGCGTATGCGGCGCCTCGCCCTTGCGCACCTTTGTGACGGTGACGCTGCCCACCATCCGCAACGCGGCTCTGGCGGCCCTGTTGCTCGGGGTGGCGCGCTCAAGCGGCGAAGTGGGCATCACCATGATGCTCGGCGGCAACGTGGCCGACCGCACCAACACCCTGAGCTTGGAAATCTTCAACGCGGTCGGGCGCGGCGACTTTGAGGCGGCCACGTGGCTGTGTGTGGTGCTGGCGGTGACGGCCCTGGTGCTCTACGCCGCGCTGGAGTTGGTACGCAGCAAGAGCCAGATCTGAGCGCAGGGGCGGCTCGGCTGTGCTCAGAGTGTCCGGCGTGCGGCTGTACGGACAAGAAAAACCGTCCGCGGCAGGCGCTGTTTCAGTGTATTTGTTGCGGCTATGAAAACAATGCCGACATCGTCGGCGCGATCAACGTGAGGAGGAAGGGCCGGACAGGCCCGAGCGCACACGATCAAAAGCGCATCGCTCGTGAAGTGAGTTCCCAAGGCCTCGTGCCTTTTGCACGAAGTTGCGGAGCCAACAGCGAGAACCCGCCTGAGCGTTGCCTAGGCAACTGCGCAGGAATCCCCTGATTTCAATCAGGGGAGGATGTCAAAGTTTAAGTTCCCAGCGTAGGCATCATGCCGAAACCCAGTGCTCGACTCACTTTCAAGATCGTGGCAAATTCAGGTCGTCCTTTGCCGGACAATGACCGATAGAGACTTTCGCGGGATAGTCCCGTTTCTTTAGCAAGTTGCGTCATTCCGCGAGCTTTTGCGATGTCGCCTAAAGTTGCCGCAACAAGACTGCCGTCCCCGGGATCTTCCTCGTAGGCCGCGGCTAAGGCAAGGCGGCAATCTTCTTCAGTTTTCAGATAGTCCAACGGATCAAATTTGTTGAGTTTCATTTTCCTGAAGTTCCTCAAAAAGCGTTGCGGCAAGTTGCTTTGCCTTTTCGATGTCGCCTTGTTGATCGCTTTTGTCTCCCCCGCAAAGCAGGACAATTACGACTCCATTAATGACGGTAAAGTACAGTCGAAGCGCCGGTGTGGAGAAGATCCTTGCTTCCGAGACTTTACCTCCCACATTCTTCACGTCACCCAAATTACCCATGGCCATTCTCTTCAGACGCTGTATGACGCGGTGCGAAAGGAGCCTATTCCTGCTTCTTAACTCTCGGAGCCAAGACTCGAAAGTTTCAGTCGTTTGGATTACATAGAGAAAGGTTTCGCCACTCACTTCAATCTACTCCGTTTTCCTCGATTGTAGCTTATGAGCTACAATTTCGTCAATGGTAAGCACTCTATCGCTTTGAACGCCTCCTCAAAGGCGCATCTATCGTTGTGGGTTTCAACACCACGACACGGGAGAGCGCCATGAGCCAACACTTCATCCATCGCCGCACTCAAATCTAAGAAGCCTACGGGTCTTCCCAAATGTTCCTTCGCCAATTTCACCCTGAAAGTCGGCCAACCCCCACCACCAAGCCCTCACATCCAGGGGTGAAGGTCAGATAAATCTTTAAAGCAAGCTGCCTCGAAGCTCGGGGAAAAGCTCCGCATCCGGCTCGAGCAGCACTCGCTCGCGCAGGTTTTGGACCGGTTCCGGGCCGCCGATTTTGTGCGTGTGACGGGCAGACACGAGCCGCGTGAGCCGGTCGACGCAGACCATACGGAGCGACAAGCCCATTGTCAAACGGCTCGGCGTTGGCTCGCAGCCGTTCGTGTCCGCCCTACCCGACTTTCAGGATTCAAAGCAAGGATGAGCCGGGGACGCCGCCCGGACGCTGCGGGTGTCCGGCCTGGGGTTACCCGAGCCGTTGTTGCATCTTTGCCGGGGGTCTGACGCCGCCTCCGGACACAAAAAGCCGCCCCGACGCTTGCGGACGAATCCGAAAACACCAGGGCGGCCGAGCCTTACATCAGGTTGTCAAAAACCCGATCAGAAGGCGTACTTGATACCAACCTTGCCGCCGACCGACGAGGTGCCGTTGTGGCCCGCGCCGACCGCAAAGGCGGCATTGACGAGCAGGTTCTCGGTACCGGCACGCAGACCGAAGTCAACCTGCACGGGGTTCGTGTCGATGACGTCGGTTTCGTGGCCGAGCACTTCGATTTCCTTGTCGCCGAACGTGGGCACGTAGGCGATCTTAAAGCTCGGAGCGAACTTCCAGCCGCCAGCGGCCATGTCGGCGCCGTTGATGCGCAGGGCGATCGGGATCTGCACCAGGGTCTGGTCCTGATCCTCAACCTTGAATGCACCCACCTGCATGGCGTCGGTTTCAAGCTGACTGACGCGCACGCCGATGCTCGGCACAAACGTAAAGCCGCCGGCCTGTAGCTCATACATGCCCGTGACGCCGGCCGAGTACATCGTCGTATCGACGCTGCCGTTCAGAGCCGTCTGAGCGCTCGTGATGTCGTTTTCGCCCCAGACGTAGGCAAGTTCACCCAGAATCTTGGCCGAACCGTACTTGGCCGTGCCGTAAAGCGACAGGCCGTAGTTGTCGATGGCGTTCTTGATGTTCGAGACGCCGCTGCGCAGCGTACCCGTGCCGTACTGGAAGGCGGCGCCGACGGTGTAGTCGTCGGCCACCTTGACGTCACCGCCGAAGGCCCCGTAGAACACGTCGGCTTCAAAGTCGCCGCCGTGATCGAGGTCGTCGGACTTGTAGGTTTCGCCCGCGAGGTCAACCCAGAGGTTCATGCCGGGCTGCAGTTCCTGATCGGTCGACGCGCGGTCGGCGATGGTCTGAGCCATCGTAAAGTCCGCACGACGGGTCATGGCCTGCAGGCCCGTGGAGGCAACGGCAGCCAGGCCGCCGTCGGCGTCAAAGGCCATGGTGACCGTGCCGGTCGTGGTATCGAGGGCGCCCGAGAAGAACGGGTTGTCGGTAACGACGTTGGGAGCGCCCGCCACGGTACCGGCCAGCGTGAAGGAGCCTTCCGTCGCGTTCACGATGCCGAGGTAGCTGCCATTGGCAAAATTAACCGAAACGGCAGTGGCACTTTCGCCATAGTTGGTGAAGTAGGGCTGCTCCCCAGCGTTGGCCTGGTTGACCATCAGCAAGCTGTTGGCAGCCACATCCACCTGATGGGTAATGGACACAGGATTCGGCTGGGAGGTCATCGAACCATCAACCCAAATCAGACCGGTTTTGTCTACAGTAGCACCCTTGGCAAAAACGACGGGCTTGTCAACGTAGGCCGCGGCCTCAATCTTGCCCTCACCCCAAGCCAAGTCATTGGCAACCGCAATGGCTTCAAAGGCTCGGTAGCCGGTTTCCGCATCAGCGCCGATGCTCACGAAGGAGTTCTGACCCACAGCCGCCTTGGCGACCCACCCAGTGTCCGCCCAGGTGAGGATTGCGCCCGTGCTGGCGGTGCGAACGGTGTCGTTGCCCGTAAAGGCCGGGTCAAAGAAGAGCCAGCCGCTGAACGAACCGGCATCGGCAACGCTCAGAGAGCCCGCAGTCTTTTCATTGCCCACGGCAATGTCACCGCTGCCCGTCAGCTCATCAATCGACAGATCGCCGCCGTTGGACACGGCCACATTCGTGCCGTCGGCAACTTCAACAGTCGACACGTTAAACGCACCCTGGTCAACGGTCATTGCGCCGGAGTTGGACAACGTGACCTTGCCGGAGAGCTGGCCGCCCTGCGTGCCGCTACCGCCCAGAGCGAGCGTGCCGCCATCTACCGTAACGGCAGCGCCGGCTTCCGCCGTAGTCTTGACGACTTCATCGCCGCCGCCCACCAGGGTCAGCGTCTTGCCGCCCGTCACCTTGACGGAGTCGGCCGTGCCAAGGTCGACGGCCTGCACGCCGAGGCTTTCGGCACGCGCCACTTGCCCTTCCGAAGCTTGACCGCCGATCACAAGTCCCTTGTTCTCGGAAACAACCGTGGTGCCGGCCATCATCGTATCGCCGGACAAACCCGCGACTTCGTCAATCGTGACTTCAGTGTCAGCAGTGCCGTCGTTGTTCACCAGCTGACCAAGCAACGTCAGTTTGCCGCGCTGGCTGGCCGTGGTCATAGCCGACTTCCAAGCATTGGCCTCATCCACCGTGAAGGTAGCGTCGTTAAGAACGAGCGAGCCGTTCTCGGTGATCGAAACCTGGTTAGAGGTGTACTTGAACGACACGGTCTCAGTCGTTGCGCCGTTACTTTCGGAAGTCGTCGTCGTGAAGACCTGGTCGGCGGAGGTTTCCAAGCCGCCGCTCGTCACGGTGATCTTGCCGTCGTTGATTTCGGTATCGCGCTTCTCGGCATCGGATTGTTCGAAATTGAAACCAGCCAAAGCCAGTGTGCCGCCCTCGACAGTCACAAGACTCTTGAGGCTCCATTGGGAGTTGACCTCCATGCGGCCGGCATTGACCTGAAGGTCGCCGTAGTACTTATTGAGGCTGCTGTTGAGGACCAAAGTCCCGTTACCCGTCTTCTTGATAAGGGCATCCCGGCCGCTGTTCGTCTTCGTGCCTGCATCGGGAATACTCGAGGCGATGCTGTCGGTGTCGTCAGTGGTAACCGTTGAACCAATCGTCAGTGTAGCGCCCGCGCTGACGTTGAAGTCGGCGCTGCTGCCGCGATCCAAGAACAGGAAGCCGCCGGCGGCCGCCGTCAGAACGTGGTAGCCGAAGGTGTCAAAGTGGGTACCAGTGCTGTCGGAAGAAACGGTGTTCCCCGAATAAGTCATATCCTGAGTGATATTGACCGTCAGGTCGGCCGTCCGGTTCTGTCCCGTACCATCCCCATACCCGGTCGAGTAGTCGACGGCAATGGCGCCGCCGTAAGCGTATCCGCCGACCGTCTTATCGGTCTTGGTGGCGGTTGCCGAGTTGCCCTGGAAAAGGACATCGGTCATGGTAATCGAGTTACCCTTGATGACAAGGGCGCCGCCAAGCGCGCCATCTTGAATCGTGCCGTTGTTGTACCCCTGGGAAAGCGCCTGGTTGTTCACATAGCTGCCGCCCTTCTGCGTCAGAGTCTTGGCGTAGGAATAAATCGCGCCGGCCCCACCAGTGGTTTTATCTTTGGCTTGAGCAACATTGCCAATGAAATTGCTGCCGCTCAGATCGACTTGCGCCGTCGGATCGTTGAGGAAGATTGCTGCGCCGAAGCTACCCGAGCGACCCTTAAACGTGGTATTAGCGGTGATCTTGGTATCGGTTGCACCCTGAACCTCAATGCTGCCGTCGAAAACCGCACCTTCACCAATGGTCAGCACGGTATTCGACACTTTGTTGCCGTCACCCCCCTTGATAAAGATGTCACCGGTCGTAGTCGAACCGGCAGCCAACGCAATACTGTTGTTCGACGTGGTCTTACCCTTTTCGGCCTGCACATAAATCGCAGTCCCGTCGGCCGCGTTGATCGTGCCCGTGCTGGTAAAGGTGCTGCCCTGGCCGGCCATCAGGACACCCACACCATGCGTGACGTTGATCGTGCCGGCATTTTCACCGACGGCGTTGGCTCCGGGGATCGTGCCCGCCGCCCCCGTCGGGGCGATTTCCATACCGGCGGCAAAGGTGGAACCCGCCACATTGATCGTGCCCTTGTTGACGATCTTATTCGTGCCGGTGGAGCCCACCGTCATACCGTACGCGTTGTTCAGATCAATCACGCCCTCGTTGATCGCGGTGCCGCCATTGTCGGCCATCATGCCCTTGATCATGTAGTAGGGGGCGGCATTTTCCGTGGCCGTGTTGAGCTCAATGGTGCCCTTGTTCGTAAACTGGGTACCCTTACCGGTGGCCAAAAGCCCGTAGGCACGGGTAGCGGCGCCCGTGATGTTCATGATGAGCTTGTCATCGGCCGCAAACTCACGCGTCTTGTTTTCCGCAGTTGACTGATAGCCGCTGTTGTTCTCTGTCTGCGAGTAGTTGATGTCTTCAGCGCAGGCTGCCCCGGCAAACGCCATCGCGGCTGCCGCAGCCAGCACGGTCTTCGTGCCCTTTTTCTGCACGCTGCTCGTGGCTTCATTCACAGCCACAAAAGCGCCGCGCACCTTGTTGAAAACAACTTTAAAAGTCTTGTTCATTATTCAACCCCCCAAAACTGCTAAGGATGATTTTGCCAATTGGTTTGAAGCACACCGATCAAGCCCAACACTCGATTCGGCAACTCGGCTCAGAATCCTATAAACGGCCGATTCGGACGTCTACCTATTGGTGGGGGGGGTAATCCCTAGTGTTCAATTTGAACAACAAACATTTGTATTCTTTTACCGATCCTGAGCATCAACCCAATGGGAAGACTCTTATACGCCTGCCCTCACAGAAGGGCTTTCCGTCGGCGCATCAACGGTTAACGCCCCTGACGCCCGACACGTCTTTGGCGCTCAAAAGGACTAAATGACCCTGCGGACCGGCACATTTGGTTTGAAGCCACGCCGGCTGCGTGCGCGGCCGCATGGAGGGCCGTGCACGAAGTCGAGGAAATATGCGAATCTGTCGGCACGATCGCGGACGAGCCCGAAATGCGGTGCTCACCTCGAGCGCCGCGAGAACGCTGCGGCGAGTTTGCAGACCATCGGCCTGACTACTGCCCGTCCAAGCTGACGCTTGGGCAAGGTTTGCCGCTTCTTGGCAAAAAGCCGGCGCCGCGGTCCACTCCCCTTTACTCGGAGAAATCCGCGGCAGCGCCGGCCGCATTGGGAACAAGCAGCCCGACGGTTACCGAATCGGCAGCGGGCGTCGGCCGCGAAGATCACGGGCTTTTGGCTCAGAGCGAGTTCTTCAAAATCTCGATGACGCCGGCCTTGTCGATCGGGCGCAGGGCACCCTCAAGGCTCCACCAGCACTTGGCGACGTGATCGGCCATGGCTTCAAAGTGCTCGTCGGTCACGCCCACATCGCGCAGGCGGCTCGGGATGCCGATCGAGGCAAAGTACGCGGCCGTTTTGTCGATGGCTTCGTTGGCGATGGCCATCGGATCCTTGTTGGAATCAATGCCCCAGACCTTGACGCCGTACTGCACGAAGCGGTGCAGAGTCTTTTCCGTGAGGCTGTAGCGCATCCAGTGCGGCGTGATGATCGCCAGGCCCACGCCGTGCGTGATGTCGTGGAAGGCCGAAATTTCGTGCTCGATGCCGTGGCAGGGCCAGGGAGAGGGCGTGCGGCCCATGGCCAAGAGCCCGTTGCAGCCAAAGGAGCTTGCGAGCATGATGGCCGAGCGCGCTTCCTCGTCATTGCCGTTCTTGACGGCGCGCGGGCCGTACTCAATGCAGGTGCGCAGGATCGTTTCGTCGATGCCGTCGCTCACCGGGTTGCCTTCGAGGACCATGTACTGCTCAAACGTGTGGCTCATGATGTCGGCGATGCCCGCGGCCGTCTGGTTGGCCGGAACCGAGAACGTCAGGCTCGGGTCGCAGATCGAGGCCACGGGCGCGAGCACCTCGGAGGCCATCCCGAGCTTTTCAAGGGTTTCGGGGTTGGAGATGACGGCGCTGTTGTCGTATTCGCTGCCGGTGGCCGAAAGCGTCAGAACCGTAAAGAGCGGCAGGGCCTTTTCGATCTTGGAAGGATCCACCACCAGGTCCCAGGGCTCGAGGTCGCTCACGGCCCCAGCGGCGATCGCCTTGGAGCAGTCGATCACGCTGCCGCCGCCCACGGCCAGAATAAAGTCAATCTTCCGTTCCTTGCAGATCTTGACGCCCGCACGCACCGAATCGATGCGCGGATTGGGCACCACACCGCCGAGTTCAAAAACATCGCGGCCGGGCAGCGCGGCCAGCACCTTATCGATCAAACCCGAGCGGCGCGCCGAGCCCGAACCGGCCACGAGCAGCACGCGCTTGCCGTAATAGCGAGTCAGGGCATCGAGTTCCCCGATGCGGTCCTTGCCGTACACCAGCCGCGTGGGCAGATACAACGAAAAAGGCTGCATGTTTCGTACTCCTTTGCAACATGACGAATTGTTAGCGCGGCCATTATAGGGTCGGCGGCGGCGCCGGGCTCAGCCCGCCTGCCAAGCCTCCCGCGCTTTGACTGACTCGGTCAATATGCCGCGACAATCGGGCAAGCCGCCGTTGCTCCCGCCCCCCTTTCCCTTCTCCCCTCACC
>ERZ1026848.497-NODE-497-length-22104-cov-4.811103_pt1 | contig 22104 bp, 17 predicted proteins | sample MGYA00380154_ERZ1026848 | MGnify/ENA primary metagenome ERZ1026848 (study PRJEB33269, sample SAMEA4719790) | human gut metagenome | biome: human-associated habitat; feature: organic feature; material: feces | place: Cameroon | collected 2013-10 ...
CTATCAAGGCAATAATACCGCCGTAACCGAAATGGTCAACCCTGCGGTTCTCCATAAATCGGCAGAAACAACCGCCGACGCTGAAAAAGCGGGGCGTTTCAGTATTCAAAACGGAAAGGTGGTTATTGATACCGACCAGCATATTTTTGATGGCGTTGACCGTAAAGATTACGGCAGAACCGTCCGCACCTATATGCGACTGCATTTCAGAGGCAAAGAGGTTGGTGGAACGACATTTACCAAAACATCAGAGAGAGAGTATACGAGTTCCGAGTATACAAAGCGCTTGTTGAGAAAAAAGCAAGGAACATACGATGCCAAGATGCGTGCCTCCACCGAACTCGACAATATGCTCCGCGTCAGTGAGTATATCGGGCACGAAGATGCACAGCACCCGCATGAATACAACGGAAAAGGATATGACCGATATTCCGTCCAATTTGAAATCGGTGGGGAGAATTTCTCTGGAGAATTGCTTGTGGCAATCGGCGATAACGATCGCAAGACCTTCTATGATGTTGTAAAAATAAAAAGAACCGATAGCCCTGTGTCGGAAGCAACCGCCAGAAAATCTGACGGGAAATCCGCTCGAGGCGCTATCAGTTCAGAAGTGGGCGAAACGCATACGGCACAAAACCGTAACGCTGACGCATCCACTACTGATATTATATCCGAAAAAGCCTCGGATGTCAACCCATCTGCAAAAAATACTGGCGCAGATGCGACAAAAATTGCTGGAAACGGCATAAGATATGCTCTATCCATCGGTAACGATTCTGTATCTGTTGATGTGCAGGAAGGCAAAGACCTTATCGCAATCCACAATCTGACCGAGCAGAATCTGCTGGATACGCTGAAACTCGGCGGGTTCCCGATGCCATCCATCGCCGTGGTAAAGGCAGAACAGGGACATACCGACTATGGCAATATCTCCATCGTGTTTGGAAAAGACACCATAGACCCAATGCTTTCTTCCGATAACAAAATATACGGGAGCGATGCGTGGACGCCAACGAGCGGCAACGCAAGAACCGAATATCAAGTTGACGGGGACAAAATGCGTACTTTTGAAAGACGCATGGAGGCATTGAGTAAAAAGACGGCGGGAGGTGTATTTTATAACACTTCTTTGGTTTCGCGGCTCGGTGTTGATGACACCTCTTCACAGACACCATTACAACTCGCAGAAAAGATCGCTACAACCGATGAAGCCAAATTGGCATATCTTGTCGATCGCGGCGAAACGATAGAACCCGTGTATAAAGAGAAAATCTATAACAGGTTCGGCAATGAAACTCTGCAAACTTATATTGACACCGTTGGCGCGGAACACCTGTCAACTATCATCGAAAAGGCAAAGATTGAGGATACAAAGGCATTCAGAAGTGAGGAGGAATGCGTTCGCTCTATCATTCGCAAGCAGTATGTCGAAAGACGATACGAAACGCTAAAAAACAACCCAAAATTGAAAGGGCGGGATGTTCTCGCGTTCGTGGAACAGCAAGCGGACACTTACATGGATCACAATGTAACGATCTTCACCATCGAGGACTTTGTGAAAGACGCATGGAAATACTACCGTGACGGTAAGAGCGTAACGACAGAAGTAGACCGTTTGGCAACTTCCGATAAAATCCAGCAGGCGGTCAGCGATGCCGATGTTATAGCATGGCTTGAACCTCAAATCGCTGAATTTATAGGGAGAGCAGGGATTTACAACGGGAAAGACCTGTTTGACGCGAAAGGAAACCGAAGAAGTTTTGCGCAAACGCATTATGCATATACCGCTGAAAACATTGTGCGTGCAATGAAAAGCACAGCACCAGCCAGAGGAGCAGGTGCGTTTGGGGTTAGCGCAAGCACCCTTGTTGCAACCGCAACGCCGAGTTATGACAGCATTGATGCTGTAAGTGCAGATAAAAAACGGCTTTTTGTTGAAGATCAAACTGCGTACGATGCGGCGATTGCCGAAATAGACGAGTCTCTTACAAAAGTTGAAAAAGATATTATGCGCACCACTCCGCATCATACCGACAATACTTTTGACGAAACGCAAATTATAGGAAGTATTATCGTTGAGGCGGCAACAGGAAAACGAACGATTGCGGCGGTGCAGAGGGCATTTTCGGCGGAGGGGTACGCAGTAACTGTCGTTCAAGCAAAGCGGATTTTAGACTTGTATGCCGAAGCGGCAGAAATTCCTACGGGATATTTTGAAGCAAAACCAGAGCGAGTTGTCGATTTCTCCGAAATCAAAATGGTAGAATTGCCGCAAAGTGCCTCTGATACGCTGAAAAAGCAACTTTCCGAGCGCAACATTCCGTATGAAGTGTACGGAACAACGGACGCGGAACGAACAAAGGCAGTACAGAGGCTCGAAGGCGTGCGCTTTGCACTTCCTGAAACGGACAGTGACGGCAACACTCTTTCCGAACAGCAGAGAAGATTTTTCTCCGAAAGCGCAATCAAAGCAGTACAGGATGACGGGAGCCTCCGCATATCTTCTGACGGTGCTTTAATGCCTGTGTATCACGGCACAAACAATGGCGAGTTTTACGAGTTTGACAAGAAACTCGCTGGTTCTTCCAACGATGCTGGCTGGTACGGGAAAGGATTTTATTTCGCTTTTAGAAAAGGCGAAGCGGAATATTACGGCAAACGCATCCTCGAATGTTATTTGAATATCAAAAATCCTTTTATCTTTGACAGCGAAATGCAGTCTTATGACGGCGTAACAAGCGGAGATATTCTATTCGATTTCGCAAGTTTTGTTCTTAATATGGCTGAAAAATTTCCTGATATTGCAAAAAAATTGACCGTTGATGTTGCTGAATACTCATCCGAAGATTCCAGTGTGGTTTCAAAGAAAAATTTTGTTGACCTTGCCACGGAAATGAAGGAGATTTACAACAGTAAACGCCTTTCAATTGTCGAGGTGTCCGATGAGCGGCACGGAGATCATTACGAATACCGTATTGACAACGATGTAGAAAATATGGATATCCCCCAAAAACTCAAAAAGGTTATTCAAGAGCAGTATATAAGCTCTGCTTCTTGGGCGGAATACCTACTCAAAATTGGCAAGATCACCAAAGAACAATACGAGGATATTCTGGACGCTATAGAAAAGTATGGCGAAACGAACTTTGAAACGATATATCTTCACTCGCGATTTGAAACGAGAAAAATGGCAGAATCACACCGTCTTTCTGCCGTGTTGCAATATCTAAGTGAAAAGAAATACGGTTACCTTGAACAGCATATTCCAGAACATTACATGGAGCGCATTGGAAATGAGTTTTCCGCAGAGATACAGCGCAGAGGATATGATGGAGTGCTTCAAAGTCTTTATGGTGACGAGGTTGTGGCGTTCGATTCAAGCCAGATTAAACTCACAAGCAACACATCACCCACCGATAGTAAGGATATTCGCTATGCCCTCCCCGCGGTTACGCCTGTGGAGCCTACAAGCCAAGAATGGCAACCTACGATTGACACCGCGGAGGCAAAGAAGCGCTTCCCCTCCCTGTGGGATGTTACCGCTGATGAATCCGAGACACGCAACCCCACGCAAATACGCAGTACGGTATCTACATACAGAAAAATCTATGACATTCTGAAAGCCGAAGGATTCAGCGGAAAGGTTCTTGATGCTTCCAGCGGGCTTGGTTATGGCACGCGCGCTGGTATCGAGGAATATGGATTTAAGGTTGATGACATTGAACCATACCCAGACCGCGGTTATTCGCCGAAATATACGGATTATTCCGCTCTGCACGGAAAGTACGATGCCATTATCAGTAACGCCGTTCTCAATGTTTTGCCGCAGGATCAGCGCGATGCTCTTGTGGTAAAAATGGGTGAACTTCTTGCAGACGGCGGGCGGATGTTTGTAAATGTCCGCGGCGATGATGTCAATACCCTGTCCAGCAATCCCAGCAATGTCAAAATCGGAAATATGGAATGGTTCGTTTCATCGACAGGTTCCTACCAGAAGGGATTTACGCGTAGCGAACTCGTTGCATATCTCAAAGATGCACTCGGAACCGATTTCACGGTGCAAGGTACGACAAAATTCGGAAAAGCGGCGGCTGTTGTTACGAAAAACGGGAATGTACGCTATGCCCTGTCCGATTCGCAGACCGAAAGCGGATTGAGCCGCGGACAGCGTGCAAAATTCGTAGCAAACAATACCCAGATGCGGCAGTATTCCCGAACAGATGCGGCGGCAACGATTGATTCTATCGTAGACGCCATCGGATTCGGCGATCAGACTTTCTGGATGAAAGCAGGTCTGTCTGGAAAGTCTCGTTCCGAAGTGATTTCCTATCTCTTTGAAAAGTTAAACACGACAAAAGAAGGATACCGTGCAGGTGTTGCTCTGAAAATTGCCGACTACATCATTCAAAATGCCACTTTGACCGAGGTTTATAATGAGGCGGCGCTCGACAGCGACACCTTGCAAACCGCCATTGACACGGTGGAAGCCATCAAAAAGTACAAACACCGTTTCAACCTTGACGCCATCAAGGGCGAGATCAAATATAAGTACGACAATAAGGCTGGCGGTATCTTCATGAACTGGGCACAGAAAAACGGCGGCTTGACAGCGGACACTGTTGCACAAGACTTATCCGATTACGGCATCCATATTGACGCCGTAAACGAAGCCGACATTTTCAATCAGATCATGGACACTTATGAACGGGCAAAAAGTCTGCTGGCGGAAAAAGCATCCAAAATCCAGTTGGCGGAGTACGGCTCCGCGGAAGAACTGGCAAAGGTGCGTCAGGACATTGCACGAGAGATTTTGCGTGCGTATGACGAGCGCGGTGCTGAAACCAAATATGCGCGCCTCATAGAAAAATACACACAGAGAATTGATGAATTGTCCTCCCGTCTCCGCGAAAGCAACGCCTACAACAGAGCCGTAAATACCGCAGTCGATCTGGCGGGCAAAATCAAGGACTGGAAATCTGGCGCTTTTCAGAATGCCACACAACTGAAACCTGATATTTTCAAGGGTTCGATTGAAAAACTGGGCGCCATCAAAAGCCGCGGCAATTTGAATCAGGCAGGAACACGCACCATCATCCGTGATCTTCTTTCATGGTATAAATCCAACCAAAGCGTGCTAACCGATATGGGGCGGTACAGCGAGGAAATTGAGGGCATTATGACCTCGATTGCCACAGGCGAAAAAGTGCTGTCTGATACGGAACAGGCGAAGGTGGATGCGGTACGCGCAAAATGCATATCCGCTGGAATATCTCTTGACGGTCTTACACCGCACGAGTTTTACGCGAAAATGCGTGAGTGGTACACCAAAAAGAATGTAGGAGCGGAATACAATCCCGCAACAAAACAACTTCTTGGGCAACTGGCAAACAGCAACCACTTAACATTGCAGGATGTGAGAGGACTGTCCACCGTCCTTGCCCACTTCAAGCATTTTGTGGAAAACTATAACAAAGTGTTCCGCGATGGCAAGTGGCAGGACGCCAAACCGTATGCTCAAAAATATGTATCGCAGATGCAGACGGGAAAAACGCTGAAAACGGGTTTGTTCCGCAGGCTTCTCTCCTCACGCTACGCAAAGGCTTTCAACGATCCCATGAGTTTGGCGCGCTTTATGGATGGATATGAAGATGGCTTTTTCTCCAAAACGATGGAGGAATGGCGGCGAGGCGCGATTGACGCATCCGTAACGGATATGCGTCTGCGAAAGCCGATAGAGGAATTTTACGCCAGACACAAAGACTATCTCAAAACCGCCGAAGCAGAGAAAGTCACATTTAACGGTGTAGAACTTACCAAACGCGAGGCAATGCAACTGTACATGACTTTGCATAGAGAGCAGGCTGTTGCTGGTATTGTTCTCTCTGGGTTCAAAATCAGGAGCGGCGCCGATTCCATTCGCGTAAACGGTGTCCTTGCAAACGGCGATATTATTACCTCGGAAGATATACAGGCAAGTGCCGCCTCCACGATCAAAGCGCTGGAAAAAAGCCTTTCTGCGACAGACAAAGAGTATATTTCGGTCGTGGAGAGCATCTATGAACAGTGCCGCGAACTCAAACGACAGGCGGATATGACGCGGCAAGGATATACCAATGTAGAAGATGGGTATTATGTGCCTATCAAGCGCGCAAATATCGCCCACAGCATTGACGCAGATTACATCGGGGAATCCATGAGCGTAAGCAATCAGTCGTTCAACAAAAACACGGTAAAAGGCGCAAAAAACGAACTCATAATTGAACCGATAGACACTGTTCTTTCCCGACACATCGGCGGGATTGCAAAATATTCCTCACTTGCCGTGGCTATGGACAATTTTGACATGATCTATAACCTTGACATCAGCGGCAATCCGAACAAGCCCGTCACCGTCAGAACGGAAAGCGAAGGTGTGTGGGCGGAAGCGGAATCCTATTTCCAAAACCTGCGAAACGACATCAAGGGAAAGAGCAAAGATCCAGATGGGTTAAATCGTGCAATGCAGGCACTCCGCGGAGGATACGCCAAAGCCGTGCTCGGACTTAACCCGAAAGTCCTTGTCACACAGTTATCGTCCTTCTTTGCATCCACAAGTATGCTGGACTACAAAAACATTGCTCGCGGTATGACGATTGATGTAAGCGATGTAGATACTTACTGCCCGCTGGCGGAAGTCCGTAATTACGATCAAACCGCGTTCAGGGCACAGGGTGTGCTGGATAAAGTCAGCGGTGTCGGAAATACGCTTATGAAACCCATAGGCGCGGTTGACCGCTTTGTTATCAAACGGTTGTTCGGCGCTTGTCAGGCACAAATTGAGGCGGACGGCGGCGCAAAAATCGGCACCAAGGAAAACAAAACCGCCGCTGGAAAACTTTTGGAACGCGTGATTGTGGAAACCCAGCAAAACTCCGCCGCAACGGAACGCTCTGCTGCCATGCGTTCTGGCAATGAATTTTTCCGCACGGTCACGATGTTTACCGCCGATGCTATGAAGGTTGTCGGGCGTGTGATCGATTCTCTCGGAGAGACCACTATCCTGCGTGCGAAACTGAAAGTCGCAACCGATGCCGATGTACGGGCAGACCTTACAAGCAGACTGAAAACGGCGAACCGTAAACTGCGTAAATCCGTTGGCTCCCTTGTTGCCTCGTCTGTATTCATGGCGCTCGTGGCACAGGGATTCCGCTGGTTGTATCGCAGGGATGACGAAGATGACAATATCCCTCTCAACATGACTGTGGATGCTGTCGGCAATCTGATGGGCGGTTTGCCGCTTGTCAAAGATGTATATTCCTTCTTTGCAGACGGTTATGATATATCCGCTCCAACTTACGATATGATCAACAGCCTTTTGACATCCTCAAAAAGCGTGGTCACAGTATGCGGAAATGTGGTTTCGGGTAACGGCGATGCGAAAGAGACTGCCAGCGCGGTGAAAAACCTGATTTTCTCCGCCGGTCAATTTCTCGGATTGCCTACCAGAAACGCCTACAAATTCGTCTATGGCATCACAAACAGAATCAGTCCCGAAACCGCCTATAAAATTGACGATCTCTTCTACGATAAAAATTACCGTAGTGACCTCGCCAAAGCGGTCGAAAACGATGATGATCGCATGACTGATACCCTGCTCTCGCTTCTCGGAGGAGAAACGGTTGGAGCGTTTAAGAGTACCGAAACCCGCGATACCATCAAGCGACTGCTGAAATCTGGATATACCGTGCTCCCGAAAAGCATTGGTGACAGCATAACATTCGGCGGCGAAAAATTTGAACTGGATGCGGCAGGAAAAGCCACTTTCAGGCAGGTTTACGGCGAGGCTTCTCCTGTGGTGGAAGAAATGGTTGCATCCTCTATGTTCCGAGCGCTGGGAGAACAGGAGCAAGCAAAGGCTATCAAACAGGTGTATGACGCCTACTACGAAAAAGCCACTCACGCCGCCCTCGGCGTGCAGACAGACAATAAAACCATCATCCTCGGAAAATACATGGACATCGGCAAATTGGCAATGTCCAACGCGGCTATTTCCTCGTTGGAATCGGATAAAGACAAAAGCGGAAAGACCGTACAAGGTTCCAAAAAGAAAAAGGTCATGCGCTACCTGATGAGCCAGCAAATGACGGATGTCGAGCGCCTGTTGATCCTTTACAGTCTGGGGTACACCCTGTCTGACGGAGAGTATCGCGGCTGGAGTGCGAAGAACGCAAAAAAACGCCTTCTGCGTTTTATTCTATCCAAAGGCAACGCAACGGCGGAAGAAAAAGCGTATCTTGCACAAATATGCGGCTTTACCGTAAAAAACGGAAAAATCGTTGCATCTTCCCTATCCTAACGGAATAAATGGTGACAAACTGCATTTTATTCCATGCTATAATGTTCTGCAGGAGGGATAGGAAATGTATGATATTAGCCCAGCCAAAGAATCCGAGATCACCAAAATCGTTTGTCCTGACTGCCACGAGCGGTTGCCGCGTATTGGGCTTCTGAAAGACAGCAACATCAAAGGTCTGACTTTCAAATGCGGTAGATGCGGCAAACTCTGGGAGGTTACAGCATCACCTAACCTTCCGACCAGCAGAACAGAAATGAGCCAGCGCCCACAGAGGTAGAGCCACTAACATCCCGAAAAGGGTGTGGGTGGCTCTTTTTTGAAAAAATCGTAACAAGGAGGAAACGGACATGGCAAAGGATAACAAATTCGCCACCAATAAGGGCGGCGTTATCAAGGCTCCGAAGCCCGTAGGCAAGGATTCTGTGAAGTCCACCGTTGTCAAGGGCAACGACCTGCGTGACGGCACCAAGAAAGGCAAGTAAAAAAATACCGCCGCTTTGACGGCAGAAGGAGAAACGACTATGAACGGTGAAAAAGATACCGAACTGGAAGAAACCGAAATCGAAACGGACGCAGGCGATAGCGCGTCTTTCGATGACGGAGACTTTGAGTATGACGAAAACGGTGACATCATCATTCCCGAAAGCGTAGATGACGAGGACGGGAACGATACGGATGCAGATGATGCTGATGAATCGGGTGATGCGGATGATGACGCCGATGATGATCAGGGTGCCGAAGGCAGAGACGAAGATGGCAATAAGCCAACCTCCCCCGCAAAAGAGCCTGTCGGCACAGAGCCTGAAACCAAGACCGAGGATGATGCAAAGGACAGACGCATTGCGGAACTGGAAGCCAAGTACAGGCGGCTGGAATCCCAGAGCAGAGACACATTGAAAAAACTCGGTGTTGATACGGATGACGCCTACGGCGGTCTTATCAAACTCGCGGCGGAGGCGGACGAAAAAACACCCGAAGAATACAAGGTGATTCGTGCCGCCGTAGAACGCAATGAAGAGGAGAAACTTGCTCTGCAAAAATCTGAATTTGATAAAAAAATTCAGGCAGATTTGGACGAAGTACACGCGGCTTTTCCTGAAACCGCAAAATACAAATCCGTGCGTGACTTCCCTCATTTTGAGGAATTTGGGAGGTATCGCGATGCAGGTCTCTCTCCGAAAAAGGCATTTCTTGCCTCGCACGAGGAAGAAATCAGAGGCAGTGTGGCAACCGCCGTTAGGCAGAAATCCCTCAACGATACAAAAAATCACCTGCAATCTGCGGTGCCGAAAGGCTCAAAAGATGACAGCGTGAAAATGACGCGGAAAGAATTGTCCGAATGGCGTGACATCTTCCCCGACAAGAGCGATAAGGAAATCATGGCTCTCTATCGCAAAACCAAAAATTAAAAAGGAGATCAATCATGTTCAAACTCATTAAGATTGAGAACGCCAGACAGAATGTGCCCTCTCCCGAATTTCACGAGGTCACTGCCGAAGAAGCAGTAACCTACGGCGAGGCTCTTGTTCTTTCCTCTGGTGCACTCACAAAGTGCGGCGCAACCGCCGCCCCTGCGTTTATCGCAATGAAAGATCTGACTGCCGCCGCGGCGGATAGAAGAATCCCTGTTATCCGCGTGGAATCGAATCAGGTATATGAAGTCCCCGTACAGGCGGCGCCGACCAGCCTCAACGAGGGAGACAAGGTGACGCTTCACACCGATGGATTGCAGGTCACCGCGACAACCACTTCGGGTGTCGTAACCATCATCAGCAAGAACGGCGCAACCGCCGCGGGCGATAAGATGCTCGTCCGAATCTGAACAGGAGGATAAACAATCATGGCAAATATCATTTACAGCGCAATGTCGGGCAAGAATGATCCCATGTTCGGGAAATTTGAGCATCCGATCAAGGCGCTTATTGAGAACGAATCCAATGCTTGTGAGAAAAACAAGACCATTCTGGATGCGCTGTTCAATGTTGAAAAGTCCAACCGCTATGCGGAAACCATCATGGGCGAATCCGACTTTGATACCTTCATGAGCAAAGAAGAAGGTCAGGAGGCAGAAAACGATTCTGTTGAGCGCACCTTCTCTAAAACCATCGAACATATCGAGTTTGCAAAAGAGTTTACCATCACGCGCAAGATGGCGGATGATGCAAAATTCGGCATGGGGACGAACATGAAGGCAAAGCCGAAGAAATTCGTCCGAGCCTACTACAAAACGCGCGTAAAGATTGCCGCACAGGCGCTTATCAACGGCACCAGCAAAAAGATGACTTTCAATCGCGCATCCGTTGACCTTTCCTGCGCGGACGGTCTTTCCCTGTTCAACAACGCACATACCTACTCCACCGACAAGATGAAGGGCAAAACGCAGTCCAACTTCTTCTACGGGGATATTACCTCCTCGGCGGATAAATTGGAGGAGGCGCTCGGCGTTCTTGCAAACAGGCTCCGCAACTTCAAGGATGAGAACGGCGAAATCATGCAGTACACCGCGGACATCCTAATCATTCCTTGCAACCGTCCGAAACTGGAACAGATGATGAAGAAAGTGGTCGGTTCCGAGCGCACCACGGGTTCCAACCACAATGACATCAACACCCAGTACGGCAACTGGACGCTGGTTGTACTGGACGGATGGGAAACCGCAGATGACCGTTTCATGGTCATGTCCTCCGAAGCAAACGAAAACCTGCTTGGCAATATGTTCTACAATCGTGTTGCACTGGACATCACCAGCGACATCGACAAGCACACCAGAAACTACTTCTGGAACGGCTATTGCCGTTTCGGTGTTGGTTTCAACACTTGGAAACACATTCTGCTGGCTGTTCACAGTTCTACCACTGTTACTGGTGCAACCGCCCTGTCCTAACAGGTGACGCGCATGACAGTATCGGAGTTATACGGTCAGGTCGCACAACTCGGATTTGAGGACATTCTGGAGGATGACAATAGGTTTTATTATGCAGTAAACAGAGCCTTGTTACAGGTCAGTGCCTTGCGCCCTGCCATTGAGGCATATGTGCTGAACCATAAACCAATGGAAAACGCGCTTTCGGACGCGTCATTCTCTCCAACCGAAAAATCCGATACGGATCTCATATATGAGACGGAAGATGTGAAGGCGTACTACTTCGAGGCAGATGGCACGGGCGTGGCGTATATTGAGCGACTTGACAGCGCCAACAGTGCATGGCGTATCGTTGGCGAGGTGTCTTTCTCTAACGGGAAAGCCTTCAAGGCGAGCAAAGGATTTATCAAAGACGGCGCTGATTTTTTCAACGGCGCAGTCAGAATCCGTTTCTGCGGTGAATACCTGTACTCCGTGAAATGCGTGGCTATGTATCACAGCCTTTACAGCGCGGATGTTGCAGATATTCCGCCCTACGAGGCTTTCACGCGCTATGACATGGGGGTGCTCGTCAACGATTTCCTGTCACTGGAATCGCCGCCCGTTGTAGACGCTGACGGAACGCGGCTCTCCCGCGGATATGAAGTAGAATCAGGGAGGGTGATTCTGCTTCCGCACGAGGTCAGAGGGGTATATAAGGTGCTGTATCGTAAAAAGCCTACAGAGATTGAAAACTCTGGCGATGCGGGAGAAAACGATACCGAGATTGTATTTGACGAGGAAATCTGTTCCCTTCTTCCGCTTCTGGTGGCGGCATATATCTGGATAGATGACGAGCCTGAAAAGGCGCAGTATTACATGAATCTCTATCGGGAACGAGCCGCTGAACTGGAAAGAAGAACGCGCTCTGTCGCGCCCGTCATGATGAAAAATGTGTATGGGTGGTGAGCGCTATGGGCTATAAAACGGCAAAAAACCTGTTATCATCTCGCGATGTTTATAACAGGTATTATGGCGATTTCCGAGGTGTAGATTTTTCAAGTGATCACACGCAGGTGCACGAACAGCGCTTTGCATACGCTGTGAATATGTACAAGGATTACCAGTCGGCGCAGGGACAGGCTATCGAAACAATAGCGGGGTTTCGGCGGCGGGTAGTCCTCCCCGAAGAATCCGAGGTTTATGGAATCCATCGTTTTCAAGTGAAAGACGGGAACGGCAATTCCATCCCTAAAATCCTGATCCACGCAGGCAAAAAATTATATGCATGGAGCAACTACCCACGCTCTGTCAATGTTCTGATGTCCGAAACGGTCACGCTTCCTGCCGAAAGCGCCGTCACTGGAACTGCAAAGATTTTCAAAGTCGTGCTGGACGAGAGCGTTTATTCCGTTAAAAGTCTCCTGAAACCAGATGGAGATGATGTTCTCATCAACGCGTCTTTCAACCGTTCAACGCACGAATTGAGCGTGACGCGAAGCGACCTTACCGCAGGCGATATTCTTTACCTCTCTTACATGGAGGGTGAACTGTCAGCGGCGGATGCATTGGTGGCGGACATGAACGCAAGAAAAAGCGTATCGTTCATCTTCAATAACCGTCTGTATCTGCTGGATGGAAAAAACTATCTCGTGTATGACGGTTCGGCAATAAAATCTGTTCTGGAGACGGCATATGTTCCGACAACCTATATCAACATCATCCCCAGCGGAGAAAATGCCGATATAGGCAAGGAATACGAGCAACGGAACATTTTGCAGTCGAAATTTCGGCACACATTCATCGCGGACGGAACCACCACCGATTTTTACATGAACGAAAACGCTCTGGATTCCATTGTTTCCGTCAAAGTGTACGGCGAAGAAAAAAGCGCTGATACCGATTACACAGTAGATTTGGCTGGGGGCATTGTCAAGTTTGCAACTGCCCCCAGTAAGCCCGAAACAGTTACCCAGATTGCTGGCACCGATGGCTCATCGGATGTAAAATACCCAGAATTTTATGCTGGCGTTGAGATCACTGCTTCAAAAGCGATTAAAAAGTTGTCTGGTGTCGTGGAGAACACGGATGAAATCGGAAATCTCATTGCACACTGCACGATTGCAACAGTATTTGACAACCGCGTGTTCATGTCAGGAAACCCATCTTATCCGAATCATGTATTCTTCTGCGGCAGAAACAGTACAGGTTATGTCGATCCCACCTATTTTGGCGTGCTCAACTATATGCAGGACGGCGTTGGAATTGCCCCGATTACAGGGATGATTCCCGTTGCCGACACACTGATGGTACTAAAAGATGATACCCAGCAGGATGGTTCCACCTATTTTCACACGCCGTCTGATACGAATGTCAATCTGAATCCGCGCGTATATCCGTCCTCGCAGGGATTGTCTGGTGTAGGATGCCTCGGCGCCTGTGTAAATTTTCTCGATGATCCCATTTTTATATCCCGCCTCGGAGTTGAGGCAATCGGGCAGTTATCGGTCAGATACGAAAGAGCGGTAGAACACCGCTCCAGCCTGATTGATGCCAAACTCGTCAATATGGATTTGACGGACGCCTGCGTGGAGGAATGGAACGGATACCTTGTTCTTCTGGTGGATGGTAAGATTTTTCTTGCCGACAGCCGTCAGCGGTACACGCACGCCATCGGAACGATGCAGTATGAATGGTACTACATAGAGGGCGTTGGTGTTTATAAAAACCAGTACCCCGAATACCACTACGCAGAAAAAATCCACCCCGAATTGGATGGAAAAACCGTTCATTTCTGCACAAAGTGCAAGAAGGGCGCGCGGCATTGCACTTGCGGTAACGATGACAACATCATAGAACTCCCGATCATGCTTGCAAATAGCGTCTTTTATGCCGACAGCGAAGAAACTACCGACCTTACAGGAACGGTTGTAAATCCGCCTGATAATGACGGCGAAGAAACGGTATCGGTGTTCGATGAAAGCGTTAGTGTATCCATTGATGCAGTGTCGTACAATATCGGAGTTTACTACACCGTGCACGCCGTGTATGACGGCACAACGGGCGCATTCTCGCATTATGAAGCGTATTTGTGCGAAGGCAAAGGAAACTGCACGGGCGGCGTGTTCAACCCAGCAAAATGCCTGAAAAGCATGGATGCCAACATCTTTTTCGGCACGACCAACGGAGTTGTATGCTCTTTTAACTTTGACAAGCGTGCAGACAGCGGAGAGATTGCTCCGAAGTGGTATTCTTTCGATGAGCGGACGATTCATTGCGGGTGCGCAACAAAGATGGACTGTTGCGGCGTTCCGCATCTGACCAAAAACACGGTCAAAAAGTCTACGGTTATCAAAACCAAATCCATGCAGACCTCCGCGGCAAAAATCAAAATCAGAACAAATAAGAAGCCATACACGCAGATTGCCCGTATCAACTCTACCCTGTTTTCTTTCGACAATATGGACTTTTCGGACTTTTCGTTTATTACAACGGATCAGAGTTTGTTTGCCATCAAAGAGAAAGAAAAGCAATGGGTGGAAAAGCAATATTACATTTACAGCGATGAGTATATGAAGCCTTTTGCTTTGTATTACATCACTTTCCGATACACCATCGCTGGACGATATAAGCAGTAGGAGGAAAGCCATGAAAACGATCAAAAAAATCACGAACGCCCAGATTTCAGAAAAGGGTGTCCGTGCGCTGGCTGACCGCCCGAACGCAAACTCCCAGTATGGTGCCAGCGGTCTGTCGGCACAGCAACTTAAACTATGGTTTGACAAACTGGCGGTGTTTCTGTCAGAAAAGTATAACGAACTTCTGGATGTTCTTTCTGGAACAGACGCGGCGGATTATGTCAGAATCGCCCTTGACGCTTACGGCGTAACCTCGTTGCAGGATCTGGTGGATTCTTTCGGAAACGGCTCTTTTGCAGAAAAACTGATGATGGTTCTGCCGCACGCCACGGCAACCGCCCGTCAGGAAATTCAGGCGGTTATCTACAATTTTGCACAGCGGATCAGCGCCAACGAGGAGGAAATCACTACTCTTTGGGCAGACGCAGGATGCGATGTCGGCTTTGCATTGGACAAAAAGACCAACACGCTCACCCTGAAACTCTATAACAAGGCTGGCACCGCACTCAAAACCATAAATGTGGATGTTCTTGTGGACACTGGCAGGCTGGCAAACAATGCCGTTACCACAGAAAAAATTCTGAATGCCGCCATCACTACCCCGAAGGTAGCAGATCGCAACATCACCACTTCAAAAATCGCAAAGAAAGCGGTTACATCGGAGGAATTGGCGGATGTCTCTGTCGGAAGCACGCAAATAAAAGAATCTGCTGTGCAAACAAAGCACATCACGGACGCCTCCGTGGTTGAATCCAAGTTAGGGGAATCCGCCATTACGCGTGGCAAGATCAAGGATGCCGCAGTCAACGGAGACAAACTGGCGGCAGGTTCCGTCACTCCCGAAAAACTGTCCTCCGCCCTGAACAATCGGATATTGAAACTGGAATCCGATGCATTTATCTCCATTGAATACAATGCCGCAACGGGTGTGCTGTCATTTACATCGGTGGACGGAAAAACGAAATCGGTTGATCTTCCGTTGGAACTGCTGGTCACCGACAACAGTTACTACGACAAAACCAAAGGTTCGGAGGCGATTGTTCTTGTGCTTGCAAACGGCAGTGAGATCAGGATACCTACATCCGATGTCCTATCCTCTCTCATTTCCTACATGGACGGCATAAGGGAAAAAATCTTTGACTTGCAGGAGGCACCTCCGCTCTCTGCTTTGAGCGATGCAATACTGCTGGTCACGCCCACGCTGGCGCAACTGGCGGCTTTGAGTTAAGGAGGAAAAACAGATGTCTGTAAATGCAGGATATACCCGAAGGACAGAACTTCGTTGCACTCTTGCGGAATTGGCTACTTACGGAGCCGTTATTCCGTTTGAGGGCGAAGCGGTCTATGTCAAACAGACGGATGGCAGATATGCCATAAAAATCGGAGACGGCGTGACGCCGCTCTCTGATCTGCCGTATTCCGTAAACTATTCGGAAATGGCAACGCTCAAAACGGCGGCGGAAGCCGCAAAAACCTCTGCGGAAAGCGCAAAGGGGGCGGCAGAAACCGCCAAAGCAGGGGCGGAAGCCGCGGTGAACTCCCTATCCATCGGGATCACCTGCGTTGACGGCGCTCTCTGCGTCACATATGAGGAGGAATAAACAATGAGCCAAGTCACAAAGCCTATTATGCTTGACGAAACGGGCAAAGGCATCGTAAATGCCCTGAACAAGCAGAACGCACTCATTGAAGCAATGGCGCGTAATTCGATTGCGGCACTGCCGCAAGACCTCAAAAGCATTCGCGATATTGTGCGCGATGGGCTTGCAGAACATATTTTCCACATCGGCGATCAGTTGATCATCAAATGGAAGGATGTTGAAACAAACACAGAGTATGAAGTCCCTCACGACATCGTACATTTTGGGAATGTAACTCTGAAAGACGGAAGTGTTGTGCCGGGGATGTTCTTGCAGTGGCATTACTGTTCCCCGTTCGGCGTACAGTTTGACCATCAGGAGAACGAAAAAGCCACCGAAGGCACCTATCTGTCGGATTACTTCTACTACCAGCAGTACACCGCAAGCGATGGCAACACAAGATACAAACTGCTTGTTGCGGGCACCGATTACACCGTTGGAGAATCCATCCCGAGCGGTCCCGATTTGTACCATTCGGCAATCAAAGATCCTACGGGTTATATTGTAAATTACGGGTATAACCGCTGGTCGCACTCGGCAATTCGCCAGTATCTCAACAGCGCGGCGGCAAAAAATGCTTGGTGGACGGCACAGCACGCAGGCGATGTTGCACCGAATGAACTGGCTACCAAAGCGGGATTCCTCACTGGATACAGCGAAGAATTTCTTTCTTGCATCCGCCCCGTCAAGGTTACCACAGCGCTGAATACCGTAACGGATTCGGCTGTCGGCACATCGGAAGATACCTATGACACCTTCTTCCTTCCCTCTCTGGAACAGATTTACGGCAATCCGCAGGCGGCTGGCGTAGAGGGAGAGTATTTTGAATACTGGAAGCAGGCGCTGGGAATTACTTCTCCCGCCAGTTGGCACCCGACCATCTATGAAGCATACAAGACCTACGCTATCAACGGGAAAACTTCGGCGCAGCGTGTGCGCCTCCGCTCGGCGAATCGTGGCACTTCGGCCAGTGCGTGGTATCAGAGCGCGGGCGGCTACCTCTACAGCGGCAGCGGCGCGCTCGGCGCGTATCGCTTCGCCCCCGTTTGTGTCATCTGCTAATCTCTCATCATCTCCTGCCGCCACGCGGCGGGAGAAACTAAAAAAGAAAGGAGATACGCCCCTATGTCAACGCCAGAAGGTTTGCGCGGCGCAGGCAAATTGGAAGTTATTATAAAAGCGCGCGATCTTGCGGATTATACCATAAAGATTGCCGCGAACCCGAAAATTTTCTTGCCCGAACATAAATCCACCGTAACGGACTATATCACGAAAACCGCTCTTGCCATTTATATGGACGCATGGACGGCAAACAATATTATGGTGAAGTCCGCCGATGATGAAAATTTTCGTGAGCGCAGACGGCTTCAAGAAGTTGCCGCACGGAACTGTAACAACCTACTTGCCCTAATGCAACTGGCGCAGAAGGTCTTTCATCTGAAAACCCAGAGAATCAAATACTGGGGACAAAAGACGATTGATGTAAGAAATCTCCTCCGCGCGTGGAAAGAATCTGATTATAAACGCTATCATAGATAGATTTATAATAGGGACACAGGCTGAACGCAGAATGTGCGCCTCCGCTCGGCGAATCGTGGCAATTCGTACAATGCGTGGTATCAGAACGCGGGCGGCTACCTCAACAACAACAACGCGCTCAACGCGAATCGCTTCGCCCCCGTTTGTGTATGGGTAACGGACACAAAACTGCTCCATAGGAGCGGCGTACCTGCCCTTATGACACAAAGAGCCGAAATCCCTGCCCGAAAGGGTGAACAACGCCGTGGTGATACAAACAACTTCTTCACGAATTTGGGCGTTATATACATCATGGAACCGACAGAAGATAATGCGATTTTGGAAAAGGTCGTTGGATTTGATGCTCTTTACGAATCCATGTTGAAATGCATACGCGGGTATCTGTATAAGGATTCCGTGGCGCACTTTTTCCTGAACGGTATAGAATCCGTCCTGAAACTGGAAGCCGAACACAAAAACGGCACTTATAAAGCGAGAAAGCCGCATAAATTCAAAATCACCTTTCCAAAACCGCGGGATGCGGTCAGCATATCGTTCCGAGACCGCGTGTATCAGCGCAGTCTGAACGACAATGTAATCTACCCCATCATGTCACAACAATTCATTCAAGATAATTTTGCCTGCCAGAAAGGAAAAGGCACCGATCCAGCGAGGAACCGTCTTGTGGATTTCCTGCACAGGTACTACCGCAAACACGGCACCGATGGATATGTCTTACAATGCGATGTAAAGGGATACTACCCGAATATGCCGCACGAGGTGGCGGAGGAGCGGTTTCAAAAGAACCTGCCTCCTGTCATCTTCGATATGGTGCAAACCGTTCTGCGAGATCAGTATGATGGCGATGTCGGATACAACCCCGGCAGTCAAATGATCCAGATTGCAGGCATCTCGGTTTTAAGCCCGCTCGATCACATGGTCAAGGAGCGGTTGCACATCAAATGCTTTTTGAGATACATGGATGACTTTGACCACATTCACCACGACAAAAAGCATTTGGAAATGTGCAAAGATGCGGTCGAAAAATATCTCACAGAAAGAGGTATGCACCTGCACCCGAACAAAACGAGAATCTATCCACTTACCGATGGCATTGTTTTTCTCGGCTTCAAATATCGGCTTACCGACACAGGAAAGGTCGTTATTACGGTCAGCCCCGATAATGTCAAGCGCGAGCGCAAACGCCTTGCCCGCATGGTAGCCAAAGCCAAGCGGGGCGAAATCTCGAAAAAGAAAGTGGACGAATGCTACAAAGCGTGGAAAGCGCACGCTTGCAAAGGAGATTCCTTTCGGCTCCTGTGTCGAATGGATCAATACTACAAAGATTTATGGAGGAAACAATCATGACGCTTCTGAATCCGATCAAAACAACCGTTGCCGAACAGCGGGAACGGGAAAACCTCAAAGCAGACATTGCCAGAAACGAGGCGTACAATACCTACATCGCCATGATGACGAATGTGGAACTTCCCGAAGCGAATAACGAAGAAGTGGAGGAACTGCACCATGAAGAATAAAATCAAAGGCTATTACCTTGCGGGGCTTTGGACGAAAAAAATGGTCGGCGATGCCGTCATCAAAGGCAAAATAACTGCGCAGGAGTACGAAGAAATCACGGGTGAACAGTACACTGGATGAGGATGCGGCGATGATGGAATATAAACTGCTCGACAACGGAACGGGAATAATACTGACGCGACAGCCTGAAATTGTTTCGGACATGCTGTACATATCGTTTGACGGTGCTCCACGAGATGCCACGGCTATTATCACCGCAAACGGATCATCTATCTACAGACTGTTGGAAGATGGTATGTGCTCCATCCCCGCCTCTGCTGGCATTGTCGCTGTTGGAATTGCAGAACTGGACGGAAGTGCAAAACCGCGCCGCTGGATATGCGAGGGATTGAAAGCGGAATCCTTGAAAGACGGTCAAACGCTGTATGCACCGAACGATGGCAATCTCCCCGATACGGTTGCCAAGTTGCGTCTTGAAAATCAGGCAATTCGGGAAAGCCTTTCTTCTTTGGAAAACAGCATAAAAGCCTTGCGGGAAAAATTTCAGAAAATGATGGAAGGTTATGATATTACATAGGAGGAAAAAGAGATGAGGAAAATTTTTTCTATCTTTCTCTGTGCAACGATACTGATGATTCTACTCTCCGCCCCGATGGCGGCATATGCAGAAGAAGTATCGGATGAGCCGCCCGCCGCGGAAACCGTCACAGAGCCTACCCTGTTCACGCGGGTATGGGAATACATCGAGAATAACAAAGAGGTTGTTGTTTCTGCCGCTGGCAATGTGATTCTATTCGCCTGCGCGGCGGCTACCTATGTCCGAAACAAACGGCGCAACAATTTAATCATCGGCGGCGTAAGCAAACTTGAAACGGGTACACAGGTCATTGGCGGTCAGCAGTCCTCTGTTGTGAGCGCAATGAATAATCTCATTGAGAATTATAATGTGATGGCGGACAAGTATGAACGCTACGGAAGTCTGGAGGGCGCGCGAGATAAATACGCGGTGGCAATGGTTACGCAGAGTTATGCAATACTTGAAATCTTACATACCGTATATGCCAATTCCAAAAACATTCCACAGGGCGTAAAAGATCTGATCAACCTGAAATATGCTAACTGCTTAAAACAGTTAAGTGATGACAAGGAATTGCTTGCAATTGCCGATTCCGTCCGCAGTATCATCGGAACCGATGCAGAGGTCTCGGCAGAAGATACGGAGGCATGAATATATGAAAAACGCCGTCAAAGGGCACATCATCAAAGGTGTTGCTGTTTGCGTTGATGTTGCCGTGCCTTTGGCGGCAACGCTCACGCAGTTTCCTATCTGGGTAAATCGAAGCTCCGAGGCAACGATGTCTGGACTGTTTCTACTCTTTGCCATGCTGTCTTGCCTTCCATTTATGAAGCAGATCAAGGCATACATGAAGTCTCCAGCCGTGTGGAGCGTGTGGTGCATCCTATTCGTGCTGTTTGTGCTTTTGCGAAACATCATTGATGAGATGCTGATCGTTTGCTTTTTCGGCATGATAGCGAATCTCGCTGGCGCAGGAATATATAAAATCGGGGCGATTGTCGGCGGAAAGCCTGATGAAACCTCGTAAAACCGTAAAGGAGGGGAAAAGTCATGCAGACAATTCCGAATGATGACAACACTTTTTCAAGGCAATTTGAAGGGGCTGTTATTCTTGAAAACAATAAAAGGAAGAAGATCGCAAAAGGCTTCCTGAATTATGCGGGAATTGCTGTGGGTGCATTTCTGCTGTTCGTTGTGGTCGTTGTACTGACAACGGATGTCAAACTCACATCATTTATGGATGTGGCGGCACTTTCTCTCGCGTTCTTTATCCTGCTGTTTTGCTCGTATGCTATGTATGTAAACTGTGCCGACAGCGGAATGCGCGCTGGTTTGGTAAGCGACACCTATCAAAGCGTGCTCGGAAAGTATGAAACAATCAAAAGGTCTATTATTGAGCGAAAAATGCAGGTTCGACTTCCCGAATTTTGCCGCTGGTACATAGCAGATGAGTTAAGAAACACGCGTAACAACCTTCTTGCTGATGTAGGCGTTTTATATGAGGTCTATCAGGAAAAATATATCGGAAAAGACCGCAAGACCATCATGGCGCTCTCTACGCTCTCCAAGACGCAGAAGGAAGCCATCATCAAGGCAAACAGCATCTCCCCTATCAAACTGACGCCCGAAATGATTTTCAAGCGTGGGAGAGGGAGCCACCACCGCTCTCCCCTTGGGACAAAACCCGAAACGAAGAAAAGAATCGCATTCGGAGTGAAATTCGTCCGTACTTGCGTGACTTCCCTTCTCATGGGAGTTATTGTGCTTGATATGGTTGTAACGCCGACATGGGCAATGTTCGCGGCAGTGTTACTGAAACTGCTAACTGTAATTCTCAACGGATTTTTCGGCTATAAATTTGGCTTTGAGAATATCGTGATAGACACGGTAAACTACATGAGTGACCAGATTGACTTGATGGAGCAAATGCTCCAGTATGTTGAGGCACATCCAGTCCCCGCCCTGCTGGTTCCAGAGGCACAGAAAAATAATGATGTATCTCCTTGCCCTATAAC
>ERZ1026848.499-NODE-499-length-22048-cov-7.820397_pt1 | contig 22048 bp, 20 predicted proteins | sample MGYA00380154_ERZ1026848 | MGnify/ENA primary metagenome ERZ1026848 (study PRJEB33269, sample SAMEA4719790) | human gut metagenome | biome: human-associated habitat; feature: organic feature; material: feces | place: Cameroon | collected 2013-10 ...
CGTGATGGATTTGCAGGCCGTCCGTACTGTCACAGAGGGCGCACCGCCAGCCGTCGCGCTTGTACACGCCGCGCCGCACGCTGTTTGGGATACCGGCCGCCATGCCGTTCATGTTCTTGTACTTCATTGTTCGTTCCGTCCTTTCTGCCCGCTTTGGGCGGTCTCTTTGCAACCGCGAAGTCAAGGCCGAAGCCGCCGCCAGGCGGCAGGGCGGGCGCGAGCGAACAGGCCGGGCCATAGCAGAGACTGCGCCCGCCCTGGCCTTTACTCGCGGGTTATCATGAAAAGACCAAAGCGGGCAAGTTCGCCTTCTTGTAGTAGGGGCGCGGCGATAGCCGTCTGCCCAGCTTCCGCGACCGCCGCACCGTCTTTCCGCTGTCCCGGCACAAGGCGGGACAACGGCGGGACATGCTAAGATGGTGTGTGGCGGTTCTCCCAGTCTCGCAACCAATTCATAAGAAGATTCTGGGCCAGCTTATAGGGCGTGATTCCTACCCAAAAGCAGGCACTTTCCAGGCGTTCGGCCTGTTTTCGGGTCAATCTGGTGCTGATAGTACGCATATGCTTCTTCCTCCATCGGTCTTGTCTGGTGGGCGGCTTCTTTGTCATGGGACTACCTCCCCGTAGTGAAAGCGTTGGGCATCGCACTACATATTGTAGCACACCGGACCGCAGAACACAATATCTCGCGTCAAGAAACTTGTGAGCAACAGGCCACCATAACAAGAATCTTGTTACATGGGGTCCCTGGCCCGGCAGGGCCATACCGTACCCCGGTGTTGGGAAAGGAAGATCGTTACGAAAGAAACCCATCAGGGGTGTCTTTCGTTTTCAATCACCGCATTTTCAGAACTTTTATGAAAGTTCTGAAAATGCTTGCTCAGCTTGTCAAAAAGGATTTTTGACAAGCTGACAGCCGCCCCGAAGGGCGGCTGTCTCAGCATATTCAGGCGATTCAGACCTTTTGCCGGTAAACCACCGCATCCTCCTTGCCGAAGGCCCGGGCTGCATGAGCCACTGTGATCGCCGCTTCCTCCGTATAGGGGAAGAACAGCAGCACGGGAACACGGAAGGTCAGCACGATGACCCTGGGAGTCACCACGGCCACGTCCCAATCCTCCCAGTCGAAATGGGTGGGCTTCCCCTTCCGGTTCTCCTCCCGGATGCCGCCGCTGTCAAACAGAATGCACCCATCGGGATCGTTCTGCTGCTGAAACTGCCGCCAGCCCCGCCGGTAATTCCGCTGCATAAGCGCGCACAGCACCAGCTCCAGCACCCCGCAGCCGAGGCACAGCCCCGTAAGCGCGCCGGACGCCCGGCCCAGCGCCAGGCTGGCCGTAAGCCACAGCAAAACGGCTCCCAGCGCCAGCAGGACGGCCCCCTGCCACAGAAGCCGCCGGGAAAACCACCGGAAGCTGCGGCATCGGGCGTCATGCTTTTTCAGTCTGCGCCGCTGGACCGCGATCCCCTGAGCCAGGTCAAAGAGCCCCTCCGTATCCGTCAGGTGATAGTGCAGCTGAAAAAAGGTCTCCGTGGTCATGCCTTTTTGGCCGCCTGGGCCAGAGCTTCCTCCAGCGCGTGGGCCATCTGGTCCGGACAGGACGTGGGCTTGGGTCCGCAGTGGATACCCTTCATGCGCCGGATGGCCTCCTGGGCGTCCATGCCCACCACCAGCCGGCTGATGCCCTGGAGGTTGCCGTTGCAGCCGCCCTCCACATTGACGCTCTTGATCACGCCGTTCTCCAGCTCCACAGTCATTTTCCGGGAGCAGACGCCCCGGGGCGTATAGGTATAAGTCATGGTATAAAAGCTCCTTTTGTGTATTCCGGAGGGTATTATACCCCACGACGGCGATTTTGGCAAGAGGGCATCCTTTATAGCAGTCTGCCCGGTTTTCGCCCTTTCCGAGAGAAATTCAGGCCTCCGGATAAACCAGGTCCTCCGGTGTCCAGCGGCGGATCACATCCGCGTAAAAGGCACAGCACGCCCGGGCCAGGGCTGCGTCCAGGTTGCGGTAATTACCGCACTCTGCGGCGCTTTTGCCGGGCATGGGGCCGTCATAGGCCGCACCGGCGGTGAACACCCGCTGCAAAAGGGCGATGGCCTCTGCATCCGTCAGACGGCGGCTGTCGAACAGGAAGTAAAAGCCCGTCTGACAGCCCATGGGGCCGAAATAGATCACGGCATCCCTTTCCGGGCTATTGCGCAGCAGGGTGGCAATAATGTGCTCCACGGAGTGCAGCTGGGCATTGGTCAGCAGGTCGCCGGTGTTGGGCTTTTTGAAGCGCAGATCGAAGGTGGAGACCTCCCCGTCCCGCCGGGACAGATACAGACCCGGCACCAGCACATTGTGGTTCACGGTAAAGCTGGCAATTTTTTCCATGTCACGCCTCCAGCCGGTCCACAAAGGCCATGACCACCCGGTTCAGATCCCGCATGGCGGTTGGGAAATTGAACACAAAGTCGTGGTGCTCAAACAGGCAGTCGGACACGGACTTGACGGACATGAAGGGCACCCCGTTGCGCAGACACACCTGGGCGTCGGCGCAGCCCTCCATATCGCACAGCAGCGGGTGGAAGGTGTCGGCGATCCAATGGGCCCGGGGGGTGTCGGTGGCAAACCAGTCGCCGGTGGCTACCCAGCCGGTGCGGTATGGCACGCCCACCCGGTCCATGGCGGCCTTGGCCCGGTCCAGGTCGCTGGTAGGGAACTGCACCCGGTTCACCGTGGACACCAGTCCCACAGGGTCGCCCAGGGCGCTGGTATCCACATCGTGCTGCAAAAAGCCCTCCGCCAGAACGATGGAGCCAATGGGCATATCCTCAAAGCACCCGGCTACCCCGGCGTTGAGCACCAGATCCGGCTGATACAGGCTGATCAGCAGCTGGGTGGCCATAGCGGCGTTGACCTTGCTGACGCCGCCGGCGCAGGCGATGACGTCGGGCCGGATCCGGTAAAAAGGCACCCCGGCCACGGTTTGCAGCGGCTGGGCATTTTCCTGGGTCAGCAGGCTCTCGATCTCACCGGTCATGGCGTATACGAGTCCGATCTTCATAATTGGTTTCCTCCCAATAAATCATATTTTTCACCTATATTGTACGGATTCCCAGGGGGAGTTGTCAAGAGGATTGCAAAATTTCCAAAAATGAGGTATAATGAAGCCAGAAATGAACCAAATGCTCAGTTTTGAACAGTGTGATGATTATCTTTTTGCGCGCTGCACAAAATGCCGGAAAAATCGTTGTGAAATTGTAACTGGTTTGTAACTATTTGTAATCTTCCGGAGGGGGGTGAACAGCATGCCGGTTTTCGGTGTGATCTGCGAATACGACCCCTTTCATCTGGGGCACCGGTGGATGCTGGAGCAGCTGCGGCAGCAGGGGCCGGTGGTGTGCGCCATGAGCGGCTGCTTCACCCAGCGGGGGGAGTTTGCCGCCGTGAACAAGTTCGCCCGGGCGGAAATGGCCGTCCGGAACGGGGCGGACCTGGTGCTGGAGCTGCCTACCCCCTGGGCAGTGTCCGGAGCCGAGCGATTTGCCCGGGGCGGCGTGGAGCTGCTGCAAAAAGCCGGGGTGGTGACTCACCTGGCCTTCGGCAGCGAGTGCGGTGATCTGGAGGCTCTGCGCCGGGTGGAGGCATGCCTGTCCGGGGGTGCATATCAGGATGCCGTCCGGCAGCGGCTGGAGGGGGGCGAAACCTTTGCCCGGTGTCGGCAGCTGGCAGTGGAGAAGCTGCTGGGGCCCCAGGATGCGGCGTTGCTGGCTCAGCCCAACAACATCCTGGCCATCGAATACCTGAAGGCCCTGCGCCGGGCGGGTTTCCCCATGGAGCCGGTAACGTTTCCGCGCAGAGGCGGGCAGCACGACGGTCCCGTGATGGAGGGCATTGCCCCGGCCTCCCACATCCGCAGGCTCCTGCGGACGGGACAGACGGAGGAGGCCATAGCCCTTCTGCCGGAGGAATCGGCGGCGGTGCTGCGGCGGGAGCTGGCGGCAGGACGGGCTCCGGTGGATATGCGAGCCTGTCAGCGGGCCATTCTCTCCCGGCTGCGGCGGATGGGTGAGAAGGACTTTCTTCCCTACGACGGCGGCGGCGAGGGACTGTACCGCCGGTTTTACCGGGCGGTGCGGCAGACGGCGGACATAGACCGCCTGCTGGAAACTGCGAAAACCCGGCGTTATCCCCTGGCCCGGCTGCGGCGGATGCTGCTGGCAGCATATCTGGAGCTGCCGGAGCCGGAGCATATTCCCTATCTGCGGCTTTTGGCTGCCAGCCGCCGGGGCTGTGACCTGCTGCGGCAGATGCGCGGTGCGCCGGTGCTGACCAAGCCCGCCGATGTGTCCCGTCTGGGCCCCCAGGCCCAGGCCATGTTTACCCGGGAGGCCGGGTGGACCGATTTGTATACTCTGGCGTATCCCGACCTGTCTCAGGGCATCTGCGGCACAGACTGGCGGGCCACCCCATGGATCATGTGAGGAAATACCTATGAAGAAGCTGTATGTTTTATTGCTGGCGGCCATGCTGCTGACGCTGGCGGCGTGTCTGACGGCATGCAGCGCCGTACCTATGTTGTCCCTGGCGGATGACAAGCTGCAACCCCCCGACTCTCCGGCAAAGGATACCGGGGAAAAAGCCGACCCTCTGCCCCAGGAGTGGAGCATCTGCCTGGAGCAGGTGAATAAGGAGAACTATGCCGAGGATGACCGGCTGCTGGCAAAGGGCAGCTATCAGGTGTTCCAGCTGGAGCCGGAGGACGGCGGCAATACCCTTACTGTCACCACCCAGACGGCGGACAGCATCAACCGGTATTTCGAGCAGTGGCGCAAGAGCCAGCTTCAGTTCCTGGCTGACGTTACAGAGATGGCCAGAACCTCCTATGCCGGCACCAACGGCGCGGACCCCCGCTGGGAGCAGACGGAGTATGTGTATTCCGACACGGTCACCACCGACTATTGGGTCGGTCCCCGGCTGCTGTGCGTCAGCATGTACTACAGCTCCTATTCCGGCGGCGCGCACCCCAACTCCTGGCGGCTGGCGGTGAGCTTTGACCTGAACAACGGGCAGGCCCTTCAAATGACGGACCTGACCGACGACGCGGATGGCATGCGGGCGGCTGTGGCCGAGAGCCTGCTGTACCAGGTAAAAAAGAGTGATGCCTGGGCTCAGATCGGTGAGGAGGGCTTCTTTGAGGATTACCAGGACACCCTCCAGACCTGGATGGACCAGTGCCTGATTTTCGAGGACAGCGGCATCACCGTAGCCTTCAGTCCCTATACCATCGCCCCCTACGCCGCCGGAGAGCAGTCGTTTCAGGTGCCGTACAGTCTGCTGAAGCCCTACTTCAATGAACGGGGCCTGCGGCTGTTGGGACTGGATCAGGCGGAAAACAATAACTGACCGTATAAAAGCGACCGGCCTTGCAGCCGGTCGCTTTTCGTCTATCCTCTCTTTTTCCTGCCCAGTCTGCGCATGGCACGTCGCTGAGCAGCCTCCTTCTCATCCTTCTCCGCCTGATCCACCAGGTCCTGGTATTTCTCCGGGTGGCGGGCCCAGTCGATGCGATAGTACGTCAGCCCAATGATCAGCGCGGCGCCCACGATGATGATGCCGTAAAACAGGATTTTTTCGATGGTCATAGCAGCCCCTCCTTATTGTAGTAAAGTATACAGGAAATGCCCACGGATAGCAAGGATTTTTCGCCAGCATGGCAAAGAAAAAATCCGCACTTTTGGTTGTTTTTGCCGAAAAGGGGTTGTATAATAGTTTTGTTCCCGGTGAAATGGGAGCCAAACGGAAAAGTCAAATAGGAGGAACGAATATGTTCACGAATTTTAAGGAACTGGAAGCGTATGTCCTGTCTCATAAAAGCAAAAAGCGCATCGTTCTGGCCAACGCCCACGACGAGCCCGCCCTCAGCGCCGTGGTCAACGCCCATCGCCGGGGCGTGGTGGACGGCACCCTGCTGGGCAAGAAGGACGAGATCCTGGCCCTGCTGCAGGAGATGAACGAGGATCCCGCCGAATATGAGATCGTGGACTTTGACGGCCCGGAGCTGGACGCCGCCAAGGCCGCCGTGGAGCTGGTGCGCCAGGGGAAGGCGGACATCCCCATGAAGGGCATTCTCCAGACCTCCAGCTTTGCCAAGGCCATTCTGAACCGGGAGACCGGTCTGATCCCCGCCAGTGGCCGCCGTCTGGTGAGTCAGTGCGGCATTTTCGAGTATGAAGGCCGCTTTATGATGATCACCGACGCCGCCATCAACATTGCCCCCGACGTGGATACCCAGATCGGCATTGTAGAGAACGCTCTGCCGGTGGCCAATGCCCTGGGCGTGGAGCTGCCCAAGGTGGCGGTTCTCTCCGCCGTGGAAAACGTCACGGAGAAGATGCCCTCCACCGTGTCCGCCGCCGAAATCGCCAAGCGCGGTATTCCCGGCTGCGTGGTGTCCGGTCCTCTGGCCCTGGACGGTGCCATTTCCATGGAGTCCGTGAAGCACAAGGGCATCCATGACCCTGTGGCAGGTCAGGCGGATATCCTGCTGGTGCCCTTTATCGAAATCGGCAACGTGCTGTATAAGTCCATCACCTACATTGCCGGCAAGACCATGGCCAGTACCATCTGCGGCGCGTCCTGCCCCGTGATCATCACCAGCCGCGCCGACACGCCGGACAGCAAGTATTACTCCATTCTTCTGGCGGTCCTGCGCTGCCTGAAGGCATAACTGCATGACAAAAGGCGGGACGCTGTGTCCCGCCTTCTTGCCGAAAGAAAAAGGACCCTGTGCCGCATGGCATAGGGTCCGTCTTGTTTGTCCGAGCTTAGATCGCGCGGGTAACTTTACCGGAACGCAGACACCGGGTACAAACGTACACATGGCGAGGCGTACCATTGATCATAGCCTTCACGCGCTTGACATTGGGCTTCCAGGGACGATTGGAGCGTCTGTGGGAGTGGGAAACCTTGATACCGAAGGTCACGCCCTTATCGCAGAACTCGCACTTTGCCATCCGTTGCACCTCCTTGCTGTGAGAAACTTGCCTGCCAACATCACAAGCAATAGATATCTTAGCAGATTGCAAGGCGAAATGCAAGCATTATTTGACAAAAAAACGAAAAAAATTCAGACAGCGTCGTAGGTCTTGCGAAAAAGGGGTATATACGATATAATAACATATAAATATAAGTATATGCAAGCGCGGACCGGCAAGGCCGGATGGAGGACCTGTATATGGAGAAAGTAAGACGCGACCCGGCCAGCCTCAGCCGGCTGGTGAAGGATTTTGACCTGGAGGTCGTATATAAGGGCCTGGATTATGACACACGGATGATCACCATTCCGGATGTGAACCGTCCGGCCCTGCAATTGGTGGGTTTTTACGACTATTTTGAGCCCAAACGCCTGCAAATCCTGGGCAAGGCGGAGTTTACATTCCTGAAGGCCATGCCCCTGGAGCAGCGGAGGAAGGTATTCGAGGACCTGCTGCGCTGCGAGATCCCGGCACTGATCGTGGCCCGGAATATGGAGATCTTTCCCGAACTGATGGAGATTGCCCGCAAGCACGGGCGGACCCTGCTGCGGACGGAAAAGACCACCGTGGAGCTGACCAGTCACATCATCGACTATCTGAACCGGGCCCTGGCCCCCCAGATCACCCGCCACGGCGTGCTGATGAACATCTATGGCCAGGGCGTGCTGATGATCGGCGACTCCGGCATCGGAAAAAGCGAGACGGCTATTGAGCTGCTCAAGCGCGGTCACCGGCTGGTAGCCGACGACGCGGTGGAGATCCGCCGCATTTCCGACTCGCTGTACGGCTCGGCCCCGGAGATCATCCGCCACTACATTGAGATCCGGGGTATCGGCATCATCGACGTGCAGCAGCTGTTCGGCATGGGCGCGGTGCAGTTTGACTCCGACATTGAGATCGTGATTCATCTGGAGCCCTGGCAGGACGGTAAGTTCTATGACCGCCTGGGCCTGGAGGGCGACACCTACACCATCCTGGGGGTCCAGCTGCCCTATGTCACCATTCCCGTGCGGCCGGGGCGGAACCTGGCCGGTATCGTGGAGATCGCCGCCATGAAAAATCGCCAGATGCGATACGGCTATAACTCCGCCCGGGACTTCATGACGCAATTTGACCAGAAAATGGATGAGCTGGCCCGGCAGGCCAAGGAGAAGCAATGAACTATATCGGCATCGACATCGGCGGCACCAACCTGAAGGCCGGGCTGACGGATGAAAACGGACGGCTGCTGGCCGTGAAAAGCATGAAGATCCGGGAGGTATCGGACCCGGACGTTCTGGCGGACACCCTGGTGACCCTGACGGAGGAGCTGGCAGCCCAGGGCGGCATTGCGGTGCAGGATATCGCCTCTGTGGGGGCGGGCATCCCCGGCGTGGTGGACATCCGCACCGGCTCCATCGTGTATACCTGCAACCTGCCTCTGCGGAACATTCCTCTGCGGAAGCTGTTCAAGCGGCGGCTGGGACTGCATCTGTATGTAGAAAATGACGCCAACTGCGCCGCCCTGGCGGAATACTACGCCGGAGCCGGGCAGGGCAGCAAACGCTTCGTTACCATCACCCTGGGCACCGGCATCGGCGCCGGGATCATCCACAACGGCAAGATTTTCCACGGCGGCAACGGTATGGCCGGCGAGGTGGGGCATACCTGCATCGACTATCAGGGTCTCCCCTGCCCCTGCGGCCGGCGGGGCTGCTGGGAGCAGTACGCCTCCGCCAGCGCTCTGAAGCGGTTCACCGCCCAGGCATTGCAGGACAATCCCGACAGCATCCTGGCCCAGGTCATCCGGGAGCACGACGGTCATGTGTCCGGCCAGTCGGCCTTTATGGCCGCCCGGCTGGGGGACCCGGTGGGCCGGCAGGTCTGCGACATGTATATAGGCTATCTGGCGGCGGGCATCGCCAATGTGGTGAATATCTTCCAGCCGGACACTCTGGCCATCGGCGGCGGCGTCAGCAACGAGGCCGATGAGCAGCTGCTGCACCCTCTGCAGCGGCTGGTAGAGCAGGAGACCATCCCCTGCAGCTCCGACAAGAAAACACGCATCGTCAAGGCTCAGCTGGGGAATCAGGCGGGCATCATCGGCGCGGCGCTGCTGGGCAAGAAGAAACGGATATGAGGGAGGACGCTATGCAGTGGTATGAACGATTGGATGAAAAGCTCCGGGATTACCTGCCGGGCATGACGGTGGAGCATGACGTGCCCATGAGCCGCCACACCTCCTTCCGCATCGGCGGTCCGGCCCGGCGCATGGCCTTTCCGGAAAGCCGGGAGCAGCTGGTGATCCTGCTGGGGCTGGCGGAGAAATGCGGCGTGCAGCCGTTTCTGCTGGGCCGGGGCACCAACCTGCTGGTGTCGGACCGGGGGCTGGACACCCTGGTCATCAAAACGGCGGAGCGCATGACCGGCATCCGCCGTCTGGACGATGTGACCCTGGAGGCCGATGCCGGTGTGCTGCTGAGCCGTCTGGCGGTATATGCCCAGCAGGCGGGGCTGGCGGGGCTGGAATTTGCCCACGGCATCCCCGGCAGTCTGGGGGGCGCGGTGTGCATGAATGCCGGGGCCTATGGCGGAGAAATGCGCCAGGTAGTGACGGAGGTCACCGCCCTGTATCCCGACGGCATCCGCCGTCTGACCGGCCCCGAGGCCGCCTTCACCTATCGGCACAGCCGGTTTCTGGCCGACGGCGCCGTGGTGCTGGGTGCGGTGGTGCGCCTGACCCCGGACGATCCCGCCGCCATCCGGGCCCGGATGGACGATCTAATGGCCCGGCGCAAGGCTTCCCAGCCTCTGGAGTGGCCCAGCGCCGGCAGCACCTTCAAGCGGCCGGAGGGCTATTTCGCCGGGACCCTCATCGATCAGACCGGTCTCAAGGGCCTGACGGTGGGCGGCGCCCAGGTATCCGAAAAGCATGCGGGCTTCGTCATCAACACCGGCAACGCCACCTGCGCCGACGTGCAGGAGCTGATCCGCCGGGTGCAGGAGGCCGTATACCGGGCCCACGGCGTCCGCCTGGAGCCGGAGGTCCGGTTCGTGGGTGAATAAGCAATTTCCCGGGAAAAGAGGAAATAACATGGAAATTCTCATTATATCCGGCTTGTCCGGCGGCGGCAAAAGCCGGGCAGCCTCGTTTTTGGAGGACATCGGCTACTATACCGTGGACAATCTCCCGGCGGAGATGATGATGAAATTCGCCGGGTTCTGCGCCGCTTCCAGCGGCCGGTACGACCGGGTGGCGCTGGTATACGACGTGCGCTCCGGCGAGCCCACGGACATGCTCATCGACACTCTGGAGCAGCTGAAGGCCAGCGGTGTCAACTGCCGCATGCTGTTTTTGGAGGCGGATACCCCCACCATCATCAACCGCTATAAGGAGACCCGGCGCATGCATCCGCTGCAGGCCAAGGGTCTGAGCATCGAGGAGGCCGTGCGGCGGGAGCGGGTGCTGATGCAGCCGGTGCGGGACCACGCGGACTTTGTGCTGGACACCTCCTCCCTATCCACGGCCAAGCTCCGCAGTGAGCTGCTGAACCTGTTCGGCACCCCGTCGGACCGGGGCGGGCTCAACGTCAGCGTGCTCTCCTTCGGCTTCAAGCACGGCATCCCCATTGAAGCGGACCTGGTGTTCGACGTGCGGTTCATGCCCAACCCCTATTATGTGGCAGAGCTGAAAAACAAGACAGGCCTGGACCAGGAGGTCCGGGACTTCGTATTCTCCTTCCAGCAGACCCATGAGTTCATGGAGCAGCTGGAGAAAATGATCGGCTTCCTGCTGCCGCTGTACAGCGAGGAGGGCAAGACCGCCCTGGTCATCGCCATCGGCTGCACCGGCGGCCACCATCGGTCCGTGGCCGTGGCCCATGAGCTGGCGGCCTACATCACCCGCGAGGGATATCAGGTCACGGAAAATCACCGGGATATCTCCCGGTAAGGAGGTGCGCTTATGGGCGGCTGCTATTCTGTGGCCCCGGAGCACGGACCCCGCATTGCCGCCATTGGCGGCGGAACGGGTCTGTCCACGCTGCTGCGGGGGCTGAAGCTGTATACAAAGAACCTCACCGCCATTGTCACCATGGCGGACGACGGCGGCGGCTCCGGCCGGCTGCGGCAGGACCTGGGAATGCTGCCGCCGGGAGACATCCGCAGCTGTCTGGAGGCTCTGGCCAACGCCGAGCCTCTGATGGCCCAGCTGATGCACTATCGCTTTTGCGAGGGGACGCTGGCAGGACAGAGCTTCGGCAATCTGTTCCTGGCGGCCCTCAACGGCATTATGCCCAGCTTTGACCGGGCGGTAGAGAGCATGAGTCAGGTGCTGGCCATTACCGGCCGGGTGCTGCCGGTGACAACGGCGGACGTGCAGCTGGAGGCCACCTTTGAAAACGGAGCCAGCGTAGTGGGCGAGAGCCGGATCTTCCGCTGCAAGAAGGAGCAGGACTGCCGCATCCGCCGGGTGCGGCTGATCCCGGAGCATCCCCGGGCCCTGCCGGCGGCTGTGGAGGCCCTGGAGGAGGCGGAGGTCATCGTTCTGGCTCCCGGAAGCCTGTATACCAGCATCATCCCCAACCTGCTGGTGGACGGCATTGTGGACGCCATCCGCCGCTCCCGGGCACTGAAGGTCTATGTCTGCAACGTCATGACCCAGGACGGCGAAACCGAGGGCTACACGGTGTCCGACCACATCCGCGCCCTGTTCAAGCACTCCTGCCCGGGGCTGTTTGACCTGTGCCTGACCAATTCCTCCCCCATTCCCCCGGCGGTGGTGCAGCGCTATGCCCAAGAGGGAGCAGAGCCCATTTTCTGCGACCGGGAGTCCGTGGAGGCCCTGGGGGTGGAGATCGTCAGCCGCCCGGTGTCCACGGTGGAAAACGGCCTGGTGCGCCATAACCCCGGCCACCTGGCCTGGGAGCTGGTACAGCTGCACAACCAGCGGAATATCCGCGTGGTCACCGCCGGCCCCCACCGTGCCACCCACAACCAAGTGGAAAAATAAAAGGAGACTCAGTCATGCAGTCCTTTGCCTATAAAGTCAAAAGCGAACTGTGCCGCCAGCCGGTGTCGCGGCAGTGCTGCGCCCGGGCGGAGGCCTATGGGGTGCTGCTGTTCTGCAACACCTTCTCCTCTGCGGAGGTGCGCATTATTACGGAGAACCCGGAGTTTGCCGGCCGGCTGCCCCGACTGTTCCAGCGGGCATTTTCCCTGAAATTCGACAGCCTGCCCGATGGCACCCGGGACAAGCTCATCTTCCGCATTACCCGGCAGGAGAAGCTCCGCCGCATCGTTGATCTGCTGGGCTATGACCCCAGTCTGGTGCTGCATGTGAACTTCGGCCTGCTGGAGGATGAGTGCTGCCGCACCGCCTTTATGCGGGGGGCCTTTCTGGCCGGGGGCAGCGTCACGGACCCGGAGAAGCGATATCACCTGGAGCTGGCCACCTCCCACATGCAGGCCAGCCGTGAGGTGTCGGCCCTGCTGACGGAGATGGGCTTCGTGCCCCACAGCGTCCGCCGCAGCGGCAGCAGCGTCATCTATTTCAAGCAGTCCGAGCACATTGAGGATCTGCTGACCACCATCGGAGCCCCGGCGGCGGCCATGGACATCATGACCGCCAAGGTGGATAAGGAGATCCGCAACGGTGCCAACCGGGCCATGAACTGCGACATGGCCAACGTCAACAAAACCGTGGACGCCGCCCTGGAGCAGACCGCCGCCATCAGCCGCCTGACGGAAAGCGGACGGCTGGCTCTGCTGCCGGAAAAGCTGCGCCAGGCGGCGCAGCTGCGGCTGGACAACCCCGAAATGTCATTGCAGCAATTAGCGGAGCGCAGCGACCCGCCGGTGAGCAAATCCTGCATGAATCATCGTATGCGCAGACTGATGGAGGAAGCGAGGGAATCCCATGAATAAAGCCGAACGTTGTCACGCCGCCATGGACTACCGGCGGCAGGGGCTCAATTGCAGCCAGTGCCTGCTGGCCGCCTTCCGGGACCGTGCGGGCCTGACGGTGGACCAGGCCATGGCCCTGGGGGCCGGCATGGGCGGAGGCGTCCGCTGCGGCAGTATCTGCGGCGCAGTGTCCGCACCGGTGATGCTGCTGGGAACCGCCTGCCCCGATCCCACAGACCGGGCCGCCGTTACCGCCCGGGTAAAGGAGTACCAGCGGCGCTTTACGGAGCGGTTCCACCGGCTGGACTGCCGGGAGCTGCTGCGGTCCCAGGAGCTGGAGCCGTCGGAGCTGGCGCTGGAGCTGGCCGGCAGCGACCACTGCGGCCGTCTGATCGTAACGGCGGCGGAAATCCTCACCGACATGCTGGAGGAGGCGTAATATGGCCTTTGCCCATCTGCATGTCCACACGGAATACAGTCTGCTGGACGGTGCGTGCCGCATCCGGGACCTGCCGAAGCTGGTGAAGGAGCTGGGGCAGACGGCTGTGGCCATCACGGACCACGGCGTTATGTACGGCGCCATCGACTTCTATCGGGCCTGCAAGGCCCAGGGCATCCATCCGGTCATCGGCTGCGAGGTATATGTGGCCCGGCGCACCCGGCTGGATAAGACCTATGAGCTGGACGCCGAATCCCGTCATCTGGTGCTGCTGTGCGAAAACGAAACGGGATATCGGAATCTGTCGTACCTGGTGAGCCAGGCCTTTGTGGACGGGTTCTATATCAAGCCCCGCATTGATTTGGACCTGCTGCGCCGGCATTCGGAGGGCCTTATCGGCCTGTCCGCCTGCCTGGCCGGAGAAATTCCCCGCCGCCTGGTAAACGGCGACTATGACGGGGCCAAGGAATATGCCCTGACCATGCAGGACATTCTGGGCGAGGGCAATTTCTATCTGGAGCTTCAGGATCACGGCATCCCGGACCAGACCACGGTGAACCGTGGCCTGCTGCGCCTGCACCAGGACACGGGTATTCCCCTGGTCTGCACCAACGACGCCCACTATCTGCGCCAGGAGGACGCCGAGAGCCATGACGTGCTGCTGTGCATCCAGACCGGCAAGACCGTTGACGATGAAAACCGCATGCGCTATGAGCCGCAGAATTTCTATCTCCGCTCCACGGAGGAGATGGAAGCGCTGTTTGCCGGGTATCCCGATGCCGTGGAGAACACCCAGCGTATTGCCGACCGCTGCCGGTTTGACTTCACCTTCGGCAAGTATCACCTGCCGGAGTTCCGGCTGCCGCCGGGGTACGACTCTCCCACCTATCTGCGGGAGCTGTGTGAAAAGGGCTTCGCGGAGCGCTACGGCGCCCAGAAGCCGGAATACCACCGGCAGCTGGAATACGAGCTGGCCATGATCGAGAAAATGGGCTTTACGGACTATTTCCTCATCGTCCAGGATTTCGTGAACTATGCCAAGGGCGCGGGAATCCCCGTGGGGCCGGGCCGCGGCTCCGCCGCCGGCAGCATGGTGTCCTACTGCCTGCGTATCACGGACATCGACCCCATGCAGTACAGCCTCTATTTCGAGCGGTTCCTGAACCCGGAGCGGGTGTCCATGCCGGATATCGACATGGACTTCGGCGATACCCGCCGGGGCGAGGTGGTGGACTACGTCCGCCGCAAGTACGGCGACGACCATGTGGCCCAGATCGTCACCTTCGGCACCATGGCGGCCCGGGCCGCTATCCGGGATGTGGGCCGGGTGCTGAACATGACGTATGCCGAGACGGACACCGTGGCCAAGCTGGTGCCTACCGGGCCCCATATCACCCTGGAGGACGCTCTGAAGCTGTCCAAACAGCTGTCGGACCTGTACCAGGGAGACCCCAGAGTCCACAAGCTCATCGACACCGCCCGGGCCCTGGAGGGAATGCCCCGGCACGCCTCCACCCACGCCGCCGGCGTGGTCATCACCAAGCGGCCGGTGTACGAATACGTTCCCCTGGCCCGGAACGACGAATCCATCGTGTGCCAGTATACCATGGTGACGCTGGAGGAGCTGGGCCTGCTGAAAATGGACTTTCTGGGTCTGCGGAACCTGACGGTGCTGGACGATGCGGTGAAGATGGTCCAGAGGGACCACCCGGACTTCCGCCTGGCAGACATTCCCATGGACGACCGGGAAACCTTCGACATGCTGACCCAGGGGAAGACCGGGGGCGTATTTCAGATGGAATCCTCCGGCATGACCGGCGTTTGCCTGGGCCTGAAGCCCCAGAGCATCGAGGACATTACCGCCATCATCGCCCTGTACCGCCCGGGGCCCATGGATTCCATCCCCCGGTTTGTGGCCTGCAAGCACGATCCCTCCCTGGTGACCTATAAGCACCCCAAGCTGGAGCCGATCCTCTCCGGCACCTACGGCTGCATCGTGTACCAGGAGCAGGTCATCAAGATCTTCCAGGAGCTGGCGGGCTATTCCCTGGGCCAGGCGGACATGGTGCGCCGGGCCATGTCCAAAAAGAAGGCCAAGGACGTGGAGCGGGAGCGGGAGGCCTTTCTCCACGGCGACCCCTCCCGGAGCATCCGGGGCTGCGTTCCCAGCGGCATTCCGGAGGCCACGGCCCAGGATATCTTCAACGAGATTTACGACTTCGCCAACTACGCCTTCAACAAGGCCCACGCTGTCAGCTATGCGGTGGTGGCGTATCAGACGGCGTACTTCAAGTGCCACTTTACCCGGGAGTATATGGCTGCCCTGCTGACCTCGGTGCTGGACAACTCCGACAAGGTGGCCGAATACATCGCCGAGTGCAAGGACTGCGGCATTGCCCTGCTGCCGCCGGATGTGAACCGCTCCTATGACCGGTTCACCGTGGAGGAGGGCGGCATCCGCTTCGGCCTGGTGGCCGTGAAGAACATCGGCCGGGGCTTTATCCAGGCCGTGGTGCGCCAGCGGCAGCAGGACGGGCCCTTTGCCTCCTTCCAGGATTTCTGCCAGCGGATGTTCGACTGCACGGACATGAACAAGCGGGCTGTGGAGAACCTCATCCGCTGCGGGGCCTTCGACAGTCTGGGAGCCAGACGCTCCCAGCTGGTGGCGGTGTACGAGCGGGTACTGGACGGCATTGCCTCCTCCCGCCGGAAGAATGTGGAGGGGCAGATGGACCTGTTCGGCATGTCCACCCCCTCAGGAGCCGCCGTGTCCGCAGTTCCCCTGCCGGATATCCCGGAGTTTACCGCCGTGGAGCGGATGAATATGGAGAAGGACACCACGGGCCTGTACCTGTCCGGTCACCCCATGGAGGACTACCGTCCCCTGGCCAAGCGGGCCGGGGCCGTACCCATCCACGCCATCATGTCCGATTTCGAGGCCGAGGGCGGTCCCCGGCGGTTTGCCGACGGGCAGAATGTCACCGTGGCCGGGGTCATCACCGCCAGCCGCACCCGCACCACGAAAAGCAACACCCTCATGGCCTATGTGACCATCGAGGACGAGCTGGCGTCCATGGAGCTGCTGTGCTTCAGCCGGGTCATTGACCAGTGCGGCAGCTATATGCAGGTAAACACCCCGGTGCTGGTAAAGGGACGCCTGTCCGTCCGGGACGAGAAGCCGCCCCAGATCATGTGCGACTCTCTGTACCCTCTGGAAAGCGGACTGCCGCCTGCGGCGGCGCAGCCCGCCCGCCGTCCGGCTCAGAAGGAGAGCACCATCTATCTCCGCTTCCCCAGCGCCGACAGCCCCGCCTTCCGCCACATCAAGCTGGTGATGACCATGTTTGAGGGAGGCACCCCGGTAAAGATCCGCCTGGCGGACACCGGCAAGCTGCTGGGCACCCACTGCCTGAATCACCCGGCCCTACTGCAGGAGTGCCGGGAGTGGCTGGGCAGCGAAAACGTCGTAGTCAAGGAAAAATAAGCTCAGCCCCCGGCCGCACGGCCGGGGGCTGTGACATGTTTGCCCGTCAGTGGCAGGCGCAGTAGCTGCGGGTGCTGGCATAGTCCTTGGGCATTTCCAGGGTGCTGGGCGGGAAAAACTCCCCGATGGGGAAGGCCACGTTGCGGAACAGGCCGCAGGGGTCCTCCTGGTCGCCGCAGCTGCACTCCGACTGGGGGATGCAGTAGTCATACACCGGGATCAGCAGCTGGGTGTCCCGCTCCAGCCGCACCAGGGTAAACTGGCCCAGGGTCACATAGAACCGGCGGCGTCCGCTGTCGTCGAACACCAGCTCCTCGCCGAAGCTGCGGGCGATGAACGCCGGAATTTCCGTCAGGCCGCACTCACAGCACCGGGGCTTGCAGCCGTCGTCCACCCGGGTGTCCAGAACGATGGGGTCCACGGCCTCCACCACGGCGGTGGGTAGGTTGGTACGCATGCGGCCGGGGATATCCAGCTCCTCAATGACCGTGTCGGAGGAAAAGATCTTGGCGCTGCCCTCGCTGCCGAACAGGATGCAGCGCTTGTCGAACACGCACAGGCCCTCGGCCCCGGCGCACCGGGGCGTTCCGGTACCCACCTGCAGGGTCACGCGGTAGAAAAACCGCATATCGATGGAGTAGAATCCCCGGTTGAAGGTCACCGGCTCCACATCGGTGTAAACGTACAGCAGCTCCGCCGTGCCGCCCCGAACCATCTGGCATCCGGACAGCAGCTCCATGGCCGACGCCGTGGGATAGAACCGCAGGTCCTCCACGCAGTCCTTGTCGCGGCAGGAGTCGAAGATCTTCCGTGTATGGATACAAACGGACTCGCGAACACTGCTCAGATCGCAGACCGGGCCCGGCATTCCGTTTTCAGGCATGAAATAAACCTCCCATTAAGTAATGAAGGGGCTGGCTGCGCCCTTCATTCCAGTGTATGCCGCCTGCCGCCGGTGGTGCGGGAAAAAGGCCTGTACAAATCCGGGAATTTCCGGTATAATAAAGAAAAACGGTTGGAGAGGATGGGATACGCATGGCTGCCGGATTCATTCACGATAAGCTGGAGATCAAATTCCTGATTCTATATATTGCCGCCCGGGTATCGAAGCCCCTGCCGCCGGAGGGCATGCAGGAGCTGACCATGTGCGACGACGGCATCGACTACTTTGCCTATGCCGAGTGCCTGAACGACCTGGTACGGACGGAGCATCTGCGTCTGACGGAGGACGGCTGCTATGCCATCACTCCCAAGGGGCTGAAAAACAGCGAGATCTGCGAGTCCAGTCTCCCCTACTCCGTGCGGCTGCGGACGGATAAGAATGTGGCGGAATACAACCGCCTGCTGCTGCGGAAAAACCAGGTCCAGAGTCGGGTGGCCGCCCAGGAAAACGGCTCCTATCTGGTGGAGCTGCGCCTGCAGGACGATGTGGACAGCATCCTGCACCTGGAGCTCACCGCCGCCACCGAGGCCATGGCCCGGGATCTGGCGGACCGGTTCCGGAAGGACCCGGAGGGCATCTACACCCGGCTGCTGTCGGCCCTGTATCCCCCGGCTGAATAAAAATCCCCCCTGGAGGACACACGTCCTCCAGGGGGTTGGCTCATCCTGCGGCCATGGTCAGCAGCCGGGCAGCAATGGGCCCGGCGGCGTCCGCGCCGCCGCCGCCGTTTTCCACCAGCACCACAAAGGCCAGGGGCAGATCCTCGTCCGCCACAAAGCCCGCGAACCACGCATGGGGCGACTGCCCCGGCGCGGCCTCGGCGGTGCCGGACTTGGCGCACACCGCCAACGAGCCGAACATGCTCTGTCCATAGGTCTGCTGCACATTGTTGCGCATCATATCCCGCAGCACCCGGCAGGTGTCCGCGTCAAAGGGGGCCTTCAGAGACGGCGCGCCGCCTCCGGGCAGAGGAATGCCGTGCATGGTGGTCTCCTTATATACCAGCCGGGGTCCTGCGGACCTGCCGCCGGTGATGGAGCCCAAGAATCGCAGAAACGCGCAGGGATTCACCAGATCGTCGTACTGACCCACACCAGACCAGCCCAGATTTGCCCCCTGACCCACGGTAAACTGTCCGGCCGCCGCGCTGATGCCGCTGACGGTGAAGCTCTCCGTCAGTCCGGCCTTTTCCGCGTATCGAGCCAGGGTCTCGCCCCCCAGCTCCACCGCCATCTGAGCATAGGCGCAGTTGCAGGACCGGGCCAGGGCATCGTACAGGTCCATATCCCCGTGGGCATAGGGACAGGTGATAACGCCGCCGTCCAGCTCCAGACGCCCGGTGCAGGTGAAGTGCCGGTCCAGAGCGCCGTCCAGATTCTCCAAAGCCGCAGCAGTGGTCACCAGCTTGAACACGGAGCCCGGGGCAAACGTGGACGACAGCACCCGGTTCAGATACACGCCGTCATACCGGCTGTCCCCGTCCCGGATCTCCGGCGGGTCCGCCGGGTCAAAGGTGGGGCTGGACACCATGCACAGCACGTCGCCGGTGCGGTAGTTGTACACCGCCACGGCCCCCTTCCGGCCGTTCAGGGCCTCCAGAGCCGCAGCGTTCAGCTCTGCGTCAATGGTCAGATATACCTTGTGTCCTCCGGCGGAGGTACCCGTCAGCGGGTCAAAGCCCACCAAGCGCCGCCGCATAGCCGCCTTGGCGGAGGTGGAAATGTTGTCGTCCCGGTCGCCCACCACATGGAGCGTCGCCCGGCGAATGACGCCGTCCTCTGCCCAGCTGCCGGAGGCCCCGTCATACAAAAGCACCCCGTTGCGGTCCAGCACCTGACCCAGGGCCAGCCGCCCATCCCGATAGGCATGGTCATTGGCGGAGAAGGCGGCCCACTGTCCGCCCCGCACCACATACCGCACGCAGAACAGCACCACGCCCGCACCCAGCACAGCGATCAGTGCCAGCACCAGCATGGACCGCAGCTTTACCTGTTTCAAGACCGCTCCTCCTTTCCGAATATCTCATCCACAGGGACCCCGGGGATCCCGTCGAAGAATCCCTCCTGCCGCTCCGGCGTTTTCTCACTCTTGGGCGGCGGAGAGGTTTCTTTTTCTGGCGGATGGCGCACATCGGCGGCCTTCAGATAGGCCAGCAGCCCCCAGCAGGACAGCATGCTGGACCCGCCCATGGACACAAAGGGAAATGTCACGCCGGTCAGCGGCAGGATGTCCACCGCGCCCAGCACATTCAGAGAGGTCTGGAACACCAGCATAGACGCCGCTCCGCAGGCGGCGATGGCATAAAAGCTGGAGCGGGCGCTGTCACCGGCCCGCAGGGCAAACGCCGCCAGGGCGATCACCGCCGTCACGCATACCAGCGCCAGCAGCAGCCCGAATTCCTCCGACACCACGCCGAATACCAGGTCCGTGTTGGCCGCCCCCACATATTTCAGCCACGCGTCCTCCGGCCCCGTGCCGAACAGGCCGCCGGACGCAGCGGCGGACATGGTGCGGCTCTGCTGATAGCCGGTGGTCTGGGTAAATTCCCAGGCATGCCGCCAGACGGTGAACCGCTGGGCCACATACGGCTTGAAGTGCAGCACCAGTCCCCCGGCAAAGCCCGCAGCCGCCGTCATCATCACGATGGAGGCCAGGTCCCCGGTCCGCAAAAAGGCAATGCACAGAAAGGCCACGAAAAACACCAGCGCCGTGCCAAAGTCACTCATCAGCGCCAGACATCCCACGCAATAGGCGGAAAACAGCACCGTGAAGATCAGGTTCCGCTTGGCAAAGAGCCGGTCCAGGGTGGCGGCCCCCGCCAGGATAAACGCCAGCTTCACCAGCTCCGACGGCTGGAAGGAAATGGGGCCCACTGATATCCAGTTCTTGGCTCCGAAAATGCGCTCCCCCATCACAACGTTGAAGGCCAGCAGTGCCGCCGCGGCTGCAGCCACCGGCCAGCGCAGCTTCACCGCCAGATGCAGCCGCCCCAGCAGCCACACCAGGGTGCCGTAAATGCCCATGCCCAGTGTCACCGCCGCCAGCTGCTTGTAAAGGGCCCCCGGGTCCCAGGCGGCGGTAATGGCAAAGCCCACCGTGGTCAGCAGCAGCGCCAGAATCTCCAGATCAAACTGTCTCCGGTGCAGCTTCCGGCTGACGGCGTACAGCACCCACCCCAGGCCGCACAATCCGAAAAAGCCTGCGCTGATAGGATAGATATTCTCCGCTCCGAAGCTCGGGGCAAACTGTGCCCACAGCAGCAGCTGAATAAATGTCAGCAGCCACAGGCCGCCCACCGGCCCGGGCCGCCGCCGGGGCTGGCCGGATGGCTGGGGCTTGTCCGACGGGAAAAAGAACAGCTCCACACCGCCCACGGCGATGGAGTCGCCGGGATGCAGATCGGCGGTCGTCAGCGTCCGCTGTCCGTTCAGCAGCACGCCGCTGCTGTGATTCAACGGGTTGACCCGCCATGTCCCGGCCTCGTCCCGGGACAAAATGGCGTGACTGCGGGACACAGAGGGAAAGTTTATGCGAATATCCGACCGTTTTGCGCGGCCAATCACGTTTTCCCAGTGATAAATTTCATACCGCGCACCGTTGGACAGGGTCACAAAGCCCCAGCTCTCCCGGTCCTTTCCCCGGAACAGGGACAGGCAGCACCGCACCAGCAGCCAGACTGCCAGCCCGGAAACCAGCGCTCTTCCCAGCCACAGGATCACAGGCAGCGCCGGAGAGATGTATTGTTGTAAAAATGCCGTCATAGCTCGTCTCCACTTGGGTCCTTTTTCTATCGTTCCGATTCTATCATACCATTTTTGCCCGGAAAAGCAACCACCATCAGCAAAAAACAAGAGCGCGCTGCCTTACAATTCTGTAAGATACGCGCCCAATAACCATTTCACCGATCGGGCCCCGCGGAGGAAAAACCCTCTGTGGGGCCCGGTTTGCGTCTATTTTTCAGCGCGTGGACCATGGTGAAATCATCATGTTCCAACTGTCGGCACACGGACAAGAGGTCCAGGTACGGCACGTGGTCAGACAGATTCGGCACAATATGCTGTTTTATGTTTTCCGATGAATAAATATGTTTGTAAGCTCGGAGGATTCAGTGGCAGCGATTCCCTTGAATTCAGAAAAGGAAACTCTGGTGCCGGTAAGAACTAAGGAAACTGTGTCTGCTATAGACCGTTGGGTCACAGAAGAAATCGGAGAGAAGTAAGCGTCAATTCTGACAACGTATAAAAATCTCCACCTTGGTGCGAATGCGCTG
>ERZ1026848.500-NODE-500-length-22048-cov-5.878598_pt1 | contig 22048 bp, 33 predicted proteins | sample MGYA00380154_ERZ1026848 | MGnify/ENA primary metagenome ERZ1026848 (study PRJEB33269, sample SAMEA4719790) | human gut metagenome | biome: human-associated habitat; feature: organic feature; material: feces | place: Cameroon | collected 2013-10 ...
GACAATGGCTGCGCGTCGGACAGACCGGCAGAAAAAGAAAATACTGGCGGACTATGTGCAGACGAACAACTATTGTGCTACCGCAAAAATTAACGCTGTTTCGGCGACCACAGTTAAGAACATTGTTCGGGCAAATGCCGATATTGTGGAAAAGTGCGAACAGAAAAAAGAAGAGAACACTGTTGACGTTTTGGCGTACATGGACGCGCATAAAGACCTTGTGTGCTCGTTTATCGGCAAGGGTCTTGAAATGCTCAACGATCCCGATAAGTTGGCGTCGGCAAATCTCAGCCAGATCACAACGGCGATGGGGACGCTGATCGACAAGTGGGCGATGATCGGCGGCAGCCCTGCCGATACGATCAAAGATGACGCTCTTAGCCAGAGCTTGCGCGAAATGGCGGAGGATTTGGACAGCGATGATTAGTGCAAAGCAGAAAAAAATCCTTGCGTTTCCGTATAGCAAGTACGATGCGTTGATTTGCGATGGTGCGGTTCGTTCTGGTAAGACGTCCATTATGATGTGGGCTTTTGTATCGTGGGCGATGGAAAATTTTAGCGGTCAGCGCTTTGGCGTATGCGGCCGCACTGTCGATAGCTGTACGAAAAACATTATCGTGCCGTTTACAGCGATGAGCCTTGCCAAAGAGCGCTATATCATGCGCTGGCGGCGCGGCGATAAAGTGTTAGAAGTGCGGCGCGGCGCGATATCAAACTATTTTGAGGTGTTTGGCGGCAAAGACGAGGCAAGCTATACCTTGATTCAAGGCCGAACGCTGGCCGGTGTGTTGTTGGATGAAGTGGCATTGATGCCGCGCTCGTTTGTGGAACAGGCGCTTGCGCGATGCTCAGTTGATGGAGCGAAGCTGTGGTTTTCTTGCAATCCGGGAAGCCCGCAACATTGGTTTTATCTCGAGTGGATCAAGCGCCGCAAGGAGCGTAATGCGCTGTATTTGCACTTTGAGATGACAGACAATCCAAGCCTGTCGCAAAGGACGCTGGAACGCTATCAATCCATGTACTCCGGCGTATTCTACGACCGCTATATTCGCGGCCTGTGGGTGCTGGCAGAGGGGCTTGTGTATCCGATGTTCGGCGAGAGCTGCATTGTGGATGATATCCCACAATACGACCAGTATCACGTCAAAGAGTATTACATTTCCTGCGACTACGGAACGTTGAACCCGTTTTCGGCGGGGCTTTGGTGTTGGGATGGAAAAACGGCAACGAGAATCCGCGAGTATTACTATTCCGGAAGAGATACGCAGAGCAACAAAACGGACGAAGAGTATTACACGGAGATCGAAAAGCTACGCGGTGGCTTAGATATAAAAAGCGTAATCGTCGACCCGTCGGCGGCGTCGTTTATTGAAGTTTTGCGGCGGCACGGGATGCCGGTACGCAAGGCACGAAACGATGTGTTACCGGGGCTGATGACGACGGCACGGTTTTTGCAGGATGGTGTTATTAAGATACACCGAGACTGCAAAGACAGCATTCGCGAGTTTGGGCTCTACCGATGGGATGAAAAATCCACAGAGGATAAAGTCATTAAAGAAAACGATCACGCGATGGACGATATACGCTATTTTTGCTATACGATTTTACGCACAAAAGCGTACAAGAGCGACTATGTGTCGCTGCTGAATTGACAAGGCGGTGAGCAGAGATAAAAACTTATCAGGACTTAGTTGCGGTCGGAGAAAGTGAGCAGGATCGCATTGAGTTTATCCGCGGTGCGATCAATGACCATCGGGACGGCCCGGCGTATAAAGCGGCGCTTGACGCTGATGCGTATTACAACGGGCTGAATCCGACAATCAATCGATATGAAAAAATCCTTTATGATATGCAGGGACGCAGCCATAAAGATATGTGGACGGCAAACCACAAGCTCGCAAGCCGATTTTTCGGTATGGCGGTCGATCAGGAAGTTTCCTATCTGCTCGGAAATGGCGTGACATTTGCGAACGAAGAAACGGGCAAAAAGTTGTGTCCGGACTTCGACCAAGAGGTTATGGACGCGGCGCGCGCAGCAAAAATTGCGGGTGTGTCGTTTGGCTTTTGGGATTTGTCTCATTTGCGCGTGTTTTCGCTGATGGAATTCGTTCCGCTTTACGACGAAGAGGACGGCGCATTAAAGGCCGGTATTCGGTTTTGGCAGGTCGCAAAGGATAAGCCGCTGCGCGCAACACTGTATGAAATGGACGGCTTTACCGAGTATTTTCAGCCAAAAAATGAAGATATGGCCGTTATGCAGGAAAAGCGCAGCTATAAGATTCTTGTGCGAAAAGCTGACGTTGGTGAAATGGAAATTTACGACGGCGGTAATTATCCGGGCTTCCCGATTGTGCCACTGAAAAACAACAAAGCGTGCCTTTCGGAAATCGCAGGAAAGCGAAACACCGTCGATGCACTTGATATTGCATCGTCTAACATGGTCAACAACGTGGATGAAGGGAACCTGATTTATTGGGTTCTTTCCAACTGCGAAGGAATGAACGATATCGATGACGCAAAATTTGTTGAGCGCTTAAAAACACTTCATGTCGCTCATACAAATGGCGATGACGGCGCAAAAGCGGAAGCGCATACCATCGAAGCCCCTTATGAAGGGACTAACAGCACGATCGATATGCTGAAAAAGAAGCTATACGAAGACTTCCAGTGTTTCGATGCTTCTGCCGTGTCGGCTGGTAATCAGACAGCAACGGCAATCAAAGCAAGTTATGCGCCGCTTGACCTCAAAACGGATAAGTTTGAAGCCGAGGTCACGCGCTTTATTGTCGGTATTCTGCAAATCGCGGGAATTGACGATAAACCAAGCTACACACGCAATCAGATCATCAATAAAACTGAGGAAACGCAAACGCTGCTGCTTGGTGCTGAGTATTACGACGAAGAGTACATCACGAAAAAGTTGCTGACCATCAACGGAGATATTGACCAGTACGAAGATATCGCAAAGCGCAAGGCGGCGGAAGCGATCGACTTGACAGAGCCGGTGATTGACAATGGCAACGCCTGATTTAGGGCATCAGCTGACGGATAAGCAGCTTGCGGCGCTGGAACGACGCATTGCAAGGCTTTATCGAGAGGCAGCAAAAGAACTGCAAGAAACCATTGACGCTTATTTTGAGCAATTCAAGCAGCGCGATGCAGAAATGAGAGAGCTGATCGGCACTATCCAGAATGGCAAAGAATGGACGGAGGCCGATTATAAGCAATGGCGGCTCAATCAGATCGGGCGCGGCGAGCGTTTTAAGGCGCTGCGCGATAAGGTTGCTCGGCGAATGACCGACGCGAATGCCGTTGCTGTGGCGTACACCAACGATGCGACGCCTGGTATTTACAGCCTAAATCGCAATTATGCGGCATATACCATCGAACAGGTGGCAGGAAACGTCGGGTTTGATCTGTGGGATGAGCAAACGGTCAAGCGGCTTATCGTTGAGCAGCCTAATTTAATGCCATATTATCCGCCGAAGCGAGCCTTAAAACGCGGAATCGATCTTGCGTACGGCAAAAAGCAAATCACTAAAAGCGTGACAAGCTCTGTTCTGCAAGGAAAAAGCATTAAAGGCATGGCGGATGACCTGCAGCACCGAATCCCCAACATGAACCGCGACAGCGCGATACGCACAGCGAGAACCGCTGTAACGAGCGCCGAAAACGCTGGGCGAATGGACAGCTATGCGGCGGCTAAGAAAATGGGCATCAACGTCCGTAAACGCTGGGTCGCTACCAAAGATAGCCGCACGCGTCATGCGCACGGCATGGTCGACGGGCAAACCGTTGATTGGGATAAACCTTTTAATGTCGATGGATATGACATGATGTATCCGGGGGACATGAGCGCGCCGGGATATCTTGTGTATAACTGCCGATGCACCGTGCGAACGGTTGAAAAAGCCGACATTGAAGCCGAGCCGCGCAAGATGCGCGTAAAAAATGCAAACGGCGAGTACGAAATTGTAAGTGAAATGACCTTTGCAGAATGGCAAGAGTGGGTGAAACGGCGTGGAAGTTGAAGTCGTAGACCATAGCGGAGAAATCGGTAAAGAGCTGCGCGAGGCGCTTCTACGAGCTTTAGAGCGGTGCGGACATGAAGCGGCGGGATATGCAAAAGACCTTGCCCCATATGATACAAGCAGGCTAAAAAACAGCGTCACGCATCAGGTCGACGGTGACGATATGTCGGTTATTATCGGTACAGACGTTGAATACGGCGTTTATCAAGAGTTAGGAACCGGCATTTATGCTGAGGGCGGCGGTGGGCGGCCTACGCCGTGGGTGTATCAGGATGCTAAAGGCAACTGGCATTATACTCGCGGCAATCGAGCGCACCCGTTTTTGAAACCGGCGCTTGCAGATCATACGCAAACATATCGGAACATTTTTGAAGACGAACTAAAAAAAGAATAAACAGGTAAAACTCGCGAAGTACAGCGATTTTTATACAATCTATCGCCGCGACGGACAGCGGACAAGGGAAAGGAAGATAGAACAAATGGCACTTACACGCAAACTTTTGAAGGGCATGGGCCTTACTGACGAACAGGTCGATACGATCATCGAAGCGCATACTGACACCGTGGATGGTCTGAAGGCTGATGTCAGCAAGTACAAGGCCGATGCGGAAAAGCTGTCTGGCGTTCAGAAGGAACTGAACGACCTGAAGGCGGCAGGCGATGGCGGCTATAAGGAAAAGTACGAGAAAGAACACTCGGCCTTTGAAGCCTATAAGTCCGACATTACCGCAAAGGAAAGCAAGGCGGCAAAGGAAAAGGCCGTGCGCGCTTACTTTGAAAGCAAGAACATTACCGGTGCGAATCTCGACCTTGCGATGCGCGGATGCGGCGAAGAAATGGCCGCGTTGGAGTTGGACGGTGACAAGATCAAGGACACCAAGAGCCTTGATGCGCTTGTTTCCGGCACTTATAAGGGGCTTGTCTCCACCGTGAAAACGCAGGGCGCGAATCCCGCAAATCCTCCGGCGAACAATGGCGGCGCAAAGACGCGCGAAGACATCTACAAAAAGGACGATAAGGGCCGCTATGTGATGTCTACGTCGGAGCGCCAGAATGCGCTTGCTGAACTGATGGCAAGCGAATCGAATGCGTAAAATTTTGAAAGGAGCTATTTATGGCTGTTAAACCTGATGTAACCACTACTGCACAGTTTTCCACTTCTGCACGTGAAGAGGATTTTGTCACTCGCTTTACTGACAACTGGGATGCTCTGCGCGACATCCTCGGCATTATGCGCCCGATCCGAAAGGAACCCGGCACAAAGCTTGTTTCTTACAAAGCGAGCGTAGACGGCGGACTTAAGGGCGGCACGTCTGTTGCCGAGGGCGACGAAATCCCCTTTACCAAGATGAAGGTTGAGCCGGTGGCGTATGCCGATCTTACTGTCGCCAAGTATGCCAAGAGTGTGACGCTGGAATCCGTCACTACGTACGGCGCAAGCATCGCTGTCGAAAAGACCGATGAAGCGTTTCTTGTGGCCCTCCAGAATGAAATCCTCGGCGATTTCTATGAATTCCTCAATACCGGCTCGCTTACGCTGAGTGAAACCACGTGGCAGCGTGCGCTTGCAATGGCAAAGGCAAGAGTCCTCGACAAGTTTGCTGGTATGGATAAGGATGTGACCGAAATTGTCGGCTTTGCCAACATTCTTGATGCCTATGATTATCTTGGCGACAAGGATATTACCGTTCAGACGGCGTTTGGCCTGAACTATGTCAAGAATTTTCTTGGCTACAGCACCCTCTTCCTTGTGCCGGACAAGTACGTTGCGCAGGGCAAAGTGATTGCTCTCCCCGTGGAGAACATCGACCTGTACTATGTCAACCCCGGAGACAGTGACTATGCAAAGCTCGGCCTTGTCTATACCGTAAAGGGCGAAACCAACCTGATTGGTGTTCACGTCGAGGGCGACTATAGCCGCGCGACCGGCGATATGTATGCCATTATGGGTATGAAGCTGTGGGCTGAGTATCTGGACGGCATTGCGGTTGCGACGTTCGGCGACGAAACTCTCGGTACGCTGACGGTCACTTCGGCTGCCGGTACTGGTTCCGGCAACACTAAAATCACCGTCTCTCCCACCAAGTCCAACGACGGCAACGTGTACAAGTACAAGGTTGGCGCTTCTGCGGAAAATGTGACCTACGGCCAGAACGTGAAGAACTGGTCTCTGTGGGATGGTAAATCCGACATTGCCGCAGCGTCCAGCCAGAAGATCACCGTGGTTGAGGCAACGTCGGACTATAAGGCAATCAAGTCCGGCAGCGCGACCGTGACTGCTGCGGGTTAAATAAGGAGGCGGCGCAATGCTTGAAGACATCTTACGGCATTTGAACAACTGGTTCCTCGTGGATGTTTACGAGGGCACGTTCACCGTGGAGAATGGCAGCGTTGCGCTGCCTTTTCTCCAAAATAATCAGTATTTTCGCATCATCGGATCGGTGTTTAACGATGGCTTGCATCAGTATCCCGCGACCGACTTAACGGACGAAACGTTTACCGGTACGGTGTGGACGCTGGCAGTCCCTAAAGCGGTTGTGACGCTGTCGAACGAAATCGACGAATGGCAGACAAAATTCGGCGATGCCGTAGCAAGCCCGTACACGTCAGAATCGTTCGGCGGATATAGCTACACCAAAGCAAGTGGCGGCAAAGCCGATACGTCAGCGGTTACAGGGTGGCAAGATGCTTTTCGGAATCGACTGAACGCTTGGCGCAAGCTAAAGGGGGTAGAGCCGTGAGCCTGTTAGATGATTTTTCCCGCACGTGTGTGTTGATGGAAAAGAGGCGCGTGTCTGATGGAGAGGGCGGTTTTTACGTCGAATGGGCTAACGGTGTGGAGTTTAAAAACTACCAGGCGCTCGACACTTCGATGGAGGCGCGCCGCGCCGAAAAAGAAGGCGTGACAAGCGTTTATTCAGCCCTTGTAGAAAAGGCCGTGCCCATCGAGTACGGAGACTATTTCAAGGACACGACGACGGGTGAGACATATCGGGTCACTTCGAACCCCGAAGATAAGCAGGCACCGAAATCATCGACGCTGCCGCTGAAATTCTTCACTGCTGAGAGAAAGGCACTGACCAAATGACAAAAGCACAAGCGCTGCAAGCGTGGTTTGAACAGTTTTTACCCGCGTACCCGACGTCTAACGTCCCAGATGATGCGGTATTTCCGTGGTTGACGTATGAGCTTATTACAGGGGCTTTTGACAGCGGTGAAATCGCAATGACCGTAAATTTGTGGTTTCACACCGAAAGCGAGGCCGTACCGAATAAAAAAGCGCAGGAAATTGCGGATGCTATTGGCATGGGCGGCGCAATTATTCCGTGCGACGGCGGTTACATCTGGCTAAAACGTGGGTCTCCGTGGTGTCAGAATATCGCCGATGAAAGCGACAACAATATTAAACGGCGATACCTAAATGTGACCGCCGAATATCTGACAATGAACTGAAAGGAGTTTGCACAATGGGCAAATTTACTGTGATTCCGCAGGACACCTTTGAGAGTTTACAGCTTGATGCCGGTGTGCTGCTGAAAACCTTTGACCCGTCGAAGGTGGCCGCGCCGCAGGACAGCGATATTATTTGCGCCACGACCGGCGGCATCAATGCATCTTGCGTTCCTACGTATTCCGACATGGGCGAGGACGTGGACAACTGTCCCACGAACATGATGGAGCTAAAGCATCTGGACGGCTGGGAATGCAAGATGGGCTTTACGTCTCTCGGTACGTCGCCGAGCAATATCACGATGGCGCTTGGTGCCGCGGATATTGACGGCACTAATTCGAGCAAGATCACGCCGCGTCGCGGCTTAAAGCAGACGGATTTTTCTGACATCTGGTGGGTCGGCGACCGCGCAGACGGCGGCGTTGTAGCGATCCAGCTGAAAAACGCGCTGTCGACCGGCGGCTTTACGCTCCAGACCACGAAGAACGGCAAGGGTCAGATCACTGTGGAGCTGACAGGCCACGTCTCTATCGACGCACAGGATGTTATGCCAATGGTCTTCTACAGCATCGACCCGTCGGAGGGTTAATCCATGAGACTTTCCGATATTAAGGGTGAGCGCGTATTTGACGTAATTGCGGACATCATCGATCCTATCGCCAACATCGCCGAAGATAAAACGGCTTCCGCGCTGTTCAAGCGAGAAAAGCTGCCGGAGGGTATGACTGCAAAGAAGTTTATGATGCAACGCGCAAAAACGGCGCTTCCTGCGCTGCTGAAAGATCACAAGCGCGATATCATCGCAATCCTTGCGCCCATTGATGGCGTGAGCGCGGATGAATATACGGCATCGCTTGACCTCGTCAAGCTGATGAATGATGCGGCGGAGCTGCTGACGGACGAAGCGTTCACCGCGCTTTTTATCTCAGCGCGGAGCGAGAAATCGTCTGGCTCTGCGCAGGAGAATACCAAGGCAGCCGAAACGTAAAAGCATTCCTGCGCTACTGCCTTGCACGGCAAAAGCAGGAATCGAAGGACATGGCGTATCGCGTATACGTGACGGACGCGCTGCGCATCATCAGCGAGAACACTGCAAGGCTCGTGAGCGGAAACTATATCAAGCTGCGATTTGCGGATGCAATAAAACCGCAGAAAGAAGAGACGCGCACGAGCGCAGAAGTCATCGAGCACATGAAAAGCGTCATGGGCGGGATAAAATAAAAAGCCGCCCCGCGATGGGGCGGCAATGTGCCGAAGGTCATTTTAAGACGTAAGCGGAGATCATGCGGCCGATTTGGCCGATATCGGTATCGCCCTTGAATTCAAATTTCGCGGTGAAACCGTTAGAGAACGTCAGAACAAGCTCGCTGTCGGGAATGATTTCCGCAAAACCGGGCGTCTGGATGGCAAAGAACTGCACTTTTGAATAGGGCATAGAGCTGAAAGATTTACGCTTGCCGGTAATGCCCTGAACATCCACGGAAATAATGCGCTTGTTGGTAAAAATGAGCTGGTCGCGGATCGTTTTAAATGCGCAGGCGATCTCTTCGCCGTCAATCAAAAGGCCGTTGACTTCTCCGCGGACTTCGGAAATGCTGATGGGCTTTAAATCGAATACAGAATCCTTATTAAAGTTAATCATGGTGTATCCCTCCTTTAGGCAAACCATATCATAAAAAGCGCGAGAAGTCACGAAAAACTTTCTAAAATCTCCGAATAGCGGGGTGACACTATGAATTTATTAGACCTGTTTGTCAAAATTACAGTTGACGCCGATAATGCGATGGATGAAATCAAAAATGTCGGTGAAAAGGCAAGCGGGCTTGGTGACAAGTTTACAAATGCCGCCAAAAAAATCGCGGAGTTTGGCGTAAAAGCTACCGCTGTCGCAAGCGCTGCGGCAACAGCGGTGGGCAAATATGCAATTGATGTCGGCAGTGCATTTGATGCGTCTATGTCTAAGGTTGCTGCAATTTCCGGCGCGACAGGTGACGAGCTTGATGCGCTGCGAGACAAGGCCAAAGAGATGGGCGCGCAGACAAAGTTTTCCGCATCCGAATCCGCTGACGCCTTTACCTATATGGCTATGGCGGGCTGGAAGACGGAAGACATGCTGGATGGCATTGAGGGAATTATGAATCTCGCTGCGGCGTCCGGTGAGGATTTGGCGACTACGTCTGATATCGTCACCGACGCTTTGACAGCATTCGGGTTAACTGCGGCAGATTCCGCGCACTTTGCCGATGTGCTTGCGGCGGCATCCAACAATGCAAACACCAACGTCTCGATGCTTGGCGAATCGTTCAAATACGTTGCGCCGGTGGCCGGAGCAATGGGCTACAGCGCCGAAGATGTTTCCGTTGCGCTTGGTCTGATGGCAAACAGCGGCATTAAGGCAAGTCAGGCCGGTACGTCGCTGCGCAGTGCATTGTCTCGGCTAGTCAATCCCACAGACGATATGTGGGAAGCCATTACGGGGCTTGGTCTCGCGATGACCGACTATGACGAAGAGTTTCACGGAGTGCTCAACAATCTCGGCGAATATAACGGACTAATCTACAACAGCGACGGCTCGACAAAGTCGTTTGCGGAGACGATGGAAATTCTCAGATCGTCGATGGCGGGGCTTTCTGAATCTCAGCGGTCGTATTTTGTTAACGAACTCTTCGGGCAGGAAGCAATGTCCGGTATGCTGGCAATCATCAATGCGACGGACGAAGACTTTAACAAGCTGACCGAATCGATCAACAATGCAGATGGCACCGCTCAAAAAATGGCGGATACCATGAACGACAACCTTGAGGGTGCGCTGACGATTCTGAAATCGGCAACAGAAGGGTTTGGCATCGCCCTTTATGAAACGTTTTCGGGAAAAGCGCAAAGCGCCGTTGAGACGTTGACCGGCTACATTTCTCGCCTGCAAGAAGCATTTAGCGCCGGGGGTATGAAAGGATTGCTGGACGAGTTTTCCAGCGTGCTATCTGACGCAATCGGCTACATTGTAGAGCAGCTTCCGCAGCTCATTGAGATCGGGGCAAGCGTTATCGCATCGCTTGCAAGCGGAATTGTTGACAACCTCCCTGCGCTGGCAGATGCGGCAATCGCAATTGTGCTCCAAATTGCAGACAGCATTGTTGAGGGTATTCCCGAGCTGATTAGTACGCTTGTGCAGATCACGACTGAGATTGTAAACAAGCTGAGCGATCCTGCATTTTTGACACAGTTGATCGAAACGGCGCTGCAAATGATTGTGGCGCTTGCAGACGGTTTAATTTCAGCAGTGCCGGAACTGATTCGCCAAGTGCCGATTATCATTGCGAATTTAGTGGCTGCTTTTGTCGCGGAAATTCCGAACATTTTAACGACGGGCATTGACCTGTTATTCGCATTGATCGACGGTATCGTTCAGACGATCCCTGAGTTGGTAGCGGCGGTACCGGATGTCATCATTGGATTCACGAACGGCATTGCAAACAACCTCGATAAGATTCTGCTTGCAGCGCCGCAAATCATTTTGTCTCTTATCAAGGGCATTCTTGGCGCTATCCCCGAGTTGATCGCAGCGGTTCCGCGTGTTATCGCGGCAATTGCCGATACGATCCGGAACTACAGCTGGGCGGATATCGGCAAAAATATTGTCACAGGCCTTAAAAACGGCATTGCGGCAATGTGGGAAGACCTAAAACGATGGTTTTCGGATAAAGTAAATGCACTTGTCGGTAGCGTCAAGCGTGTTCTTGGGATCCACTCGCCATCTCGGGTATTTGCAGGAATCGGCGAAAATATGGCGCTGGGCCTTGGCGAGGGCTGGGATAACGAGTATGACAGCATTAAGCGCGGAATCACTGGCGGTCTGGACTTCGGCACGGCGCAGATCGGCGCGGAACAGTCTTTCGGCGGTCAGATGCGCAACGCGCTTTCTTCCATCGGCAATGTGGGCGGCGATATCACCATTGTCGTGCAGTCTGTACTTGACGGGAAGATCATCGGCGAATCCGTGAGCAAGTACAATCGGCAAATGCAGCGGGCTATGGGGGTGTAAATGAATATTACATTACGAATTGGCGCGTTGGATGTGCATGAGAAGGTGTCCACCTACAACGTGCGGCGCGAGGTGAGCTATAGCAAGGTCATCACAACGATGGATGACACGGAACACGCGGCGCGCTGGAAGGATCGCTATATCGTGGAAACATCGTTTTTCCCAATGACAGAAGCCGAAGCAGCGGAATATTACAATGCTTTGAAGGGCGACACCGTGAGCGTGGCGTTTACCGACCCTTATAGCGGTGTGGACACAGTAAAGACCATGCGCGTGACAAGCGACTTGGACGCCGCGTTTGCGCTGGTCAGTGTGGACGGAAAACGGCGCTATAAGGGCGGCACAGTACAGTTGAGGGAGATTTAATGCACAGTGTAAGCGATTTATACTTGACACTGCTTACCGACCGGAATCATCGCGTAGAAACCAAATTAAGCATTGCGGGGGTGGAATATAGTCAAGCAGACATCGTAAAAGGCAGCTTACGAGTGTACGGCGGACTGTATTCCACCTTTGGCATCGGTAACTGTTCGGCGCGGCAGATCGACTTTGAGATCTATCCGCAGGGGACGATCCCGCGGCAGGCGCAGATCGAGGTCTACGTGCGGCTGGTGCTCGGCGAGCAAGTGAGCGAGTGGATACCCAAAGGCGTGTTTTTCTTCTCCACGCGAAAGACTGACCGGGTCACGGGCGTTTTGAGCGTGCATGGGTATGACGCGATGCTCAAGGCGGAGGAAACGTGGCTCGACAGCAGCTATAACGCGGAGACGTGGCCGATGCCAGCGGCGACGGCGGTTGCGGATATCGCGGCGCGCATGGGCGTGGCAGTGGACAGCCGCACGGTATTGGATGCGGCGTTCCCGATGCAGTACCCGGTGGACGACGAGGGCGATATGACGATGCGCGAGGCGCTTGGGCGCATCGCGGTCGCCAACGCGGGAAACTGGATCATCACGGACGAAGGGAAGCTGCTGCTGGTAGGTCTCAACTCCATGCCGGAGGAGACCAACTATCTGGTGACGGAGACCGGCAGCGCCATCACCTTCGGCGGCGTGCGCATCCTCGTGTAAGGGGGGTAACATGGACAAAACCTATTTAGGGCGGCGGCTGGCGGAGTTTTCCCCAGGAATCGCGTCGCAGCCCATTACTAAGGTCGAGCTGCTGGACGAGAACGGCGACGTGGTCGGCGTGTCCGGATCGGACACCGGACGGACGCTGACGGCCTTGAACCCGGACGGCACCGACGCGATGGCGGCGGCGATCCTCAAAAAGGTCAGCGGCTACAAGCACATCGGTTACGATGGCAGCTCGGCACTGCTTGATCCCGCGGTGGAGCTGGGCGACGCGGTGACGGTGGACGGGCTTTATGTGCCGCTCATCGCGCTGGACATGACGTTTGATCCGATGCTCGCGCCGGACATCTCCGCGCCGGACGCGGACGAAATCGACGACGAGTACCCGTACAAATCGCCGACGCAGCGGCAAATCGAGCGCAACATGGCAAAGACACGGTCGCTCATCACCAAGACCAGCGAGGCGATCATGCTCAAGGTCGAGGGCATCGATGGCAAATACACCGAGGTCAAAACCACGCTGGACGGCCTGACGGTAACGGACGCAAGCGGCACGACCAAGATCAACGGCAGCAGCATCAAGACGGACAATCTTTACGTTGCTGCGGCAAATATCAAGGGCACGCTGACGGCTGACCAAATCCAGACCGGCAGCATCCGCGTCGGCGATCTCAAGGACGGCTCGAACTACGCGACGAAGACCTACGTCGACAATAACGCGGGATTGAGCGCAAGCGAGGTCGACAGTGCTATTGAAACGTACATCGATGGGACGAGCATCACGGCGGAAAAGCTGCGCGGGCGCTACGTTCAACTTTTGGCAAGCAGCAACAGGCAAGTCGGTCAGGTTGGCATTGAGTACACGACGACCGGCTATGGCGTGAGCATCAAGACCGACTATGGTGGCATCCAGCTTATTGCGGGCGGCAATGTGTATCTTGCGGCAAACAGCGACAATGGCGGATTCGTCACCGTTTCCGACAGCTACGTGTCGCTCGGCGGCGGCAAGCTGATAATCGGCTCAAAAATGTACGGGCCGAGCTTGCCGTCTAATCCTCAGTACGGTCAACTGTTCTTCCTCAAAAAGTAAGGCGGTGACAGTATGGCAACATTAAGGGTCTACGTCGACGTGACAGGGCCGACTACCGCAACGTTGACAGCGTCTTTCTCGGGCGGCTCAGAATCTTACCAGTATGCGCGTGCGCTGGCAATCTCTGGCATCTACGGGTATACATTTTACGAGGAATCCGCTGAAACGAGCGGCGGCAGCAATACGTGGGAAGTAAATTTAACCGACCTTGACCCCGATACCACATACCGTTGGACGGTAGAGCTGTGCTCGTGGACTGAATCCGGCTGGTCGGTCGTAAGCGGGTACACAAAGACCGGCTCGTTTACGACAGAGGGCGGCGGCTCTGATGACCCAACGGCTTACATCAACAACGAAGCATACACGCCTTACATCTATACCGGCTCGTGGGACATCTACGAACCAAACTGGTATACGGGCGCATGGAATTCCGGCTAAAGGAGCGTAATATGAACGACATCAAACAGAAGATCAACCACGCACATGCATTGCTCGCCGGTGTGCAGATTGCGGGAGTCTACGCTAAGTTATTCGGCGCGGCGATGCAGGAGATCGAAGACGCATACGCGGGCGTGGAAAGAGCCGAGCGCGAGCTTATCACGCTGAGACATCAGGTCGCGGAAACCGAGAAAACGAAGAAAGCCAAGAAAGTGAAAGCGGAAGAAGCTGACACCGCAAAAGCTCCCGCGGAAAGCGAGGTAATGGATGGCTGATAAAGCAATTACCGACCTCATGCAAGCGCAGCAAATCACGGGCGAAGACCTGTTTGTGCTTGAGCAGAGCGGCGAGGCGAAAAAACTCAAGGGCAGTCAGGTGGTGCAGTACGCCAAGGATGCTGTCGCGGCGGAGGTGCAGGGCGTCAAGGAGTACGCCGACAACGCCAAGGCGTCCGCTGACGCGGCGGCTGCATCGGCTGCAAAGGCCGCGAGCGCTGCACAGGGCATCGACGCCAAGGTTGCTGCGGCGGATGCTTCCGCAAAGGCGGCGGCGTCTTCTGCAGCGGCGGCGGCATCCAGTGCGACCGGCGTCGACGAGAAGGTGCAGGCCGCGCAGACGGCGGCAACCAATGCTGCGAAGTCCGAGGCGGCGGCGAAGAACGCACAGACCGCTGCCGCCAACGCGCAGAAAGCCGCGGAGACGGCACAGACCGGCGCACAGAGCGCAAAGACGGCGGCAGAATCGGCGCAGGAAGCCGCTGAGAGCGCAAAGGACGCGGCGGCGGGCAGTGCGACCGCTGCGGGGCAGAAAGCGTCACAGGCTGCTCAGAGCGCCGAAGACGCGGCTTCCGCCAAGTCTGCGGCAGAGATGGCAAAGACCGATGCACAGGCGGCGCGCGACGCCATCGCCAACATGATGGTCGAGGCCATCACGCTTGAGACCGGCAAGCCCGCCACGGTGAGCAAGTCCCTTGTGGACAATGTCTACAAGCTCGTCTTTGGCCTGCCGAAAGGCGAGACGGGCGCTCCCGGCCCGCGTGGCGCGACCGGCAACGGCATTTCGGGCATCGCGCTCAAGAGCGGCACCCACGCCCCCGGCACGAGCGACGTGTATACCATCACCCTGACGGACGGCACGACGTTTGACTTTGCGGTCTACAACGGAGCCAACGGCGCGGGCGCTGGCGATATGCTCGCAAGCGTGTACGACCCGCAGGGCAAGCGGACGGATGTGTTTAAGTATGTGGATGACGCTGTCGGCGGAGTCTCCGCTCCTGTTATTAGCGTTAACAACAAAACGGGTGAGGTCGAGCTTGACTATTCGGATGTTGCCGCAGCTCCCAATAGTCAGGGCACCGAACTTATCAAGGGCACGCAAACCGAAAAGACTAATCTATGGACTGGCGTCAGCACCGCCGCAACACTGTATGACGGCAAGATTATTGACTATTATTTACCTCACGACGGGAATGGAGCCACCGTAACACTAACATTGACTTTATCCGATGGCACTGTAACGGGGGCAATTCCGGTAAAAATGCGGGGGGCCAGAGCAATTACAACGCATTTCACCGAAAAATCGATAATTCACATGGTCTATGTCGAGGCTAATAATTGCTGGCAATGTCAAGCTCCGTATTGGGAAATCTATTATTCGGGGGTTGTTCGGTCTTCAGCTGCTACTCTGGCTAAAACGGCAAATTTTACAAATTTTGCGCTTAAAGATAACAGCTGGGTGCAAATAAATATGGCATATGGAAATAGCGCCGCTAAGGAAATGACACTCAACATAAATAATACGGGCGCTAAACCAATCTATATTAACGGGCTGCCATCTTCTGATTCCAACTATAAACTTCCGGCTGGCACATACTTTGTGTTTTATGATGGGACGGCATACCAATTTCGGACGGACGGATATCTCTACGGAACTGTGCCTACAAATCGCAAAGTAAACGGCCATACACTGGATAATGATGTTACCGTAAGCAAGGGAGACGTCGGCCTTGGCAACGTGGACAACGTCAAGCAGTACAGCAAGAGCAATCCACCACCTTACCCCGTGACGAGCGTCAACGGTCAGACGGGCGATGTACAGCTGACCATCCCAACGCCGCCCTCCGCCTCCGACACCACGCCGAAAGCTCCTGGGACCGCCTCAGCGGGTAACTTGCGCACCTACTCAAGAGGGGACCATGTGCACCCGGCAGAGGTGTTCTGGGCGACCAAAGATGTAACTACCTATGACCAAATTATAGCTGCGGTCCAAGCTAATAAGTTGGTTTTGGCTCAAACTAACACTGACGTGTATCAGGCCACTTCAGTTGATTCAGGAAGCGGCATAATACGGCTCACATCTTTAGGAAATTTGAGTCCGCTCCGCGATGTAGATAATCTGTATAAGGGCGTTCTTATGAAGGGCTATATGGTGCTTATCTCAACAACTAAGTGGGTCGAGGCAAATGTATGGATTGCAACTGCGGAAATGGCAAAACCCCAAACAAGAAAGGTCACCCTCACCGTCGCGGGCTGGAACAGCAGCACCAAGCAGCAGACGGTGGCGTGCACCGGCATTCTTGCCGATGCGACGAAGCAGGAAATCTTTCCAAATCCCGTTGACACGAGCTATGACAGCGCATGGGACACGTGCGGTATCAAGTGTGTGGCGCAGGGCGCGAACAGCCTGACGTTCCAGTGCAGCGAGATTCCGACGAGCAACATCGAGATCTATGTGACGGTCATCACACTGAGCTATAAGGGGTGAGCGGGATGATTTATAACAGGCCGAGGCGGCAGAAGAAGAAGCGGCTGACGTGGTATTTCAACGAGACCATCAGCCTTCCCAAAGAAGGAATCTATTACGCTAATTTCACGTGCGCCGGAGACAGCTTAATCGGAATTAAGATTCCAAAAAAATCTACGAGCATGGGATATATTCGCAGCAGCACTTCAAACTTTGAAGTGTATTGGCTCCAAAGATGGAAGGCCGAAAAATACCGCACCATCACCTTTGAAGAAGAACCAACCGGCGATTTGCTAGCTTTCCTCGAAGCCAACGCCACGCCGCAGTGACAGAAAGGAGCAACACATGAACCTTATCGAAAAAGCCCTCAGATATATATATATTCTGACCTCGACTGCGGGGTGGGCGTATGATCGTCAATCCCGTGAGGTATGGAGGAGGAAACGCAGTAAAACAGGTAGACGTAAATGTCACTGCCACTGTGGGAGGACTTACAGCCTACTATATGGAAAACGGAACGTTGATGAGCGTTCAGAAAGCAAATTTCCGAGCCGATGCTGGAAGCATGCTGACACTGATTTCAAGATCGACAACTTTAGTGGGGCTTGCCTTAACGGGAGCAACCCAGAAAATGAGTACCAATATCAGCGGTCGAGAGATCATCTTCGCGCTTGTGAACGACGCCTGACCTCTAAGGAGGTGGCGGCATGATCTTCAATCCGGGGCTCGTGCCGCAGGCGAGCGGCGGCGGTGGTGCTGTGACCGGAACGTATACGGGGAATGGCGCGTCGTACCGACGCTTCACGTTCGAATTCGAACCGGCGATGATGATTATTGTTCGCAATGCAGGAACGTATGATGTCAAAGCCGCATACAGGACGACGATCATTTCAGGCGCAAACTTTGCGACGGTGGAAATGATGACGTCCGATACAAAGGCCGGCGGAAACAGTCTCCCCAGTGTGCTTGATGTCGAAACGCAGTCAAAGGCGTTTAGAGTGTCGTCCATTGATTCGACTGCAATGCCCGCAATCAACACCTCAAAAGTGACCTATACCTACATTGTAATCCCCAAAGCATAAACATCTTTTATTCAAAGGAGTCCAACATGGCAGAATTTATCAAAGTCAACGGGCAGGAGTATCCTGCCACGTGCATATACAACTACAAAGACCGCAACTGGGATATGCGCGAGAGCGTGGCGGTGCATCTCACCATGCCCTACGCGCAGACGGCGGCGCTGCTGACGACCGGCACGCCGTGGAGCAACGTCTTCCGCGAAACGGTGGACAAGCTCGACAACGACGGCAATCCAACCGGCCAGACCGAGGAAGTCGTGACCGAGGAGGACATGAGCGCGTACAGCCTCGCGGGGCAGATCACGGACTACCGCGACGGCACGGTATCTATCAAGATGGGCAAGCCCACGGAGGCGGAAACGCTGCGCTCGCAGCTCGCGGAAATCGAGGAGGCATACGATGCAAACTGAAAAGCTGAACGTCATTAAGGGCGCAATCAAGGACGGCAAAATGGTGCAAGCCGCGGGCGGCATCGCCGTGACGCAGGAGCAGAGCGACAAGCTGGGCTACGATTGGAAGGTCTACACGGTCAACGACGTGGCCGTGCGCAAGGAGTACGTCGCGCAGGAGAACCCGACCGGCACAAAGGACAATCCCATCGACTACGCCGAGGGCGTGCCGCTGATCAACAACGCCTACTACCGCAAGGACGACAAAATTTACGTCTGGATGGGCGAGTGGGTAGAGTGGGAATAAGACGGAGAAAGGGAGCGGGATATGGATAATGCAAAGCACTACGATGACGCGGCGATCGCACTGATCGAAAGCCGATGCAAGAGCAACACGCACCGCATCAATGAGCTGACCGAGCATCAGGTGGTGCTTGACCGGCTCGTGACGTCGGTCGAGGTGCTGGCGACCAAGCAGGAGACCGTCGAGGGCGACGTCAAGGAGATCAAAGAGGACGTCAAGACCATCACGGGCAAGGCGGGGAAGCGCTGGGACAGTCTGGTCGACAAAATCCTTGCGGCGCTGGCGGGCGCATTTATCGCGTGGCTGATCTCGGGAGGGATGGCGTGAAAAAGCTGAGAAAGCGGGACAAGTACGTCATCGCGGCAGTGCTGAACCTCTGCTGGTATTGCATCGCGGTGCTCGTATTGACCGCGCATGACAAGGTGGTGCCGGACAGCCTGACCGTCGCGTGGTTCGCCGCGTGGACGGCGGAGCTGGCACTGCTGGCGGGAATCAAAATCAAAGGAAAGGACGAATAACATGAACGAATTACTGAACAAGAGAATCGCAAACCTTCTCAGTGTGAAGAGCCTTGTGACGATCGCGCTGACGGCGACCTTCTGCGCGCTGACAGTACAGTCGAAGGTGACGCAGGAATTCAACACCGTGTACCTCATGGTCATCGCGTTCTACTTCGGCACGCAGAACGCGGCGGGGTCTGCAAAGGGGTCGGACAATGCTTAAAAGCGGCGATATCAAGTACCTGCGGGCGGACGTGCGGGCAAACTGCCTTATCTTTCTCGACCTGTGCAAACAGGCGGGCTTGCCCGCTAAAGTTACAGACACGGTGCGCGACGACGATTACCAGCGCTATCTTGTGAGCAAGGGCTACGCCCACAAAGACGCGATGCGGCCAACGTTCCACAGCGTCAAGGCGGGGCTGGCGTTTGACATCTGCAAGGATGTCGCGGGGCATGGATATGATGACCCGTCGTTCTTTGCCCGCTGCGGGCAGATCGGCAAGCAGGTCGGCTTTTCGTGGGGCGGCGACTGGAAAAAGTTCCCCGACCGGCCGCATTTCCAGTGGGACAACCACCTCAAACACACGGGCAGTATGATCTTGGCGGGCAAGTATCCGCCGGAAATGGAGGAGTACATGGATCAGGCAACGTTTAACAAGATGATGGACGCTTACCTTGCGCAGCTGCGCACCAAGCCCGTCTCCACGTGGGCGGCGAAAGACTGGGCGGCGGCAAAGGCTGCGGGCATCACGGACGGCAGCGCCCCGCAGGGGCTTATCACACGGCAGGAAGCCGTGACAATGATCCAGAGAGCGGCAAAATAACGGTGCCCGATTTGGGCACGGGAAGGAGCACGGACGGCGAAAGCCCCCTCTGCAAGTCCAGCAATTAAGCATGGACGGAACACACAGAGCAATCCGAGCAAAGCTATCCTCTATGGCTCCCAAGCGGGCCGTGGCGTATATCCTGTCTTTTGAGCTGCCAGCGGATGAGGCGGCGTGCATCATTGAGTGCGACGTGCGGCGCAAAAGCTACGCGCAAGTGTGTGACGCGCTGCACCTGTCGCCGGAAGCGGTCAACCGCTGCCGCAGGCGGGCATACAAAAAAATCGCAGACGGGCAAAGAGAGCACCGAGGTTGATCGGTGCTCTCTTTTTGTGCTTATATAAGGTCTTTTGGATTTACGCCGAGAACGTCGGCAATGGCGATCAGGTTTCTGGCAGTCAAATTACCAGCGTCGGCCTCACCCAGTTCCACGCGCTGAATCTGGCGGCGGTTCACGCCGGATTTGATGGCGAGGTCGGTTTGCGTGAGGCCAGCCATGCGGCGCGACCATTCGAGTTTTGAGATCGGGCGGTTATGGCAGTCGCGCCCGTAATTGACCAGCGAACAGGCAGTGCAATCGCTTTCTGCAAACTGACAGTCTGGATATTTCTTTCCCATAGCGCACCTCAAGCGTCAAGCTCTTCCGCGCCGCCATTCCCGGCGTCAACCAGATCAACGATCTCACGAAGACAAGCAGCGGGGTTTTCTTCGCCGCCCTCCCAGCTGTCCGCAATGGGGTCTCCGCCATCTTTGAGAGCAGCCAGCGTGTCGAGCACGAGGTCACGATCAGAGTCACTCAGATAATAAACGCATTCGCCGTCTTCGTTCAGAATGGCGAGATGCAGGCCGCCTGCGTTGTCTTCAAACATGCGATACGTGTACTTCATGGTCATTTCCTCCTGAGGTTTTCCCTCTTGTTTATGTCCCTATTGTACGCTAATATTAGCGCCCAGTCAAGGGGCTTTTGAGGATTTTGCAAAATATTTTTTGACCAAACAATGACCAAAGGCTGACCATTTAAGGTCAGCCTTTTATGGCATCATAAAAACAGAATAAGAAAGAAGGTGCGCGAGATGTACGAACGACTTTTGGCTTGTGGGTTTACCGAGCAAATGGCGATGGACATTCTCGCGCTTTTTCCTGACCCTGACGAGCTGAGAACATACGTCTACTTTGCGGAGATGTTCCATGTATAGCTATTTCAATCCAAATCCCAACGGGCGCAACGTGTCAGACTGCACCGTGCGTGCGATCTGCAAAGCGACCGGGAAGGACTGGGGCGAGGTCTATTTATCGCTGTGCATACAAGGGTACTTGGATGGAGACCTCCCCAATGCAAATGCCTGTTGGGGCGCATATCTGCGTAAGCTCGGCTATCGGCGCTATATCATGCCGGACACCTGCCCGGACTGCTACACGGTCGGTAAGTTTGCCGACGAGCATCCGCGCGGGACGTATATCCTCGCACTATCTGGACATGTGGTGTGCGTACAGAACGGAACAATTTTTGACAGCTGGAACAGCGAGAACGAAATCCCGCTTTATTACTGGGTAAAAGAAACGGAGGAATGAACATGGCATATCCCTATTTCAATCCCTATTATCCGCAGCCAATGCCGGACAATCTTATGCAGATGCGGCAGATGCAGCAGCCACAAATGCCACCCATGCAACAGCCTATGGCGCAGCCAGTGCAGCAGAACCCAATCGCACAGGGCGGCGTGCAGTGGGTCAGTGGAGAGCAGGAGGCCAGAGGATATCTTATCGCGCCCAACTCTGCCGTTGCGCTGTGGGATTCTTCTGCGCCGACCGTGTATCTCAAGCAGGCGGACGCAAGCGGCAAGCCGACGCTCAAAATTTATGACCTCGTAGAGCGCACAGAAACGGTCCCTGCTGCCCCGCAAAAGCCGGGTGTGGAATTTGTCACCCGTGACGAGTTCGACCGTCTGGCGGCGCTTGTGGGCGAATTAAAGGGTAAGAAGAAACGCAAGGTCGAGGAGGACGAAGACGATGAATAATCCGTTTATGGCTGCGCTCGGCGGCGGGCAGATGCCGGGGCCGATGGGCAACTTTGCACAGATGGTG
>ERZ1026848.501-NODE-501-length-22042-cov-9.930322_pt1 | contig 22042 bp, 30 predicted proteins | sample MGYA00380154_ERZ1026848 | MGnify/ENA primary metagenome ERZ1026848 (study PRJEB33269, sample SAMEA4719790) | human gut metagenome | biome: human-associated habitat; feature: organic feature; material: feces | place: Cameroon | collected 2013-10 ...
AAACGCCCGACAGCACCCCACCCTTTGCGGTGTAGGGTGTAGGGCAAACGCCCGACAGCACCCCACCCTTTGCGGTGTAGGGTGTAGGGCAAACGCCCGAAAAGCCCGACTGAGGGGCATTAAAACACAGTATAGCTGATATATTTAGCCGTCGCTGGTGCGTGGGAATTAAGCCCACGGTTTACGAGATAGTGAAAATCCCCAGAGGTTTGAGCCTATGAGCCTAAGTGCGGCTTGCATAACTGAGGGCTATACACCAAAGTGTTAGAACTTTGAGGGTATCAGCGAAACCTCCGCCCAAGGGCGTTATATTCCAAGGAATTGAGGAATTGCAACACGGTATCTGAAAAGCGAAAACGCAAGTAATGTGAATATGCAAAGAAAACAATCCGTATCGGAATACTGATGCGGTTTGGTAAACCTATAAATCAAGCACATCTGCCGGTAGTTATGAGATGCCCGCAGGTGTGCTTTCTTATAGGCTTATCCTTTGAGCCTATAAATATTAGCCGATTGAGAGGTAATCAGAATGGCAACAGAAAATATCATTCGTGAAATCGAAGGAAAATCGACAAAGGATACCTTTAAGTTGACGGTATCAAGCAAGCCTGAGCTTCGCACTATGGCGGAGAGTCTGGCAGCGGTCTATAACGACGCTGTTCTTGACGGCAATTTTAACCCCGTTATCGAGATTATTGCCGAGGACAACAAGGAAACCGCTGTGGCGGTTCGAGAGGCTATGGAGTTCGCTGTGAACAAGTATACTTCTATCGCCCGTACCGAGTGCTTTGACGCTCTCAAAGCGACAGATAATCCTATGCTTGAAGCGGTCAAACAGCTTACCTATCCGACCATCCGTATCGTTGACAAGCCCGGCAAAAAGGACGGTGAGGCACCCAAAACCTCTATTGAGGACAGCGAAAAGTCTATCGACCTGCTCAAACTTCATAAGTATGTCGGCGGCGACGGTATCGGAGCAGACAAGAATTGGGCTTATAAGGTTGAAAAGCTTAACTTCCTTATGACCGCCCAAAAAGCGGTTGATTTGGGTATTGACCCGAAAGCGGTTCACGACAGTTACGCTATGTCGGAAATCAGTCGCGACATCAACCTCGGTAAGACACCGACTTCCAAGACCAATATCCTCAAAACCGTTCAGGCTATCGTAACGGCTATGGTCGGCGAGGAATATAAGGCGACATCGCACGATGTCAACTTCCTGATGTCGGTTTATTCCCGTAAGAACCGCAAGGCTTTGACGGTTACTTGTGCAAACCACAAGTATATGCGTCAGTATATGGCGGAAATCTGCCATCGTATCGTTCTTGGTAAGTCCTACGCCCTCGATTTCAAGGCAAAGAGACAGTAATCCAGCTATCAAGGGGCGGTTTTCTATCGCCCCGACACTTTTCACACTGATGAGTCGTTATGGAAATACACGACGAAACCGCCGCAAACGGCGGTCTGTGGGTTTTCCACTACTAATAAGGGAGGTTTTTGGTATGAGCTACGAAGTTTTTAAGACGCGGGTAAATGCTCTTATCAATCGTGCCGGCGGTGGCATTAAGGTTTGGTTTTCGACCGACCCCGATGAGGGTAAGCATTACGCAAACTGTTCCGACGGCACCACGATTATCGGGAACGAGCTGTGCAAGCGGGTTGAGGTTCGCTGGAACGGCAGAAATCACCGCAGTATTGCCACGATTTGAGGGAGGGTTTTATGTATCGAAAGTATTTCGTTTACCTCGATGACGGCAGAGATGTTTTCAAAATCGCCATAGCTGCGGTAAGTGAAGAAGCGGCAAAGGCTTGGTGCACGGGAAACGGCGAGGTTATCGCCGTTCGTGATGTCACCGAGGATTATCCAATCAACGCGGATAAAGTGCGTGATGCACTCCGCAAGGCTTGTTTCGGCGAGTTTGAACAAGATTTCATTGTTCGGGCTTTGACAGAATTTGAAATCGTCGAGTAAGGAGGTTTTTATGGCAAGCAACAACATCACCTTATCCCCGAAGTATGGGGTAAATCCGACCATTCCGGTTTGCTTTTGGTGCGGCGAGTCAAAGAACGAAATCGCTTTACTTGGGCATATCGGAGACGGCAGGAAACACGAGGATTTTGAAGCGCCGAAGTATTCGGTAATCAACTATGAACCGTGCGATAAATGCCGAGCGCAGATGGCGCAGGGTTTCACGGTTATGGAAGCCACCACAAAGCCCAATCGGGTTTCTTCGGCGGAAATCCAAAAGGGTGTTTATCCTACTGGCAGATATGTGGTTCTCAAGAATGAGGCAGCCGAGAGGATTTTCGGAGACCTTATCAAGGGCAATCGCAAGGCTTTCCTTCCTGTTGAGGCTTTTTCGGAAATGTTCTGCGGAGGTGCCAATACATGAGGCATTTCCTGTTTTTCGATTTTGACTCCGAGTATATGGCTTGGAAATTCGTAAACAAACTGAAACACGGCAGGCGTTGCAGGCTGGTTTCCTATCCACTCTTTAAGTAGAGTAATTTCAAATATAAAAGGGGAATTTTATTATGAAAGCATTACTCATTATCATCGTGGTTATTTACACCGCATTCAATCTTATTACCGCCAAGCTTTACAGCGCACGGGAAATGAAGCATGATTTCGTTGACGGTCAGTGCGTAGTCGGCAAGGTTTTCGCAAACATCTTTTATCTTCCGGCGTGGGTACTCAAGGGCTTGAGATTTATTGTTGTGGCGGTGATTAAATAATGAAAAGGGTATGGAGGTGGTTACTAAATGAGAAACAGTAAGTTTTGCTGGTGTGAAACTGGGCTCAGACAATTTGTTAATGAAAACAACTTTGACAGAAGCGTGGTGGCAGAGTTTGAAACATACGAGGAAGCTAAGAAGTTTGGTAAGACAAGATACCCAGACGACGAGGATTACGGAGTATTCAAGTACGACGATGGGAAATTATATTGCTACAGTGATATTTCTGGACAACTTCAACGAAAAGAGATAGTAGATGCTCTTCGTGATTGGGAATTGATTTAAGTAGAACAAGGCGCCTTTTGGAGGTAGTTTGAGGTGTCCTTATATACGGAAAGATATGACTTCGTGTTAGCACGGGAATTTAAAAATTAAAGAGGAGGAAATCGAGTGATTACCAAGGAAAATCTGATTTCGATTGTATCGCGTGATACGGGATACAGCTCTGGTATGGTTCGCACCATCGTCGAAAGCACGGTGAAAAACATCACGAAGATGGTATCCAGAGGACATAAGGTACAGTTCTCTGGGTTTGGGACTTTCGAGCCTAAGCGCAGAGCCGCAAGAACGGGTAGAAACCCGCACACGAATGAGCCAGTGCATATCCCCGAAAGGGTTTTGCCGGTGTTTAAGCCGAGCAAGGATTTCAAAGAGTCCTTGTCTGGGTTATCTGACAAAAAGTAAAAAGTATATCGGTGCTACGAAGCCCAGTACATTCTAAGGAACGGAAACACATTTAGGTCGAAGCTTTTGATAACAGTATAGAGAATAAATGTTAGCAGCAGTAGTTAAATGGAGTTAGATGAACAGCCGAATACATAGGGAATCCCGCAAAACGTAGGAATTGTCCGCCAAACAATGGGACGGGACGCGCCGGATATTGGATTGAGAATGGCAATCTCACGTAGGGTGAGTCCGGCTTGTTTTACCTGCGGTGCTTTCACTTTTTGGCACCGTACACATAAAACCTCTTGCGCCCGCAAGTGAATCGGCAGGTGTAGAAATCAAACCCGCCTGCTGACAACCCGTTTTACAAAATATGAGGTTATCGGGTAATTTAGCGAGGTTCGATTTGTTTCAGGTTTGCACAGAATTACTTTCGGCAGGGTGCTGTAATGGATGGTTGGCTCCTGAAACAATGGTGCGGTACAATTCCGCAGGGCAAGCGCTAAGCTATTGTACGATAGCGAAACAGTGTACACGACTTGCCCAACGCTTAGTCCCTGCATTGGTTAAGGTAGGTGAGAAGACATCCGAAATCCGAACGCCATTGCAGGGCGCGGGGACTGCGAAAGTGTTCAAGCGGTAGGAAATGCTGCCACCGCGAGGCGGTTTTGATTTGAAGTGCATCCTCCGGAAGCAGGAGATGGCTATTTGTAAATAGCCGGTAAAGCTTCCTCGCCTGCGGGTGTAGTTTAGTGGTAAAACACCAGATTTCCAATCTGGTTTTCGGGGTTCAATTCCCCGTGCCCGCTCCAAATTTTATACAAGGTGGTAGAGAGTATGAGAGCAGTTGGTATTATTCGTAGAGTGGACGACCTCGGGCGCATTGTAATTCCAAAAGAAGTGCGGCGTTCTCTTCGCATCAGGGAGGGAGACCCGATGGAACTGTTTATCGAGGACGGCGGTGTGGTTTTTCGCAAATATAATGCTCTCGAAGAGGATATGTTCGACACCATACAAAAAGCAATGAAAGCCGGAGGTCGTAGCTACGCATTGTACGATAGGGATATTAAAAGAGAAAGTTCTCGTGGCTCTGGTTATCCGCGCAACGTTCCTGATGAGTGGTTCGATAAGCGCGGGGAGTTTACCTATTTAGGTAATGCTGTTTACACCATTTATCGCTATGATGATGTATGGGGCTATATTTGCACCGATAGGACAAACGATGATTACATCAGAGGAGTCATATCGATGGCAATCAGTTCTCTTGTAGATGACGCATAAGGAGGAAACCATAATGGCACAGAAAATTATTTTACAGCCGGATGAGGTGTGGGATTACTTCGTGGAGCACGAAGAGGAATGCGATGGATGTATGTTTGAAATCGCATCATGCTCCGAATACGGAACAGCGGTGTATCTGTCGAGAAGTTCCAAGGGCGTTGGATGTATCACCGTGGAAGCGGACGACCAAGAGGTTTATAACGAGGAAGTTATTGACGCTGAGGATACAAAAAAGACGGTGCAGAAGGTTTATGACGATTATCTCACGGATAAAGTTATAGAAATTCTGTCTGATTTTGAACCGCAGGAAGACGATACTCTCCAAGACCAAGAGGATGAAATCGATATGCGTGAGGAAGAACTGGATAGCCTTATCTGGGATTTTGTGATTGGTGTTTTTGGCGGAGACACCTATACGGATTTCGATTGTACCGGAGAAGTTCTCGATGACCTGAAAGACCATTTTCTCGAATATATGTACCGTAAACACGGGTTCGATATTTATCGCCCGATGGTTCTCGAGGACGAGGACGGAACAGAATTTTTTGAGGAATATCCATACGAACATATGGTGTTCGATGACGAGGATAACCCGATGTATAAGGATTGATTTCTCCGATAGCGGCTCAATGCTGCCTTAATTATAGAGACCAGCCGGTTCCTCCCCTCCGGCTGGTATGCTGCACGATTGGCTCTGCCTCCTCGTGGCGTGCGGCGGATGCGGGTTTATGCCCGTAACGAAAAGAGTACATTGAATGTAAGGAGTACATATCATGGCAAAAATCACTATCGCAGGGAAGGCTGTCGTTGTCACTTCCACCCTTAAGCTGGAGGACATCAAGACTGTCGGTAAGTATCGCCCCAAGGCTCTCTCCGTTTACGGCGGTGAGGACGGAAAGGAGGAGGTCTTTGCTATCAAGGCAGGCTGTAACGAGAATTTCTCCAAGTATGGCATCTGCTTTGCGGATGAGACTCGCGACGAGAAGCTCGCGACCATCACGATGACCACCAACTACGACGGCGATGACATCGAGGGTTTCGTTGCCGACTATTTCGGTGCAGCTATCATCTACCTCAATAAGCTTGAGGAGACTCTTCCCGCCGTCATCGAGGAAATCGCCGCAGAGCGTGCCTCTGTGATGAGCAACATCACCGTTATCGCCTAAGCGATTTCGGTAACGAACCGTGCCCGCCGCAGAAATGCGGCGGGTTTTCAAATCAATATCAACCGAAAATTAAATGAATTAAAGGAGAATTGAACATGGTACAGGTTACTGTAGGTAATAACGTTAAGCGCGAAAAGGTTATCGTCGATACGCACGCAACCCTTCGCTCCGTTCTTGAAGATGCGGGTGTGGATTACACTCGCGGTGTGATGCACCTCGATGGTTCTTCACTCAATCCGGGCGACCTTGATAAGACCTTTGCCGATTTTGGCATCGGTGAAAAGTGCTTCCTTCTCAATGTCGTTAAGGCTGATAACGCCTAATCAGTAGACACCCCGGAACCCCGTCATGAAAATGACGGGGTTTTATCTGGGGGATTGGCGGAACAGGTAGACGCAATGGACTTAAAATTCATCGCTTTGAAAGCGTACCGGTTCAAATCCGGTATCCCCCACCAAATGAATTTATAAACAAGGAGAGGTTTTATGTTTAGGCAGAAAGTTTGTCAAACGATGATGACTTCGGAGGCTGCTAATAACTTCTTCCAGCACATTACGGGTGACAATTTGCACGGAGATGTGAGCTTTGTCTCTACTCTCCGAGCTTTGGTTGCTCCCAGAATGCAGGAAGGTGAGCGACTGAATGTTGTATTCAATTCTACAAGATATTCGGCACAGGAAATTTCCAGCGTTCCTGCAAAGAATGCCGTCACAGCCATATTTAACGCCAGCGCTTGGGATGCAGGAACCATTATGGTTCATAGTTTTGCAAACCAGTCCCAAGAGGACAACTACGCGTGTCTGGAACTATTGAAGAGCACATTTGAGTCTACCTATTCCGGATGGCATCGCCTCGAAAAGATTACGGACTTCTTCCGTAAAAGATTCTATGCCCTTTGCTTTATCCATCCGGAAACAAAGCGAGTGGCTCTCTTCATAGACAATCTGGATTTACCCAAATTGCATTATCTTCAGTATGCAGTTTTTGCATTTCTCCCGTGGTATTTCGACCCCGAGAAGGGTGTTTCGGAAGAAGAGATGGCGCTTATCGAATCACTCAGAGATAAATCTTCTTCAAAGTATGAAGCGTGTATCGCAAGAATTGCGGAAAAATATGATTTCAAAACAGCCCGTGTTCGCCAGCTGCTTGCAGGGTTTGAAACGAGATTCGAGCGCAGAAAATGCGAAGAACTCAGAGAAAGCATTTCTACAATTGACTTGGAAATCGATAGACTCAGCAATTCAATTTCCCATCATCTTATGCAGCGTAGGGACAACGAGGCTAAGCTCCTTGGTTTGGAACTGAAAATCGAGCAGGATAATGGTGGTGAGTCGGAGATTATGGATTACTTCCTGAGCAACGACAGGTTAATCCTCGAAAGAGTGACGAACTCCGAGATGGTTTTTGTTGTAAAGGCAAATTGCGAGTATTTCGATGAGGATATGGCAAAATCCATTATCGATAAGCCTGAGAGCTATGTGTACAGACCGGCTGGCAGAGCTTGTAATGCGTATATCCAGAGCGAGGATATGAAGCGGCTCATGTATGCCATCTTTATCGACCAAACTGTAAAGCTTCGTTTCTGTGCGGCTTATAGTTTTGACATTGGTTGTCAAAGTGTCGGAGGAATCAGAGGTTATGGCTACGGTGCGGAATGTGCAGGGTATATGCCGAATACGCACATCGACAAATTTTCCTGCATGGGAAATTATCAGAATACTATCAACAGAATGCTGAAAGATAACAATTATATCAGTGCAATCGAACAGTGCATCGCTTCTTGCAAGAGTCTGAATTTTGCGGACAGCACGGTTATGAGCGAGTTTATGTGTTGTATGTACGGGCTTCAGGGGCACACCAATGTGAACAACAGATGTCTGGAACTGCCTAACGAACAGATTGTTACACCGAAAGAAGCAGCTAATTGGCTGAGAGAACAGGAGTGTGGCAGCAATGAGTAAGAATATCAAAATCACAGATGAGAGTCTTAATGAAGTACGCAAGGCTTTTGAGGAAGCATTGTCCACGGGGAAGTTCTCCGACGGGAAAATCACTTTCACAAAAACTCTCGGCATCGTCAATCGAAAGGCTACCATTTTCTTCACTGAGCTTGCTTGGCTCAAGATGCAGACTCTTATACGAGAGTTCGATAAAGAGGTTGCTTGGCACGGTATCGCCAAGCGCGGAGAAGACGCTTCTAAGGATGAGTATTACATAACGGATATTCTGGTGTATCCGCAGGAAGTGACAGGAGCAACGGTGAGCACCGACCAAGAAAAATACCAGATGTGGCTTATGAGCCACGATGATGAGGTTTTCAATAACATTCGGATGCAGGGACATTCTCATGTAAATATGGGTGTCACTCCGAGTAGTGTGGACACATCGCTCTATGACCGGATTCTTGAGCAGCTTGACGACGATATGTTCTACATCTTCATGATTTGGAATAAGCGCAAAGAAAAGACCATCAAGATTTACGACCTTGCTAAGAATATTTTTTTCGATACTTCGGATGTCACAGTTGAAGTCCTTGAAGATGGAACCGGTATCGAAAAATTTCTCAATGACGCGAAGGACGCGGTAAAGGACAAGCCTACCACACCGACATCGACATATCAAAGCCCCTATCGTAGTTCTTATGGGTATGGCGGATACGGCAGTTCCTACGGAGGCTCTGCAGAAGAGAAAGAGCCAAAAAAGACCGAGTCGCCCAAAGAAACAGCGAGTTCTCAGAAAAAACGAAAGGGAAAGCGCAAAGGGAAACGCAAAGGGAAACACGGTGGGGTCAACAATACCTGTGATGAGAGTAAGCAAGTGACTCTTTGGGACGGGTATGATTATGACGATATGGATGACCCGTTCTATGCAAGAGGTTATTAACAGGAGGTGATTTTCAATGACAAGGCAGGAGTTTCTTGACGATGTTTACGATTTCAGCGAGCTGAGGTTTTTTTGTTATGATAATGACTGCGGGATTTGCGACGATGTCTACGATGATGAATCGAAGGATGACTATATCAATGAACATCTTTCGAATATGGCAGATGACGCAGATGACTGGCAAAGTCTCTATCATACTCTGGATGATATTCCGACCGGGTACGATTACTATAGTTTAGATGATTACGGCGACTTCAATGGTCTGGACGATGACGACTTCGAGGACTACAAAAACGAGGTGCTCGAGTGGATGGATAATAATGAATACTGGGACGAGGACGAAGATGATGAGGAAGAGTATTTCCCTCCGGAAGAAGAGTACAGCGAAGAGGAAGACGACGAAGAGTCATGTGAAGAAGATATGCAGCCTGTCGATGAGCTTTTCAGCTTATGCAGTGAGCAGCTCAGAGTAATCGATGCAAAAGAAAAAGCCGAAGAACAGAGAAGCAATGAAGAATTTCTTGCTTTTACAACGGAAATCGGCGTTGTAGTAAACGAGGGAGGTAAAGCAGTATGATGGATTTAAGCAAATCCTATGATTTTTTTCAGCCTGAAAAGGATGATGCCCGTATTCACATTGTCGGGTGCGGTTCTGTTGGTTCCACCATTGCGGAAAACTTGGCTCGCTGTGGTGTAACAAAGATGACTCTGTGGGATTTTGATAAGGTTGAAGCCCATAACATCGCCAATCAGATGTTCCGACAGCAGGATGTCGGTAAGTTAAAGGTTGAAGCCCTTAAAGATATTCTGAGCGACATCAACCCCGACATCATCGATGATGTCGAACTCAAGCCTGACGGTTGGAATGGTAAGCTTATGTCCGGCTACATCTTCCTTTGCGTGGACAGCATTGAGCTGCGCAGAGAAATCATCGAGAAGCATATGGATAGTCCGTATGTAAAAGCGGTATTTGATTTTCGTACACTTCTTGAAAGTGCGCAGCACTACGCCGCTGACTGGTCAGATTATAAAATGAAAAAGGACTTATTGAAGTCCATGCAGTTCTCGCACGAAGAAGCCGCCGTGGAAACTCCGGTATCGGCTTGCGGGGTCACGCTCGGAGTTGCGACGACAGTGCGTGCGGTTTGCGCTATTGGTGTTGCGAACTTCATCAGGTTCTCCAAGGGTCAGGGCATTAAGAAGTTTATGAACATTGACCTGAATACATTCATGCTTGACGCTTTTTAACAGATAAACAAACTTAGACTGTAATGAAATGTGTTTCTTTGAAACAGCTTTTCGCTGTCAGCAAAAGTGACAACTTGAGAGGAAAATGGTAGCCCCAAGGAGGTGTCTTCATCGAGGATGAGACTGTACACTCCTGACATCACGAGGCATTAACCATCAGATTTAAGAGTATTCCATTGTCCCGCAACAAGTCGTCAAATAAGAAAGCCATCAGTGTCGGTTCCCAGACTCGAATCGACGCCCGCTTCTATCTATAATGATTACAGTCAAACATAAAGGAGGTATTCGCGTGGTTTACATCACAGTAAAGCAACCACCAATGTATAGACAAATGACATTGGAAGAGCTTCTTTTTGGAACGGAAATTAAACCTTCCATAGTAAACAACAACATAACAAACACGCATACATATGTTGTTGACAGAGTAAACGATAAATATCGCAAGCGAATTGATGTCGATAAGATGATTGAAAAGCTTGCACAATTCAATCAGCAAACAGAATCGCTCAGAGTGCATCAGCCACGCACAGATTTATATTATACATTCCACATTCCTAAGAAAAGCGGCGGGCTTCGGCGTATCGATGCTCCGAACGATGAGCTGAAGAACGCACTTAGAAATTTGAAAGAGATATTCGAGAATGATTTCGGATGCCTGTATCACACAAGTGCGTTTGCATATATAAAAGGACGCGGAACAATTCCTTCGGTTAAACGACATCAGGCAAATGAGTCCAAGTGGTTTGGAAAATATGACCTTTCTAACTTCTTTGGAAGTACAACGCCTGACTTCATTATGAAGATGTTTTCAATGATTTTCCCTTTCTCGGAAATCGTTAAGACGAGTGATGGTAAGGCAGAACTCAGTAAAGCACTCGACCTTGCCTTTTTGAACGGAGGTCTTCCGCAGGGAACGCCGCTTTCGCCGACGCTGACAAACATTATGATGATTCCGATTGACCATAAGTTATCCAATGGACTGCGTAACTTCAATAATCAGTCCTTTGTTTACACAAGGTACGCGGATGATTTTCTTGTATCCTCAAAATACGAGTTTAAGTTTATGGATGTAGAAAAATTCATCGTTGATGTGTTGGCAGAGTTTGGTGCCCCGTTCACAATCAAGACAGCCAAAACCAGATACGGCTCGTCTGCCGGTTCCAATTGGAACCTCGGAGTTATGCTGAATAAGGATAACAACATCACAATCGGTCATAAAAAGAAAAGACAGTTTCAAGCAATGCTCAGTTCATATGTCCTTGATAAGCAGAACGGGCATCCGTGGGATAGAACCGATATCCAGACCTTAGAGGGCTACCGGAATTATTATCGCATGGTAGAGGGAGAGACTATCGATAAAATTGTCGAGCACATTGGAGAGAAGTATCATATTGATATAGTTGCTTCCCTTCATGACGATTTACGAACATAACAAAGATTTCTGTAATGAATATCCATTTTTATGGGGCTTTTTGCTGTAAGCGGAAGTGACGCGATGGTAAGGGAAAAGACGCAGGGAACTGGCACGCAAATCAATCCCTCCTCGCAGAGATGACCAGCGAACAAATCAATACACAAGAAATGAGCTGTTGCTACACAACAGTCCAATCCGTCAGCAAGCAACAAACACACCTGCACCTCGCTTCCGAGGCGCCTGAGCCGCACCGGTATCCCGCCTGCTGCTGACATTGTAGATTACAGAAACAACTAAAATGGATAAGCTGATAATGCAATTGCTTTGCCTATGCAAACGCGCTCTTTGCTGTCAGTGAGAGTAACAACTTGAGAAGAAAATAGAGGCTGAGGAAGACGACAGAATAAAATTAAAGAATCTATCAAGTAATCCAAATAACTTGGTGTAGACCCTGAAGACATTGTCCCACAACAACACACTGAACTATCCTCTGGATTTCCTCATCTGGAACACCGGTACCTGCATCCCAGTTTTGCGCAGCTGTTTCCTTGTAGATTATCACTTATCCAACAAAAGAATTGTTCCTTTTAAGGAGCTCCCGAAAATCTATTGTAACACAATAGGTTTTCGAGAATTCTACAACCGCCGAGGTTGTAAAACGCTATATTGCTCTGATGCCAGAGCTTTATAAACCCTCCCGAAAGCGCACCGGCAAACTATGAATTGGCAATCGACTCATAGGTAAGAAACGACAGGTAATGAGCCGACCTATCTGGATTGCGTCCAGACAACGCAAGTTGGTCGAAATTCGGGAGACATATTTTTAATGCTTTAAGATGAGGTGAAAAATATTCGCACGGATATACTTGAAAGAAAGACGGAAATCCTCAAATCCTCAATTGGATAAATGAGAAAAAGACCAAAGCTTTTATAAGTCGTCAATTATTGTGTCCAAATTGTCACGCGGTACAAAAATCTCATGATGATTCGAGGCGAATTTATAATAAGAATGTGGGCTAAACGAGAACATAGTTAATAATGTGCCCATTAGGGCGTGTAAGTTCAAGTCTCATTGCCCACACCACTTGGCGCTATCGTCTAATCGGTCAGGACATCGCTCCTTCAAGGCGGGAATATGGGTTCAACCCCCGTTAGCGTCCCCATTTATGTGGGTATAGCTCAACTGGTAGAGCACCTCTCTTTTAATGAGGGAGTCCGGCGTTCGAGGTCGCCGTACCCACACCGTGCGTGAGTTATGGTTTTCTCACGCATTCTCTCTGCTACCCTCCCGTCATGCACGGGAGGGTTAACTAATAATTCAGGAGGTAGGTTTAGTATGAGTTCACTCATTAAGTGTCCGCATTGCAATAAAGAATTCAATAACAAGCCTCTGGAGGAAGTGCTAAATCCTACTGTGAATATTATAAAGCATTCCACAGAGCGTAGTTCGTGGCATGATATTGCGGATATGATTCATGTAGGCGAGTATTATAGGGTGTTCGATGTGGGAGATTCGATTTCCTGTACGCTGAAAGACGGGAAAAGAATTGATATCGATGTTGCCGCTGCCAATCCGTTTGGAGATAATCAGGTTGCTTTTTGTTTCCATGATTGCTTAAACGATGCTTCAATGAATCGCACAAATACAAATCGCGGTGGATTTTGCGAATCAAAAATGCAGGACTACCTCAATAACGACATATTCAATTTACTTCCGGATGACCTTAAGGAAGTAATTACTGCAAGAAAAATTGTCCAAACCATTAGAAGTGCGGAGTTCAGCGCAGAATGTAAGCTTTGGCTCCCGTCGCTTTACGAGGTTTATGGTGAAGTATATGCCAGATATAATTGCGAGTCCAATGAAAAGCAGTTTGAATTATTCCAAAACCCGAGGAATCGCATCAAGTTTAGACGCGGTGCTTCTGGAGAAGATTATAGCTATAGCCTTTACTGGTGGCTACGCTCGCCCAGTGTCGGCAACTCTATCACCTTCTGGGGTGTCAACTACTATGGCAGCTGCGGCAGTGGCTTCGGCAGCGCCAGCAATGCGCTTGGTGTCTGCCCCTGCTTCTTAATCTGAAAATTGGTATACATTGTATATCTGGCGGTTTGCCCGCCAGCAACATGAAATATGAGGTGTAGTTATGGGATTTGTTGATTTTAGAACAAAAATTCAGGAACAATTCAATTCGATGGCGGAGAATTCTGCGCGGTTATTTGTTGTCGATGTCAATAAGGACGAAATGTGGAATTTGTATTTAGACAGCTTTCCTGTCGGTACAAACAATATTTATCGTGAGCGAAGAGAACACGACTGCTCTTGTTGCAGACAGTTTATCAAGCAAGTTGGCAACGTTGTTGCCATCAACAATGGTGAGGTTTCTTCCATTTGGGATATTGATATGTCGGATGCAACCTATCAGACAGTTGCAAAGGCAATGTCGGAGTATATTAAGTCTAAGGCTGTTGTAAATGTCTTTTTCTGTAAAGAGAGCAGAGTCGGAACGATGCATAATTTTGAACTGCTACCTACCGGAGAAAGCAAGAAATGGGAGCATTTTTACGCTGAAATTCCTGCGATTGCGCTTGAGAGAAGACGCTCTGTCGGAGATGTTCAGGGCGAGTTTAGGTCTACTAAGGATGTTTTTAAGCGCTCTCTCGAAGAAATTACTGAGGAAAGCGTGATAACCGTTCTTGAACTGATTTCTCAGCATTCTCTTTATAGAGGAGAAGAGTGGAAGAACCCGCTTAATATTTTCCTTGAGTATAAGCGAGCTTATTCAGCTCTGCCCGACACGCAAAAGGACTTATACGCATGGGAAAAATCTGTTAAGGCAGGAGGAGCGATTGGTCGCATCCGCAATCACAGCATCGGTACGCTCCTTGTAAATATCAGCGAGGGTATGGAACTTGATTTAGCCGTTCGTAAATACGAACAAATAGTTGCTCCTGTAAATTATAAACGTCCCAAGGCGATTTTCACAAAGAAGATGTTAGAAGAGGCGCAAAAGACAATCGAAGAACTGGGGTATATGTCTGCTCTCGGTCGTCGGTTTGCAACTCTTGACGATATTACCGCAAACAACATTCTGTTTTCAAATAAAGACTCCGCAAGACGCATTACGGGAGTCTCTATTTTTGACGAGATGAAAAAAGACATTCCTGTGAACCCGAAAAAGTTTTCGAGAATCGAGGAAATCGCTATTTCGGACTTTGTGTCCGATGTCCTGCCAAACGCACAGGAAGTCGAGCTGTTCCTCGAGAACCGTCATTCCGGTAATCTGGTGTCTCTCATCTCTCCAAAGGATAAGACGAGCAAGAGTATGTTCAAGTGGAACAACGGGTTTAGCTGGGCGTATACAGGAAACATTGCAGACAGCACGATGAAAGAAAATGTTAAGGCTGCCGGTGGTAAGGTTGATGGCGTGCTGCGTTTTTCAATTCAGTGGAATGACGAGGACTATAATCCTAATGACTTCGATGCTCACTGCACCCAACCTAACGGCAATCATATTTACTTCGGCTCCAAACATGACGCTCGCACGAGCGGCGAACTCGATGTTGATATTATCAATCCGACCCGTAATAAGGCAGCGGTTGAGAATATTACTTGGCTGAGTAAGGGACGAATGCCGAAGGGTACATATCGGTTCTTTGTTAATTGTTATAGTAACAGAGGTGGCAGAAGCGGATTCAAAGCGGAAATTGAGTTCGACGGTCAGATTTTTTCCTTTGATTACAACAAAGAGCTTCGCACAGGTGAAAATGTTTATGTTGCGGATGTTGAATTCGACGGTGAAAACTTCCGCCTTATCGAGAAACTTTCGTCCGGTGTGTCTACCCGTGACCTCTGGGGGCTTAAAACAAACCAGTTTATTCCGATTTCTGTGATTTGCTATTCACCGAACTACTGGGACGAGCAGACTGGTGTGGGTAATCGCCACTACTTCTTTATGTTAAAGGATTGTGTTAATCCGGAGAGACCGAACGGTATGTTCAATGAATATCTCAAGGAAGAACTGTTAAAACATAAGCGCGTTTTCGAGGCGCTTGGTAGCAAAATGGCTGTCGAAGACTCTGCCGACCAGTTATCCGGTGTGGGATTTTCATCTACACGCAGAAATGATGTTGTTGTCAGGGTAAAAGGCGCTACCGAAAGAGTACTCAAAATTAAATTTTAAGAAGGAGTAATTGATATGAATACAGAAAAAATGTTTGAAACAGCTGTAAGAAATAAAATGAGATTTCCCTATAAAGGTCAGATTTCTGTCGAAGACCTGTGGGATTTAGATGTCAACGCACTCGACGGCATTTTTAAGACCTTAAACAGCAAAGTCAAGGTTAGTCAGGAAGAAAGCTTACTCAGAACTCGTTCTAAGGAGAGCGAGGAACTGATGGTGCAGATTGAAATCGTGAAATATATCGTATCTGTGAAGCTTGCCGAGGCTGAGGCGCGAAAAAATGCGGAAGCGAATCGTGCAAAGAGACAGCAGATTCTCGGAATTCTTGCCGATAAGCAGAAAAGTGACCTCAAAAATAAGAGTCCTGAAGAGTTACAAGCAATGCTCGCGGCGTTGGAGTAAGGGAGGCTTTTCATGAAAACTCTCATTGTGACTGATGTGCAAAATGATTTTATCACAGGAGCACTTGGCTCAAAAGAGGCTGTAAATATTTTGCCGAACATCAAGAAGAAAATCGAAGCGTATATTGACGCCGGTGATGAAGTAATTTTCACTCGTGATACGCATGGCGAAGCTTACCTTGACACCAATGAAGGAAAACATCTTCCGATTCCTCACTGCATCAAAGGAACAGATGGCTGGCAGATTGTCAAGGAAATCGACCGTCCTGAATGTGAGCATATTGATAAGTTTACATTCGGATATCCCGATTGGGATATCTCTGTTTCTGATGATGGAAGCTTTTCAGGTCGTAATTTTAGTGAAATTGAAATAATCGGTGTCTGCACCGATATTTGCGTGATTTCTAATGCCCTGATTCTCAAGGCGCTTTTCCCGGAAATTGATATTACCGTTGATGCGAGTTGCTGTGCAGGAGTCACTCCCGAGACTCACAAGGCGGCGCTCACCGCTATGAAATCATGTCAAATCAATATTGTTGGAGAGTGATTAAGTGTTAAAAGTTAATTGCAAACCGGTTGAATTAAACAAATTTCCGGACGGTACTTTTTTGATTAAGGAGAAACCGTCCGGCGATAGGGCTCTTATCTCGTGGAAGTTTGAAAATAACGAGGAGCTTGTTGCACTGATTTATATTACTCATCATCTGCGTGCCCACGGCGTTAAGACAATTCATTTGTTTATGCCGTATATCCCCAATGCACGGCAGGACAGGGTAAAAACAGATGAGGATGTATTTACGCTCAAATATTTTGCTTGGGTTGTTAATTCTTTGGAGTTTGATATGGAGGTAATTTCTAATGGATTACGAAGAATATATGAGAAAATTTAACGCAAAAGCGGTAAAAGACGGAGTTGTCTCATGGATTCGCCAGTGGTTTGAAACAAACGGCAATGGGTGTAATGCCGTTGTCGGTATTTCCGGCGGGAAAGACAGCTCAGTCGTTGCTGCACTGTGCGTTGAAGCGCTTGGAAAAGAAAGAGTAGTTGGTGTGTTAATGCCGAATCACGAACAGGCAGATATCGGTTCAGCGTACAAGTTGGTTGACCATCTTGGCATTATGCATACCGTTGTCAATATCGGCGGCGCTGTTGACTATTTATCCAGTCATGTTAACTCAAGCATTTTAAGAACAGCGAAATTATTTAGTTCGCAGGTTAGCTTAAAAATGTCCGTCCAAGCAAAAACAAATCTGCCTTGCCGAATCCGCATGGCTACGCTTTACGCGGTTTCACAGAGTGTCAACGGCAGGGTTGCCAACACTTGCAATCTCAGCGAGGATTGGGTCGGGTACTCGACGCGATACGGAGATTCCGTTGGTGATTTCAGTCCTCTGTCAATGTTAACAACGGATGAGGTGATTGCAATCGGCAAGGAATGTGGCATTCCGAACGAGCTTATCGAAAAAGTACCATCGGATGGGCTTTGCGGTAAAACCGATGAAGAAAATCTTGGCTTCTCCTATAGAGTTCTTAACGAATATATCAGAACAGGGCATTGTGACGACGAACGAATCCGAGTGCTAATCGACGAAAAGCACAGCAAAAGCTTATTTAAGCTCTTGCCGATGCCGGTTTTCTCATATGAACCCATAAGAATCACGTGTTGAGATTTTAATAAAACCCACAATGTAGATTGATTGCAAATTGAGTATTTATACATATGTGCAGTCGCTCGTCGCTGTTAGTGCGAGTATGAAATTGAAACGGTTCTCCGGAAAAGCACAGCCCAGAAGGCGCTTGAGTCTGTGCACGCCTTCAGGGTTACGGATTGTGGGAATTATAGAAAAACGGTCGGGCTTTATATCCGACCATTTATTACATGCTGACGTGGCTCAAAGGGAGAGCAGCGGCTTTGTAATCCGCAGGTGCAGGTTCGATTCCTGTCGTCAGCTCCAGTATGTTGTCGGAATGTAGGCTTAGAGACAGCCATCATCTAAGGAGTGACAAGAGGAAGATATCGATAAGTGTACATAAGGTATCAAGAGAACGGTGGACTAACTTGGGAAAGCTGCAACAACCTCACGGAATCGAAAATTGATACGGTCACAATATAGTCCCACAAGAAATCTTCTGAAATGGAGATGGGCATCTGGGTAACTATGTGATTCGAGAGAGATTAGTAGTGTGTAACATAGTCAGGTTTCAAACACGAGAGATGCTGAGACTTAACCTTTGGATGCAACGTCAAGTAAAAGCTACAAAGCAATGCTATGTGTACCGTCGGAGTCTTTGGCGTAATAGTACACCGGCAACATATACCAATAATAAATTTCAAAAGGAGGTATGCCTTACGGAACAAGATAAATTTATTCCATACGAAAAACTATCAAAGAAAAAGAAGCGCGAGCGCGACAATGAAAAGCGCAAAAGTTGGGGCTCACTAAATCCAGTGACCCGTAAATCTAAAAATCCACGGGCATACAACAGAGCAGAAACAAAACGATACGACGAGGGAGAGGATGAATAATGGGTTATTCTGATGTTTATACCCTTCAGTCTTTGAACGGTGTAAATTTAAAACAAGAATTTATTAAAGCTCACTCCAACGATGATTGGTTTAAAAAGTTTCTATACTACGCTTTAAACCCGGTTCTTACATATAACGTCTCAGAAAAGACTCTGAGAAAGTTTGTTGGTACACCACCAGCAGACGAGAAAGCAAAGCTCGTATTTTTTGGTGATATCTTCGAGTGCTGCGAATATTTGTCGAGATTACGTGGTGTTGATGATGCCACGCTTCGTCAGGTTCAGTTGCTACTGTATCGCTCTGAGCCTGATGCGAGAGAACTTTTTGTTAAACTTCTTGCAAAGACATTAAGGCTCGGAGTAACTGCAAAAACGGTTAACAAGATTATCCCACATCTAATTCCTGAGTGGGAGGTGCAACAGGCATATCCGATTGACAAATATCCTGTTGCGAACGGTACTGAGTTTTGGCTGACACAAAAACTTAACGGTGTGCGTGCAACATTATATAATGGTCAGCTTATCGCGAGAAGCGGTGTTCCGTTTAAAGGTCTTGACCACATACTCAAGGAACTTCGATGGGCTGACTGTGCCCACATTGCTTTGGACGGTGAACTTACACTTGCGGATACGCATGGGTTAAGAGACAATGAGGCTTTTCGTGAGGCAACCGGGATTCTGAACTCGGATGATGAACATAAAACAGGGATTTGCTTCACGATTTTTGACGCAATTCCTTATGCGGATTTTGATAGCGCCAATCCAAAGGTTTCTTATTCTCATCGGAGAACCATTCTTAACGAGGTAGAGGAGACGGTGAGTAACTCGGAATGTGTAAGAGTGCTACCGGTGCTTTACCACGGCAAAGACCTGCGGAAAATTGATGAACTTCTTGAGCAGATGATTCGAGAGGATAAAGAGGGCTTAATGCTCAATACCGATGTGCCGTATAAGAGAACAAGACACAAAGGCATTCTGAAAATCAAGCGGTTTTACACAATGGATTTACCGATTACCGGAGTTGAGGAAGGAAGCGGCAGACTCACCGGTAGGTTAGGGGCTTTTGTGCTTGACTACAAAGGAAATGAAGTAAAAGTCGGTTCCGGGTTTACGGATGAACAGCGCAGAGGTTATTGGGATATGCGTAACAGCCTTATAGGTCAACTGTGTGAAGTAAAGTACAAGGAAATCTCCTATGACAAAAACACAGGACTTGAAAGTCTCCAATTCCCCGTATTTGTACAGTTGCGAGCCGATAAGACGGAGGTAAGCTATGGCTGATTTTGATAGAGAACAAGCGGAGCAAGAGCTGTATGAAAGAATGCTCGCAGAGCTCAGCACCTTTCGAGATTCGCTGTTGAGGCTTTCTCCCTCAGAGATAATCAGTAACTATAACCCATACGAACTTGTTTATAAAGAAGATATACTGATGTGCTTTGAGGATGACGAGTTATTCTTAAGCGATGAAAATGTTCTGGTTTTGCTTGAAAAGGAGAACCCGCTTGACTGGCTTTACCAGTCTTGGTGTGACTCCGGCATTTCTCACATGGATATGATGCGTGAATTCATTCACGATACAGTACAGGCACAGGAGGTGTCCAATAATGATTAAAATCGTAGACGGCGATATTTTTAACTGTGATGCAGATGCAATTCTACACCAAGTAAATTGTCAGGGCGTTATGGGGAGCGGAGTTGCTAAGCAAGTGCGAGAAAAGTTCCCTACGGTATTCAAGTATTATAAAGCTCGTTGTGATGAGGATAAGCGTTTCAAGGAGCAGTCCGGTATCACGAAATCGAGCCTGCTCGGTTTAGCACAGGTGTGTTATAAAGATGATTACCCCGTTGGTGATATTAAGGATAAACAGGTTATTATCAATCTGTTTGCACAGGACAGATATGGTTACGACGGTAACTGCTACACTGACTATGAGGCTCTTCGTAAATGCCTAAAGACGGTCAACAAGCAGTTTTCTGGCAAAAGAGTAGCCATTCCGTATCTTATGGCTTGCCACAGAGGCGGTGGAGACTGGGATACGGTTTATCAGATGATAGTTGAGGAATTAGCTGATTGCGATGTAACCTTATATCGATATACCGCCGGGTAAGGAGGAGCCAATGTGTAAAAATAAACAAGCACCTCCGCAATTTTCTGCAAACATAAGCGGGTTTTGTGCTATGGCTGAGAATGCTAAGAGGGATTACGAATGGAATCGAGAAGAGGTAAATCGCCTTGATAGACTGACGCAAGACTACTTGCATATGCTCGAACTTGACGGACTTGATTATAAAGAACGCGCCAAGGTCGCCACAAAACTGTCTCAGTGCAGACAACTTCGCAGGAACTCAAAAGACACAGTTGAAATTTTAGAACCATTCATTATGTTTCTGGATAGCGACAAAGGAAAGAACATGATGAACCTTGTTCGAGAGGCTCTCGGAAAGACCCGGAAAGTAGAGGAGCGAATGATGGGAAGAACCTACAGATTCAAGGTTTATGAGGGGAGATGTGAGTAATGGATGAGGTTAATAACTTTTTAAAACGATTTCATCTGTCGAGCAATGTTGACGAGGTGTTCACCTGCGGTTGTTGCTATTGGTTCGCGGCAATCCTGTTTCGCAGATTTATCAGAAACGGTGCGGAAATCGTGTATTCAGTAGAAGATAATCACTTCGGCACAAAGATTAGAGGAAAGGTTTATGACATAACCGGAGATGTTACGACTAAGTACAACTGGATTTCGTGGCTCAATTATAGTGATTCAGCTCATAAAGAAAGAATTATTCGTGATTGCATTATGTTTTAGGAGGTGAAATGTCAATGCGTGAAAGAGGTTGTGTGTCCAGTCCCGACATGCTTCAAAATTGTTCATCAACTTATCAAGTACGATGATGCGATAGCGACAAGATAAGTTCTTCACACTTTTTTCAAAATATTTTTATTGTTTCTGGGATTAAATATTAACTTGTAATGTAGATTGCTATCTTGCATAGCGCTTCTCGCTGTAAGCAGAAGTATCGCATTGGTGGGAAATAGAACAGGGGATGACGAACCTGTAAGCCTCACTCAGGCGAGCTAATCGCTGTCAGTGAAGTTCAAAGACTGACAACCAATCAAAAGAACATCCAAACGCATTATGTAGCAACGCGAGTCACCCAGCAAAATAGTCAACTAACCATATGAAACAGATTTTTTCAGTTGGGCAGATACCTATAGTGCAGCGATTCATGATGCGGCAATGTAATATAAGATTACAAGTAAAGGGGCTTTATAAATGGGAAACACCCGTATGTGCTGTGGTTCTTTTGTTCCAAAAGGACGACAAGTATGTTATGCCTGTAAACGTGAAACGTTAGGGTGTGACAACAAAGCACCCAATGAAAAATTGGGATTTTTAATGTGGTTATCTACCGCACCTAAAGAAGAAATTGAAAAGGTGGTTTATAACCGTAAATAACTTGAGTAAATACACTGAATCACGGCTGCGGATGTGATGAGGTGTGTTATATTAAATAAACTTGAAGGAGTAAGATAATTG
>ERZ1026848.508-NODE-508-length-21897-cov-4.009340_pt1 | contig 21897 bp, 24 predicted proteins | sample MGYA00380154_ERZ1026848 | MGnify/ENA primary metagenome ERZ1026848 (study PRJEB33269, sample SAMEA4719790) | human gut metagenome | biome: human-associated habitat; feature: organic feature; material: feces | place: Cameroon | collected 2013-10 ...
ATATATATTATATATGTATATCAAGATATATTGATATAATATATTTTAACACATGCCTGTGTGTGACGCATATATACATGCACCACGGGACGTAAAACACGTTACGTTTCCCGTATGGGTGTGTGTTTTTTTCGGAAAGTGGTTGTTTTTTGGATAATGTGTAATTTCAAATACTTAACCATCCGCCGTTTCCGCATTTAAAATGGCCTCCGTAACTACTTAATTTTATAGTAGTTTTGGAGGCCATTTTTACAAAATATTAGTTTGTAATTTCCTCACTGCGCAAACAGTTTTCAAAAATTTCCGCATTTAGCATTTTCGATAATAAAAGTTATAGTGCTATAACTTTTATTATTTACCATAGATAAGTATTTGAGAACGTTAATGAAGTCCTCCTGCTTTGGTCAAAATCCGAAAATATAGATAAGTTTAAGTACGTCAGCAGGTTCACGGCGAAGTCCTCACGGCTGATCTCCCGGGTCGTGATCTTGTACATCGGCCAGGCCCTCCTGAGCAGCAGCATGAGCAGCAGCTTGCCTGTCCCCGTCGGGACGGTCGTGAAAAGCATCGTGCTGGTCAGCGGATTGATATCGCTAACGCTTGCCGTATGCGGGTTTTCCGCCGTTCCGGTGACAGGCGGGAGCGCCAGGCCCACCAGCGGGGCCGCCGCCGTGATCGCCTCGCTGACGCGTGCGTTCTCCGACTTCCCGATCTTCCCGCAGGCCGCGAAACACAAGGCCGTCAGGATCATGTTCAGCCGGTGGAACGTCCTTCCGTCGGACCGCCTGAACGACTTTTCCGGCGCCGCCAGGACCTTGCGTGAGCCGACCGACAGCGGCATGTCCCCTTTCGGCACCGAGAGCGCCGTTTCCCTGGCCCTGCAGGCCAGCGTCGCGGCATGCGCCAGCCCCGTGTAAAGCCTCGTGCCCTCTTCCTCGTCGCAGCCGAGGGCGTAGAGCCAGAGCACGTAGTTCATGGGCATCGTCACCCAGTCGCCGGCACTTTCTGGGAGCCGCATAAGCAACTCCTCGAATTTGTTTGCGAAAGAGACACCGGGGGCTTCGAATTCCGCCCTGTACCCGGCCCTGGTCATCTTGGCCAGCTCCACCAGCCTCCTGGCCCAGGCAGGATCCTCCGTTCTGTTCCTGAGCGAGACTTTCCCCGCATCCACGCGTACTTTCGCGCCCTTGCGCATGATAACCTACCTTTTTGCTATGAAATATGGCAAAATCGCCGATTTCCCAAGATTGGCAAGGGGTTTCAGGCATTTTTACCCGGCATTCGGACGTGGTCGTTTGCCGTCTTCCCGACACCCTCGGGTTCTTATAACGCGCAGCCACCGGATTTTCGACGGACGCGGCATCGGACATGGCAAAATTTCGCGCAGAATTGCTTCTGTGAGCTTTCAAATGCAATTTTGCATACCGGGGATAGCTGGCAAGTCAAAAAATCGCTTAGAATTAAAATACGAGCGATTTTTGGCATATCGCATTTTCAGCACGAGACGCGGCACCGGACATAGCCCAAAACGGGCCGCAAATGCCCCCAGTAGCCTCGAAAGCGCTCTGTCCCGTACCAAGTCACGGACACGGCCCTTTCGGCGCTCAGGACGCATCCTCGCGTGATTTCCCGCAACCGGGCCTCCGGCATCGTCAGGTCCCCGATACCGCTGAGCCCCGGACACTGTCTCCGGCAATCTTCTGGGCAGCGTAATATCCTGAAAAATCAAGGAGCCCCGGATGTTCAGAAGAGCCCGCCGGCTCGCCGGCACAGCGGCGCAGATCTTCACTTCGCCAAGCGTCGCCCCCGAAACCCCCGTCAACAGTGACAGTAACTTTACTTCAACTCTTAATCAGACTGCATCTACTGCAATTCAAACTGCAACTCAAAGTAACAGTGCAACTATAAACGGCAATGACATGAGTAAGACAAACATCCTTCAGACCCCCGTCCCTCCCCAGGTGACACCTCCCACCGGACATGGTGTGAAGACGGCATCAGGCGCTGTCATGCGCTCCGTCCTCGAAGACATCCTGTCCAAGACGGCGAGCCGCGAAGTCCTCGCGGGCTGGGCCGCGGGCAATTTCGGCACGTTCGCCAATACGGCGGGGACGGGGTTCAGAAACACGTTCAAAGACACGTTCAGAAACACGTTCAGAAACGCCGCCGGACGCGTCAATGCCAGCGCGGCACGGGCGGCGGAAGCGGCACAGGAGCGTGCGAAGAGAGCCAAAGAGTTCCTTGACCGGCACAAGCGTGGCGTCGCCGGACTCGGCGGTCTTGGGGGCGTAGGCGCCGGTGCCGCCTTCCTTACCCCGGAGATCGCGGAGACACTGTCCCAGACGGCGCGCAGCGGCTACGTCTACGGACGTCGCGCCATGCGTCTGGACGATGCCGTGAGCGCGGCCAACGGGACAGACAGGGAGGGGCGGTAGATGGCCAAGACATTCGCCCAGTATCTTATCGACAAGACCCTGCCGCCGGACATGGCCATCACGAGGCAGGTGGACAAGTCCTACCTTAACGAGCTGCTCGGCGAGGTGGCGCGCCGGTACCCTGACCGCTACGACGCTACCGTCTCGGCCCTGAAAAAGCTTGGCGACACCTTCTCCACCATGGAGCCCGTGACCATGGGCCTTCGGGAGATCGAGGTGCCGAACCGGGAGAAGCGTGATGCCATCATCAAAAAGTACACGGAACTGGTGAAGAAGGATCGCGGTGATGACGGCAAGGTCATCGGCCACCTCACGAACCTGCAGATGGACCTGGCGAAGAACGATCTGGACGGGTCGAAGGACGACGCCTCCGTCATGGTCCGCTCGGCCCTGACGGGGAACAAAACCCAGCTCATGAAGCTGCGTACCTCCCCCGGCGTCGTCGGGGCCCATGACGGGAGCGTGGTGCCCGAGATCTTCCCCAAGAGCTATGCCGAGGGCGTCGACCCGCTCCATTTCTGGCTCGGTGCCGTGGAATCGCGCCGAAACATCGCCCAGGGCGCCGTCTCCACGGCCAAACCCGGCGAGATGCTCAAGGTCTTCAGCAATACCCTGTCCACGTCGGTGGTCTCGTCAGAAGACTGCGGTTCCGGACGCGGCATCCTGCTCGGCACTCGCGATGACGACATCATCGACCGCTACCTTGCCCGTGACGTCGCAACGTACAAGCGCAACGACCTCGTCACGCCGGACATGCAGAAGGACCTGCTGGCTCGCGGCATAACGCAGGTCCTCGTACGCAGTCCGGAGACCTGTGACGGCAAAGGCGGCTCCGTATGCCGGATGTGCATGGGGCTGCGTCCCGGGACAGGGAAGAAGTGGGAGATCGGGGACAACGCCGGTCTGGTCACCGCGGGCAGCCTTGGCGAGCCGCTTACCCAGATGACGCTCTCCTCGAAACACTCCACGTCCATGGCCGTGAAGCATGAGGGCCTGCGTGGCGAGGCGGGCTTCCGCCAGTTCGTGGAATCGCCGAAGAACTACCCCAACGGCAAAGTCCTGTGCGAGGTCATCGGCACTGTCTTCCGCATCAGGCCGGCGCCGCAGGGCGGCAAGACCATCACCATCCGGCAGACGCGTCCCGTCCCTGAACGCTACATCGTCAACGCCAACCCGACGCCCGGCATGCGCAACCACTGGGACTACCATGTCCCTCCGAACCTCAGGCTCGCGGAGGGCGTGGAAGAAGGCGTCGAGGTCTGGCCGGGCAAAGAGCTTTCAACAGGCGTCGACAACCTCAAGGACATCGCCCGCCTGCGGAATCTCGGCTTCGCCCGCAGCGCGGCCGCCCAGAACATGTACGACATCTACAAGGCATCGGGCATGAAGATGGACCGCAGGCACTTCGAGCTCCTGGCCAGGAACGCCCACGCCCATGTGAGGATCATCAAGGCACCAAGATCGTCAGACCTGCTCCCTGGTGATGTGGTCACGTACCAGGAACTTGTGGAGAAGGTGAGATCGCTGCCGTACAGGACGGTGAAGACGGACGCGGCCCTCGGCATGGTCCTGGCGCAGGGTGTCCTGGACCTGACTGTGGGAACTGAAATCGATGCTCGCACCCGGCAATATTTACAGCAGAACATGGTCAATGAAGTTCGCGTGACGCAGGAGCTGGAAGTGGCGCCGGAGACGACGCCCCTGACGCGGGTGGTGACGAAGTCGCCCGACTGGCTCTCCGCCATGAACCACCGCTACCTCAAGGACCAGCTTCGTGACGCGGCATCTTACGGCAAGAAAAGCGATATCCACGGATACAATCCCATCGCCGCGTATGCGTACGGCACGGAGCTTGGCCACGGACAGGGCGGGACGTACTGACCCGGCCATGGAACAGGCCGCGCGCCCCGCAGCGCGGCATAACGAAGCACCCAGACAGAGAACACGACATGGCCCTGACCCCAACCGTATTCGTATCCACCGTCGTCAAAGACCAGGTGGGCAAGCCTGTCCAGGGCGCCGTGGTCGAAGCGAAACTCACCACGGTCGACCGCTGGCAGGGCTATGTCGTCCCAAAGAGCTACAAAGGCTTCACAGGGGCTGACGGCATCTGCCGTCTCGCGGTCTTTCCGAACGAACTCGGCACGGAAAGCAGCGAGTACCTCTTCACCGTCAAGCTCCCTGACGGTACGGGCTTCAGCGCTCTGGCCACCGTCCCCAACCATGACTGCCATCTGCACGACATCACGGAACTCGAACCGTACGAGCCGCGCGGTACCGGCGCCGTCATCACACCGGAAGTGGCTGCCTACGCCGACACGGCGGCGAAAGCTTCAAGGGATGCTTTAAAAAGCGCCCAGGAAGCGCGTCTCTTCGCCCTGGACGCAGTACCGGACGAAGACGATCCGCAAAGTTTCGGCTCGGCCAAATACCATGCCGAACACGCCGCCCGATCCGCGAAGGCTGCCGCGGATTGGGCGGAGAGCGGGAACAGCCCGGGCGGTGAAGGCACAAAGTCTTCGAAGCGCTGGGCAGAGTCGATGACGGAGCACGGTAACTTCTCCGTGTTCCGCATCATCTTCGTCACAAAGCTGTGCCTGCACCGTCTGTCCGTACGTTTCCGCGAGCTCCTGGCCAAGGCCGAGGAAAAGGTCAACGGCCTGGTCCTGTCTGTGGAAGGGACGCTGCGGGAGCTCGTCGGCACCGCGTCGTACCATGCCGACAGGGCGGAGAAGGCTGCTGAAGAGGCCGGTCAGGCACGCGATGAGGCCCTCGAGGTCCTGGACTCTGTCGACCGCTATGCAGCCAGCGCCCAGGAGCATGCGGACAGGGCGGCGAACAAGGCGAACGAAGCTGCGGACAGCGCGAAAGCTGCCGCCGGCAAGGTCGAGGAAGCACGTGGCGTCGTTGCCGATGCGAAGCTGGACTTCGAGAAGGCTTCGTCAGCGGCGATATCCGAAGCGAAGTCCTGGTCAGACACGGCGAAGTCCTGGGCTGACAAGGCTGAAACGCAGGCTGAAGAAGCCCGCGTACAGGCCGGCAGGGCACGGGAACACGCCGGTACGTCCTGCGAGTGCGCCGAGGATGCGAAGACAGCCCAGAAGCTCGCCGAGAAAGCCCGGGACGACGCCGTCGCCTTTGTCGACAACCTGGTCGTCGCCCGGCGGTACAACTGGGTGCAGCAGGCCCCGCTGGCTGAGGGAGATCTGGTGGAAGTGCCGGATCACACCGTCAATGACGGCTCCCTCCTCGTCTGGTGCTCAGGCATGCTGCTGCAGCCCGTTTTTGATTACGAGGAAGTGGACAGGACGCATATCCGCGTCCTGTCAGACGTGCCGTACACCACCTTCTGGTGTGCGATCGTCGTCACCGGTCTGGACTACTGGGAAAAGCCGCTCAGTCTGCGCTGGATCCTGTGGGACGACTACCAGAAGGTCATCGACCCGGACTTCCTCTTCGACAGCGGAACGGTCGTCCTTCCTGAAGAGGAAGTCGACTTCTCATACAGACAACCATAACCTCCAGGGTAATTACCATGACTATCATCAAAGGTTTGCTGAAGGACAAGCTGGGCAACCAGCTGTATCCCGAAACCAGTTTCGACCAGGTCAAGGACGATGACGGCAAGACCCTCAAGGTCTGGCGTGGCGAGATCGACGGCAAGGTCACCACCTATGACGGCCTGCTGGGCCCCGACGGCAACATCAAGCTGGAAAAGCTGCCCGAGGTCCTGAGCAAGTTCAAGGGCAGCTTCGCCAATGCCGAAGCCCTGCCCAAGGAAGGCACCGCCGGTGACTATGCCATCTGCACCGACACCGACACCGTCTGGGTGTGGGACGCTGAAAAGGCCGGGGCCCCCGGCTGGATCGACACCGGCAAGAAGGGCAACGTCACCAGCGTCAACGGCAAGACCGGCGACCTGACCATCGAGCTGGCCGACCTGGGCGTGACCATCAGTGCCGCCGACATCAACGGCCTGCCTGCCAAGGTCGACACCAAGGTGGCCACCGCCGACATCATCGACAACGTGACTTCCGCCGATGCCAACAAGCCTCTGTCCGCCAATCAGGGCAAGGTGCTGGACGGCAAGATCACCGCCCTGTCCGGCGTGGTCGACACCAAGGTGGCCACCGCTTCCATCGTCAATGACCTGGCCACCGGCGGCGCCGCCGTGCCCCTGTCCGCTGAACAGGGCAAGGTGCTCGACGGCAAGGTGTCCGCCGCCGCCACCACGGCTGCCGAAGTCGACTTCGCCGTGGTGGAGAACGGTGCCCAGGCTCCCACCACCCTGCGTGAAGGCGGCATGTACTTCGAAAAGGCTTCCGCGTAGCTGAGGCGTACCAAACCGGAGCATCGAGATATGAGAGGAACCTTGAAGAACAAGCTCGGCTCTCCCATCTGGCCCGAAACGGTGGCATCCGCCGTCACCGTCCAGATGGATAATGAGCAGTACCCCCTGGACGCTGTTCTTGCCGCGCTGGATACCGATCCGGTGGAGCATTATTCCGCGTCACGATCCAACGACATCGCCAGCGGCACGTCCTATACCGTGCCGCAATACATCGTCGGGGCCTCTCATATCTCGGTGTATCTGAACGGGCTGAAGTGCGCCCTCGGTACCGACTTCCATGAGGCCGGTACCGAGGGCCAGCCTTCGACCAGTATCACGTTCACGGACACCGTGGACAAAACGACAAGCATCCTCGTCCGTGTCGGGAGGTAAACATGGCCGGCGCTTTTCAAATCCTTAAGCAACTCAAAGAGGCCGGCGATTATATAGCGAACGCGCCTCAGGCTTCCACCGCGGCCCCGAAGGCCCATGGAACGGCGGCGCCCGGCGTGTCCCGAAGCTACGCCCGTGAGGACCATGTCCACCCGAAGCAGACGACGGTGTCCACAGCCTCGAAGCTGGCGGCGAAGCGCAATATCGCCCTGACCGGCGCGGTCACGGGGAGCGCCGACTTTGACGGTTCGGCCGGCATCTCCATTGCCGCCACGCTGACAGGTTTTGATGCTTCAAAGATCACGTCCGGCACCATCGACATCGGGCGTATCCCTGCCGCAGCGCTGGAACGTCTGGTCGTCGTCGCCGACGTGGCCGCCCTGCTCAAGCTCAAGAGCACTGATGTCCAGACAGGGGACACCGTACAGATCACGGCCGCTTCCAGTATCAACGGTGTATCCTACCCGGCCAAGGCCATGTTCCGCGTGACGGACGGCGCTGTTTTCACCGGGTCGCAGACAGAGCAGACGGTGAGTGGCGCCCTTGTCGTGTACACGGCAGGTGCCGCGGCATCCGTGCCGTGGTCCGGCGTAACGGGAAAGCCGTCGACGTTTGCTCCGTCCGCGCACGATCACAGCGCGGATAACATCACGTCCGGTACGCTGGCCGCCGTCCGTGGCGGAACAGGGCGTACCGACGGCAAGGCCGCGGCCCTGGCCACAGCCCGTACGATCTCCCTTACCGGGGACGTCACGGGATCCGCGTCCTTCGACGGTTCGAAGAATGTCAGCATCACGGCGAAGCGGAAGAACGCGTCCGTGCAATTATCGGCAGCAGGTACGCGGTCAGGCAACATCGCCGCCAACGCGGACTATGCCGTGCCGTCGTACATCGTCGGTTCCGGGCACCTGAAGGTATACCTTGACGGCGTGCTCTGCACGGGCGGCGATAACGCGGATACGTGCACCTACGTGGAACTGGGACCGTCCGGCTCGGCCTCGACGCTCATTCGGTTTTACCAGGATATTCCCACGACGATGGACGTGCTGGTGACCGTGTAGGAGCCTGTTGAAAAATGCGTCGATGTGATTGATAATCCATCCAGTCAGGTGTGCGACGGACGGATGGCTCCTGGCCATCAAAAAAGAGCAACAGATTGTGCATATCATCCAGCGCGCCTTGGCAGATCCATTCATGTGTGGATCTGCCAAGGCGCGCTGGATGATACTCTGGAAAATCAAACACGGCTGGGACAAGCATGGATCATATTACGCATTTTCACATTGACAAATTCAAGTCACTGCACAACTTCACCATACCGTTTCCGCCCTCACCAAATAATACATTCCTGTGCCTGATTGGCAAAAATGGATCCGGGAAATCGACTGTTCTGCAAGCCATCGATTTTGCTGGTGAGATTTTTCGTGGCAAGATTTCGCCCTGGTTGAAGTCCAGAAATTGGGAAAAGCGGGATATATCCTCATTTCAAAGACTGCAAAATATCAACCTTGATATTGAAGGCCGTTTTAATGGACACACTGTAAACTGGTCTTCTTCCTTTAACATTCAGCAGCTCAGATGCACGCAGGAAAAAATCAGAATAGACGGTAATACGGTATTTTCTGTTGCGGACGGGAAATACAGATTCTTTGGTGAAAACGAAGTAAAGAATATATTTACCTACGAAGGGTCCATTCTCAGCATCCTTGACAAAGAAATTCTTGAAGACAAGGGCCTGGCAGCCTTTTGTGCTTTCATGAAGAAGATGTATTCGTTCGATACATTGAACTCAAAGCAGCTGCGTATGCGAACGCGCCCAGTTGATGCTGATACCAATATCGGCAGGGGCGGTGAATTTCTTTCCGGCAAGATTGCCACATTTTCTGCCGGACAGATCAAAGAACTTCTTGCCAAGGTATGTGAGTTCTATCCGTGGATCATTAACATATACACGTCATCCTTGCGCGGTGGCTGGAAAGAACTCTTTTTTGTGGAAAAAAGTGCGGATGGTGGTACGCACAGATTTTCTTCGCAAAACTCATGCGACGGACTGCTCAGGCTTGTTGGTTTCCTGACGGAATTCATGACGTCCGACACTTTTATCGTGTTTGATGAAATTGAAAATGGCTTCAATCCTGAGATTATGGAAAAGCTCGTCCGTATGATCACGGACTTTCCCACGCAGATAATCATAACGACGCATAATCCTGTCATCATCAATTACATGCAAGAGGATATCGCCATAGAAAGCACGCTTCTTGTCTACAGGAAACAGGATGGTACCACCGGCATTCGTCGCTTTTTTGAAATTCCTGAGGTCAGTGAACGCCTGAGTTACCTCAGTCCCGGAGAAGTGTTTCTTGATGTGGATATAGATGACGTCCTGATCGATGCGGAATTAGTGTAGCTGGGAATATACCATGCTTATTCTCGTCAGCGGAGAAGGTCCGACAGATATTGGCAAGGCATCCGGAAATTATGATCTTTACGCCCCAGGCTCTTGGGATCCCGGTCCAATGGCATATTTCATAAACTCTATTATATACAATACTCTAAATTTTGAACCACTCGACTCTATGTCAATGTGGTTTATACCTGAAGTATCTCTGAACAGTATTTCCAGAACTCTAAAGCCAATGACGCTTGGGCAAAATAAGGAGTTCAGGAAGGCTGCGAGAGTACTCCTCGCTAGCGCTGTCAAACTGTCTCAGGAAACAAACTGCGAAGTTCTGCCAATTCTTTTTCGGGATGCCGATGGAAGCCGTAGCCAAAGAAGTTTGGGGCGCTGGAAAGAGAAACACGATAGCATTGCCTTCTGCATGGACAGGAAACAGGAGGTAATGCATGTGTGTCCTATGCTGCCAAACCCTAAGTCAGAGGTATGGTTGCTTTGCGCTCTAAAAAATAACTACCAATCGTGCAATCAGCTTGAAGATATTTCCGGCAATGATAACAGCCCAAACAGTGCAAAATCAATACTTCGAGAATGCTTTGGAACTGAGGCTACGCAGGAATGCCTTGTAGAGCTCATGAAAGAAAGTGTCATCAGACCTGAGGCAATCAACATGCCATCCTTCAATGCCTGGAAGGATGATCTTTCCAGTATGGCAATGACAAATGTGAAAGACAGAGAGTTGCCGGACCAAGCCTTGCGGAATCTCCGTGAAATCGCCGCATCCGTCCGCATTGGAGGCATGTAACATCCGAAGTTGTGGCCCTTCTCCTGACTGTCCTGCTGCGTTCGTGCAGCTAGCGATATTGGATAAGGTCAGGCCGCGAGCTTTTCCGCTCCCAAAGCCGGCCACAGGCCAACGGCACACGGCCGCAAACACGGTACCTGACGAAGAGTGCGACAAAGTGTCCAATTTACACTCTTCTTTGCACTCTTCGGACAGTTCGTGCGCTGAAATATTTCATAACTTGCTTATTTTAATGAATAAAAGCAAAAATACGAAGAGTGCTACCAAGTGTCCAATTTGCACTCTTGCCTGCACTCTTCCACCACACACGCCTTTTGGCATGTTGACAGAAATGGCAAAGTATGTACTTATATTTGTACAGAAGGAGGTGCATATGTCGCAGGCCATCACTTATACCGAGGCACGGCAAAACCTTGCGGAAACCATGAACCGTGTCTGTGACCACCACGAGCCCGTCATCATCACTCGCCAGAAGTCTCCCTCCGTGGTGCTGATGTCCCTGGAGGACTATAACGCCATCATGGAGACAGCCTATTTGCTGCGTTCCCCGGCCAATGCCGCCCGGTTGCGGGAAGCTCTGCACGCCGCTGACGCGAGCAAGACCGTACAGCATGACCTTAAGGATTAGCACCATGCTGCTGACCTGGACGCCCCAAGCGTGGGACGATTACCTGTACTGGCAGGCGACCGACAAACGGACGCTGAAGCGCATCAATGAGCTGCTGCGTGATGCGCTCCGCAATCCGTTTGAAGGCCTTGGCAAGCCGGAGCCGCTCCGCTTTGACCTTGCGGGGTGCTGGTCCCGCCGCATCAATCAGGAAGACCGCCTTGTGTATCGCCTTGACGAGCAGGGGGCGGCTCTGATCGTCCTCCAGTGCCGCTACCATTATTGACCGCTCGTACACGACGCGGTTTCATCTCCTGAAACCATGTCTCCCCGCAAAGCAATATTTATCCGGCAACCACCTGGTTGCTCCGAAATTTTGCCTACCAGGAGACATATCCCATGGCTTTCCCCAATCTTCTCAAGCGCCTTTTCGATACGGACGGAGCAGGCGTCACCCTGCGTGGCGACATCATGCCATTCAGCGCGGAAGCGCCCAAGGCCGGCGGTACCGCCTCCGTGGGTACGTCCAACACCGTTGCCCGCGGCGACCATGTGCACCCGGCACAGACGATCGGCACGGCGTCCGGAACTGTTTCCGGTACGACGAAGCTCAGCGATGCCACCAACAGCACGTCCGGTGCCGATTCCGGTGTGGCTGCCACTCCCAAGGCAGTGAAGGCCGCGTATGACAAGGCCGTTGAGGCAAAGAGCGCCGCGGAGGCTACCAGCTCTATCGATCCGTGGAATATTTTCCCCATGCGCGTGCCTATTGCCGTTGACGGCGTGACCTTCGGCGGGAGCGACGGCCGCCGGGCCATCATGCCCGGGGAGACAGTGGCCCGTGAGGACTGGATACTCTGTGACGGTGGCAGCGACGGCAAAGGCGGCACCGTGCCCGATCTGCGTGGACGCATGATTCGAGGCGCGTCGGATTCCGTGCCCGCCGGCACTACTGGCGGCTCTGAGACCCACACGCACAGTGTTTCCGGCACTGTCGGCAGCACGACCTTGCGCGTGGCGCAGATGCCAAGCCATACTCATACGTTCGACAAGGGCACTTATGGCAATATTGCAGAAGCCAAAGGCAGTGCGAACTCCGGAAAACAAACGACTGATGCAACAGGCAGCTCTCAAGCCCATACGCATAGTCTGTCTGGGGCTAAGTCTGGCAGCGCCTCAAACCTGCCTCCCTATTACGCCCTGTCCTACATCATGCGCATCGCATGATGTAGGTGAGTGCATAGTATGGCGGGAGCGTGCTGGCCGACCCGGATTTGGCTCCCGATAGCGCATGCGTATGCGCCTGGGAACCACCCGTGGCATCAGTGGGCTGTCCGTCGCTCGGCGGTTTGCAGTCATCGCCGTCATTTCTGCCGTGCCAGCCACTCCACCATGTGACCTTGCTGTAACCATGTGTATGGCTTGGCATCTGCTCTTTTGTGAGCGTGGTCTCGCCGACAGTGCCGGAAAGACTGTTACATTCTCCAAAAAATCAACAAAGATGAAGTGTTATGTGGTTTGAACCGATGCCGCACGGAATGCGGGAAATTTCCGAAGACGAGGTACTGGCTGCGGCCGAGAAAATCAAAGCATCCCGATCCGGCGTACAGGAAGGTGGTCACGGAATGGGACACCCCACGTTACTCCCTTGCCAGATGCCTTCCCATATTCACTCCATTAGCTCCCATTCGCACACATTCAACCCCTGTGGAGGGTACTTACATGCCCACTGTCACTGTTGTCCCCGCCGATAATCTGATCATCGTGGATGGCAAGGCCCTTGTTTTCCCCTTTGATGCCCCGGCCAACATGCACGCTCTGCAATGGCGTGGGGACACTGGTCATACCGAGTGGACGGATGGCCCCAACCAGCCACTGACTGCTGAGGATTATGACGAGCAGGTCGCGCCGTTTATAACACGTTGGCAGGACGAAAAGGCCCGTCTGGAGCAGGCTGCCGCCGAGGCTGAGGCGGCCCGTCTGGCCGAATACAACAGCGAAACAGCCCGCTTCGAGCGCCTGCGCGCGGAACGTGACCGGCGTCTTGCCGCCACGGATTACCTGCTGATGCCGGACTATCCGCTGGATAATACCCACAAAGAGGCCGTGCGGCTTTACCGCCAGGCCCTCCGCGACCTCCCGGCCCAGTCCGGTGCGCCCTGGGACGGCGGCGGAGAGGCCACGCCGTGGCCGGAGCTGCCTGCCTGTGCGACGTACAGCCGGACATAGAGGATGCCCGGCGGCAGTATCTGCCCAGAAACCGGAACGGTGGCTGTGGATGTCTTGCGGGAGCTGCCCTGGGCACCAGGGCGGCTCCCGTTCACTCCGTCATGGAAGATGCCAATGTGGCTCCCCTCCCAACGGATGGACATGCTCGTGACTGTGACGGACGTCCGGCGCGCAAGCCAGCAGGTGCCCCTCACGGATCGTCCGGTATTCCCCGCAGACCCGGGAAAGGAAGTCCCAGTCATGGGAAATGACCATCAGGGCCGTTGGCAAGTCGCACAAGATGTCGATGAGCCGCTGCCGGGCATCCTGATCCAGGTCATTGGTGGGCTCGTCCAGCAACAGGGCCTCCGGCTCCATGGCCAGCACCGTGGCCAGTGCCACCAGTTTTTTTTCTCCGCCCGACAGGTGGTGTGTCAGACGCTGCTCAAAACCGGACAGCCCCAGACGCTGCAGCGTGGCCCTGGCCTGTTCTTCTGCTTCCGCCGCTGAAAAGTCCAGATTGAGCGGTCCGAAGGCGACATCCTCCAGTACCGTGGGGAAAAAGAGCTGATCATCAGCATGCTGGAGCACGAAACCTACCTTGCAGCGCAAGGCATGGAAGTCCTTTTCATCATGCAGGATCTTCCCGTGGAAGCGGACCAGCCCCCTGCTGGGGCGTACCAGGCCGGTGATACAGCGAAACAGGGTCGTCTTGCCGCTGCCGTTGGGTCCGTAAAGGCCTGTCCGCTGCCCGGGGGCCAGGGCGAAAGAGACATCCTGCAGGACACGGCGCGGCCCGCGCGTGTCCGTATAGGTCACCTCCACATGTTCCAGGCTGAAAATGTTTTCCTCAATGTTCGGCGACCCGGTCACAGGATGCCCCCTCCCGCTTCGATCCACAGGATACAGGCCAGGCAGGACGCCGTGACCAGCGCAAAGCACACATCCACCGGACGCAGGCAAAAGCTGTCCAGTGAATGGAAATGTCCCGAAAAACCCCGCAGCCGCATGGCCTCGTGCGTTCGTTGGGCACGGTCATGGCTGCGCACCAGCAGCAGCCCCAACAGGGAGGAGACGGTCCTGTATGTATGCATGTCCGTACGCGGCCGGAACCCGCGCAGGCGGGCCGCCGTCACCAGTTCCTGCCATTCCCCGGCCAGCAGATGGATATAACGGCCGGTGAACAGGAAGAGGAAGACCAGCTTGTCAGGACAGCCCAGACGTCCCAGGGCATGCCCCAGTGTCGCGGCGGGCAAAGTGGCTACCAGAGAAAGGAAAACACAGGCGATGGCATTGGACTTGAGCGTCACCAGCAGGGAAAGGTACAGACCTTCTCTGCTGATCCTGATGAAATGCCATTGCCAGATCACTGTTCCTGGCGTCGTCCAAGGCGTGACCAGCCACAGGAACAGGATGAACATGTTGACAGCCGCCAGGCGTCGCCACAAGGGCCCCAGAGGGGCCCTTGCCAGCCCCAGCAACACACAGCCCAGCCCCAGGCCCAGGCAGCAGGCCGTCACCTGCCGCAACAGGGCCAGGGCCGCCGCCAGCAGCACAGCCAGCAGCACGCGCGCACGCGGGTCGATTTGCCGGATGAAGGCATCCCGGACAAAAGGCTGTTCGAACATCGGATCACGCTAAGGCCGGCGCCGGGAAAAGTACAGTCCGATGCCCACCAGGCCCATGATCCAGCCCAGCCCGCCCACGATGTCCCGCAGGGTGGGCTCTGTTTCATTATGGGCAGCAAGGGCCCGGCGCAAAGGGGCCAGATGCCGGTCCAGGGCGGCATCGACGATCGTTTCCACATCCTTGCGGCCCAAGCCCGGGCCGTCCGTCGTTCCCACCGGCTCCGCGGTCTGCCCTGCGCCGGGGGACTCGGGCCTGCCCTCCGCTGTCCCGGGAGCTGCGGCGGCCGTCCCAGGCAGAAGACCGGAAAACTCGGCGGCATCCATGTGCCACTCGTTCTGATGGCCTTCTCCGGCCACGATGCGGATGAGCAGTCCGTGCCCCTGGCTGACGGCCTCTGGGACAGGGAAGGCGAACGCCCCCTGTTTGTCCGTTTTGCCCTGCAGCAGCTCCGCACCGGTCTGCGCATCAAAGACGATGACCGTACCCTGCTGTACCGGCGAATCCCGGCGGAAAGAACATTCCACACGCACGGTCCCCCCTTCCAGCCAGGCGAAGATATTGACCCGATGCGCCTGCGCGACATCGACACAGGCAAGGAGCAGCATCAGGCACAGGCTCCCCGCACAGATCCTTGTATGAACGTTCATCAAAAATTCCTTTGTGGCTTGAGACTTCCCCCTTCAGGGAGGAAAGAGACGTTGACAAGACGGCGGAGCCGGTGAAATCCTTTTCCGTAACCCCTCCCTTCAGGGAGGGCAATCCGCACGACCCCTATCCGTCGGCTGCGGAGTCAGTCGGCTGCACCGGGGGCATGCCCAGCAGCTCTGGGCGCACACGCATGATGAAGGAGACCGTGAACATGGTGACCAGCCCTTCCACCAGCATGACCGGCAAATGTGCCAGCAACAAAAGCCGTGCTGCCAGCCAGAAGCCTTCGTCCGTAAATGCCAGGGCCAGCGCCGTCAGCACGGCAGCCAGCGCCACCCCCAAGGCCCCGCCCATAAAGGCGCCGGCGCGTACCCCCGCCATGCCGGGGCACAGGCGACAGACGGCCCGGAACACATACCAGGAGGCCACAGCGGCAAAACCCATCGTAAAAGCGTTGACCCCCAGCACCGTGATGCCGCCGAACTGGAAAAGAAGGGCCTGGAGCAGCAGAGCCACCAGGATGGACGGGAAGGCCGCCCAACCAAGAAGGACCCCCGCAAGACCATTCATTATCAAATGGGCGCTGGACAGTCCCACCGGCACATGGATGAGAGAGGCCACAAAGAAGGCGGCCGAGAGGATCCCCACAGCCGCCAGGCGGTCATACTCCAGCTTGCGCAAGCCCAGAGCTGTCCCCGTCAGGGTCAGGACAGCTCCGACTCCCAATATGGCAGGAGAAAGGACACCTTCTGCAATATGCATCATTTTTCCTTTACGGCAGCGGACGGATCCGCTGCCGTGTTGACATCAGTCTGCGCCTACTTCTTCAGGGGCGCTGTGAATTCCATCCAGATCACCGCTCCCAGCTCCACATCCTTGGGCGAGCCCTGGTGATCCATCTTTTCCTTGGACGTATTCAGGGCAGCAAAACCCCACCAGCCTGCCCAGGGGACACTGTACGTGAAGACGCCGTTCCCGTCAGCTTTGATGACCTGGGTCGTAAAATAATCATTGGGGATCGTGCGGGCACCATCACGATTGTAGTACTCCACTTCCACCACGGCACCAGGCACAGGCTTGCCGTCCAGCAACACGCGGCCCTGGAAGACATTGCCGCTGTAATTGGCAAAGGGACGGGTCAGGGGAACGATCTCCGTTTTCAGGCCCAAAGGGGCATCCCAGCCGTCTTCCTCACCGAAGGCCGCCACCACGGTCTTGGTATAGTGGATGATGAAGCAGTCTTCAGCGGGCTCGAAATAGGGCGCCGGCTCCATGGCAAACTGGTACACGCCAGGACGCGTGACGGCGTAGGCAGCCCGCCAGGCTTTATGCCCCAGGATGGAGGCAGGCTTGAGCAGGGCCTTGAGATTTTCTGTTTTTCCGTCCATCGTAACGGTCAGGGACTTGGGCTGCTGCATATCCATGCCCTGCATATCCATGGGATGCGAGAATGAGATATCCAGCGTCAGAGGCGCTTCTTTCTTGTCCGTCACCGTCGAGGATGACGGGATGATCATGCCAAAATGGGCCTCAGCCTGGCCAGTGAAGCAGACAAGCAGGGCAAATACCGCGCACGCTTTCTTCCACATGATGCGTTCTCCTTGGGATAGTGAAGTGGCAATCCGCAGCGACTGCCGTTCGGATGCTTATGGGTAACACGTTTTTTTAAAAAATAGCAACATTGAAGAGCAGAGATACTGGGTCGAAAAATGATTGTAAATTCACGAAAATTTGATAAAGTGTGTACCTAAATCAGGTATCAGGTTTTAGGTACACTCAAAATGGAAGACAAAAAATATTACACCATCGGCTCCATTAAAAAAGTCTGCACTCTTCTGGATGTCCTTTCAGAAAAGAAAGAGTGGGAGCTTTCCGAGCTTTGCCGCACGCTCGACATGCCAAAGACGACTGTGCACCGTATGCTCCTGACACTTGAGGACGAGGGATACGTCCTGCAGGAGGGCAGGGGCGGGAAGTACGCCCTGTCTTACAAACTCTTCCACCTTGGCAGAAAGATCGTCGATTTTTCCAATATCGTGGATATGTGCAAGCAGATCGCCAACAGGCTCCATGAAGAGATAGACGAAACGGTAAATATCTGTGTCCTGTCGGGGACAGACATGATCATCCTCGACAAACGGGCAAGCTCCCATGCCTTGCGTACGGACAATCTCGTGGGAACGTCCTTCCCCATCGCCTACTCGGCCTCGGGCAAAGTCTGCCTTGCCTACACAGATCAGGAACGCTACGCCCCCCTGCTGCGGAAGATCCGCCAGGAGACCCTCCCCGTCCTTACGGATAAAGCTTACCGCGTTTTCCTGCAGGAAGTGGAAGATGCCCGCAGCAGCGGTTTCGCCTATGACAATGAGGAAATCTTCCCCGGTGTCCGCTGCATCGCCGTGCCCCTGCTGGATTACAGCAACATCTCGGTAGGGGCGCTGAGCGTGTCCGTGCCGACGATCCGTCTGTACAAGAAGGCCCAGGAACATATCGAGCATGCCCTCTTCGACGCCGGCAGGGAGATCTCCCTGAAAATGGGGACGACACACCCCTTGTATGCCGGGTAGCCACGGATCCGGAAAACAAGAACAGGCCGGTGACAAAAGTCACCGGCCTGTTCTTGTTTTTTCTGGAGTTGTCTGCCGGTTCCGTTTCAGAACAGATTCATGATCCCGCCATAGAGACGCGGGAGCACTTCGGACAGGAGGAAGATGGCCACCGTGATGGCCAGGGATGTCCCGAGCGTCCAGAAGAATCTGCCTGACCGCCCGCGGCAGGCACCCATACGTGATGCATATGATGACATAAGGTTGAAGAAGAGCCCCCACAGTACGATGAAGAGGACCAGGGCGATATATAAAGGCTGCATGTCGTTCTCCTGTTTTCTGGAGCGGGTCCCGGGCATGTGCCCGGGTGTGTCACAGGGTGGCCCGCATGCCCGGAAGACGGTTCCCGTTCCCGTGCCGGGCCACCGGGAGCTTATGGCGTTGTCAGGCATGCGCCCGCTTTCCGGGATGGGTCTCCGGAGCCATCCTCTGGCAGACGTAACCACCGATCACCAGGGCCGCCACACAGCCGGCCAGGGCGGCGGAGGTACCCAGCCATTCCATCACGATGGGCAGCAGGAAAGTACCGCCCGCGCCGCCAACACGGCTGCAGGCCACGCAGAAGCCCACGCCGGAGGCGCGCAGTTCGGCATTGAACAGTTCCGGCGGGTAGGCGAATTCCAGCACGGAGGCTGCCGAGATGGTGAAGCTGAAGACGGAGATGCAGGCCAGGGACCAGAGCGTGGAGCCGGAGTAGACCATGAGCAGGCCCAGGGCGAGCGCGCAGATATAGAAGCTGCTGATCAGGAAGCTGCGGCGCGAGATCTTGTCAATGAGCCAGGTGCCGACCAGCACGCCCATGAAGAGGAAGAGGTTGAAGACGATGCCGGACGCGTAGGGGTTCTCCATGCCGAGCTGCTTGAATATCTGCGGCAGGAAGATGCTGAGGGAGAAGTAGGGGATGACCTGGCAGGCAAAGAAGGTACCGCCGACAATGGCGTTCTTCTTCCACTGCGGGCTGAACAGCATGCTCCAGGAAGTCTTCTGCGGGGTGGCATTGAGGTCCCCGGGCAGGGAGTACTGGGCACCGATGAACTTGTGGACCAGTTCCTCGGCCTTGTAGCCCTTGCCCTTGCTGATGAGCCAGCTGGGCGATTCGGGAGTACCAAGGCGCACGTACATGGCCAGCGCCGAGGGAACGGCACACGAGAGCAGGATCACGCGCCAGGAGCCGTCGCCGATGAATTGCAGGAAATAGCCTGTGATATAGGCCGACACATAGCCGGAGACCCACATGATCATCAGGGTGCTCAGGATGCGCGGACGCAGGCGTGCCGGGCTCCATTCGGAGACGATGGTCAGGCCGACGGCATAGTCGGCGCCCAGCGCCAGGCCGAGGATGAGACGCAGTATGAAGAGCTGTGATGCGCTCTCCACGAAAAATTGCATGATGGAAGCTACCGTGAAGACGACCATCGTGGTGCAGAAGATCGGCTTGCGCCCAATACGGTCCGCGATGGGGCCCATGAAGAAACTGCCGACCATCAGGCCGACCAGCGACGCGGCGCCGATAAGGCCGAGCCACCAGGAGTCCAGGGCAAGGGCCGTGGTCGCAAGACTCATGGAAATGCCGATGGAACCCAGGATGTAACCATCACTGAACTGGCCGAGCATGCCGCCGGCGATGACTTTTTTGTGCAGGGCACACAGGGGGGCGTCTTCATAAGAGGTGGGCGTCTGAGGGCTATGGACAGTCTGCGACATCGCGTTCCCCTATATATTTACATGTTGATGTATTATCCTCTGTGATAAGAAATGCAGCAGGCAGAGCGGCCCGCGCAGGCCGTGCCAGCGTAGGCCGCTTGATGAGGGAGTTGCCGGATCGTGTGGAGGCCGTTCTAACCCCTATCAGGAGGGGAGCTGCACGATCATGTCCATCTCGACATCGAGATTGTCATAGATGCCCGCGCAGGCGACGGTCATGCGGGCAGGGTACGGATTGGTGAAGTACTGGCCGTACACCCTGTCGAACTCAGGGAAGTGTTTCATGTCGGACAGGAAGGCGCGGCAGCGGACCACGTCATCCATGGTAGCACCGGCCCCCTCAACGACAGCCTTCAGATTTTCCATGATACGGCGGGTCTGGCTGGCCACGCTGTCACGTTCGAACTGGCCGGTGGCGGCGTTCAGACAGATCTGGCCGGACAGGTACAGCATATTGCCAACCTTGACGGCCTGGGAGTAATTCCCCACGGCGGCGGGGGCTCCCTTTGCGGAAATTGCTTCACGCATCAGCATGCTCCTTGGGGGTTCCCCCGGGACGGTCATGCCCCGGGGGAGCCTGTTTGGCAGGACGATTCCTGTAGATGTTTTTTGCGGAGAGAATCCTAGTAGGTGAATCCGTTATCGGGCAGCAGGCCATCGGTGAACAGCTTGCTGTTGATGTCTTCCCCGGCCAGCAGACCGGTCTGGATGGCCGTTTCCGTGTACCAGGAGCCCAGGTAGTCACCAGCAAGGTACACACGGTGCGCGGGGCGCATCAGCATGGGCTGCAGCTTGTTGCGGCCGGGGAAGCAGTAGGCCAGACCGTCGTGGAACTTCTGCACATGGCCTTCAACCAGGATGTTGTTGAAGCCGGGGAACACTTCCTCCAGATCCTTCAGGTAAATATCCAGCACCTGTTCGTCGGGAAGGTTGATCAGCTTGCGGGCCAGGGACGCAGGCGAGAAGACCATGAAGGACGAACCGGGAGCGCGTTCGCCGGCTTCCATGGAGCGGACCAGGTTGGACATGTTGAAGGCGATGTTGAAGGAACGCTGCGGGGTGCAGTAAGCGTACACGTCGTCCCAGGAATGACGGCCGGTCTCGTTGGTCAGGAAGGCGGCGGAGACGTAGTGGCCATACTTGATCTTGCCGAGGGCGTCATGCACCACGGGGTCGAGGCCCTTGGTAACGCGATGCGTGATGGTGGCAGGGGTGGTCATCACGCAGTAGCGGGCCTTTTCGGTACGTTCTTTGCCGTCCTGCTTGTAGGTGACTTCCACGTGGTCAGGATGCTGGACCACCTGGATGACTTCGGCGCCCATCTTGACCTTGTCGCCGAGCTTGTAGGCGATGGCCTGGGGCAGGGTCGCCGCGCCGCCCACGATGTTGCGGGCGAGGCCGGCCTTCTTGTCCCATACCAGCAGGAAGTAACCGACACCGGCGCCGGCGGAGATCTCTTCGGGGTCACCGGAGGAGCGAGAGACGGTCGGGCGGAAGAAAGCATCGGCTTCAGGAGACAGGGGGCCGGTGAATTCCGAGAATGTCTTGTCGGCCATGAAGTCGTAGATGCGCTGCTGGCGCACACGGTAATCCTCACCCTTGCGGGGCTTGTTGACCTTGCCGTAGGCTTTGACCGCACGCATGACCTTCAGGCCGGCCTTGACGATCTCCCAGCGGGTACCCCAGGAGATGGGCAGCTTGAAGGGGTACAGGTTCACATTGCCGCCGTTGAGGGTCTTGCCCTTGAAAGAGAGGGCGGAGAAGGAACCGGAAAGGTCGAGCGCGTCAACGCCGACTTCGAGCAGCAGCTTCTCGGCGTAGGAGCCCGTGCCGCCAAAGACGTGTCCGCCCCAGTTCAGCCAGTATCTGCCGCGACGCTCGGAACGCAGGCGGCCACCGATGCGGTTGCTGGCTTCAAGAACGATCACATCCGTATCACGCAGACGCCAGGCTGCGGACATGCCGGCAATACCACCACCGATAACGATAGCATCTCTCATAATATCCTCCTGTCGGGGAAGAAGCCAGAAGGGTGCGGCCTGACCGGTCTTCTGGGGTTTGGGTTGCAGATCTCTTTGCGGGATCCTTATCGTTCCACATTGAGTTACTCTGTTCCGCAATTATGGAGCACGCGCCG